>Ga0335083_10012205_pt1 | contig 10297 bp, 9 predicted proteins | sample Lox_Sample_42_FD_206716 | JGI IMG/M metagenome (GOLD analysis project Ga0335083, IMG submission 206716) | Soil microbial communities from Loxahatchee National Wildlife Refuge, Florida, United States - Lox_Sample_4.2 | ecosystem: Environmental > Terrestrial > Soil > Wetlands | place: USA: Florida...
GCTGCCGTCGGTTCGCAACGTGGCGGCCGACTTCCGCCTGAATCCGCTCACCGTGCTCAAGGGTTACCAGCAGCTGGTCGACGAGCAGCTCGTCGAGAAGCGCCGCGGCCGCGGCATGTACGTCGCCGAGGGCGCCAAGAAGGCCCTGATGAAGGACGAGCGCGCCCGCTTCCTCGAGGAGGAGTGGCCGCGCGTCCACGCGACGATCCAGCGACTCGGCCTCAGCTTCGATGAACTCGCCGCCATCGCCCCCGCCGCCTCGCCCGAGCGCCGGCCGAGCGCGAAGCCGGCGACCCCCGAACCCGACATCGACGCCGCCGACGGCGACGACTCCGATCCGACACCCTAGAAATAAAGCCAAGGAGCCACTCCGTGGCCACTCTGATCGCAGCGAACAACCTCACCAAGTCCTACGGCGCGACCCGCGCGCTCGACGGGGTCACCTTCAACGTCGACAGCGGCCGCATCGTCGGCCTCATCGGCCCGAACGGCGCCGGCAAGACGACCGCGCTCAAGGCGATCCTCGGGCTCGCGCGCGTCGAGGGCTCCCTCAAGGTGATGGGCCTCGACCCCTGCGCCGACCGGAACGAGCTCACCAAGCGCGTCTCGTTCATCGCCGACGTCGCGGTGCTGCCGCGCTGGCTCAGGGTGCACCAGGCGGTCGACTTCGTCGCCAACATCCACCCGCATTTCCGCCGCGACCGCTGCGAGCAGTTCCTCGCGCGCACCACGATCAAGCGCGACAGCCGCGTGCGCGAGCTCTCGAAGGGCATGGTCACGCAGCTGCACCTCGCGCTCGTGATGGCGATCGACGCGCAGCTCCTCGTGCTCGATGAACCGACGCTCGGCCTCGACATCCTGTCGCGCAAGGCCTTCTACGACAGCCTGCTCAACGACTACATGGACGCCGAGCGCACCATCCTCGTGACCACGCACCAGGTGGAGGAGGTCGAGCACATCCTGACCGACCTCATCTTCATCGACCGCGGCCGCGTGGTGCTGAACTCGACGATGGACGACGTCGCCACGCGCTACTTCCAGGTCGTCACCGCGCCCGACAAGGCCGAGGCCGCGCGCGCGCTCAAGCCGCTCAACGAGCGCCAGCTCCTAGGGCGGCACGTGTTCCTGTTCGAGGGCGCCGATCCCGACGCGCTCGAGCGGCTCGGGGAGGTCCGCCAGCCGTCGGTCGCCGACCTCTTCGTTGCCAAGATGTCCGGAGGTGCAGCATGAACCGGTTCCTGTGGCTGCTGCGGCGCGAGGTGTGGGAGTCGCGCGCCATCTGGATCGCCCCAGCCGTCTGCCTGGTCATCGTCGTCGGCGGCGCCGCGGTCGCCGGACTCTTCACGCACCACGTCGAGGTCGGGATGGGCGATGACGACCTGCGCACCCTGGCAGCCGTGACCGCGGAGCAGCGCGACCTGATCGCGAGCGGCGCGCTCGCCTCGGTCGCCGTGCCGTTCCTGGTCATGGTCGGCTTCGTGCAGTTCTTCTACTCGATCGACTCGCTGTACGGCGAGCGGCGCGACCGCAGCATCCTGTTCTGGAAGTCGCTGCCGGTCAGCGACGTCGAGACCGTGCTCAGCAAGCTCGCCACGGCCGGCGTCGTCCTGCCGGCGCTCGCGGTCGCGGCCACGGTCGTCGCCCAGGTCGGCGTCGCGCTGATCACGAGCGTGAAGCTGAGCGGCCACGCGGGACTCGCCGCGTACCTCTGGCACCCGGGCGTCTGGGGCCAGGTGCTGCTCGTCGACCTCTACGTCGCGCTCGCCGGCGTCCTCTGGTACGCGCCGCTCATCGCGCTCTACCTGCTGGTGTCGAGCGTCGTGCGCCGCTCGCCGTTCGGCGTGTTCCTGCTCGGCATCCTCGGCGTCTTTCTGATCGAGCGGATCGTGTTCGGCACGCACCACGTGCTCACGCTGGCGCTCGACCGGAGCATGGGCCTGGTCACGCACCTGTTCACCGACCGCACGACCTCCGAGCTCGTGGTCGGCGACAAGACGATGCACCTGCCGCACTCGATCGCGAGCAACATGGTCCCGGGCGAGTTCCTGGCCCTGCCCGCCGTCTGGATCGGGCTCGTGGTCGCGGCGGCCTGCGTCGCCGGTGCCGCGTACGTGCGCCGCTACCGCGACGCGACCTACTGATCGCTCGCCGGCGAAGTTGCTATCCTCCGGCTCCGCGCCGTCGGCGCCGGAGCCGGACATGCAGCCACGCGGACTTCTCCTGCTGCTCCTCCTCGCGCTCGCGGGTAGCGCGCGCGCCGAGGAGGGCCTGTTCGCGACGCGCGACCAGAACCCGCTGATCCGCGGCGCCTACCTGCCGCTCCCGGTCGGCGATGCCGCCCCGGGCGCCTTCGCCTTCAGCGCCGGCATCCAGTGGTCGAACACCGTCAACATCGAGTCGACGCCGACCGAGTCGCTGCTCGTCGACGAGGAGGCGATCGAGCTCGACCTCACGCTCGCCCACGCCGAGGGCCCGTGGCGCTTCCGCGCGACGCTGCCCGTCATCAACCGCGGCGCCGGCATCCTCGACACGGTGATCGCGGACTGGCACCGCCTCCTCGGCCTCCCGCAGGGCGACCGGCCGAGCCGCCCGAAGAACGCCTACGCGCTCGAGTACGCGAACGCCGCGGGCGTCGCCGTGAACCTGCCGGGCGGCACCGCGCTCGGCGACCTCGCGCTCGAGGGCGGCCGCGTGCTCCTCGACGACGGTGGCCGGCAGGTGACGCTGTGGGCCGGGCTCGAGGCGCCGACCGGCGATCGCGCCCGCGCGTACGGCGACGGCTCGCTCGACGCCGCGCTCTGGCTCGAGGCGCGCACGCCCCTCGGCACGCGCTTCGCGCTCGACGGGCGCATCGGCTTCTCGCGCGAGGGGCATGACGCGCTGCTGCCGCTCGCGCGCAACGTGCCCTTCGGCACCGTCGCCTTCACCTGGCACGCGCGACCCGGCCTCGATGCGATCGTGCAGTTCGATGCGCACGGCAGCGCGCTGCGCGGCACGACGCTCGGGTTCCTCGACCGGGCGGTGCTGATGACCTTCGGCGCGCGCTACCGGCTCGCCTCGGGCAGCAGCCTCGAGGCCGGCGTCGTCGAGGACATCGAGGTCGATCACTCGCCGGACGTGACCTTCCACGTCGGCTGGCGCTGGCCGATCGGCGCCGCCGCGCACTGACGGGGCCTCTCCGGCCGCGGGTTGCCGGGACCTGCCGAGCGTTGCAGACTCTCGTTCCGACTCCGAGGGGGACCATGCGAACCGTCGTCGCCCGCGCACTCGTCCTGGCACTCATGCTCGCCCTGGGCCCGGCGCTTGCCGCGAGCGCGGCGCCCGACGGCACCGCGACCCCGGCGCCGCCCGCGACGCTGAGCGTCGTCGGCTGGCCCGCGGGCGTCGTCCCGCACGTGCCCCTCAACTTCCGGATCGTCGCGTTCGCGCGCGGCCTCGAGGGACCGCGTTCGCTGCTCGTGCTCCCGAACGGCGACGTGCTGGTCGCGGAGTCGCGGGGCGCCGAGGAGGGCCGGCCGAGCGCGAACCGGGTGACGCTGTTGCGCGACTCGACGGGCGCGGGGGTCGCCGACCAGCGCTTCGCGCTGATCACGGACCTCAACCGGCCGGTGGGACTCGCGCTGCGCCGCGACCGCCTCCTGGTCGGCGTCTCGGACGCGCTCGAGAGCTGCCCGTTCCTCGTCGGCCAGACGCGCCTGCACGGCGAGTGCCATTCGATCATCGATCTTCCCTCGGCCGCCGGCCACGACCGCTGGGCGCGGCCGATCGCGGTCAACGCCGACGAGACCCGCGTCGTCGCCGGCGTCGGCGCGAGCGGCGATGCGACAGCCGACGAGCGCGACCGCCTCGAGCCCGCGCGCGCGACGGTGCTGAGCGCGCGCCCCGACGGCCACGACGTGCGCACCGTCGCGAGCGGGCTCAGGGAGCCGCTCGCGCTCGCCTTCGAGCCCGCGAGCGGGCGCCTCTACGCGACGGTCGGCGAGCGCACCCTCGCCGACGGCTCGCGCGCGCCCGACTTCCTCACCCACCTCGAGGACGGCGGGTTCTACGGCTGGCCCGTGGCGCTTCTTGGCAACCACGAGGATGCGCGCGCGGCCGCCGAGCACTCGCCGCTCATCGCCGCGACGCGCGTGCCGGACCTGTTGCTGCCCGCCGGGAGCCTGCCGCGCGGCCTCGTGTTCTACCACCGCGACCAGTTTCCGAAGGACTACCGCGGCGCCGCGTTCGTCGCGCTCGCGGGGAGCGCGGGCGCGACCTTCGATGCCGGCTTCAAGGTCGTCGCGGTGCCGTTCGCGAACGGCAAGCCGAGCGGCCCGCCGACCGACTTCGTGACCGGGTTCGTGAAAGACGCCGCAGCCGGCGAGGTGTACGGGCGGCCGAGCGCGGTCGCCGTCGCGACCGACGGCACACTCCTCGTCGCGGACGAGTCCGGCAACACCGTTTGGCGGGTCATCTTCAAGTGCGCCGCCTGCACGCCCGATCCCGTCGTCCCGACGGGCCGGCCGCGCCACGCGCACTAGCCTCAGCCGGCGAGCAGCACCGCCTCGGCGTGCTCGAGGGACTCGGGCGAGCCGAACACGATCACGACGTCGCCCTCGCGCAGCACCGTCGCCTCGTCGGGATCGCGGCCGACGATGCCCTCGCGGCGGATCGCCGAGAAGGTCACCTCCGCGCCCTTGCCGCGCACCTCGCCGAGCGTGCGGCCGATCGACCAGGCGCCGGGCGGCAGCACCACCGTCTTGAGCTCATCCGCCGCCCCCGCGTGCGTGCCGTCCGGAGGCTCCGAGTCGGGCGGCCGGAACACGCTGCGCAGCGCCCGGTAGCGCTGGCCGCGGATGTCGCCGATCTCGCGGACCACGGTCGCCATGGGCGTGTCGAGGAAGAGGAGCACGTGCGAGACGAGCATCAGGCTCGCCTCGAAGGTCTCGGGCACGACCTCGGTGGCGCCGGCGGCCTTGAGCTCCTCGAGGCGGCTGTCGTCGGCCGTGCGCACCAGCACCGGCACCTCGGCGCGCAGGCGCCTGACCGCGCGCACGATCCCGCCCGCGACGTCCGCGTCGGCGAAGGTGACCACGATGACGCTCGCCGCCTCGATGCCGACCGAGGCGAGCACCTGCTCATCCGCCGAGTCGCCGAACACGACCGGGTCGCCCGCCTGGCGCGCGGTGCGCACCCGCGCGGGGTCGAGGTCGATCGCGATGAACTCGTGGCCCTGGCGCTCGAGCACGCGCGCGACGTTCTGGCCGACGCGCCCGAACCCGCACAGCACCACGTGCTCGCGCCGCGCGAGCATCGCATCGGCCGCGGCCTCGCGCGCGATCGCCGTCGTCGCCGGGCCCGCCTCGCGCAGCAGCCAGCGCGCGATGCGCTTGTTGTTGCGGATCACGAACGGCGAGACGACCATGCTGAGCGTGACCGCGGCGAGGAGCGGCTGCACCAGCGCCCCGCCCGGGGCGCGGTCGCTGACGAGGAGCGCGAGCAGCGCGAACCCGAACTCGCCCCCCGTGCCGACCACGAGTCCCGCGCGCAGCGACTTGAACCAGCTGTCGCAGTAGCGCCGCGCGACCAGCGCCACGACCGCGGACTTCAGCACGTAGAGGCCGAGCACCAGCGAGGAGACGAGCCAGAACTGCCGGAACAGCAATCCTAAGTCGAGCAGCATGCCGATCGTGATGAAGAAGAGCCCGAGCAGCACGTCGCGGAACGGCCGGATCACCGCCTCGACCTGGTGGCGGTACTCGGTCTCGGCGAGCAGGAGTCCCGCCAGGAACCCGCCGAGCGCGAGCGAGAGGCCGACGAGGTTGGTGATGAACGCCGCGCCAAGCGCCACCAGCAGCACCGCGAGCGTGAAGAGCTCCTGCCCGCGGCTGTGCGCGATCTCGAAGAAGAGCGGTCGCGCCAGCCAGCGCCCGGCCAGCATCACGGTCAGGAGCGCGAACGCGGCCTTGGCGAGCGCGATCGCGATGTCGGGCGCCGAGTAGCTGCCGTTCGCGCTCACGATGGCGTTGGCGAAGGCGAGGAACAGCACGAACACGATGTCCTGGAAGAGCAGGATCGAGAACGCGAGCCGGCCGTGGGTGCGGTTAATCTCGGCCTGCTCGGTGAGCTGGCGGAGCACGATCGCGGTCGATGACATCGCGACCGCGCCGCCCATCACGAGCGCGACGTCGGGCGGCGCGCCACTCAGGACGGCGATCGCCGCGGCGGCGAGCGTCGTCAGGCCGACCTGCAGCGCGCCGAGCCCGAACACTTCGCCGCGCATCGCGAGCATCCTGGGCAGCGAGAACTCGAGCCCGAGCGTGAAGAGGAGGAACACGACGCCGATCTCGGCGAGGAAGCTCGTGGTCGCGGACTCGTCGACCACGCCGAACGCGTGCGGCCCGAGCGCCATGCCGACCAGCAGGTAGCCGAGGATCGGCGGGAGCCGCAGGCGCCTGACGCCCGCCACGACCGCGACGACCGCGGCGAGCAGCATGAGCACCGTGCCGAGTCCCCTGGGTTCCATCGCGCCTCCCGTCCTGGCCCCCAAAGTAGAGGCTCGTGCGCGCGCTGGCAACGCCGGGCCGGCGCCGGCACGAGGCGCCTTCTGGCGGTCCCGGACGCCTGCTAGCATGAGGCCGATCCCGTCCCGCCCCCTTGGAGAGCCCATGACCGCGCGAGGCCCTGCGTGCGAGGTGAGCGCACCGGCCCGTCCCCGGCCCCGAGGCCGCGCCGGGTGAGCCTGGTCGAGTCACGGACCGCGGCCGGCACCCGCACGCTCACCGCGAGCGGGCGCTGGTGCGCCGTGGACGCCCCGGCGCTCACGCTCGCGATCGGCGCGGTCGATCCCGCGGGTCCCGCGGCCGAGATCGACGCGAGCGGCATCGAGAGCCTCGACCTCACCGGCGCCTGGTTCCTGCGCCACCTCGAGGACCGCTTCTACAACGCCGGCGTCCACCTCACCTGGCGCGGTCCCCGCCCCGAGGTGCTCGCGTTCGCGACCACGCTCCTCGGCGAGCACGGCAACACCATCGTCAGCCACGAACGGGCGCGCGAGGAGCCGCTCGGCGCGCTCGGACGCTGGACCGTCTACCAGGGCACGCAGGTCCACGACGGCCTCGAGTTCCTCGGGCGCATCTTCCTCGTGATCACGAGCGCGTTCACGGAGCCCCGGCGCCTGCGCGCCAAGTCGATCGCGCGGCACGTCTACGAGACCGGCATCCAGGCGATCCCGATCGTCGCGCTGATCGCGTTCCTGATCAGCGTGATCGTCGCCTACATCGGCGCCGAGGAGCTCAGGCAGGTGGGCGGCGAGGTCTACGTGGTCGACCTCGTGACCCTCTCGGTGCTGCGCGAGCTCGGCGTGCTCCTGACCGCCATCATCGTTGCCGGCCGCTCGGGGAGCGCGTTCGCGGCCGAGATCGGCGTGATGCGCCTGAACGAGGAGGTCGATGCGCTGCGCGCCATCGGCCTCAACGTGGTCGAGGTGCTGGTGCTGCCGCGCGTGTTCGGCCTCGTGATCGCGCTGCCGCTCCTCACCGTCATTGCCGATGCCATGGGACTCGCCGGCGGCGCGGTGCTCTCCTGGCTCGTGCTCGACATCCCGTTCAACCAGTTCGTGGTGCGCATGCAGGAGTCGATCGCGCCGACCACGTTCTGGGCGGGACTCCTGAAGGCCCCGGTGTTTGCGTTCGTGATCGCGATGATCGGCACCTTCCGCGGCATCCAGGTGCGCGACTCCTCGCGCGAGCTCGGCCGCCTGACCACGGTCGCGGTGGTCGAGTCGATATTCACGGTGCTGCTGGTCGATGCGATCTTCGCGGTCGTCTACTGGAAGCTCGACTTCTGATGCAGGAGAACCCCGACTCCGTCGTCGTCGTCCGCGGCATCGTCAACCGGTTCCGCTCGCAGGTCGTGCACGACGGCCTCGACATGGACGTCAGGCGCGGCGAGATCTTCGGCATCGTCGGCGGGTCGGGCAGCGGCAAGTCGGTGCTGCTGAGGACGATCCTCGGGCTGCAGACCCCGCGCGCCGGCAGCGTCGAGATCGAGGGCCACGACCTCGGTCGCCTGCACGGCACGGAGCTGAGGCGCCTGAAGCGCGGCTACGGGGTCACGTTCCAGCAGGGCGCTCTCTTCAGCTCGCTGACCGTGGCCGAGAACGTGCAGCTGCCGATGCTGGAGGCGGCGCGCCTGCCGGCGGACGTGCTCGACGGGCTCGCCGACCTCAAGATCCGCCTCGTCGGGCTCCCCTCCGAGACCGCGACCAAGTACCCCGCGGAGCTCTCCGGCGGCATGACCAAGCGCGTCGCGCTCGCGCGGGCGCTCGCGCTCGACCCTGCGCTCCTCTTCCTCGACGAGCCGACCGCGGGCCTCGACCCGATCGCCGCGGGGGAGTTCGACGAGCTGATCCTCTTCCTGCAGCGCTCGCTGCGCCTGACCGTGGTGATGGTCACGCACGATCTCGATACCATCTACCGGACCTGCAACCGGGTCGGGGTCATCGTCGATCGGCGCATGATCTCGGATACGCTGGAGGGCATCGTGCAGAACCCGCACCCCTGGATCCGGGAGTACTTTCACGGTCCGCGCGGACGGCTCGCCGCTGCCGCGACGCGGCCGCCTGGGAGGCAGTGATGGATCGCGATGCCAACTACGTGGCGGTCGGCGCCTTCGTGATCGTCGTGCTCGCGATGGCGACGGTGTTCGTGCTCTGGTACACGAACACCCACGAGCGTCGCGAGTACCAGCGCTACGAGGTGTACTTCGCCGGCAGCGTCAGCGGCCTCTCCGAGGGCAGCACCGTGCGCTACCTCGGCGTCAACGTCGGCCGCGTCGCCCGCATCCGGCTCGATCCGCGCGCCGCCGACCGCGTCGAGACGCTGATCGACGTCGACAAGGCGACCCCGGTCACCCACGAGACGCTGGCGCGCCTCACCATGCAGGGCGTCACGGGCCTCCTCTTCATCGACCTCTCGCAGGCGGCGCCGAACGCCGCCAACGAGACGCCGGAGGTGCCGAGCCAGGAATACCCGGTCATCCGCTCGGTGCGCTCCGACTTCGACCTGTTCGTGAGCGGGCTGCCCGAGCTCGTGGCCGACGCGACGCGCGTGACCCGGCGCCTCAACGAGGTGCTCGGCCCCGAGAACCTGAACGCAATCAAGGCATCGCTCGCGAGCGTGCGCGCCGCGACCGAGCCCCTGCCCGGCGCCGCGCGCGACGCGGCGCGGCTCGTGACGGAGCTGCGCGCGGCGATCGCCGAGGCGCACGCGGTCGCGCAGAACGCCAACAAGCTCGTCGCGACGGCGGGCCCGGAGCTTGGCTCGGCGGCAAAGCACCTGCGCGAGATCTCCGATCACCTCGCGGCCCTGAGCGGTCGCGTCGACGGGCTGATCGCGCGCCACGAGCGCGATCTCGACCGGTTCGCGGGCCCCGGGCTCGATGAGTTCGAGGGGCTCCTGCACGACAGCCGCGAGGCGGCCAACGAGGTGCGCGACCTCGCGCGGAGCCTGCGCGAGAACCCCTCGCGGCTCCTCTACGAGCATCCGCTGCCGGGCGTGGAGATTCCCCGATGAAACACCTCCTTCTCGCCCTCGCATCGCTCGGCCTCCTCTCGGCCTGCGGCAGCCTCTTCCAGACGCACGAGGTGATGCCGACGGTGTACGAGCTCCGGGCGCCCGCGCCCGCGCCCGCCGCGAGCCGCCGCCCCGGGACCCTGATCGTCGCCCGTGCGCGCGTGCGCCCGGGGCTCGAGAGCGATCGCATCGCGGTGACGCTCGCCGACCGGCGCCTCGATGCCTACGGCGGCAGCCGCTGGAGCGCACCGCTACCCGAGATGGTGGGCGCGCTCCTGATCGCGGGGCTGCGCGAGTCGCGGGGCTTCGAGGCGGTGGTGCCGGAGCGCAGCGCCTTTGGCGGCGAGTTCCTGCTGCAGCCCGAGATCGAGGCCTTCGAGGCCGACTATTCCCAGGGCGGCGCGCCGCCGACGGTGCACGTGCGCCTCGGCGGTGAGTTCGGTCTCAAGGGCGAGCGGCGCATGCTCGCGACGGTGACCGGGAGCGCGGACGTGCGCGCCGCGGCCGATCGCCAGCGCGAGGTCATCGCCGCATTCGAGAGCGCCTACGCCAAGGCGGCCGCCGAGATGATCGCGGCGATCAACGCCGCCGCCGACGCCGCGCCAGCCGCGGCTCGCTAGCCGGCCCCGCTCACTCGTTCTGGGCGGCCTCGAGGCGCTCGGAGGCCTCGAGCCAGGCTTCCTCGGCCGCGCGCGTCGCGCGCTTGAGCTCCGTGCGCGCCGCGAGGAGCCGCGCGAGCTCAT
>Ga0335083_10012206_pt1 | contig 10297 bp, 8 predicted proteins | sample Lox_Sample_42_FD_206716 | JGI IMG/M metagenome (GOLD analysis project Ga0335083, IMG submission 206716) | Soil microbial communities from Loxahatchee National Wildlife Refuge, Florida, United States - Lox_Sample_4.2 | ecosystem: Environmental > Terrestrial > Soil > Wetlands | place: USA: Florida...
TGTCGCCATGCCACTGCCTGCGAACTACTCGGCCATGCTGCGCGAGATCGAAAAGAGCCAGCAGCAATATGACAATCTTCGCAAGCAGCGGCGCCGGCTGCGGCGGGTATACCTGGGATACCTGCTCTTCCTGACGGTGGGCGTGCTGTTTGCTTCGCTGTGGCTCGCGCTGTTCCTCTCCCGCATGGTGACGCGGCCCCTGGTGGCGCTGGCCGAGGCTACCCATGAGATCTCAGGTGGGCGACTGGATGTACGCGTCGATGTGGCCGCCGACAGTGAGATCGGCCTACTGGTGCAATCGTTCAACAAGATGGCGGAGGACCTGGAGTCCGGCCGCAGCAAGATCGAGGCCTCACGCCGCGAACTGGCTGAAGCCAACGTAGAGCTCGAACATCGCACCCGGCATATCGAAACCGTTCTGGAGAGCATTCCCAGTGGAGTGCTGTCGGTGGATTCGTCGCGCGTCATCACTCGCATGAATAGCGCCATGCTGCGCCTGCTCCGCCTGGAAGGGGACGTCGAACCCGCCCATTCGTTGCGCGATCTTTTCTCTGAAGAGGTAATAGCCGATTTGGAGCACATGCTGCGTCGTGCCGATCGAATGGGCTCGACCACCAGCCAGATGGAGATTACGACTGCGCGCGTGAACCTGAACGTGGCCGTCACGATTGCGACGCTCGATCCCCCACTCCGCACCCCGATGACGCCGCGCCTGGGCTACGTGATGGTGTTTGAAGACATGTCCGACGTGTTGCGCGCGCAAAAGCAGGCCGCATGGCGCGAGGTGGCTCGGCGTGTCGCGCACGAGATCAAGAATCCTCTCACTCCTATTGCGCTCTCGGCGGAACGGATTCGCCGCCATCTGGAGCGCGGCACTCCGCCCGACGCAGCTTCGCTCGCTGTCATCCGAAGCTGCTCTGAGACCATCGGCTCCTCAATCGAGACCGTACGCACGTTGGTGGATGAGTTCTCGCTGCTGGCGCGTTTCCCGGCATCGCGTCCCGAGCCCACGGACATCAATAACGTCATCGAAAGCGCGTTGAGCATGTTTAATGGCCGGCTCGACGGCATCCGAGTGAGCAAGTATTTCAGCGAGGACCTACCACCGGTCATGGCCGACGCCGCCGCTATGAAACGCGCCATCGCCAACCTGGTCGACAATGCCGCCGAGGCCATGCATGACGCACTGGTCAAGGAGATCCAGATTTCAACCAGCGTTGCCGATGAGCGCGATACGGTGGAGATCGTTATCGCCGACACCGGACACGGGGTGACGCCCGAGCTGAAGGAGAAGCTGTTTCTGCCATACTTCTCCACCAAAAAGCGCGGAACCGGCCTGGGATTGGCTATCGTCAGCCGAATCGTGGAAGACCATCATGGCTCAATCCGCGTGGAAGAGAACCGTCCTGTGGGCGCACGGTTTACATTAGAGTTGCCGGTACAGCCGGAGATGGCTGCCTCGGCCGCGCAATCGAATGCAAACCATACTGATCGTGGATGACGAGTCGCAGATCCGCAGCTCCCTGCAGGGGGTGCTGGAGGACGAGGGCTACCAAACACTTCTTTCCGAAACGGGCGAGGACTGCCTCGAGACCTTGCGGCGCAAGGCGGTTGACGTCGTGCTGCTTGACATCTGGCTGCCGGGCCGAGATGGGCTGGAGGTCCTGGAAGAAATTATGGCGATGGCGAATCCGCCGGAGGCCATCATGATCTCCGGGCATGGCAGTATTGACGCCGCGGTGCGGGCCACCAAACTTGGCGCCTTCGATTTCCTGGAGAAGCCGCTTTCGGTCGAGCGAACCCTCATCGTGCTGAAGAACGCGCTGGAGGCCAAGCGCCTGCGCAGCGAAAACCTGGAGTTTAAGCGGCAGTTCCAGTCGCGCAGTATCCTCGTCGGCGACAGTGTTCCAGCCAAGGCGCTGCGGCAGCAGATCGGGCTGATGGCTCCCACCAACGGCCGCGTACTTATCTATGGAGAATCGGGCACCGGCAAGGAGCTGGTGGCGCGCGCGATACACGCTCAGAGCCTGCGCAAGGAGTCAATGTTCGTTGAGGTCAACTGCGCCGCGATTCCCGAAGACCTTATCGAAAGCGAATTGTTCGGCCATCGCAAAGGCGCTTTTGCCGGAGCGGCCGCTGCCAAAGAAGGAAAGTTCCGCAAAGCCGACGGCGGTACGCTTTTCCTCGACGAAGTTGGTGACATGAGTCTGAAGACGCAGTCGAAGGTGCTGCGCACGCTGGACGAAGGACGGTTCGCCCCGCTGGGTGAAGATGAATCGGTGACGGTGGATGTGCGGGTGATCGCCGCCACCAACAAGGATTTGGAAGACGAGATATCGAAGGGCAATTTCCGCGAGGACTTGTTTTACCGGCTTAACGTGATTCCGTTTTACGTGCCGCCGTTGCGCGAGCGCAAGGAAGACATCCCGGTGCTGGCGCAGTTCTTCCTGAAGGAGTTCTCCCACACCTACCAGCGCCATCCGAAGGAAATGACGGATGAAGCAGTAGACGCGTTGCTGCGCTATTCGTGGCCGGGCAATGTTCGTGAGTTGCGCAATGTAATCGAGCGCATCGTCATCATGAATCCGACCACCAGCCGCCTCGACCGCAAGCACTTGCCGTCGCTTATCTTCCGGGATGGCGTGCGGCGTCCCTGGGCTGAGTTTTCAACTCTGCACGAGGCGCGCGCCGCCTATGAGCGCGACTACATCCTGAAGAAGCTCGACGAAAATCACAGCAATGTCAGCCGCACCGCCGAGGTGCTCGGGCTGGAACGCAGCCATCTTTATCGCAAGATGAAGGCGTTAGGCATTGCAGTGAAAGAGTAAAGCGATCTCGACTGCAAAGCTCGCAACCTCAGGAATCAATCGATGATGCATACAGAGATAGGACAAGTAGAGGCGATCTTTCGTTATCCGGTCAAGTCCATGCGCGGCGAGCAACTGGAAGCCGCACGGTTGGGCTGGCACGGCATCGAGGCGGACAGACGGCTGGCGTTGCGGCGAGTGAATGACCGCAGCGGTTTCCCATGGCTAACCGCGACCAAGTTGTCTGATCTGGTTCTGTTCACTCCGCTCAGGCGTAAAGACAGTTCGGAAGACGAGATTCCTACGCACGTTCGTACGCCGGACGGCGCAGAGTTGCCTGTCTTCGGAGAGGAGTTGGCCGCGGAAATCGGACGCCGGTACGGAGCGCCGGTGCAGATGATGCAGATGAGGCATGGCATCTTCGATGACGCCAGCATCTCCGTGATTGCTTCCGATACGGTCAACGAGATCGCACGACTGGCAGGGCACAGTCCTGACGTGCGACGCTTTCGCCCGAACATTCTGGTTCGCCTGCTGCAACCAGCACCTTTTCAGGAGGACAACTGGCTTGGCGGTGTGCTGTCCTTTGGCGACGCGGAGGACGCACCCGCGATTGCCGCTACCATGCGCGACGTTCGTTGCGCAATGGTGAACCTCGATCCCGACACCGCAACCCCGAGGCCAGAAGTGATGAAAGCCATTGTTCGAGTCAACCAGAACAACGCGGGAGTTTATGGATCGGTTATCCGCACCGGTCAAATAGTGGTGGGACAGGCGATACGTCTACGTGCCGCGAAGAGCGCCGCTGCGGTCGGGCAGCGTTGATTGCAAAGCAGATCCGTTGCGGACATCTGGTTCGAACCTGAGGCCGGGACGACGTGCCCTCACGATAATCGGGTGATTCCAGGGAGCGAATCGAATCCTGAATCGAAGCTGAGTATTTGATCGATTCGATTCTGCTCCATGATCGACAGGTGGATCGCGTCTCGAGCCGAAAGGTGCTGGTATTGCAGCACTATTTCCTTGGCGCGTTCCACTGCGGCGGCATCTACCGGAAACACTTCGTCAACAATACCGAGCAGCGCATCGAAGGCGGGCTGAATGGCGGCCCGGCGGTTAATGGCAACGTAACGATGGAGAATTTCCTGCAAGACCTCTGAGTCCGTAACCAACCGTTGCTGTCGCCGTAATAGGTCTTCAACCAGACGTTCAGCATCGGTCTTGTGAGGGTGCGATGCCCCGACGAGGTACATCGGAATATTTGAATCTACCAGGATCACGAGCGCTGGCCACTCAGATATCCAGCTTCAATCTCAGCCAACATCTGGTCCATATCTCCCACAGGAAACTGATATTGACTTGCAAGACGCAATGCCTCGAGTTTCTTGCTGAGACTTCCCTCTGGCTGCTGCCGGCGGGCCGAATCGAGGGATTGCCGGACCCACTCAGCGAGCGACATTCGGCGCGCTCGTGCCGCCCGTTGAATGTCGCGGTAATCGGAGTCTTGCAGAATAACTTGCAGTCGTTTAGGCATGGGATTAGTGTAGTTAACTCATCATCATGAGTCAACTTGTTGCGTCACCCAACTCTCGTGACGAGAATGACAGTTACAGAAAGAACGCGAGTAATACGCGTCACACCTCCCTTGTGACGCGCGTCATAGCTCCTCGGGCAATAAAAGGGTAACTTCGAATGTTTGCGGTGAAGCAGTAACCGCGCGCTCCTGCGCGCTTCTGCCGACGCGAACAGGAGAACGAAGTGCGCGATGCCGTACTGATGTTGTGGCCCGAGATCGCGTGGATCGCCGATCCTGGGCTGCGGGAGCAAGTCACTCAAACCTGGATACGTGCCCTCGAACTTAGCCCGCTGACGCCTGACGATCTGAACCGGATTCCATTCACCCTGCTCGTTCCCAACTGCCCGACAACCTTCATGGAGCACAAGCGCTGCGTGGTCCACATCGCGCGCAAGGCTGGCGAGAGCATGAAGGAGTTCATGGGCAACGCGTTACGGATCGACCTGGATACCGTCATCGCCGGCGCGATTCTGGCCGACGTAGGCAAGCTGCTGGAGTACGAGAAGGTGGATGGAAACGCCCGCCAGAGCAAGCGAGGCGAGATGTTGCGTCACCCGTTTACCGGAGTCGCACTGGCAATGCAATGCGGCGTGCCCGACGCCGTGTGCCACATCATTGCCGCCCATGCCGGTGAAGGCGACCTGGTAAAGCGCACGACGGAGGCCTACATCGTGCACCACGCCGACTTCATGGCGTTTTTGCCATTCAAGAACTTGAGCAAGTAAGGAGAAAGTCGCATGCCCACTCTCACTGCGCCGATTGCCGCAACCAAACAGACCGTCACTGCCACGATGTCGCAATGGGCTGCGGACCTGCGGTTCGAAGATCTCTCACCGGAGGCTGTGTATCAGGCCAAGCGCTTCCTGCTCGATAGCATCGGCTGTGCGCTGGGCGGTTATCAGCAGCACGACGTGGAGATCGCGCTCGATGTGCTCAACGAGATAGCCGGGCCAGGAACAGCAACGATTATCGGCACCGGTCTGCACGTCGATGCGGTGTCGGCATCGCTGGCCAATGCGCTGATGATCCGCTGCATGGACTACAACGACATCTACTGGAAGCAAGACCCGAGCCACCCTTCCGATATTTTTCCTGCCGCTCTGGCCTGCTGCGAGCGAGCGAAGAGTGATGGCCGCGAACTGATTGTTGGTCTCGTGCTGGGTCACGAATTCGAGATGCGGCTGTGCGAAGCAGCCTTCCCGGGTATTCGCGAGCGCGGTTGGCATCACGCGACGCTGACCGCCTTCGTCTCGCCTATTGTCGCAGGACGCATGTTGCGCCTGGATTGGACGAAAATTCAGCATGCCATCGGAATCAGTGCCAGCGCGCGGGCCACCCTGGGGGCGGTGACTGCAGGCAAGCTGACCATGATGAAGAACACGGTCGATCCACTGGCGACCCAGAGCGGCGTACTGGCAGCATTGCTGGCCGAAAAGGGTTACACCGGGCCGGAACACGTTATCGAGGGCAAAGAGGGAATTGTCCACTGCCTGGGACCGGAGTGGAAGCTCGACGTATTGACTGACGGCCTGGGAGAATCCTGGCGTATCACACAATGTGGGATGAAGGCGTTCCCGACCGAAGCGCTGACTCACACGCCGATTTCAGCAGTGCTGCAACTGGTGAAGGACAACAGCCTGGAGCCGCAGCACATCGCGCGGGTTCACATTCGTACCACTGCGCGCGGCGCAGACATTCTCAGCGACCCCAGCAAGTACGACCCGCACAGCAAAGAGACGGCGGACCACTCACTGCCCTATGTCATTGCCGCGGCCATCGCCGAGCGGCAGGTCACGCCGCTGCAGTTCACGCCGGAAAAGATCAACCATCCGCTCATCCGTGAGCAACTGAAGAAGGTGGCCGTCGTCGCTGACAAGGAAATTGAGAAGGTATTTCCCGCGCTGCAGCGCGCCATCGTGAGCATTCGCACCAACGATGGCACGGAGTTTATGACGCAGCTCGATTATCCCAAGGGCGATCCGCGCAATCCGCTCAGCGACAAAGAAGTGGAAGAGAAGTTCGAGGCGCTGGCTGAGCCGGTCCTGTCGAAGAAGGCGCGCCGCAAAGCGACCGAGGCCATCTGGAGCCTGGAGAAGCAGGAGAGCGTGACGGAGTTGATGCGGCTGTTCCGCGTAGACCGGAAGGGCCATTGATATGAAGCAGACAGTAGTAGAGAAGATTGCTCAGCATCACATGGCCGATGGTCCGAAGCGGCCGTTGCGCGCCGGTGACTTCCTGTCCATTCGGCCGATTCACGTGATGACGCACGACAACACGTCGGCGGTGATGAAGAAGTTCAAGGCCATCGGCGCGACACGGGTGCACGACCCGGCGCAGCCGGTGTTTGCCGCCGATCACGACATCCAGAATGCGGAAGAGGCGAACCTGGCGAAGTACCGCAGCATGGAGGCCTTCGCGCGCGAGCAGGGAATTGACTTCTATCCTCCCGGCACGGGCATCGGTCACCAGATCATGGTGGAGCAGGGCTACGTGCAGCCGGGCCAATTTGTTGTCGCTTCCGATTCGCACTCCAACATGTATGGGGCGCTGGGCGCAATCGGTACTCCCGTGGTGCGCACGGACGCCGCGGCCATTTGGGCTACGGGTGAATTCTGGTGGCAGATACCGCGCACTATTCAAGTGATACTTGAAGGTAAGCTGCAGCCCGGCGCCAGCGGCAAAGACGTCATTATTACCCTGTGCGGACTCTATAACCGCGACGAGGTATTGAACGCGGCAGTCGAGTTTAGCGGGCCGGGCGTGGCGTCGCTCAGCATGGAGGCCCGGCTCAGCATCGCCAACATGACAACCGAATGGGGCGCGCTGGTGGGGTGGTTCCCGGTGGATGCAGTGACCATCGCGTACCTCGAAGGGCGCAACCTGTTGCTGCGCAAGCACGACCTCCGCCGCATCACCGACATGAATCTGCTGAAGTGGCGTACCAGTCCGCCTGCGCCAGACGAAGATGCGGTTTATGCCGGTCGCATTGTTCTGAATCTCGACGACGTGACACCTCACGTTTCCGGCCCTGACAGCGTGCAGGTGATGCACTCGCTGCCGGAAATCGAGCAGAAGAAGGTGGAGATTCAGAAGGCGTATCTGGTCTCGTGCGTCAATTCGCGGATGGAAGATTTGTCGGCGGCCGCCCGTGTTTTGCACGGAAAGGAGATCGCTCCGGGGGTGAAGTTCTACCTCGCAGCGGCGAGCATGGAAGTCGAGGACGAGGCCGTCAAGCGCGGCATCTGGCAGACGCTGCTCAATGCGGGCGCCGAGCCTCTTCCGCCGGGATGCGGGCCGTGTATCGGGCTGGGCAAGGGACTGCTGGAGCCGGGAGAGGTCGGGATTTCCGCCACCAATCGAAACTTCAAAGGCCGCATGGGATCACGCGATGCCCAGTGTTATCTCGCCAGCCCTGAAGTTGTGGCGGCGTCTGCTATCGCGGGATACGTATGCGGGCCATCTAAGCTGCCGGTTCGCGAGCTGCGCAACCAGTTTGCGGCCTTTGCTGCGCCTTCTACTAGTGACGAAACGGTTGAGATTCTGCCGGGCTTCCCCGACACGCTGCGCGGCCGGTTGCTGTTTCTCCCGCAGGACAATCTGAATACCGATGGCATCTACGGCAAGGACTACACCTATAGAGAAGACATGACGCCCGAGATGATGGCGAGCGTCGTAATGCAGAACTACGACCCGGAATTTGCGCGCCGCGTTCAGCTCGGCGACATCATCGTCGGCGGCTTTAACTTCGGAACCGGTTCCAGCCGCGAACAGGCGGTGACCGCGCTGAAATGTGCCGGTATTCCGCTGGTCATCGCGGGCAGCTTCTCGCAGACATATCTACGCAATGCTTTCAACAATGGCTTTCTCTGCATCGAGGCGCCGGATCTGGTGAGCCACCTGCGACAGCAGTTCGCAGAGAAGATCAAAGGCCAGGAGAAGACGATTGTTTCTCCCGACGCGATCGAGGTCGATTTTGCCACCGGCAGGATCCTCTATTGCGAGGAGTCGTTTTCCTTCCCGGCGCTGGGATCGGTGCCGCAATCGCTGGTAATTGCGGGCGGGATTGAGAACCTCGTGGCGGAGCAGCTGAAGGCGAAGCTGGAGCCGGCAGCTGCTTTGTGAACCACAGAGGCACGGAGCCACAGAGATTTACAAATCGAGTAATTGAAATGCACTTCTCTGTGCCTCTGTGTCTCTGTGGTGAATTCAGAATTTAGGAGTTTGTTAGTCATGCCAAAACATACGATCATCACCATGCCTGGAGACGGCATTGGCAACCAGGTTTTGCCGGAAGCAATTCGCGTGCTCGATGCCGTGGGCTTCGAAGCTGACTATGTTCACGCCGATATCGGCTGGGAATGCTGGCGCAAGGAGGGCAACGCGCTGCCCGAGCGCACGATTGAGCTGCTGCGCAAGCACAAAGTCGGCTTGTTCGGCGCCATCACCTCGAAGCCCAAGAAGGAAGCCGAAGCCGAACTCGCGCCTGCGCTGAAGGACAAGGGGCATCAGTACTTCAGCCCCATCGTGTCGATGCGGCAGATCTTCAATCTGGATATCTGCATGCGTCCGTGCTTGTCGTTTCCCGGCAATCCGTTGAATTTCATTCGCAAGACGCCGGCCGGCGGCTATGAAGAGCCGCGAGTTGACGTCGTAGTATTCCGCCAGAACACAGAGGGGTTGTACGCTGGAGTAGAGTGGACCAATCCCCCCGCACAGGTAACCGACGCGTTGCGGCTTCACTCGAAGTTCAAGCCGTTCAATAATGTGCCCGGCGATGAGCTGGCGATCTCGGTTCGTATCATCACCCGGCCGGCAGCTCGCCGCATCTGCGAAGCAGCTTTCCGCCACGCCGTGAAATTCGGATACAAGTCAGTCACCATCTGCGAGAAGCCAAACGTTTTGCGCGAGACCTCGGGAATGATGGAAGAGACGGCCAAGGAAGTTCAGCGGCAATATCCCGGGGTGGAGCTTTGGTCGACGAACATCGACGCGCAAACCATGTGGCTTACCAAGAACCCCGAAGACTATGGCGTAATCGTGGCCAGCAACTTGTTTGGTGATGTCATCAGCGATGCTTTTGCCGGACTGGTTGGCGGATTGGGCTTCGCCGCCTCGGGCAACATCGGCGAAGAGGTCGCGGTCTTCGAGCCCACGCACGGCTCTGCACCCAAGTACGCTGAGCTCGACCCGCCCATTGTCAATCCGATCGCAATGATCCTCTCCGCGGCCATGATGCTCGATCATCTGGGCGAAACCAGCAAAGCTGATCAAGTCCGCGAGGCGATTGCGGCCGTGGTCGAGGAGGGCAAGGTTCGTACTTACGATATGATGCGCCTCGCCGGTGGGGCCAAGGCAATCAGTCTCGGAGCAGCATCGACGACTGAGATGACCGATGCCATCCTGAGCAAGCTCGGCGCGCCGGTGGAGAAAACTTATGCCGTCAGCAGTCGCAGCTAACCGCCGCCGCGGGGAGGCGGGACGCGCCGGAGGCGACGTGCGTTCTGACCTCCGTGTGACCTTGGAAGAGCGAATGGCCGGCGGTATTAAGGTCGAACTGCAATCGCGCGTGGACCTTTACTACGGCGAGGCGATACGCCTGCAGGCCACCAACGTCCTGCATGCGCTCGGCATCTCCCATGCTCTGGTGCAAATCGTGGACGAAGGCGCATTGCCATTTGTCATCGATGCGCGTCTGGAAGCGGCGGTACTGCGCGCCGGCATCACACCGACCATGCCGGCACTACCTGATGCTGTTCCGCTTCCGTTGCCGTCGCCGCGTGATCGTTTGCGGCGCTCACGCCTCTACTTACCGGGCAATGAGCCGAAGTACTTCATCAATGCCGGGCTGCACGCTCCTGATGCCATCATCCTCGATCTTGAAGACTCGGTCCATCACGGCGAAAAAGACGCTGCG
>Ga0335083_10012207_pt1 | contig 10297 bp, 9 predicted proteins | sample Lox_Sample_42_FD_206716 | JGI IMG/M metagenome (GOLD analysis project Ga0335083, IMG submission 206716) | Soil microbial communities from Loxahatchee National Wildlife Refuge, Florida, United States - Lox_Sample_4.2 | ecosystem: Environmental > Terrestrial > Soil > Wetlands | place: USA: Florida...
GCCGGGGCCCGCCCCCGGCATTACCCGCCGAAATCTTGATTTCCCTTTGAAGTCAGACCGGAGTTTCGCCGAAGCGGCCGATCTGTGCGGAAGTACTTTCGGTAGGCCGTAATCCAGTTCGTGGCGATTTCGCGTTGAGCCGTGGGCAAATCCATCTTGCCCGTGCAGACCTGGCGGTGCAGATAGTCCTCGAGCTCATCCTTCACGTGCGCGTTCCACTCCGATGAATACGATTCAGGCCAGAGATTGCGGATATCGTCGCTGCCACCCAGCGCAGGCGTGATCAGGTGATCCACCTCGTATCCGTCCGGCGCGGCGCCGTCCATTCCGTATTCGTGAAACACCGCCCGCTGTAGCGACGCCGGTGGACGATCCTCCGGCGGCCCGCCCGCCCCGCACAGCTCGCTAATGTCGAGCGGACGAACCGCCCCCGGTGTCAGCTTCGCGTCTGGGACAAGCGGCTCGAAAGCCGCCAGAGCCTCGTGGGAATTGCGCTGATGCATCCAGCCGGAGGCGAAGCCCATTCCGATCAGTGTGACGAGGACTGCAAGGCAAGCTGCGGCCCACGACCCGACCGAGAACGGAATCCACTCGGCTCGCTTCGGGGGCGCGTCTTGCTCTGCGAGACGCGCTCTCAGCCGGGCACGCGCAAAACTCCCTGCTGTCGCCGCCTTGGTTTCGGGTCCATCCAGATACGCTCGCTCGAAATCAATACTGGCCCCCGCTAGGGCGCTTTCACGTTTGCGGCAGGCGAGGCACGCGCCGAGGTGCTGCTGAACCTCATGAAGCTCCGCGGGCGAAAGCTCGCGATCGAGGGCCCGGATCAAGTGCTCGTCGTCCGGATGTCGCGTGACGTTTCGCATTCTCTATCTTCCATCCGCTCGCATCAGGCGTTCCATGGAGCGCGCGATCGAATTCGATACGGAGCCCAGGGAAATATCCAACACGTCGGCGATCTCGCGATAGCGCAATCCCTCGGCTCGCAGACGAAGGCAAAGCTGCTCTTGCTCAGGCAGGGCGGAAACCACTCGAAGCAATTGCCCGTGCTGCTGGCTCCAGGCGAGCTGCTCTTCGGGATTTGCGGCCGGATCAGGCTGGTGCTTTGTCGAAGGATCATACGCCGTCACTTTGGATTCCCGGCGCTGGACTCGGGTCCGCTGTTTCAGCGCCAGATTGTGCGCCACCCGAAAGACCCATCCGCGAAGATTCTGGCGCGAGCGGCCTTGGCGCAAGTGGCGAAACAACGAGAGAAACACCTCCTGAATTACGTCCTCGCCATCGTGAACTCCGATACCGAGCGACACCACGTATCTCAATAGACCGTCGCGAAGCTCGTCGAACAAAGCGACCACTTCTCCTTCGACCTCATGTGCGTGAGTGTCGAACGATGCATCGATCGCGCCAAGCAGTGCGAGTCTTGCGGCGGAATTGGGAGTGTCGGTCGCCATGGGAAACCGAAATCGCGAATGAATTCTAACTCCCGCCCGGACGACCGGGTCAAGGCAAATGGTGACGTTGCTTGGCGCCGAATCGAAAAATATTTCGTGAACAAAAGCTGCTTGAGCGGAATACTCGTATAGACGCCTAGCGTCATCTAAATGGATATCGCGAAGACACGGCCTGATCTGCGAAGGATTCTCCTGTTCCTGCTCGTCGCAGCAGTCTGCGTACCGGCGGCTTGGGCGCAGACAAACAGCGGAGAGCTGCGCCTGAGGGTCACCGATCCGGCCGGACTCGCCACCCAGGCAACCGTGGAACTGTCGAGCCAGGCCAACGAGTATCGCCACCGCTTTACCACCGATACCAACGGCACGGTCACGGCGAAGCCTCTGCCTTTCGGAATCTACGAAATCAAGATCCAGGCGCCCGGATTCGCAGACGCCACTGAGACAGTCGAGATTCGCTCGGCCATTCCTACGGACCGCACCGTTCAGCTGAAACTTGCTCCCGTGGCCGCGTCGATCTCGGTGACGGCGCAGAGCACCCTTGTCGACCCAGACCAAGCGGGCGCCGTTAGCCAGATCGGCTCGAGCACGATCCAAAATCGGCTGGGCTCGCTCCCCGGCCGCTCCCTGCAGGACCTCGTGAATTCACAGCCTGGCTGGCTCTATGAAGGCAACGCCGTTCTGCACCCGCGCGGCTCCGAGTATCAGACGCAATTTGTGGTTGATGGCATCCCGCTTCTCGACAATCGCTCGCCCAGCTTCGGCCCCGAGATGGTCGCGGACGACGTGGGGTCGATGAGCGTCTACACCGCAGGAATCCCCGCCGAATACGGGCGCAAACTGGGCGGCGTGGTGGAGCTGAATTCGCTCCAGGAGACCGAGACCGGCTTTCATGGCCAGGCCGTTCTTTCGGGGGGCAGCTTCGAAACGGCCGGCGCATTCCTCGAGGCGCAATACACCGCGGGCAAGAACACCTTTGGCGGCACTGCCAGCGGCAACATGACGGCGCACTACCTGAATCCGGTCGTGCCGGAGAACTTCACGAATCGCGGCACAACAGGCGACTTCTCCGCGCGCTATGAACGCGATTTCACGCCCAAGGATCGCTTGAGCCTCATCGTCCGCCACGAGCTCTCGCGGTACGAAATTCCCAACGAGCATATCCAGGAAGCCGCTGGCCAGCTTCAGACCGGCGATAACTTTGAAACGATGGGAGTCGCCTCCTACCAGCACGTCTTTTCATCGGATATGGTGATGGACGTGCGCGGCATGGTGCGCGAGAACTCGAACGATCTCTTCTCGAACGCCGCATCCACTCCCGTTCAGGCCTTTGTGCATGACTGGTTTCGCGAGGGATACGTCAAGGCGAGCGTCTCGATTCATCACGGCCACCACGAGCTGAAATTCGGAGTGGATTCGGACAACGCATTTCTGAACGAGCACTTCCGCTACGCGATCACCGACCCATCGCGATTCGACGAGGACACGCCGCTCCACTTCGCTTTTCCCACTCCCGACGCTCCGAATGCCGGCCGCCGTCCGGATCTCGAGCAGTCGGCCTTCGCGCAGGACCTGATTCATGCCGGCAACTGGACGATCAGCGCGGGGCTTCGTTGGGATCACTACCAGCTTCTGCTCAATCGGAACTTCTTCAGCCCGCGCCTAGCCGTCTCGCACTACTTCCCGTCGGCGGGTCTCGTCGTCCACTTTTCGTACGACCGCGTGTTTCAGACTCCTTCGTCGGGGAACATTTTGCTCTCAAGTTCCGATGCGGTCGCAGCCCTGAGCGGCGATTTCTTGCGCCTGCCGGTCAAACCCTCCGAGGGAAACTATTACGAAGCGGGATTAAGCAAATCGTTCTTCGGGCAATTCAAGCTGGACGCGAATTACTTCCGGCGGCTGGTCGACAATTTCGCTGACGACGATCAACTGCTCAACACCGCGGTCAGCTTTCCCATCGCGTTCCACAAATCGATCATCTACGGAGCCGAAGCGAAACTGGAGCTCCCCACGTGGCGGGGCCTCTCCGGTTTTGCGAGCTACTCCTACGAAGTCGGGAATGCTTGGTTTCCGGTGACCGGCGGACTCTTTCTCGGGGACGAGGCCGTGAATCTGCCGACCAGCGGCCGCTTCCCAGTTTCGCAGGACCAGCGGAATACGGCGCGTACACGCGTTCGGTATCAGATCGCGCCGCGGCTCTGGATCGCCGGCGGATTCGAGTTCGATAGTGGGTTGCCATTCGAGTTTGAATGCCCGAATGGAGAGAGCCTTCCCGACTGCATCGCCGGCGTGACCGCACAGTACGGCGCGCAAGTTGTCGGCCGCCTCAATTTCGATCGCGGACGCATCAAGCCTGCATTCTTGCTGGACGCCTCAGCCGGCGCGGACATTTACAAATCCGACCGCGTCAACATTCGCCTGCAAGTGGATGGAGAAAATTTGACCAATCTGCTCGACGTGATCGACTTCGGAGGGCTATTTTCCGGCAACGCCATCGGACCTTCTCGTAGCTGGTCCGCCCGCCTCTCTACGACTTTCTAAGCGGAGAATGTAGGGGCGCTGCTTGCTGCGTCCCTCTTGTTACGCGTCCGGGACATTCGCCTCGCGGCGCCGGGTAGATTTCGAAGCATTTCTTCCCCGAATCAAATCGACCATCGCTTGCGCGGCGGCGCTCAGCGGCCGGTCACGCCGGTACACCAGATAGAGTTTGCGCGCCACCCGCATCTGCTTGATGGGCAGCGCTCGCAGATGGCCCGCGGCAAGCTCATGCTCGGCGCACATCCGCGGCACGATCGCCACGCCCTTCTTCATTTCCACGAACAGCTTGATGCTTTCGATCGTCGGCAGGTCGATGTCGATGTTCAGGGGCACGCGGTGGCGCGCAAACATCTGCACCACGCGCTGGCGGTACGGCGACTCCACAATGTGCGCCACAAACGTTTCGGGCCCCAGGTCGGTGATGTCCACCTCGCGGCGCTTCGCCAGACGGTGACCGGGCCACACGATCAGCACCAGCGAGTCGCGGTGAAACTCGACGGCTTCGAGCTCGCGCTCCTCCGGCAGATAGGAGATCACGCCGATATCCAGGTGATGGTTCATCAGCTCGCGGGGCACGTCGCGCGAAAAGACGCGATGGACCTTCACGTGGATCCCCGAATGCGCCCCCCGGTAACGCTCCAGAGCCGGCAGCAGTGCATGAATCGAGCTTTCGTTCACGCCGATCGATACTTCGCCGCGTTCGAGACCCCGCAGCTCCTTCATCCCTTTGCGGATTTCCTCGCGCAGGTTCAGCATGCGGTCGGCGTATTCAACGAGCAAAGCCCCCGCGTCCGTCAGCTGCCGCGCGCCCGAGCCGCGGACGAACAGCGGCTGTCCAACCCACTCCTCAAGCTTGCGGATCGATATGCTCACCGCCGGCTGCGTGCGGTAAAGCTTCTCCGCGGCGCGCGAAAAACTGCGCTCGCGGGCAACCGCCTGAAACACCTGTAAAGACGCAAGATCCACGATTCACCTTTTCCCGTCGTGCTGTTCGCTTCCGCTACGCCGCTCGCGCACCCACAATGTCATCCCGAGCGCCCGCGGAACGCAGGCCCGAGGGATCTGCTTTTCGGCTGCCTTCTATATAAGAGAGATTTATTCCACGTGCAACCATTATAAATTGGACTTCTTGCGTCCGGGGCGCTTCACTGGCACTATGAAAGGAGCCGACATGGACCGCCTGCTGATTTTCGACACCACGCTGCGCGACGGCGAACAATCCCCCGGTTTTTCGATGAACCGCGAGGAAAAGCTGCAGCTTGCCCGCCAGATCGAAGAGCTTGGCGCGGACATCATCGAAGCCGGCTTCCCTATCGCCTCGCCGGGTGATCTGGACGCGACCCGCGCGGTAGCAGCGGAAATCAAGAAGGCGCGCGTAGCGGCCTTGGCGCGCGCGCGGCAGGAGGACGTAGAAGCCGCGCTGCGCGGTCTCGAGCCTGCCGCCAAACCCCGCCTGCACGTTTTCCTCGCCACTTCCGACTTGCACCTGAAATACAAGCTCCGCACCACGCGCGAGCAGGCCCTCGAACAAATCATCAAGATGGTCCGCTTCGGCAAGCAGAACTGCGAGGAAGTGGAATTCTCGGCCGAAGACGCCAGCCGCACGGACATCGACTATCTCTGCCAGGTAGTTCTCGCCGCCGTGGATGCGGGCGCGACGATCGTCAATTTGCCGGATACCGTGGGGTACTCCACGCCGGATGACTATGGCGAAATGTTTCGCAAGGTCCGCGCGCGGCTCGGCGCTCATCCGGAGGTAGTCCTCAGCGCCCACTGCCATGATGATCTGGGCCTTGCGCTTTCGAACTCTCTCGCCGCCATCGACGCCGGAGCGCGCCAGATCGAATGCACTATCAACGGCATCGGCGAGCGCGCGGGGAACGCGTCGCTCGAAGAGCTGGCCGTCGCGCTGCACGTCCGCCAGGACCGCTATAAGGTTTCGACGAACATCAAGCTCGAACTGCTCTACCCCACCAGCCGCATGCTTTCGAAAATCACCAACGTATCGGTGCCGCCGAACAAGGCCGTCGTGGGCGCAAACGCCTTCGCCCACGAGGCCGGCATTCATCAAGACGGCATCCTGAAGAATCCTCTGACCTACGAAATTATCGATCCGGGAAAAGTCGGCGTTCCCGCACGGCGGCTGGTGCTTGGCAAACACTCGGGACGCAACGCGTATCGCGCGCGCCTGGCCGACCTTGGTTTCGAAACCACTGACGCGGAGCTGGCCGAATGCTACCGGCTCGCCACCGATCAGGCCGATGCGGAAAAGGAAATCACCGACCGCGATCTGATCAGCATCATCCACAAAGTGCGCCGCACGGCCCCTACGGGCACGACTGCAAACGCTCGATAGACGGACAGGATCCCGAACATGCCGGGTGTGAAGAAGACCATCGCCGTGTTGCCGGGAGACGGCATCGGCCCCGAAGTAACCCGCGCCGCAATTCAGCTTCTGCAGGATTGCGCCGCTGCCTTCGGCCATCAGTTTGAATTCCGCGAGTACGCCTTCGGCGGTAACGCCATCGACAAGCATGGCAGGCCGCTGCCACCTGAGACGCTGGCGGGATGCCAAGCATCCGACGCCGTGCTTCTCGGCGCGATCGGCGGGCCGAAGTGGGAGTCTCTCCCTTTCGGCACGCGTCCTGAGGCGGGTCTTCTCGGGATCCGCAAGGAAATGGGGCTTTACATCAACTTGCGTCCCATCCGTGTCCGCCCCGCGCTTCGCGGCATCTCGCCGCTGCGTCCCGAGCGGCTCGGTGAAAGCGACTTCGAAATCGTTCGCGAGCTAGCTGGCGACATCTATTTCGGCGAACACAAGATCAGCAAGGAAAAAGCCAGCGATCTCGCCGAATACTCGGTTCCGGAAATCGAGCGCGTCGCGCGCTACGCCTTCGAACGCGCTGCGGCGCGCAACAAGCACCTCACCAGCGTCGATAAGGCCAACGTGCTCGCAAGCTCGACGCTCTGGCGCGATACGGTCACGGCCATGGCCCGCGAATATCCGGGCATTACCGTCGATCATCTCTACGTCGACAACGCATCGATGCAGATCATGCTGCGCCCCACGCAGTTTGACGTGATCCTCACTGGCAACATGTTCGGCGACATTTTGAGCGACGAAGCCGCCGCGCTCGCCGGCTCGATCGGATTGATTCCCTCGCTCAGCCGCGGCCGCGTCGACCAGCCCGCGCTCTACGAGCCGATCCACGGCTCCGCGCCCACGCTCGCCGGCAAGGACGTTGCCTGCCCGCTCGGCGCAGTTTTCTCCGCCACGTTGATGTTGCGTGAATCGTTCGGACTGAAGGCAGAATCGGACTGGATCGAATCGGCGATCGATCGCGCGCTTGAAAAGGGTTATCGCACAGCGGATATCGCCGGCCCGGGCGATCGCGTCGTGGGCGGCTCGGAATTTACGAAGGCAATCCGCACCGAATTGCGCGCAGCCCCCGCCCAGCAGGTTCAGCGCAGCTCCGGCAACTAGAAGCCGATTCCCGCGAGGGGACCCTACATCTTCCGCACAACCACGCACCCTGCGAGCAGGTCGTGGAACCCCTGCTTTTTCTCCGTGAAGAAGATCCAGAGGAAGGAAACGATCAGGACTTTTCCCAGATAGCGGGCCGTGGCGCGCCCGAGGCTGATTCGCCGGCCCTGAAGATCGGTTACCACCATGCCGAATAGCCTTTTGCCCACCGTAGCCTGCCAAGGGGAGCTTTCAAGAGCAACCGAGTAGAGATAGCTCGTCAGTTGCAAAAGGAGATTGATGGCCAGCACCTGTCGGCTAGTGTTGGACATCAGCGCCCACGGATTGTCGGCGGGAATTCCGGCGCGCGCGAGCAGCGGCCTCAGGATGAAAATACCGGCGAACAGCCCGACCAGGCATTGATCGAAAATGTAGGCGGCTGCCCGCCGGGTGAAGCTTGCGTAGACGACAGGCCCCACCGGACGGCGCTGGGGAAGCGATTCGACGGGCTCGCTGGGAGGAGTGCCCTTCAGCGGCTCAAGGCAGGCGGGGCACTTGGAGGCATCTTCCGGGACTTCCACGCCGCATTTGGGGCAATTCACCGGGAGCTCTTTCGTGGTCGGCCGCGAAGTATTCTCAAACTTTGCGCAACACCAGGCAGCTCGCAATCATATCGTGCAGCGCCTGCTTTTTCTCCGTGAATCCCGCCATGATGAATCCGATATAGAGCGGCACCAGGCCGGTAATGAGTTTCGCGAAAAAACGCCCACTGGCGCGCCCGAAACTGATCCGCTCGCCCTGCATGTCGGTCACGATCAGGCCCAGAGCCATCTTGCCGAGGGTTCCTTGATATTCCGAACTCTCCATCATCGCGAAGTACAGCCAGCCGATCACCAGCGCGCACCCGACCATCACGCATACGAAGAAGACCACGAAAATTGGAAACGCGGGATTTCCCTGGTCCGCGCCGCGTCCCATCTCCTCGAACTGTTCGCGCAGGCTTCCAAAGCCGATCACCGCAATGGCGATCGCGAAGAGTACGCCAACCACGACTCCTCCAAGAAGCGAATCGATGATGTGAGCTACAAGACGCAGCCAGAATCCCGCGTACGCGCGTGTTCCCGCTTGTGGAACCGCTGCGCCTGTGGCCGCGATTGGTGCGGCGCTCGCCGCCGACCCTCCCACGCTATAGCCCACAATCGGACGCCCGCACGAGCCGCAAAAGGCCGAGCCGTCCGCCGTCTGTGCCCCGCAGGATGAACAGAACATCGCGCCTCCTCAGGTGATGGCTTGCGTCCAGTTTTGCGCTATTTCGCCTGCACGGGCGCGGATGCACCATCGCGCTCCGCCGCCAATTCTTTCTGGAAAACCGCCTCTGCTCTCAGAATATATGCCTGATAGCCCCAGGGGTCGATGAACGGATTCTGCGCCGGTTTCTTTTCCATTACGGTGCGCTTGTCGGCCAGCGAATAAAACGATCCGTGTGAAGCGAGGAACACATCGCACGGCAGGGATCGCAGCACGCGAAACGTCTTCTCGTAGTCCTGCTCGATGCGGGGATACGTCGCCGGCGCCCCGGGCCGGTCGATGAGCTTGTACATTGGCAGCACGCTTGCGCTGCCGACGAACACGACGTTGTAGCTCCGCCCGCTGTCTTTCACGACCGTGGACCAAGTCGTGCAGCCGCGCGTATGTCCCGGCGTCAAGTGCGCGGTCATCACCACCCCGCCCAACGTCACCGTGTCGCCGTCGTGAATCACTTGATCCGGCTTTGCCGCTGGAAACGACTTGCCTTCAGTCAGTCCCGGAACTTCCTGTTCCAGAGCGACGAACTTCGCTCCTGTCTTGGTCCGCAGCTCCGAAATCCCGCCGGCGTGATCCAGGTGTTCGTGGCTGCTGAGTATGTACTTGATATCAGATAGTTTGAAGCCGAGCTTCTGTATGCTTGCCTCGATCATCGGCGCCGTTTCAACGAAGCCGCCATCGAGGAGGAAATCGCCTTGCGGTGTGACGATCAGGTACGAACCAATGTCCAATGCGCCGACGTAATAGATGTTGCCAATGATGTGGAAGGGCTCGACTGGCTGGTTCATTGTCGCTTTGAGGTCGTTTCCCTGCGGCTGAGCCGGAGCCTGCGCTTGCCCCCCAGCGCCCGGAGAAGCGTTCAGAATGAACAACACCACGACGAAGATTCCCAGTACGAGGTTGTTCATTCTGAACAGGATTCCTGCTGATTTCGGCTTCATTTCGGCCCGCTTGCTTGCGGTGTAGTTCCGCCTCCAGGCGCGGCCGCAGCGGCGGGAGGCGGGCTCTTGAGCAAATTCTGATACGTGCCTTCCGCGCGATCCATGAAAGCCTTGCAACCGGCAGGGTCGATGAAAGGATTCGTGTCGGGATTCTTCATCAGCGCGTCATGTTTCTTGGGCATGTCGTAAAAGGAAGCGTTGGAGCCGAGGAACACTTCGCACTTGATGTTGGAGAGCGCTTTCATCGTTCGCGCCCAATCCGCGCCGATATTCGGATACGTCGGCGTGCCTGCGAGATTGGTGTTCGGCAGCGGCGTGATGATGCCGAAGAACACGGTGTTGTAGGATTTCCCACCGTCCTTCACAAGCATCGTCCATGTGGTGTTGCCCGGCGTGTGCCCCGGCATCAGGTGCGCGGTCAGCGTCGTATCACCAAGTTTCACTTTCTCGCCGTCGTGGATGAGGCGGTCGACGTGTACCGGCGGAAACAAGTTGCGGTCGCCGAAAACCACGTCGTTGTGTCCGCCGCTTTCGAAATACGGCGCGTCTTCCTTCATCGCCACAAGCTTCGCGCCGGTGTCCATCTTCAGAGGGCCCATGCCGCC
>Ga0335083_10012208_pt1 | contig 10296 bp, 8 predicted proteins | sample Lox_Sample_42_FD_206716 | JGI IMG/M metagenome (GOLD analysis project Ga0335083, IMG submission 206716) | Soil microbial communities from Loxahatchee National Wildlife Refuge, Florida, United States - Lox_Sample_4.2 | ecosystem: Environmental > Terrestrial > Soil > Wetlands | place: USA: Florida...
GGCCTTGGCTCCCTTGCCGTCGGAGACGTTGAGCGGCTGCGCGCCCTTCGATCCGTCGCGGTAGATGGCGACGGCCTTGAGGCCCTGACGCCAGGACTCGGCGTAGGCTTCGGCGACGTCTTCGATGGTGCAGTCGTGCGGCAGGTTGACGGTCTTCGAGATCGCGCCTGACAAGAACGGTTGCGTGGCGGACATCATTTTGACGTGGCCCATGTAGTGAATGGAACGCGTGCCCTTGGCCGGCTTGAAGGAGCAGTCGAAGACGGCCAGGTGCTCGGGCTTGATGCCGGGCGCGCCTTCGATGGTGCCAGTGGCGTCAATGTAGCTGACGATGGCGTCGACCTGCGCGTTGTTATAGCCGAGCTTGAAGAGCGCGGCGGGCACGGTGTTGTTGACGATCTTGATCATGCCGCCGCCGACGAGCTTCTTGTACTTGACGAGGGCGAGGTCGGGCTCGATGCCGGTCGTGTCGCAGTCCATCATGAAGCCGATGGTACCGGTGGGCGCGAGGACGGTGACCTGCGAGTTGCGATAGCCGTGCTTCTCGCCGTGGGCGAGGGCCTTGTCCCAGCAGTCTTTGCTGGCGGCGATGAGGTTGTCGAGCTCGGGAACAACGAAGGGCTCGGCGCTGGTTTTCGACTTGCCGATCTTGTTGACCTCGGCGCGGTGCATGCGGATGACGTCGAGGAAAGGTTCGCGGTTGATGTAGTAGCCGGGGCAGGCTCCGCCTTCGTGCTCTGCGGTTGCCGTGAGCGGCGTGGCTGAGGCCAGAGCGGGGCAGCATTCGGCGATGCGCGACGACTGCAGGTACGCCTCGCCGCACATGATGGCGGTGAGGGTGGCGGCGAAGTCGCGGCCGGCGTCGGAGTCGTAAGGCAGACCGAAGGCCATGAGCAGTGCGCCGAGGTTGGCGTAGCCGAGGCCAAGAGGACGGTAGTCGTGCGAGTTGCGCGCGATGGATTCGGTCGGGTAACCGGAGTTGTCGACGAGGATCTCCATGGCGGTGATCATGACGTCGATGGCGTGGCGGTAGGCGGCGATATCAAATGTGCCTGCCGGTGTTACGAATTTGAGCAGGTTGAAGCTCGACAGGTTGCAGGCCGAGTTGTCGAGGAACATGTACTCTGAGCACGGGTTCGAGGCGTTGATGCGGGCCGTGTTCTTCGACGTGTGCCACTTGTTGATGGTGGTGTCGTACTGCATGCCGGGGTCGCCGCACTGCCAGGTGGCTTCGGCGATCTTGTGCATGATCTCGCGGGCCTTGCGCGTCTCGACGGGGATGTGGTCTTTCACGGTGTAGGTGGTGAACTCGCCGTCCTTCTCGTAGGCGCGCATGAACTCGTCAGTCACGCGGACGGAGTTGTTGGCGTTCTGGAAGAAGATGCTGCTGTAGGCTTCGGAGTCGGGGCCCGACGAGCCGTCGTAGCCTTCGCGCATCAGCGCCCAGGCCTTGGCCTCTTCCTTCATCTTGCATTCGACGAAGTCGAGGATGTCGGGGTGGTCAACGTTGAGGATAACCATCTTCGCGGCGCGGCGGGTCTTGCCGCCGGACTTGATGACTCCTGCGAAAGCGTCGAAGCCGCGCATGAAGCTGAGCGGGCCGGAGGCGGTGCCGCCACCCGACAACAATTCCATAGACCCGCGGATGGGCGAGAGGTTGGTGCCGGTGCCCGATCCCCACTTGAAGAGCATGCCTTCGGTCTTGGCGAGGGTGAGGATGGAGTCGAGCGAGTCATCGACGGCGTTGATGAAGCAGGCCGAGCACTGCGGCTTGCGGTAGCCGGTCACGGAGAATTCGACAGCGCAGGTGTGCTGGTTCCAGTGCCAGTTCTGGGCGTCGGAGTTGGGCTCGAGGCGGTCGCAGCCCACGTTGAACCAGACCGGCGAGTTGAAGGCGGCCTTCTGCGTCACGAGCAGGTGCGCCAGCTCGTCGTGGAAGATGGCGGCGTCTTCCGGCGTGGCGAAGTAGCCGTTGGCCAGGCCCCAGTCGCGGATGGTCTCAGCCACGCGGCCGATGAGCTGGCGGACGCCGGTTTCGCGGTCGGCGGTGCCGAGCTGGCCGTGCAGGTACTTGCTGGCGACGATGTTGGTCGCGGTCATCGACCAGTCGATGGGCGTCTCGACGTCTTTCTGCTCGAAGATGCTTTTGCCACTGGCGTCGGTGATGGACGCTGTCCGGCGCTCCCACTGAACCTCGTCATAGGGCGAGACTCCGGGCTTCGAGAAGAAGCGGTTGAACTTCAGGGCGGCAGCGGTTTTGCTGGCGGCGCTGGGGGTGGGCGTCGTCTGCGAGGCTGGTGAGCTGGTGATCTTCTTGGTGGCCTCGGCCATGGTACTCCTCCGTTAACGGATACGAATTTGATGCCCCCGAAAGGGGAGCAGGTCTTGCTGCCTTCTGGCGCCAAAGACAGCCAGAAGGAAAATCCTCGCAAACAGGTCTGGAAAAGAACTGCTCAGGACTGCTGGTATCCGGAGTCGTTTTGGGGGTCTTTCCCCGGAAGCCTTCGACAGTTTTTAAAGAGCTGCAGAAGCGAAAGTAGCTCTGTTAATAGTGTGTGTCAAGCGAGAACCACAACATCTAGTATTTTAGATGCAAATAGGTACTCTATGTGTTCCGTTTTGGGAGTTTGCCTGTGGAGAACCGGGGAAGGGTCTGCTGGCCGCGGAGTTGGACCCTGTGGAGCCGCTCCATGGGATTGAGGCTATGCCCTCGCCGGCGGTCGATTCAAGGTGCAGAAGTGGTGCAATCCCTGTGGACACCTGTGGGAAGTGTGGAGGACAGGCTCTTAAGTAGTGGCACGCAGCCGGGGATTGACTCGTTCCTGTTCGAGCAGGGAGGTGGCCTGTGCCGTCAGCAGGATCGCGGCGGGAGCAATCCATTCGCCCCAGATGCGCTGCTCGTACCAGATGCCGAAGAGCGCCACGCAAAAGAGTCCCGGCAGGGCTCCCAGCAGAAATCGGTACTGAGTCTGGGAGAGGCGCTTTCTGCCGAGCCAGAGGGGTATCCAGAGGAAAGCGAAAGCGCTGGCGATCTGCGGCCAGTGTCCCGGCTCGTAGATGCTGTGAGCGATCTGGTGGTAATGCACTCCTGCCTCGGATGGATTGTGCGCGAAGCGATGCACCACCCAGAGCCGGAAGGCCGCCCACGGCACAACCAGAACGGCGCTTAGTGCGAGGGCTCGCCGCCAATGCCGGCTGCCGTAGTGCACAGCAAGTAGGCAGGGGATGAGGAGGACGATGGTCTCACGCATGGGGATGTCGAGCAGGAACAGAAGGGCGAAACCGACCCACCAGCTTTCAAAAATGCAGATGCATGCCAGTCCAAAGAGAAGACACTGCGGCAGGTCATAGGGAAACCAGAGGATCTGCTCGTAGCGTACGACGAAGAGTATCTGCATCATGACCAGCGCCAGCACGGCTGGGAGCCACCAGAAAACTACAAAGGTGCGGCGTCCATACCAGACCAGCGCTGCAATCAGCAACACGGTGCAGACAACGCCGATGTAGGTCGCAGCCAGCTTTTCCGGCGAGGCCGCATCGGAGATATGCAGATATGCGAATCGATGATCGATGTCCTGGGCAGCCTGACGCTGTAAGAACGCATTCTGGTGCGCAAAGCCCAGGATTGGGGCCATGGCAATGCGCGCCTGAAAGGGCATTCGTTCGGTGCCTTCGATGTACCTGGTAAGAACCAAGTGGCTCACGCTCTCATAGAACACAGCACGGGCGCAGTGAATGGCGGCCAGCAGCAGAAGCAGGTAGACGAGCAGGGAGTAGCGCTCAAATGCGAGCGGATGCGATTTTCTGTTGCTGAATGCTGCCTGGCGCGATGGTTCCGTGAGAGTCCTGACTGCCACGCTTCCTCCTGAGTGCTCTGCGTGAGATCGTGTACTTCTATTGAAACAGATCTTTTCTGAAAGGAAGATGAACGCAGCGGGGTGCAAACGCAGGCTGATCGTCCAGCGACTGATCTTGAATTTTAAGCAACCGTATTCGACAGCGTACCGATGTGCTCGATCGAAATTTCGATCTGATCGCCGCTCTCGAGCGTGAATGAGTCCGGCGGGACGATGCCGGTTCCTGTCATCAAAAAGCTGCCATATGGAAAACTGTTGTCACGATAGAGGTAGTCGGCCAGCAGTTGGGGGTCGCGTTTGAGTTCTGTCAGCGCGGTTTTGCCGGAAAAGGCCGCTTCGCCTCCGCGCACGATTCTGAGGCTGATCTGGGTTTCTTTCGGCAATGGATCGGGCCTGAGCAAGATGCATGGGCCGAGCGCGCAGCTGCCCTCATAGACCTTGGCTTGCGGAAGATAAAGCGGATTTTCCCCTTCGATATCGCGCGAGCTCATGTCGTTGCCGATGGTGTAACCGACGATTCTGCCGCTGCTGCTCAATACCAGCGTCAGCTCGGGCTCCGGGACGGACCACTTTGCATCGCTGCGGATGCGGACCTTGCCGCCGGGACCGACGACACGGCGGCCGGTCGCCTTGAAGAACAGCTCCGGCCGCTCGGCAGAATAGACGCGGTCGTAGAAGTCGCCTCCGCCGGCGTCTTTCGATTCTTCCATCCGCGCGGACCGGCTCCGGTAGTAGGTCACTCCGGCAGCCCACACTTCCTGGTTTTCGATGGGCGGAAGGATGTCGGCCTCGGAGAATTCATTGGAGGGTTGTGCATTCTTCGTCGATGCGAGGCAATGGGCGTAAAGGTCTTCGTGCGCGATCAGGGCATCCCACGAAGCATTTTCGAGACGACAAAACGAGCCGTCAGAAGAGAGGAAGATACCGTTCCTGGTGCGATAGAGTTTCATGCCTTCGAATCCTCACCTAGGGCCTGTTAACACTATTAGGGCGGACAGCGTTGCGAGGCAAAATCAGGCCAGACGAGGCGGAGTCCAAAGGCTGTGGTGGGTCCACAGTTGAGGACGACAACGAAGTATGGCCTGATTTTGCCCGCAACCCGAAGGGAGAGGGCGGATTTTCCCGATTGCTTCGTCCTTCGTCGCTAAAATACACTCGGTATTCGTCGCTCCTCACTCCTCGCACTCGAAAAAATCCGCTCCTCTCGCTGTCGTCCTAATAGTGTTAACAGGCCCTAAGGTATCAACCGCTGTGTCTTGCCGCCAGCTGACATAGCTGCGATAAAGGCCCCTCCCAATAGTTAAGTAATCGCTTTACAATTTAGGGCACAGTATGGTTAAGTATGTACTTAAGTATTTCGGGAGAGGAGAGTGATATGCAAAAGCTGATCGTTTTCAACCACGTGACGCTGGACGGCTACTTTGTGGACGCGAATGGCAGTATGAATTGGGCCAAGGCACACAGCGAAGATGCGGAGTGGAATGCCTTTGTCGCCGCGAATGCGAGCAGCGGCGATGGCACGCTTCTCTTCGGCAGGGTCACGTATGAACTGATGATTCGTTACTGGCCGACACCGATGGCGATTGAGCGTGACCAGGCCGTGGCCGAGAGGATGAACAGCTTGCGGAAGATTGTGTTCTCGCGGACGCTCAGTGAAGCGTCGTGGAACAATACGAAGCTCGTAAAAGGCGACATGGTAGCGGAAGTGCGCAGGATGAAGCAGGAGCCCGGCGACGGAATGATAGTTCTGGGAAGTGGAACGATCGTTTCGCAGCTCGCGCAGGAGGCGTTGATCGATGAGTACCAGGTCGTCGTGAATCCTAGGGTTCTGGGCAAAGGCCGGACAATGTTTGAAGGCGTGAAAGAGAAGCTGGGCCTGAAGCTGACAAAGTCACGGGCCTTCGCGAACGGAAATGTTTTTCTGTGCTACCAGCCGGTGGCATAAGGCTGATAAGGAGAAATAAGCATGGCTGAGCCATCCGTGATTCATAGCACGTACGTGATCGAGCGTAGTTATCCGGCCACGCTGCAGCGGGTGTTTGCGGCCTTTTCCGATCCGGTGAAGAAACGCCGCTGGTTTGCTGAAGGCGAAAGCTCTGTGCTCGAAGAATTCGAGATGGACTTTCGCGTGGGTGGTAGTGAACACGTTTGTTTCCGGCTCCCGAACGGGATGCTGTGCAGAAACGACACGGTCTATCAGGACATTCTGCCTGACCGCCGCATTGTGCTTGCTTACACCATGAGCGTCGACGGCAGGCGCATCTCGTCATCGCAGGCGACAACGGAATTTCTGCCAAACGAGAAGGGCACCGACTTGATTTTCACGGAACAGGCCGCGTTTTTTGAGGGAGCGGACGGACCGCAAATTCGCAAGGAAGGGTGGCGTCTGCTCTTCGAGCAGTTGGCCACAGAGATGGCTAATGCTTAGCCAGAGTGCCGACATTGACCGCGTCTTTCATGCGCTGGGCGACCCTACGCGGCGCGCAATTCTTGAAAGGCTGAGCGAAGGGCCGGTCTCTGTCTCGAGACTGGCGGCGCCTCTCAACGTCACTCTGGCGGCGGTGGTGCAGCACCTGCAGGTTCTGGAAAAGAGCGGACTGGTATACACGGAAAAGGCAGGCAGAGTTCGCACGTGCCGCATGGAGCCAAGAGGGTTCTCAATCGCTGAGCAATGGATCGTGGACCGCAAGGCGCTTTGGGAGCGACGGTTTGATCGCCTGGGGCAAGTGCTGGCTGAGCCGGATGGGAAGTGAGGGCTCGCGTAGGGTGTGCGCTATACTGCTCTCCCAATGAAAAGCCTTACTCTCGTCGTCGTCGTCCTTCTGGCTGCTGTGCAGCTCTGTGCTCAAAGCAGCCCCGCAAATCCGAAGGTCAGGACCATTACCGCCTTCGTGCGGCTGGATCGAGACGACTACCAGAAGCAAATTGCCGATGCTCTCGCTGTCTTGCGCAAAGCGAAGAGCGAGTTCGAGTCGTCGGGCTACGAAGTGGAGACCGTGCGCGTGACGACGCAGCCGCTCGCCGAGCTTGTTGCGGGATTAACGGAAGAGCAGGCACTGGCGTTTCTCAAGCAGCTTGATGATCTTTCGGCGAAAGAGAATTTTCTCCCGAATGTAGGCCCGGCGATGATGCACGACACGGATGATCCGGCGACGATGCATCTGCTGGAGCGCGCGCTTTCGACCCTGCCGAATATTGAAGCCAGCACCATCATTGCTGACGACCAGGGCATTCACTGGAAGACGATTCATCGCACGGCGGAGCTTGTGAAGTATGTCAGCGAGCACAGTCCCCGCGGTCAGGGCACCTTTGACTTCACTGCGACGGCGATGCTGAAACCTTATTCGCCCTTCTTTCCCGGTTCATATCACACAGGAGCAGGCAAACAGTTTGCGATTGGATTCGAAGGCGCGAAGGTGGTTCAGGACGTCTTCGCGAAGGACAAGGGGAATTACGATGCTGCTCTTGCGGACCTGACGGCTGCGCTCACGAAGCACGCGTCCGTGGCCGATGGCATCGGTAAGAAGGTCGCTGCGGAAACGGGCTGGGCGTATCTCGGAGTTGATCCGACTCCGGCGCCACTCGGAGACGTCTCGATTGGCGGGGCGATTGAAGCGTACACGGGCGCGAAGTTCGGCTCGAGCGGGACGCTGACTGCGGCGCGCATCATCACCGCGGCGGTGAAGGCGGTGCCGGTGACGCAGGTTGGGTACTCGGGGCTGATGGTGCCGGTGATGGAGGACAAGCTGCTGGCGCAGCGGTGGGCTGAGTCGACTTACAACGTCGACTCGCTGCTGGCGTACTCGGCGGTTTGCGGCACCGGGATTGATACGGTTCCGCTTCCCGGCAACGTCAGCGTGGAGCAGATGGAGCGTATCTTCGGCGATGTCGCCTCGCTGGCGACGAAATGGAACAAGCCGCTCTCAGCGCGACTGCAGCCGGTTCCGGGAGCAAAGCCGGGAGACACGACGCAGTTTCAGGATCCATATCTGTTCAACACGACTGTGCATCCGCTCCCGTAGCTTGTCACGACCAGCCGAAGGCATCGCGGAAGAGCTCGAATTCGGCGGCTTTCTCTTTTTCGAAATAGATCGACAGAATGTCGAAGCGCGCGGGCACATCCTGATTGGGAAGTTGGCGCACATAGCTGCGGGCGAGACGGCGCAGCGTGCGGCGCTTGTCTTCATCGACTGCGGCTTCGGCTGTGGCGACGTCACGGGTGGTGCGGGTTTTGACTTCGATGAAGCACAGCGTATCGCCCTCCCATGCGATGAGATCGATGTCGCCGCGCAGGCAGCCTGAGCGCCAGCCGCGCGCGACGACGATGTATCCCTGACGGCGCAGGAAGAAAAATGCTGCCAGTTCTCCGCTGCGGCCTGTCGCCAGATGGGCTGCTTCGGATGGTCTGCGGCGCGCTGCGATCGTTGTGAATTTCTCGAAGAGGCGCAGACGCGCAGATTCGAAGAGAGGCATGGCTGCGCTCATTGTCTCCTGCGAAACTGTGATACAGATGCCCGATTACAACCTGCGGTGTTTGAGTTCACTACACTTTAGTGTTGCGTGGCGTTGTCGTGGATGAATTTGCCCAGTGCTTCATACTGATCGCTGGCGATGTAGTCCACGCCTGCTTCAAGCGCGGCGCGCCAGCGCGCTTCGGCAGCGGCGTAGGATCCAAAGTTGTAGCCCGAGAACCAGCCATGGCAGCTCAGGTCCTGTTTGTTGTCGACGCCGTCGAGAGTGTAGAAGCGAATCCATAGTCCGTTCTGATGCGCGTGTTCGACGAGAGCGCGCAGACGGAGATTGTCTTCCTTTGTCCAATCGCCAGCTTTGTTCTGGCCGCCCTTTTCGACGACTCCCCAGGGATTGTTCCACCAGCGGCGGTAGTTGGTGGCGCGCGCCGGTTCGAGAATTTCAGGCGATGCCATCTCATCTTTGTCATTGGTGTGCGCCGCTCCGAAGACGAGCAGCTTGTTGCCCACCGGGACTTCATCATAGAAGACTTTTTCCTGTGCGTCGGATTCGCCAGTCAGGACGAGGATCGGGCGAACATCGAGCGGCTGCAGCGTACCTGCATCTGCGGTGCGCGCTGCTGTTGTGAGCCAGTCCTGATACTCCTTCAGAAGCGCGAAGACAGCGCGCAGATGCGCGGGTTCTTCTGTTTTGAAATCAAGGTTGAGGGTGATGAGCGGCCAATCGCCGTGATTGCCGTCACGCAATGCCTTTTCGACGATGGGGCGCACGCGTTCGAAGAAGTATTGCTTCATGGTCGGCTCATTGCCTTCTCCGGGCAGTCCGTGGGTGACGATGGACCACGACTTTCCTGTTTTCTTGTCGGTGTACCAGGCGAGGTCCTGCTCGATTGCGAGCGGTGTGCCTGCGGAAAGCGCGCGGTCGATGCGATCGGACCACCATTCAAAGTACGGATAGCAGTTGTGCGCGTCCATGACGGTGCGGGCGCCGGGATGGGCCGCGTCTTGAGCTGGGAGTGCTGGCGCGACAGTGAAGAGTGTAGCGGCAGCAATTGCAAGAAGCAGGTCGTTAAGCAGATCCTTCGCGTTGCTCAGGATGACAGCGGGTTTCTTCATTTTTTTTCTTCCGTGTAGTTGAGATAGATCGGGTTGCCGAGCAGGATCAGCTTGTCTTCTGTTGAAACGACATCGGGGCGCAGCCAGTGCTTTTTGCCATCTGCAGGCAGCGTGAGCTGGATGGTCTGGTCCGCTTGCGTGATGCCGGAGTCGAGTGAAGCAACGGCTTGGCCGTCAAGGAGAAAGCGCAGCTTGTTACCGGAACAGGCGATGACGTGCGCGGAGATCTTGATGGTCGATCCCCCGGGAGCCTGCAGCGTGTCGCCCATCATTGCTTTTCGATCGCCGTCTTCGGCTGAGACGTCGAGCAGGCGACCGCGTGATGCGCTGAGATCGATGAAGACGTGGCCTTTGCGGATTCCGTTGAGGATAGATGCGACGGACAAGTCCTTCGCATCGATCACAGTCGTCGGGCTGCCGATGGCGCTTTTTGTTCCTGCCGGCGCGAGCGCATTGTGATTGTCGCTGCCGCCCACGGCGGTAATGCGATAGCCCTGATTCAGGTACTTTTCCCAGAAGCTGACGCCGGAGTACTGGCCCTCTTCGGCGCCTCCGTTGACGGCTTCGATCGACGGGATCAGATGCGGGTCGATGGCTTCTTTCGGCGTCCAGCCACAGCCCATGCAGATTTCGCCCGTGGGCGCGTTGGGATGGTTGATCGAGAGAATCGCGTGCATCTTCTCGGCTTGCTCAAAAAGCGCCTGCATGGACTCGACGGTTGTGCCAACGCGAAAGTCTACGAAGTCGGTCGGGCCGAAGAGATTTGCGTGTCCATAGAAAGTCGTAATTTCGCGGCCGGGAATGAAGAGAAGCTTGTCGAAGTAAGGCTGCAGCTCACGCAGCGCATCGTAGTG
>Ga0335083_10012210_pt1 | contig 10295 bp, 9 predicted proteins | sample Lox_Sample_42_FD_206716 | JGI IMG/M metagenome (GOLD analysis project Ga0335083, IMG submission 206716) | Soil microbial communities from Loxahatchee National Wildlife Refuge, Florida, United States - Lox_Sample_4.2 | ecosystem: Environmental > Terrestrial > Soil > Wetlands | place: USA: Florida...
ATAATCTGCTCTTCCGTGAACCGGATCCGCTTCATCGTCCGTCCCCTTATTGAGGCCGGACTCTAACTCCGCGTGGAGGAAAAACTCAGTGGCAGGTCATACCCCACAAAGTGTCGTAGCTAGAAAACGGGCAAGACCTCTTTCACCCGCTTTCTTATAACAGTTGAGGGTATTTTCTGCATCGGCCGAACCGGCACAAAGATCGATAGCAATTCCACGGGGTATGGCGGTATCGACATGAGAAACTTGTGCGTAGCATTTGACTGGTTCAGCAGTCCAAGCGCCCGAGCAGAGCTTCGCCGCCAATCCAACTATAATGTCTTTATCAACTTTGGATACGTCTTTAAGACAGTCCAGAGGATCATAAGCAATTGCTGAAAAACTAGGTGTAAAGCCCAAAAGCACTACGTAGATTCCTAGCTGGTAGCGAAGACTAAGCATTTTCAAATCTAGTTCTCTTATTTTTTTGGCGGAGGGTGCGAGATTCAAGATCGCAGATGCATTGTGACATCGATGGTTTTCAAGACCATTGGATTAAACTACTCTCCCACTCCTCCAGTGGGAAGCACGAGATTGTACCAAATAGCACGAGCTTGTGGCGTTTGAGTTGTCGGATTGCAAGCGGGTTACTTTCGCCAACACGACGAGTCAGAAACTCGCGCCACGCAAGGCTACCCAGCCATACTGCAGCTATCTTGAAAACCGGCAATCGGCGGCTATTGACGACTCAGTTCAAATTGTCTGACGATGTTTACTTCGGGTCATGAGCGAACATTGAATCGGCTCTGCGCCATATCCGCTTTACGCCCGAAAGCGGATATTGAGCAGCACATCCAAGCTGGCACTAAGCTGCCCGTCCACACCGCGCTACATCTTGGCGCCGCCGGCCGCCGCGTCGGCAATTTTATCGAGCGCCGCGCGATCGGCGGGAAATCCAGCCGCGATCCAGGCCGCTTCCGCCGCGCGCAGGACTTCGCCCAGCGCCGGCCCTTTCTCCAGGCCGCGCTTAATGAAGTCCGCAGCCTTGAGCGGAAACTGCGGCGCGCTCCAGCGCTGCGGCAGCTGCGCCAAGGCCCGCCAGCCGGCGTCATGCGACGTCGCCTGCGAGCGCGCCCAGCCGAGCAACGCGTGATCGGTGAATTGCTCACGACCGAGCCGGTACAGCAGCGCGCGCGCTTTCGGCTCGCCGAGCGCCGGCGAAATGCGTCGCCAGCCCTCCGCCATTGAAATCAGACGCTCGTGCTCGGCATTGGTGAGACGCAGCCGCTGCCACAGCCGCTCGGCGTCCTCCGTCACCACGACGCCGAGCGCGGCGAGCCGCTGCACCGGGTCCGCCGCAATGCCGGTCTCGGCCTCGACCTTGGCCATGTTCTCGAACGAGGCGAGATAGGCAACGCCGCCGAGCACATGCAGAAGAAGTCCGGCATTGGACATTTCGGTGAGCGTCGGCGCCGCGCGCGGCGCCAGCAGAAGCTTCATCAACTCCGTGCGCACGCGCTCGCGCGAGAGCTGATCGAGGCCGCCGCGCCCGGCGATGCAGGCGGCAAGACCCTCGGCGTCGGGATGGCCGCTCGCATAGCTCGCGTGGAAGCGGAAGAAACGCAGGATGCGCAGGTAATCTTCGGCGATGCGCTGCCCGGCATCGCCGATGAAGCGCACGCGCCGCGCCGCGATATCGGCAAGACCGCCGACATAGTCGTATACGGCGCCGTCGCGGGCGGCGGAGAGCGCATTAATGGTGAAATCGCGCCGCTCGGCATCCGCCTTCCAGTCGCGGCCGAAGGCAACCTTGGCGTGGCGACCGAAGGTCTCGACGTCCCGGCGCAGCGTCGTCACCTCGAAGGGGTGCTTGTCGATGACGACAGTAATAGTGCCGTGCTCGATGCCGGTCGGCACCGCCTTGAAGCCGGCGGCCTCGACGCGGGCCACCACTTGCTCCGGCACCGCCGTGGTGGCAACGTCGATTTCGGCGACCGCCAGGCCGAGCAAGGCATTGCGCACCGCGCCGCCGACCACGCGCGCCTCCTCGCCGTCGCGGTCGAGCACGCCGAGCAGCCGCGCCAGCGGGCCGGCCTCGAGCCAGGCCGCGCCCTTGAGGCTCTGCGCGATGGCCGTCACTTGGTCGTCCCCGGCACAAATTTGCCGTCCTCCATATGCGCCGGCACATAGGTCGAGCCCGGCGGCGCGCCGGAGAAATGCGCAAAAAAGATGAAGCTGCCGACAACGAGCAGCAGGGCAATGATGGCAAGGCTCATCACGTGCCGCACCGGCCAGGATTGCGCGGCGACGACACCGGAACGCGTGACCAACAGGAAAATGGCGTAAGCGGCAAAGGGCGCCAGGAACAGCAGGACTTCGATCAGCGCCGGGCGGATCATCGATGGATCTCGACGATGTTCCCCGGGCGCGGCGCAGCACGAAGTGGTGCGCTGCAGACCCGGGGTCCAGCTTGGTAAAGCGGGGTCCCGGCGCTGCGGTGCACCGCCGACGCGCTGCACCGCGTCCGGGACAAGAGGCTGCGGAATCCGATCATCGATAGAGTCGGTCGTAGAGATTGCGCAAGATGCCGGCGGTGACGCCCCAGATGTAGCGCTCGCCGAAGGTGATGGCGTAGTAGTGCCGCGTCATGCCCTGCCAATCGCGCGAGTGACGCTGCACGTTGGTCTGGTCCATGAGGAAGGCAAGCGGCACTTCGAAGGTGTCGTCCACTTCGCCGGCACTGAGCGTCAGCCTGAAGCCCGGCCTGACGCGGGCGATCGTGGGCACGATGCGATAGCCGAGCGTCGTCATGTAGACGTCGAGATAGCCGAGCGGCTCGACGAAGGAGCGGTCGAGGCCTATTTCCTCACCGGTCTCGCGCAAGGCGGCGCTGAGCGGATTGCCGTCGCTTGCTTCGATCTTGCCGCCGGGAAACGATACCTGCCCGGCGTGATTGGGCAGGTGCTGGGCGCGTTGCGTAAACAGCACCGTCGGCTCCGGGTGATCGACGATCGGCACCAGCACGGCGGCGGGGCGGATCGGCCGCACCGCGGCGATCTTCTCCATCACCGGATCGGCGTCGTGGTCGCCGCGCTTGGGCGTCACGTTGGGATCGTTGATGCCGGCCGGCACCTCGAGCGAGAGCCGCTCGCGCGCCCACGTGAAAAAATCCGCGGCGATGAAGGCCGTCGTTGCACTGTCCATCAAGCAAACTCCCGCACCGCGCTCGCTTCCGCCATGACAAAGAAGGCGCCGCCGGAGGCAATCCCGAACATCGGCTTGCCGTCAACCTCGCGCTCTTCGCCGCGCTCGACCAGATCGTAGAACAAGGCCCGCGTCACCTTCGCCCACAGGTCACGGCGGACGTGGAGATAGGGCTTGAGGCCGCCGGTCACCGCCTCCGGCTCGAAGCGCAGGGCGTGCCCGGGGCCGGCGGCGACCCAGTCGTCGACGTTGGTGCGGAAATTGAGAATCTGGCCGTTCTTGCCCTGCTCGACCTTAAGCTCGACGGCGAGGAATGGGGCTTCTTCGACGATTAACCCGACCTTCTCCACAGGGGTGACCAGGAAATACCTGTCCCCCTCGCGCTTGAGCACCGAGGCGAACAGTTTCACCAGCGGAAGGCGCCCAATCGGCGTCTTTTGATAGAACCAGGTGCCGTCGGCGGCGATCCGCATGTCGATATCGCCGCAAAACGGCGGATTCCACAGGTGAACCGGCGGCGGCCCCTTGCGCGCGCCGCTGGGCAGCGATGCAGCGATCGCCTCCAAACCGCCCTGCCCTGTCTTCGCCATTGTTTTCCTACGGTATTTGGCCCCGCCGCCGGAGTTGTTCGCATCTTCGTGATAGGGCGAACCCGGCGGTAGAAGATAGCGTAGATTATGGCGGATTCGCCTGCTGGTGCGTTTGTTGCATAGCCTTGAGGCAGCCGGCTGAGCGCGCCGGCGGCGGCGGACGGCGCTCGACAAAAAGGACAAAAAGGTCATGGCGGTAGCAAGCGGCGAAAGCCTGGAAAAGCTGGAAGATATGATCGTGCGCGCGGCGGAATCGACCGCCGCCCACGTGCGTGCGGCCAAGGCCGCCATCAGCGAGGTGATCTTCGGCCAGGATGTCGTGGTCGAGCGCGCGCTGATCACCGTGCTGTCCGGCGGCCACGCGCTGCTGGTCGGCGTGCCCGGTCTCGCCAAGACCAAGCTGGTCGAGACCATGGGCATCGCGCTCGGGCTCGACGCGCGGCGCGTGCAGTTCACCCCCGACCTGATGCCATCCGACATTCTCGGCTCGGAAGTGCTCGAGGAAAGCGCCGCCGGCAAGCGCAGCTTCCGCTTCATCCCCGGCCCGGTGTTCGCGCAATTGCTGATGGCCGACGAAATCAACCGCGCCTCGCCTCGCACGCAATCGGCGCTGCTGCAGGCGATGCAGGAGCAGCACGTCACCGTCGCCGGCGCGCGCCACGATCTGCCCAAGCCATTCCACGTCCTGGCCACGCAAAATCCGCTGGAGCAGGAAGGCACCTACCCGCTTCCCGAAGCCCAGCTCGACCGCTTCCTCATGGAAATCGATGTCGACTATCCGAACCTGGAAGCCGAGCGCAAAATCCTGTTCGACACCACCGGCGCCGAAGACCATCGCGCCAAGGCGGCAATGACGGCCGACGACCTCATCGCCGCGCAGCGGCTGGTGCGGCGCCTGCCGGTCGGCGAAACCGTGGTCGAGGCGATTCTCGCGCTGGTGCGCTCGGCGCGTCCCGGCCCCGACGCGGGCGACCTCAGCCACCTTATTTCCTGGGGCCCGGGCCCGCGCGCGAGCCAGGCCTTGATGCTGGCGGTGCGCGCCCGCGCGCTGCTCGACGGCCGCTTCGCGCCGTCGGTCGACGACGTGATTGAGCTCGCCGAATCCGTGCTCAAGCACCGCATGGCGCTCACGTTCTCGGCACGCGCCGAAGGCGAGACGATTACCAACGTGATCAGCCGCCTCAAGGCGCGCATCGGGTAACGAATGGCCGAGCCCAGCAGGGATCCGCAAGACGACGCAGTCCGCGCGGCCGTCGGCAAGAGCCGCAAGCTCGCCGCGCGCGTCCCGCGGCTGATCCTCGAAGCGCGGCGCGTCGCCGCAACCGTCATCCACGGCCTGCACGGACGGCGCCGCGCCGGGCGCGGCGAGAATTTCTGGCAGTACCGGCGCTTCATGTCGGGCGAGCCGGCCAGTCAGATCGACTGGCGGCGCTCCGCTCGCGACGACCATCTCTATGTGCGCGAGCGCGAGTGGGAAGCCTCGCATACGATCTGGCTGTGGGCCGACCGTTCGCCCTCGATGGAATTCAGCTCCAACCTCACCGAGTGGAGCAAGCTCGACCGCGCCCTTGTCGTCTCCTTTGCGCTTGCCGATGTCCTCGTCGAGGGCGGCGAACGGGTCGGCATTCCCGGATTGATGCGGCCGACCGCCAACCGCAGCATCATTGAAAAGATGGCACAGGTGATCGTGCACGATACCGGCGAGCGGCCGAGCCTGCCGCCGAATTTCGCGCCGGCGCCGTTCTCCGAGGTGCTGCTGCTGTCCGACCTGTGGAGCCCCGTCGCCGAATTTCGTCAGACCATCGGACAACTGGCGGCCAACGGCGCCCGTGGCCATGTGGTGCAGGTCGTCGACCCGGCGGAAGAGAGCTTCCCCTATGCCGGCCGCGTTGAATTCATCGAGCCGGAGGGTGCCGGCAGCGTCACCGCCGGCCGCGCCGAAACCTGGCGCAACGATTATCAAAGGCTGCTCGCCAATCATCGCGCCGCCCTGCGCGCGGAATGCGATCAGTTCGGCTGGAGCTTTACGGTGCACCGCACCGACCGCGGGCCGACCGAGCTATTATTTGCGATCCACGCCCGCATGGGCGCCGGCGCACAGGCCGTCATCATGAGCCGCCAGCCGGCGCGCACCGGCACGGAAGTGCGCGCATGATCGCAGGTCTGCCCCTCGCCTTCGCGCAACCTTTGGTGTTGCTCGGGCTTCTCGGCCTGCCGGTGCTGTGGTGGCTCCTACGCCTTGTGCCGCCGCGCCCGCGCGTCATCGACTTCCCGCCGACGCGGCTGCTGTTCGAGATTGCGCCGAAGGAAGAAACCCCGTCGCGCACGCCGTGGTGGCTCATATTGCTGCGGCTGGCGCTCGCCGCCCTGGTCATCGTCGCCGCCGCGGGCCCGCTGTGGAATCCGCCGCTTGCCTCCTCGAACCGCGGCGCCCCGCTGCTGGTGATGATCGACGACGGCTGGCCAGCTGCGGCTTCGTGGGACGAACGCCTGCGCACGGCCGATGAAATCGTCGCCCGCGCCGATGCCGACAATCGCGGCGTCGCCCTGCTGCCGCCGTCGGACGCCAACCGCGACATCTCGATGATGACGGCAAGCGCGGCCCGCGTGCAGATCAAGCAGCTCAAGCCGGCGCCGCGTAGCGTCGACCGCACCGAGGCGCTGCCGCTGATCGAACGCTTTCTCAATTCGGCGCCGAACGTCGAAGTGGTCTGGCTCGCCGATGGCGTCGATCTCGGCAAGGGAGCGGATTTCGTCGCCGGCCTCAAGCGCATCATCGGCGGCCACCCGCTGACCGTGGTCGACGGCGGCATTGCCGCCGCACATGCGCTGGCGGCCGCCGACAACGCCGCGGGCGCTCTTACCGTAAAAGTATTGCGCGCGCAGACCGGCACCGCCGACGCCGGCCTCGTCAATGCCATCGACCTCAAGGGCCTTCCGCTGGGCGAGGCGCGCTTCGCCTTTCAGGCGAACGCGCGTGAAACCGATGCGGTCATCGATCTCCCGGTCGAGATCCGCAACGACGTTGCACGCCTCGACATCGCCGGTGAACGCTCGGCAGGGGCCGTGCAACTGCTCGACAAGCGCTGGCGCCGCCGCACCGTCGGCGTGATCTCCGGTTCCGACGCCGACCGTTCGCAGCCGCTGCTCGGCGCCAATTATTACCTGCAGCGCGCGCTCTCGCCGTTCGCCGACGTGCGGCTCGCGGAAGCGGTGGCGCCGGCGGTCGCGCTGAACCGCTTCTTCGATCAGCATCTGCCGATGCTGATCTTCGCTGATGTCGGCAACGTCGGCGAAGCGCGCGACCGGCTCAACCAGTGGATCGACAACGGCGGCGTATTGGTGCGCTTTGCCGGGCCGCATCTGGCCGGCGACAGCAACGACGACCTGGTGCCGGTGCGGCTGCGCCGCGGCGGCCGCATCCTCGGCGGCAGCCTGAGCTGGGACAAGCCGCAGCCGCTGGCTGCATTCTCGCGCGAAGGCCCGTTCGCCACCATGGCCGTGCCGAATGACGTTACCGTCAACCGTCAGGTGCTCGCCGAGCCCGACGCCGATCTGTCCGACCGCACTTGGGCGACGCTCGCCGACGGTACCCCGCTGGTCACCGCCCAGCGCCGGGGCAAGGGCCTGCTGGTGCTGTTCCATGTCACCGGCGACACCCGCTGGTCCAACCTGCCGCTGTCCGGTAGCTTTGTCGAAATGCTCAAGCGCATCGTGGCGCTGGCGAACGCGACCGGCGCGACCGACAGCGAAGCCGGCGCTGCCGCGCCAATCGGCGCGCGAGCGGTGCAGTCGGCGCTGCCGCCGACGCGGGTGCTCGACGGCTTCGGCGCCTTCACCACGCCGCCGCCGACCGCACGGCCGGTGCCGAGCAGTTTCACCGGCCGTGCCGATGCCGATCACCCGCCTGGTTTCTATGGCCCTCCCGAAGGCCTGGTCGCGGTCAACACGCTGTCGCCGAGCGACCGTCCGGCGCCGCTCGATGTCGCGCCGCTCAATGCCCGCCTCGACGTCTACCGGCACGGCGAGCCGCTCGACCTGCGCGGCCCGGTGTTCCTCGCCGCACTCGGACTGCTGGTGCTTGACGCGCTGGTGGTGATCTCGCTGTCCGGCGGCTTCCTCAGCATGCTGCCTCGCCGGCGCGCCGCCGCCGCCATTCTCATCGGCATCGGGCTTGCGGCCGCCGCCCTGGCGCCCCTGCCGGTGCATGCGCAAGGCCCAGCCCCTTCGACGGCCGACGATTTCGCCATGAAGGCGACGCTGCAGACGCATCTTGCCTACATCGTCACCGGCGACGCCGATGTCGACGCCGTGAGCAAGGCCGGTCTGCAGGGCCTGACGCTGTTCCTGGCGCAGCGCACCGCGCTCGAGGCCGGCGAGCCGATCGGGCTCGACCCCGCACGCGACGAGCTTGCCTTCTTCCCGCTGATCTATTGGCCGGTGGTGCCGGGCGCGCCCAAGCCGTCGCAGACGGCGCTCGACCGCATCGACGCCTATATGAAGCGCGGCGGCACGGTTCTGTTCGACACCCGCGATGCGGTCGACGCGCCGCCCGGCCGCAGCGAGATGAGCGCACCGGGCATGGTGGAACTGCGTCGAATTCTTTCCTCGCTCGATATTCCCGAACTCGAGCCGGTGCCGCGCGACCACGTACTGACCAAGACCTTCTTCCTGCTGCACGACTTCCCCGGCCGCTTCACCACCGGCCAGCTCTGGGTCGAGGCTCTGCCGCCGGAGAGTGAGGATTCGCCGAGCCGCCCGGCGCGCGCCGGCGACGGCGTTTCCTCGATCCTGATCACCTCCAACGATCTTGCCGGCGCTTGGGCCATGCGGCCCGACGGCCAACCCATGCTACCGCTGGTGCCCGGCGAGCCGCGCCAGCGCGAAATGGCCTTCCGCGCCGGGGTCAACATCGTCATGTACGCGATGACCGGAAACTACAAAGCCGACCAGGTGCATATCCCGGCGCTGCTCGAGCGGCTGGGGCAATAGGAGTTACTATTGACAATAGTAACTTCATATGCATACTTACTATCGTTATCTAACGATAGGGGTTCAATATGAGCAAATACGAGCCGTTGCCCGAATTTCTCGCCTCCGTCGGAGGGGCAGCGCATCGCATGACCTTCACGGAAATCGAGCGTGTCTTAGGATTCAAACTGCCGAAAAGCGCGTATCGGCACGAGGCCTGGTGGAGCAACAACGCGACGGGCCATTCTCACGCTCGGGCATGGCTGAAATTCGGGTGGCGCACCGAAGCCGTTGATTTGACGGGGTGCAAGGTCACCTTCCAGCGCGCCACCCAAACGCCGTTCTCGACGGCTTCGCCGAAAGCGGATCCCTGGGGCTGCATGGCGGGCACTGTCACATTCATGTCCGGCGTCGACGTGACTCTGCCGACCGGCGACAAATGGAACGCCGATGAGGGGCGGCTACTCAATGAGTGACCTCCTGCTCGACACCTGCGCCCTGCTCTGGGTCGCAAACGGAACGGAGATTGCTGCGGAGGCCCGAACCGCGCTCGGCCGCTTCAGCCTCCAAGTTTCGCCGATCAGTGCGTGGGAGGTTGCCAATCTCGTCCGCAAGAGCCGCATCGGTCTGACTGTTCCGGTAGCAAGCTGGTTTCGCCAGACGACGGAGAAGATGGCGGCGGCGATGCCGCAACTGACTGTCGAAATCCTGACCGGCTCGTGCAATCTGCCCGGCTCGCCGCCCGCCGACCCGGCGGATCGCATTATCATCGCGACCGCGCGCGAAGGCGATTTAACGGTTCTGACGCGGGACAAAGTCATTCTTGATTACTCGCGTGCCGGACACGTTCGAACGATGGTTTGCTGACGATGAACCTCGGCGTCTCCTTTGCCCCGCTGGTCCCCGCCTATGTCGTCTGGGCGGCGTTTGCCGCCGCCGTCGTTATTTCGGCGTTGCTGCTTTTGGCGCGCAGCCGCGGCGCCGTGACCCGCGCGATCGCGCTGGCGCTCATGGTATTGGCGCTCGCCAACCCCTCGTTCACCCGCGAGGACCGCGACCCGATCCCCTCGGTCGCCGCCGTCATCGTCGACAAGAGCCCGAGCCAGGACTTCGGCGACCGCAATGCCCAGACCGAGGCGGCGCGCACGGCTCTCGTTGCCGAACTCAAGCGCATCCCCGGCCTCGAGGTCCGCGTCGCCGAGGCGGGACAAGCCGACGGCGAAAACGACGGCACCAAGCTGTTCGCGGCATTGTCGTCGACGCTTGCCGATGTGCCGCCCGACCGCGTCGCCGGCGCCATCATGATCACCGACGGCCGGGTGCATGACGTGCCGGCGGAAGCCGCTGCGCTCGGCTTTGCCGCGCCGCTGCACGCGCTGATCACCGGCCACCCCAACGAGATCGACCGCCGCGTGGTGCTGACTGCCACGCCGCGTTTCGGCATCGTCGGCCAGTCGCAGACCATCGGCTTCCGCGTCGAGGATCATGGCGCCCAGGCCGGCACCGCCGAGGTCATTATCCGCCGCGACGGCGACGTGCTCGACCGCCGCA
>Ga0335083_10012211_pt1 | contig 10295 bp, 7 predicted proteins | sample Lox_Sample_42_FD_206716 | JGI IMG/M metagenome (GOLD analysis project Ga0335083, IMG submission 206716) | Soil microbial communities from Loxahatchee National Wildlife Refuge, Florida, United States - Lox_Sample_4.2 | ecosystem: Environmental > Terrestrial > Soil > Wetlands | place: USA: Florida...
GTTGATCCGCTGGGGCGGCGAGGAATTCCTGGTGGTGCTGCGCTCCGGAACGCGCGCGGATGGCGACATCCTGGCGCGGCGCCTGCTGCGGCTGATGGGGGAAGAGCCCTTCGACATCGGCGAGGGGAAAAAGCTGGCGATGACCTGCTCGGTCGGCTGGGCCGCCTTTCCCTGGATCACCTCGCAGCCGGACGCGCTGAGCGTGGACGATGTGCTGGTGCTCGCCGACCGGGCCATGTATGCGGCCAAGGATGCCGGCAGGAATTACGCGGTGGGTGTCTCCCCCGGAGGCGAACTGCTGCGCGAAGTAGCCAAAGGCGCGGCGGTGCGCGTGGACCTGCTGGTGCCGGAATCACCGCTGGTGCGGCTGACGCGTTCGCTGGGCTCGTGGATACAGGCCCCAACGGAAGCCGCACAGAATCTGGATCAGGATCCCCAGGTCTAACGCAGCGCCCCGACGCGGCGCCTTGGAGCCGCGTAGCGCACATTTGAGAGGAAAGCCAAGAAACTTTGCGCGAAACTCGTACGCTTGCCGGACCGATAGACTCCCACCGCTAGTTGTGAGCTGATATTAGGCCTCTCGTGGCTGAGGTTGGGCTACAATGCGGGTGCGGAACCATGATTGCGCCCTGGTTCCCGAGCGCTCAAAGTGGAGGTGTGTGTTGATGATTGCCCACGCAGGAACCCGTGCGTCTGCCCGCACTGCTCTCAGCCTGCTCTGGCTCCTCACAGCATCCTCGCCGGCCCTGTCCCAGGAAAAAACGCCGGCCCAGTCCTCCGCTGCCCGGACTGTGGGGAACGAAGTGGCCGGATCGTACCGCATCGAACGGATGACCGACCGGGGAGCGGAAGTGCGCGTGACGGTTCGCATCTTGCTGGTCAACGTCTCCGGTCAGAATCTCTCGATCGCCAAGATTACGATGCGGGAGCGGCACCGCCCAGAGAAACAGGAAAGCTCCTCCGTCTCGGCGGAACTCCAGCCCAGTGGGAGCGCGACCTTCGAACAGGATGTGGTGCTGTCGCGCTCCGAATTTGAGCGCTGGAAACGGGGCGCGCACGCGTTCCTGGAGGTCAAACTCCAGCCTGTGGAAGGACGGCCGGTGCTGCGCACCATCGCGCTCCAACCGGCGCGAGCGCGGAGGACGCGGTGAGCGCGCGGCTGGCGGTACTGTGCGGGATGCTGCTGCTGGCCCAGGCGGCCGGCGCGCAGACTCCAACCATCACCACCGTAGTCGGCAACGGCCCGAACAATGTTGCTGCTCTGAACGCCAATCTCGCCTATCCGGTCAGCATCACCCAGGACAAGCTCGGCAACTTTTACATCGCCGTGGAAAATGACAGCCGCATCTACAAGATCAGCTCCGGGGGAACCTTGACCATTTTTGCCGGCACCGGCGGATTCGACTACACCGGAGACGGCGGGCCGGCCACGGCGGCGGAACTCAACGGCCCGCTGGGAGTGACCGTAGACAGCTCCGGAAACGTGTTCATTGCGGATACGAATAACCACGTCATCCGCCGGGTGGACGCCACCACATCCATCATCACCACGGTGGCCGGCAATTTTTCCATGGGGGGAGGATTCAGCGGTGATGGGGGCTCCGCCACCAGCGCGCAGCTCTATTATCCATCCAACGTCCGCGTTGATGGAGCGGGAAACATCTTTATCGCAGACACCCAGAATCAGGTCATCCGCGAAGTCCTTGCCGCGAACGGGCAAATCCAGACCATCGCGGGAAATCCGCAGACTGCGGGCTCCGGCGGCGACTTCGGCCCAGCCACCAGCGCGGAACTCAACTACCCGTACGACCTTTTTCTGGACGGTTTCGGAAATGTCTTCATCGCCGATGTCGATAACTACGCGATTCGCGAGTATGTGGCGGCCAATCAAACCCTGCGCACGATCGCGGGAATGCTGGGCGGCCCGCCGGGATTCAGCGGGGATGGCGGCGCGGCCACCAGTGCCCTGCTCAGCATTCCCTACGGCATCGCTTTGGACAGCTCGGGCAACATCTTCATTTCAGATGCGGGCAACGCGGTCGTTCGTGAGATTGCGGCCTCCACCGGGATCATCCAGACGGTTGCGGGTTCCCACGGCAACTTTGGCTACACCGGAGATGGCGGACCGGCCACCAGCGCCACTCTGGAATTTCCCGAGGGCCTCTATGTGGACGGATCCGGAAATCTCTTCATCGTCGACTCCAATAACCTGGTGATTCGCCAGGTGTTCGCCTCCACCGGGAATATCCAGACCTTCGCCGGAAACGGCTTTTACCATTATGGAGGCGACGGCGGCCCGGCCTTTAGCGCGGCGATCGACGGCCCGGGATCCGTCGTCAGCGATGCCGCGGGAAACTTGTACATTGCGGACATCAATAACAACGTGGTGCGAAAAGTGGATGCGGCCACAGGAACCATCAGCACCGTGGCGGGAAACGCTATGTTGGGCTGTGGATTCAACGGCAACGGAACCCCGGCAACGAACTTTCAGCTGTGCAGTCCCATCGGCGTGGCGCTGGACAGTTCCGGCAATCTTTTCATCGCCGATTCAAATAACGACATCGTCCGTGAAGTGTTGGCCTCCACCGGCGGAATTGTGACCGTGGCCGGAGTTCCGAACAGCGGGTCCATCTGCGAAACCGGCTCGGACAGCATCGGAGACGGCTGCCCGGCCACCAGCGCGGGACTGGATTTTCCGGAGGGCGTGGCAGTGGACAGCGCCGGCAACCTGTTCATCGCGGACATCTACAACCAGGTCATCCGCAAGGTCGATGCCGCCACCGGAATCATCCAGTCGGTGGCCGGCACTCCCGGGACATGCGGTTTCAGCGGCGATGGCGGCCCAGCCACCAGCTCGCAGCTTTGCTATCCCTCCGACGTCGCCGTGGACGCTTCCGGAAACCTGTTCATCGCCGACACCCAGAACGGACTCCTGCGCGAAGTGCTGGCGTCCACCGGCATCATCCAGACCATCGCCGGGCTTCCGGAAAGCAGCGGATATTCCGGCGACGGCGGACCGGCAACCAGCGCCCAGACCAGCGGCCCCGTGGGCGTGGCCGTGGACGCTGCGGGAAATGTCTTCTTCTCGGACTGCGGCGGCCTGGTAACGGAAGCGGAGTGCAATTTCGTGGTCCGCGAGGTCTCCGGCGGATTCATCCAAACAGTGGCCGGCAGCGGCGCCGAGGGTTTCTCGGGAGACGGTGGTCCGGCCACGCTCGCCGAACTCGATTATCCCGGGGGCCTCCGCGTCGATCCCGCCGGAAACCTGCTGATCGGGGATTACTACAACGACCGCATCCGGCAAGTCACCGGGCTCGGCGGACCGGCCCAGATGCCGTCCTTCAGCGCGTCGCCCAATCCACTCGACTTTGGCAATCAGGCGGAGAACACCACCAATTCGCTGCCGCTCACGATTTCCAACGGTGGCACCGGGCCGCTGGTGATTTCCGGGCTGAGCGTGCCGGAGTCAGACTTCGGCTACGCGGATGGCGCGGGAACCTGCGGCCAGTTGCCCATCACCGTGAATGCGGACTCGAGTTGCACGCTGCAATTCACGTTTTCCCCCACGGTGCTGGGAATGGAATCGGTTACGGCAACCATTTTCGACAACGCGACGGGGAATCCGCACTCCGTCACGCTCAAAGGCAATGGCACCCCGCCCCCTGCGCCGGCGGTCAAATTCTCCCCGGCGGCCCTGGCGTTTGGCGTGGTGCCCGTGGGGACCACCAGCGGGCCCATGGCGGTGACGCTGACCAATACCGGCAGCGCTTCCCTTTTCGTTGACTTTGCCTCAATCGGCGGCACCAATGCCCAGGATTTTTCCATCTCCGGCGACACCTGCAGCGATTCGACCGTTGACATCAATGCCACTTGCATGGTGATGGTGACGTTCAAGCCCTCGGTGGCCACGCCGGAAAGCGCCAGCCTCATTTTCACCGACAACGCCGCAAACTCTCCACAGAGCGTTCCGCTCGCGGGCGGCGGCCCGGGCTTTACGCTGACGGCCCCGGCAAGCCCCTCCGGCGGCGACGGGAGCACGCTGACGCTTCAGGCGGGGGACACCGCGATTTACACACTGGTGCTGGTCTGCACGCCGGGGGTCTCCGGCACGGTGACGCTCTCTTACGCCTCTCCCCTGCCGCCAAACACCATCCTGACGATCACGCCCGCGATGGTCACGTGCCCTGCGACCGGAGCGGTGACCATCAGCGTAAAACTGCAAACCAACTGCACCGGACAACTCGTCCGCCCGCGAGCGCCAGAGTGGCCATCGCCAATGGGCAAAATCCCGGTACCGTTCGTGGGGATGTGCATGGGCGCGCTGGCGCTGCTGGCTCTCTGCGCTCAGTGGCTGCTGCGGCGGCGGCCGGTGAGACTGGCCCCGGCGATCGCCGTGCTGCTGCTCGTGGCGCTCGCACTTGGGGCGGCCGCTTGTGTGAATAACAATCCCCCAGCGATTCCGGGCGCGCCGAAGACGCCGGCGGGTACTTATCCGCTCACCATCGTGGGCACCGGTCCCACCGGAGCACAGCTCAGCCTGGGCCTGATCGTGCGGGTGATCTGATTTTGTTCGTCACCCGGACGAAACTTAGATCGGGGTGGTCCGCAGTCCCGGTTCAGTTGCGGATGAGTTTGTCGAAGCCGGCTTCGTCCAGTATGGCCACGCCGAGTTTTTTCGCCTGGTCGAATTTCGAGCCCGGGTCGCTGCCCAGAACCACATAGTCCGTCTTCTTGCTGACCGAGGAGACCACCTTGCCTCCGTGACTGGCCACCAGTTCCCCGGCCTGCTCGCGGGAATACCCCTGCAGGGCGCCTGTAAAGACAAAGGTCTTTCCGGCCAGGCGCGTATCACGCAGGGCCTTGCGATCTGCGGTCATCTTCACGCCTGCTTTTTCGAGCTTGGAAACCAACTTGCGATTGGCTGCCTCAGAGAAAAATTCGGCGATGCTCGCCGCGACTTTCGGTCCAATTTCCGGCACCTCGGTCAGCTTCTCCTCTTCAGCGCCAGCGATTTCGTGGAGCGACTGGAAATGTTCCGCCAGCAATTGTCCGGTGCGTTCGCCCACAAAGCGCATGCCCAGCGCATAGACCAGGCGCGCTAAACCGTTCTGCTTGCTGGCCGCGATTTCGTCCAGCAGGTTCTGCGCGGATTTTTCCGCCATGCGTTCGAGCGGCACCAGGTCGTCCAGCTTCAATGCGTAAAGATCCGCGACGTCCTTCGCCAGCCCGGTGTCCACGAGCTGGTCCACGATTTTATCGCCCAGGCCGTCGATGTTCATGGCGTGGCGGCCGGCAAAATGAATCAGAGATTCCTTGCGCCGCGCCGGGCAGGCGGAATTCACACAACGATAGGCTACCTCGTCCGCGGATTTGTGGATGTGGCTGCCGCATTCCGGGCATTTTTCCGGCATCATAAACGGCCGGCGGTGGGCGCCCTTGCGGGTGACCTGAACGATGTGGGGAATCACTTCGCCGGCGCGCTCGATCAGCACGGTGTCGCCAATCTGCACCCCCAGACGCTCCACTTCGTCCATGTTGTGCAGCGTGGAGCTGGATACGGTGACGCCGCCAATCTGTACCGGTTCAAGACTGGCCACCGGCGTGAGAGCGCCGGTACGGCCCACCTGCACGCGGATGTCGCGGACCACCGTGGTCTCCTGCTGCGCGGGATACTTGTAGGCGATGGCCCAGCGCGGGGCCTTGGCCGTGGCGCCCAGCTCTTCCTGCAGCGCCGTTTCATCCACTTTCACCACGATGCCGTCAATCTCATAAGGGAGCTTCTCGCGCCGGGCATCCTGGGCCTCGCAAAAGGCGATGACGTGTTCGATGTCGGACACCTTCTTGCGCTCGGCGCACACGCGAAAACCCAGGGCGGCCATCGCATCCAAGGACTTCGAATGCCGGTCCAGCGGCGCGCGCCCGTTCGGGTCCAGCAGAAAGTAGGCGTAAAAGTCCAGGCGGCGCGAGGCGGTGATATTCGGGTCCAGCACGCGCACCGCGCCGGCAGCGGCGTTGCGGGGGTTGGCGAAGATCTTGCCGCCCTGCTCTTCCTGCCGGCGGTTTAGTTCTTCGAAGGCCCGGCGGGTCATGATTACCTCCCCGCGCACTTCCAGGTTGCCTGGCAGCTTGCACCTTTTCAGGGCCGCAGAGTCCAGCGCCAGCGGGATGGAGCGGATGGTGCGCACGTTGGGGGTCACATCTTCCCCGCGCGTGCCGTCGCCGCGCGTAACGCCGCGAGCCAGCCGGCCCTGCTCGTAGATCAACGCCAGGCTAAGCCCGTCGTACTTGTGCTCAGTCACGTAATCCACATGGTCGCGCCCGGCGAGCTCCCGGACGCGGCGGTCGAAATCGCGCAGCTCATCGTAGCTGTAGGCGTTGTCCAGGCTGATCATGGGACGCCGGTGGACAACGGTCTCGAATCCCTCACGAGGAGCGCCACCCACGCGCTGGGTGGGGGAATCCGGCGCCACCAAGTCCGGATGCTGGGCCTCCAACGATTTCAATCTGTTGAGCAGGCGGTCGAAAGCGGCGTCGCTGATTTCCGGTTCATCCAGCACGTAGTAGAGGTGCTCGTGCCGCCGGATTTCTTCGCGCAGCTTCTGCGCTTCCCGCTCGAGCTTTTTCGGTACGGCCAACGTTCCGTCTCCATGGTGCCGCGGCTTGCGCGCCTTGCGGGGCCGTCGCAAACCGGGGCGGCATACAGCCGCGGCTGCACCCGTATGGCGGCCGCTTGATTTCCACTCCGGCAACTCGCGCCCGGCCCGCCATCGGCGCGCGCGGAGCGGTAGTATACAATGCAGCGCGAGTTCTCCGCGGAGACGCAATGCCGCAGCCACACTCCACCACTCCCGCCGCGCCCGTGCGCAAGGAACACACGCGCGCCGCCCTGATCTTCAATCCCGCGGCCGGCGGCGGAAAGCTGCGGCGGCAAATCCACCATCTGGACGAGGCGCGCAAAATCCTTTCCCGTGGCGGCATCGACACCACCATGCTGGTCACCGACGAACCGGGCGATGCCACGGATTTCGCGCGGCAGTCCGTGGAGGATGGCCATGGGCTGGTGATTGCCTCCGGGGGCGACGGCACCGTCAACGAAGTGGTAAACGGCATGGCGGGCAGCGAGATACCCCTGGCGGTTCTGCCCAGCGGCACGGCCAACGTGCTGGCCAAAGAGCTAGGCATCCCCTGGGACGTGCGCCGGGCCGCGGAGTTGATTGTGGATTCCCGCCCACGGCGCATCGCTTTGGGCCAGATTGTCCCGCTGGATACGCACCGCCCGGCGCGCTATTTCCTGTGCCTGGGTGGGGCGGGGCCGGACGGGGTGATGGTGTACTCCGTAGACCTGGGCGCCAAACAAAAAACCGGGGTGCTGGCCTACTGGATGGAGGGATTCCGGCAACTGGCGCGCTACCCCTTCCCACACTTCCGCGTGGCTTCGAACGGCCATACCCTGGATGCCTCGCTGGTGGTCGTTGGCCGCACGAAGAGCTACGGCGGGCCGTTTGAAATCACCACCGGGGCCAGCCTGTTCAGCAACGAATTCGAAATCCTGGCGCTCACCACGCGCAGCCGGCTGACGTATCTGGCGTTGCTGCCGTCGCTCCTGCTCGGACGCCTGCGCCAGCAGCGGGGCGTACACGCGTGGAAGGCGGCGACGCTGCGTTGCGAGACGCTTAAGGGAAACGGAGACGCCGGACATCCCGTCTACGTGCAGGTGGACGGTGAGCCCGCGGGACGACTGGATGTGGAATTCCGCATTGTGCCCTCGGCGCTCACCCTTCTGGTTCCATCGATGGCCGCGGGAACGCCCGCAGGCTGAACCCGCATTCGAAGCCCCCACCCGCAAACCATGGAGCCGGTCACCCACCTCCTCGCTTCGTACACGCTGGCGCGGGCGGCGCGCACGCGGGCGTTTAGCCCGCGTATGGCCGTGTTTCTTTGCGCCGGGACCGCATGCGATCTGGACTGGTTTTTCCACTTCCCGCCGCCCCTCTCCGCCCTGCGGGCCTATGGCACCGCCGGGCATTCGCTCGTTGGGGCCGGCGCGCTTGCGGGAGCGATCGGCCTGGTCGGCTGGGCCGCGGCTCGCAAAAATCACCGTGAGGAAACGCCGCTGGGGACCACGCTGGCGGCCGCGTTCGCTGCCGTGGCCGTCCATTTGCTGCTGGATCTATCCTCCAATACGGGGATCGAGCTCTTCTGGCCGCTCCGCGGGATGCGGGTGGCTTGGAACCTGGCCGGAAACTTCGAAGGGATCCTGCTGTCCGTTCTGGCCGCCTGCGCGTTGCTGCCCGGGCTCTTCTCCCTGGTGACGGAGGAGATTGGCGCACAAACGGACACGCGGCCGGGCCGGGGATGGCCGCTGGCCGCGCTTTCGCTGGTCGTGCTTGACCTGGGCTTACGCGCCTTTCTTCACGGCCGCGCGGAAGATCTGCTGGGTGCCGCGCGATTCCAGGACGCCACGCCACGCCGCTGGGCCGCGTATCCCGCTGGCCTCTCCCCTTTCACCTGGCGGGGCGTGGCGGAGACCGATTCCTCTCTGGTGGAGGTAGAAGTGCCCGTTGCCCTAGGGGGAGCGTTTGATCCCCAGAGGGCGAGCATCAGGTTCAAACCCGAGGCTTCGCCGGCGCTGGACGCTGCCGCGGCGACCTCCTTGGCGCGCGCCTACACCGCGCTGGCGCGGTTCCCGGCAGCCAGCGTTGAGCAGGGCGCGGAAGGCATGCATGTGGAGTTACGGGAACTGGGAGATTCCCTGCTGCATACCTCCGGCGGCACCTGGCTGGCGAGCATTGATCTGGATGCGCAGACGAAGGTGACGCACCAAGAGCTTTATTGGATGCCTTCGCGGAGCCAGTAGGGCCGGGGTGTCTGGATATTGGATGCGGGGGGCGAGGCGCCTGCGATTATTCGGTGTGGCCGCGGAATGCCGCGCGCGTGACCAGGTAACTGGCCACGACAAACGCCAGGGCGACGAGCACGAATGCAACTTTGTTCTCGGCGAGCGCATGCTGCGCCGATTCCCCGTAGCGCGCGGCGAGAAAACCCAAAACGAAGTAGCGGAAACCCCGTCCCGCAATAAGCGCCAGGGAGAAGGGCCGTACGCCTACTTGAAACACTCCCGCCCCCAGAACAAATAACTTGAACGGCATGGGCGGGGGCAGGATGGCAGGAATGGCCACGGCCAGGAAGGCGTTGCGGGCCAGCCATTGGCGAATCCTGGCGGCGCGGCCTCCGGCGTGGCGGGCAAAGTACGCCTCCCCGCCTTTGCGTGCCAGGAAGAAGAGCACCAGGCAGCCCGCCAGCGATCCCAGCGTGGCCGTAGCCGCATAGAGCGGCATGCGCCCGGGATGCATTACAGAAAGCTCGACCACCAGGAAGTCGTTGATTAGCGGCAGCGAGACGAAGGAAGAGTCCAGAAATGCGGCCAGAAAAATGCCGCTAGCTCCCATCGCAGGAAGCGTAGCCTCCGCCCAGTGCCGAAATGTGGTCCACCACGCCATCGTCAAACTTGCACCCCGCGTGACAATCGCAGCAGTCTAGCAGAACCGCAGGAACTCGCGGGGGACGGGGCTTGTGGGTGCCGGACTGGAGGCGGCGAGTCGTTGAGCGAGAGCCTGGAGCCACCTCCCACAGAGGTATGCAATTATTTTTCTTGACTTTACCCGCTGTGTGGACTTACCTTTTCGAGGATTAGGGTTACTACCACGGCATGAGCAATAGCTCCACAGTCGCGCGGGTTTTCGGCCGGATGAAGTCTTGCGGAGTCGCTGCTGGCGTGGCGATCTTTGCGCTGCTCTGCCTGCCGCAAGCCGTCCACGCGGACGCCATCACCCCCCAGCAGTTGACCGCTGATTTGTCGATCGTAAACAACGACATCGCCAGCAATATGATGGCATTTCTGAACAGCCCGATCGCCGAGAGTGAATACGCCAAAGGGATTATGGCGGCAGGCCTGGGCATCGCTTACCTCGCCATGAGCGATCAGACTGATGCCCAGATACAATTCCAGAACGCTTTGGATGACTATAATGGGGTTTTGCTCACGCTCGGGCTTGCGCCGCTCACGGGAGGCGACCCGGTGTCAGGCAGTGATCCGCCTCCGGTGCCGGAACCCTCTAGCTTTCTCCAGTTGGGGATGGGAACGGCGGCACTGGGCTTTGTGGTGGGGAGAAAGCGCCTTCGGGAAAGTCTGCGCCGCATGGAGCGCGTTCGGGCCGGCTGAGGTTCCGATTCCGCTGTGGTCTGTTTGGGTGAACCCCGGCCTCCACCGGGGTTTTTGATTTTATGGGTGCCTA
>Ga0335083_10012212_pt1 | contig 10295 bp, 8 predicted proteins | sample Lox_Sample_42_FD_206716 | JGI IMG/M metagenome (GOLD analysis project Ga0335083, IMG submission 206716) | Soil microbial communities from Loxahatchee National Wildlife Refuge, Florida, United States - Lox_Sample_4.2 | ecosystem: Environmental > Terrestrial > Soil > Wetlands | place: USA: Florida...
GGCCGGTCGCAAGCATCCTAAGAGAAGATCACGGCAAGGGTTGCGACACCATCGACCCTCTCTCAAGGGTACTTGCAAAACCTGGGTACTGTCAAGCAGTTCCGATACAATGACGGCTTAGTGCCCCCCGCAACTTTTTATTTTCCCTTTCGCTTTCACGTCGTTGACTCTTCTCTATTATCACCGTCGTTTTCTCGACCACGATACCGGGGCGCATCCTGAGCGGCCGGCGCGGCTGTCGCAAGTGATTTCTCATTTAGAGCATGAAGGATTGGCGGCGCGCTGCCGGCGCGAAAATTGGCAACGGGTGTCGCCCCAGCGGCTGGCCCGTGTGCATCGGCCGGATTACGCAGCCGCCCTGGAGGCGTTTGCCCGACAAGGAGGCGGCCGGATTGAAGTCGACACCGTAGTTTGCCCGGCGTCTTACGACGTGGCAACTTTGGCTGCCGGCGCCGTGGCCGATGCCGTCGATCGGGTCATTCGCGGCGAAGAAAAAAACGCCCTGTGCTTGGTTCGGCCTCCGGGGCATCATGCGCTGGCTGCCGGAGCAATGGGTTTTTGCCTGTTCAATAATGTGGCAATCGGCGCTAAAGTGGCGATCGACGAGCTTCAATTAGATCGCGTGTTGATTGTCGATTGGGATGTGCATCATGGCAACGGCACCCAAGATGCCTTTTGGACCGATCCGCGAGTTGGCTTCCTTTCCATTCATCGCTGGCCGTTTTACCCCGGCACCGGCGATAGCGACGAAACAGGCGCCGGCGCGGGCTTGGGCACAACGCTTAACGTGCCGGTGAAGTTTGGCACCTCGCGGCACGATTATTTGGCGCAGTTTCGTCGGGCTTTGGAAACCTTTGCCGATCGGCTGCGGCCGCAGTTGGTGCTGATTAGCGCCGGCTTTGATAGCCATCGCGATGACCCCGTCGGTTCGCTCGGATTGGAAATCGAAGATTTTCAAACCCTCACGCAGGCCGTGCAGCAAGTGGCCCAAACGCACGCCCAGGGGCGAATGGTGAGTGTCTTGGAAGGTGGCTACAACCCGGGCATTTTGGCCGGTTGTGTCGAAGTGCATTTGCTCGAATTGCTCGGTCAGAAGTAGGCAGGGGCATTGTGAACGTAGTTTTGCGCCGGTTCCCATTGCAACTTTTTGCGAAACCTGCGTCCATGCGCGGGGTTTGGTAGGGATGAATCTTTCCGGGCTGGAAGGGCTCCGTGCTTGCTAGCACTGTTGAGCCTTTGGATTCATGGTTTGCCCCACCGTTACGGTCGAGCGCGGCTGTGTTTCGATCGGTCCACTTTTTCGGATCCACTCCGAATGCAGAGAAACTATGCGCAGCGAACATTACATTGGCAACCGGCATTGCGCTCGCCCCGACAACATCCGGCGGCTGGCTTTCACCCTGGTGGAATTATTAGTGGTCATTGCGATCATCGGAATCTTAATTTCGCTGCTAATGCCGGCAATGCAACGCGCCAGAGAAAGCGCACGCCGGACGCAGTGCGCATCGCAACTGCGGCAAATGGGCATTGGATTGGACAACTTCATGACTTCTCGCGGGACGAATGCTCGCTTTCCAGATGCGGCCGACGAGCCAAGTGCAACTCCTGCTCTACCGAGCATTGCGGCTGTGCTGGGTAAGTTTATTGAAAACAACAACACCGCGCTGATCTGCCCATCAGACGCAACCTACTATCCGACGGATGGCCTGAGTTACGAATATGCTCGTTCCACCTTGGTCGATCTGACCGTCACGGTGGATCCCGTAACCGGCTTATGCCGGGGCCGAACGCGGCAGGAAGTGCTCAATCCATCGACTGGGCCATCGCAGGGGAAGCAGCTCAAAAGTTCAACCGTATCCATTGGGAACGATTTTGATAATTTTCATGGACCGGCAAATTCGACCGGCTCGCGGAACATGCTATTCCTCGATTGCCACGTGGAAGCGCCGTAGGTCGGCGTCCAGTATTTGCCATTTTCGTTGGGAGTCGTTGAGATGTCGAAACGAGTCATTAAACGAATTGCGATCATCACCGTGGCGCTGGGAATCATCTCCCTGACGGCCGGCTGGTTATTCGGTTGGTTCAGCGAAAATCCGGCCGTGGCCGAGGTGCGGGAAATGCAGACAAAACTGGCCGATTCGAACTTGAAACCCGAGGACAGGCGAGCGTTGTTTGAGGCGATGCGCGCCAAGATGGATGGGCTGTCTGAGGCCGCCCGACAGCAACTTTGGGAAAATAACCGCCAGACAATGGAAAAGCGCATGAAACAGCATGTCGATGAATTGCACGCCATGTCGCCGAAGGACCGAGATAAAGCGCTGGATGCCGACATCGACCGGATGCAAAAGAGGCAGCAAGCCGCTCAGAATAATCCAAACGCCAATGGGCAAAGCGGCGCACCGGGAAATCAACGCAATCGGGGGCAAGCACAGACCGATGATCAGCGCATCGACCGATTAAAAAACAGACTAGACCGCAGTACCCCGGATATGCGTGCCACTCGACAAGCGTATGTGCAAATGATCGACCAGCGACTGAAGGAGCGTGGTCTGCCGCCAATGACTCCGGGACGAGGACGGGCACGGGGGTAAATGTACGCCATTTGCCAGGCGCGCTATTTCGATTCCAGCGTGACAATGCCATCCCAGCCCGGCGGCGGAACGCGGCGGTGTTTAGCTATGAACACCGTGAGAAAATCTTTCACGGGATCCGGCGCCGACATGCGTTGTAACACATCCAGCGTATGACTCCACTGGCCGGCTACAAAAGCGTCCAGCGCCGATTCATAATCGTGCAAATGCTGGTCGCTTATTTCTGGGTATTCGTGTTGCGGTGGCAGTAGTTCGCAGATTTCCAATGCCGAGGTCATTCCGTAGGGACGTACTGTTGCCACGCGGCGAATCCGTCCCATCTCCGGCGGCAACTTGCGGCGCAAGGCGGCGGCCGTGGTCGGATCGAGCAATATCGGCGCATTCACGAACTTCGTCATCGATTCCAGGCGGGCGGCCAAATTTACCACCGGGCCGAACACCGTTACTTTAACGTGATCGACGGTGCCGATTTTCCCCGCCACCGCCCGACCAGTCGCAATCCCAATCCCCGCTCGGAAATCGGCCAGCGGATGATCGAGCTGCTTGGCGGCCATTTCGAACTGAGCGCGAATTGCCAAAGCCGCCAGGGCCGCACGTTGCGGGGCATCGGATTGGGGCAACGGCCAACCCCAGAAGCCCATCGCGGCGTCGCCTTGAAAATCGCCGACGACACCGCCATGATCGAGAATTTGATGGGTCATGACCCCCAGCGCTTTGCTCACGCGCTCCAGCAGCCCCAGCAAATCGCTGGCGCTGCGTTCGCTGGTGCGGGAAAATCCGCGGAGATCGCAAAATAAGACCGTGACTTCCGTCTCGCGCGGCGTCAGCACGGTTTCCGGATCGTCCGTAGCCAGAGCATCCATCACTACCGGCGCGAAGAATTGGCTCAATCCCGCTTGACGCCGACCCAGTCGGTTCAGCTCTCGCAAGCTGCTGAGCGTGGCTGCGGCCAGTTCGGTGAATTTCATATCGTCGCGAATATCGGTCGAATCGGAATGCCCTGCACTACCTGGAGTGCCATGGCCGAATCGCCCGGCTAAGTATAATGCCCAGCCGCGGCAGGCATCGCCGGGCAGCGGCGTGCAATAGGCCCAATCGATGCTTTCCGATTCGGTGAATTCCCGAGACGGCGTTTCCGTCCAGGTATGGAGCACCGTTTCACGCTTGGCCAGCGCCTGTTGGATGAGCCGTTGACTGGGCTGAAAATTGGCGCCGGCCAAACGGCGGCCATCCCAGTGCAAAAGGCGAATGGCAACGCTACAGGGTTTTTGCGGAGAGACACCTGCGGCGTCGAACTCGGACAGGCTTGTCGATGTTTCGGACCGCAACTTTCCCGAATCGAGGGCCAAATTTGGGTCGACGGCTGACGGTGCATCGACCGCCACCAACGCTACGGCATCGGCCCGAGGGACACCGGCCAGCAATAAATTGACCAAGCGGACAAACAATTCAGTATCGGAGGCCGCATTTTTGATCACTTCCGGCAGGCGGCTTAACAACTCAATGCGCTCTTGAGCATTACGAAATGAAACGCGTCGCAATTCCGCGGCGCTGAAAACTTGCTCATGGTCAGGCTCCGGGGCATCCAAGGTTACCCGCGGGTTGTCGGCGGACAAAGTAAAAGTGGTTTTTCCAATAACGAAATGCTCTCCTGGCCTCAACTGGAACTGCGTTGCTGTGTTTCCGTGCACAAAAACGGGATTCCGAGCAGTGGCCATTTGTTCCACCATGAGGGATTGGCCATTCCAACACACACGGATGTGTTGGCGGGAGATATGATCGTCCCACGGAGTTGACCAAACGCCTGCCTGTCGACCGACGACCATGGGCTGGTTTTTATTTAAGCGACGCCGCCAGCGCTGGGTAAAATCGGGTCCTTGAGCAATCAGTTCGGCCATAGTGAAGCAACGGCAGAAATATGCATGCCGGGGTCGATGGGAGATCGTAGGAGATTAGGAGCATTCTAGCGGTTGTGGTCAGTGTTTTGCATGCTCATCTTGGTTTCCGCCCGGCACGCTCGGAAACAACCTTTGGCGCATGAAAAAAGCCGGGTTCCGACAAGCGGAACCCGGCTAATTTTGGCTCTTTCGCAGGGCAGTTACCCAAATTGTGCAACAGCCTGCGGGAGAGACTAGCGACGGTAGCTCACGTGAGCAAACGCGTACGGAGCCCGATCGCTGTTGATCGAGGTCATCGGAGCCGGGGGAGCAGGAGCGGCAGCTTTGTCGTCCTTCTTTTCGCCACCGCAGCTCGGGGCTTCACCACCGCAGCTCGGGGCCGCAGTACCACAGCAGCAGTTGCCGCCACAGCAGCAGCAGTGATGACGGTGGTGGTGATGATGGCCACAGCAGCAGCCACCGCAGCAGCAATCGCCACCGCAGCAGCAGCAGCAACCGTGACCGGCAACGGCCACTTTTTCACCGCCCACAAGGGCGATGCCGACGATCGCGATAAACATCGCGATGCCTAAGATCAAAATACGGTTCATCCTCGAATCCTCCAACAAAAACAGGTACCTTGGCGTAACAAACACAATACCGTCCAAACTCATACCCCCGCTCGGGACGGCTGCCAAGCGAAGGAACCAAAATCCATTTACGTCCTAATGCTGATCGCGTCTGTTAGCCTAATCCTAAGGGCTGCCAAGCATAAGCTTTTCGGATTACGCAAAGAAACGCGAATAGCTAGGTTAGGACGTTAAGTTAGCATGGAACGACTTCTTGTCAAGCAGCCAACGCATAGTTTGCAAAGCTCTGGCGCTATAGGTTGACTGCGAAAAATGTTCCTTCAACTGTACATCACGTTTGGGCAGCGCCTAGTACGATGACAAAAAAAAACAGGATCCCGCAATTTGCGGAATCCTGTAGAAGTTTATGGATTACAGTAACCTATTTAGGAACAACAGCTTATAACACACGGCCTAGGCAAAACAATTGTGTGCCACAGGCGGAGTCCGCGGAGTTAAATAATTCCAATTTTATCGATTTTCCGGAAGTTATCGAGTCTTTGGGGCAGTTGTTTCTGTCCGTTCGGCCTGTGGTTGACCAGATGGCTCGGTCTGGGAGTCGCCACCCGATTCGCTTTGGTGGAGCAACTGCTGCTTGCGCAGCATATCTTCCGGATCCTCGAAGTTGAGGATTAAGGGAGGCTGATCGGCATAAACCTTGGTCACCATTCCGACAATTCGCCAGCCTTCGTCCTCGTGGCGCAGCACCCAAATGATGTCGTCGGTGCGCGTGTGTCCCTGGGTATCGATCTGGTCGGTCCAACTGGTCCAGACGTGCGCGCCGTCTTTATTGGGTGTGACATATTCCACTTCGCCAACTTTGAATTTGGCGGTGGGGCTGCCTGGTGGAGCCACCACCATTTGCATTTCGGCCGTCTTTTGGCGAGCTACAGGGGTGAGCATGGAGGAGGCCTGCTGATCGTTGCCTGTTCGCACGGCCTCTAGAAATTCAAAGACGGCCCGGTCCGGGGTATCTGTGGCCGAACCACTCACTTGAGCGCCGGCTGAGCCTTGAGTATTTGAAAGGCCTTGCGCCGTTTGGCTTGCCTGGCCACATCCGCCCACTACAAACAACAAGGCGACTGGGATCCAAAATTGACGGTTTATCATAGGCAGCACCATTTGGAGGCTATTGTGCGCGTGCGATTGCGGCGGTGTTGATGTCTGACCAGGGCCCAAAGCAGCCCCCGAAACCAACCTCGGGAAACGCCGGCGGGGGCGAGAGTCTTGCAAGAAGGAGCGAATCGGTCAAGAGAAACCGGCCGCAGGCCCGAGACTGGCATTCGTGCTAGCATGCCGCTGGATCAAGACGTCCGGCAAATACCGCGGTTGGAATGCGGCAGCAAACACAGCGTTCAGCCGAAGCGAAGTCTGCTTCGATGCAGCCTGTTCTCGACCGAAAAAAACGTAAAGCAACAGGGCGAACAAAAGAATCACCAAACCCAATAAAACCAGGCTCAATGTCGCACGAATCTCACGCTTCCCACGGTGGCGTTGCCGTAACCAGGTGGCCGAGGCCGGCAGGGCGGCGGTGCTGCGGACGGCATCGCCGAGCGGATCGTCAACGGGTCTGACGGTCATGGGCGCAGCCTGTGGCGTTACGCCAGACATTGGCAATGAGGACGGCGGCACAGCAGCCCGACTTCCGTTCCAGTGCGGAAACACCGTAATTGCCGACTGCCAATGCGGCCAGCCGTCGCGCCAGAGCATGTCGTCGGGGCTAATGCGGCCTGCGGCCATCCACTGCTGCAAAGTGGCGTGGTCGACCCCCTCAAACTGCTGGCCCGTGGCAAGCTGCACATGCCACAGGACGCCCGAATTCATCCCGAAGTCTGTATTGATCCTGAAGTCTGCGGGAACCGCCGAGACAGGCAGCAGTGCGTCATTCGGGTTAGCCACCCTCGCCGCGGGCAGCGGCAATAAGCTATCAAGAGCGATGTTGTGAGGCGACAAATCAACTGCCGACGCGTTGGACCCGGAAGCATTGAAAGCTGCGACGGCATCGGGGAAATCTTCACCTGAGGATCGTTGGTTAGCCAAAGCAGGTGTCGCCGGCGAAGGGGATTGGGCGGTAGATGAATCGGGTACGGCTGTGGAAGGCCACGCGGAAACGTCGTCCGCATCGCCTTCATCCTCCGCATCGTCTGCGGTGGAGTCTCCTGGACCCGCATTTAAGGCGGACTTTGCGGGATCTTGCCTGATGCTTTCCAGGGGAATATCGACCCGAACCCCGCACTTCGGGCAAAGTCCTTTCTTTCCGGCCAGAAATGACTTTACGTTCACTTTGTGCCCGTTGGGGCAATAGAATTTAATGCCCATCAGATTCAACCCAAGATCGTCCGTTCTTTTTCCATGATTACCCGGTGACGCCCCTCAAACCGGTATTCTACCCGCGACATGTAATTTCGCATCAACATAATGCCCCGGCCATTGGGGCGAGAGAGGTTCTGCCGTTGGGTGCAGTCGGGCACGAGGGCGGCATCAAAGCCGGCGCCTTCGTCGGCGATTTCGAGCCACAATCGCCGGGGATTCAGTTTACAACTGATATACACTTGCTTGTTTCTGTCGGAACCGTTGCCGTGACGGATGGCGTTGACCAGCGCCTCCTCCGCGGCCAGGTGAATTCCAAAGATTTCGTGTTCGCTCCACTGCTCCCGCTGAAGAGCGCGGAGTAGTTCGCCCAAAAACAACTGACCGGCCCCTTGCACGCTGGGCAGCTTGAGGTCAGTTGTCCAGGTCCAGTCCGGGTGTTTCCGCATGCGTTCCCACCTTCTGTTCCACGGTCCAAAGCCGATGCCTGCTTCAATTATAGTAATCTCTTCGCCCTCAGCCATGCGGAATTGGGCCACTTAGGGCGGATTTTTGCCTTTCCGCCGGATGCGGTGTTTGCCCGTCTTCGTGGGGTTCAGTATGCTCTAGGGCACGCTATTGAACACTGCCCAGCGGCACACCGTTTTATGCAACGCGCCACCGACCCTGCCGAGAAACGTGCCGGTGCATCGGGATGGGTGAAGTGTTGGTCTTGGCTGCCGGACTTCTTCCGGCCCGCGCCGCCTGCCGCGCCCATCACCGATCCTGAAAAAATACGGGCTGGATTTGCCTGGTATCGCCCCCAAATTCTGCTTTGGACGACGATTGGCTACGGCACATTTTATTTCGTGCGGAAAAACTATTCGTTCTGCATGCCGCTGTTGGAGAAGCAATTAGGCTTATCGAAAACCAATCTGGGTTTAATCCTGACGCTGCACAGTGTCCTCTACGGTATTTCGAAATTCGCAAACGGAATTGTGGGCGACCGGGCCGACGGCCGCAAGTTCATGACCTTTGGCCTGGCGGCGTCGGCGGTGGTCAACGTCTTTTTCGGATTCAGCACGGCACTGCCGGCCTTAATCATCTTTTGGATGCTCAATGGTTTGTTTCAAGGGATGGGGTATCCGCCGTGCGCTCGGTTGCTGGCCCATTGGTTTTCGCCGCAGGAATTGGCGATCAAAATGTCGTACTGGAATGCATCGCATTCGCTGGGGGGCGCCGGCATTTTGATTTTATGCAGCGTGCTGGTCACCGTGACCGGAAACGGTCCCAATGAGCCTGGCGACTGGCGCATCTGCTTTTTCGTTCCCGCCGCCATTGCGTTGGTCGTGGCTGGCGCACTTTGGATGTGGCTGCGCGATACGCCAGAATCGGTCGGCTTGCCGGAGCTGCCGGAAACGCACGTGGCGGCGCCGTCGACGGAAAATGCCCAAACGCCGCAGGAATTTCGGGCCTTTTTGTGGGAACGTGTGTTCTCCGACAAATACATTTGGATTGTTTCGGCCGCGAATTTCTTTGTGTACGTGCTGCGCTATGCCATTTATGATTGGGGCACCACGATGCTAAAGGAAACCAAGGGCATCGACATTAAAAATGGCGCGTGGATGTTGGTTTACTTCGAGTTCGCAGGCTTGGGCGGCATGCTTCTCACCGGCTGGCTCACGGACCGCGTCTGTGGCGGCCGGGCTGCGCCCATTTGTGTGGTCTGCATGTTGTTGGCCGGAGGAACCATCTTCCTGTTTTGGCGGGCGCCGCCGCAAGCCTTTTGGCTGAATACGGCACTGTTGATGTGTACCGGATTTTTCATCTACGGCCCACAGGCGCTGGCCGCAGTCATCGTAGTGAAATTGGCAACCAAACGGGCGGCGGCCACGGCAGTGGGATTGACGAGCATTTTTGGATACGCCAGCACGGTGCTTTCGGGGTTGGGATTAGGAGCGTTGGTGCAGCATTTAAATTGGAATTGGGCATTTGGCGAGCTGATCGCCTTCGCGGTGATTGGAGCCTTGTTGTTCACCGCGGCGCTGCCGGCTAATGTGAGGAACTATTCCGAGCCGGTTCCGGAATAAGCGGAGTGAATGGATGGACTGCAGCAGCCAGCGCGGAGAGAGGCGTCGGCGACGTCGCGGCGGGCCAGCTAAAACGCCGCCAGGGCGTCGGTTTCGTCGTCCTTGATGTCGAACAGCTTGTTCAACTTGGTGATGGCGAAGACTTCGTAGATTTCGGGCCGGATGTTGCTGAGCTTGAGACGGCCGCCGTTGGCCTTTACTTTTTTATCCAGCGTAATCAGTTTGCCCAAGGCGGCGCTCGATAGAAACTCCACATTGAAGAAATTCAGGAGTAGGTTCTTGCGTTTTTCGACTTCGACTAGCTTGAACATTTCGACGCCGAGCTCCTGGATGTTGGCTTCGTCCAGAATTTTGCGATCGATGAAGCGCACGACCGTAACTTCGCCCTTTTGCGTGACATCTATGCGTCGATTACCGGCCATCGGGTGAACCCTCTTTAGAAACAGGCCGCTCAAGGCGAGCAGACCGCCCGCCGTGCGTAGAAACATAATCATATTCGACCTAAGGCCAGTGTCAATGGCGGGGTGAAGGGCCGGGAGGCAATTCACGGAAGATCGCGTGAGCATGAGGAAGCGCGCGGCGGCCGCGTGCTGTTGTGCTGCGGGGCGGCAGAGGAGCCAACCGCTAACCCCAATCGTAGGTTTCGCCAAGCTCGGCGAAGAGGCGGGCATTGTGCGAGTGATGAGAGTGCGCAGAGGAGCACATTCGGACTTTTTGATCAAAAGTTTCCGGTGTCGTCGGCCCCGAGGGGTCGTGCGTTCGATGATCCTGATCCCCCTCACCCCAACCCTCTCCCACAAGGGGAGAGGGAGTGAAGAA
>Ga0335083_10012213_pt1 | contig 10294 bp, 7 predicted proteins | sample Lox_Sample_42_FD_206716 | JGI IMG/M metagenome (GOLD analysis project Ga0335083, IMG submission 206716) | Soil microbial communities from Loxahatchee National Wildlife Refuge, Florida, United States - Lox_Sample_4.2 | ecosystem: Environmental > Terrestrial > Soil > Wetlands | place: USA: Florida...
CCGGCCGGCCGATCCACCTGGAGCTGTCCAACAGCCTGAACATCGCCGACGCCAGCACCTGGGCGCAGTACTCCAACGGCTGGCGCACCGGCGGCGACATCGAGTGCTACGGCTGCGAGACCAGCGGCACGAGCTACCCGCTGACCGACTGGGCCAACGTCGAGTCCCGGTTCAACCAGGTCGCGCAGTGGCAGCCCTACGGCGGGCCGGGCGCGTTCAACGACTATGACTCGCTGGAGCTGGGCAACGGCAGCAACGACGGGCTGACCCCGGCGGAACGGCAGACCCAGATGAGCCTGTGGTCGCTGGCCGCCTCGCCGCTCATCCTGGGCACCGACCTGACCCACCTCGACCCGCTCGACCTGAGCTACCTGACCAACCGGGCGGTGCTCTCGGTGGACCAGGACAGCATCGACGCGTCCCGGGTCGCGGCCAGCGCCGCCGCCCAGGTGTTCGCCAAGACCGAGAAGAACGGCGACGTGGTGGCCGGCCTGTTCAATACCAGCAGCCAGGCCGAGGTGGTCTCCACCACGGCCGCCGCCGTTGGCCTGCCGCCCAGCAACGCTTATTTACTCAACGACCTCTGGCGCCACCGGCTTTCCGAATCCGGCTCGGCCATCGCGGCTGATGTCCCCGCACACGGGGTCGCGCTGCTGCGGATCCGGCCGATAGCTCAGGCGGCGGCAGGCCTGGTGCCGCCGAGCACGACGCTGACCGAGACCGGGCTGTCCACGCTGACCGGCGGCCAGCCGGGCACAGCCACCGTCGCGTTCACCAACGACGGCGTACAGCCGGTGCCGTCGGTCCGGCTCAGCCTGGCCGCCCCGGCGGGCTGGACGGTTTCGCCACCTGCGGCGTCGCTGGGGCCAGTGGCGCCGGGGGCGAGCGTGCAGGCCAGCTTCAGCGTGACGGCCCCGCCGCCGCCGGCTGGGCAGTTGTTCGCCGCAAACAGCCTGACGGCGGCGGCGAGTTACCAGTGGAAGGCGTTCAGACAGGAAAAATCGGTAACGGTCAGCGTGACGACTACGTCGCCGGTGCAGGCCCCCTATAAGACCTATTCCTCGGCCACCGACGCCCCGGCGGCGTTTGGCCAGTCCGGCCAGCAGTTCGCGATCGAGGGGGCCGGTGCGGACCTGTACAGCGGGACCGACGCCTACAGCAGCATCTACCAGCCGGGCGTGGTGGGATCCGCGGCCACCATCGGGACCGAGGTCACCGCGCAGCAGAATATGACCGGCTACGCCAAGGCCGGGATCATGGTGCGCAACGACATCACCGGGTCCGGCACCTCGCCCGAGGGGGTGATCCTGTTCGAGTCGCCGTCCGGCGGTATCCAGCTGGAGTGGGATAACAACGGCGGGGACTTCATCAACTCGGTCGCACCGCCGAACGGCGCCATCCCGGAAAGCCTGCCGGTCTACCTGGAACTGGTCCGCAACGGGTCCACCTACACCGGCTACTACTCCTACGACGGCTCGTCCTGGCTGCAGGCCGGCAGCGCCACGCTGACCGGGCAGGCGGCCACCCAGGACGCCGGGCTGTTCCTCACCTCGCACGCCGCGGGCCAGCCCGGGCAGGCCACGTTCAACGGGTTCTCGGTCACCGCCAGCGCGGCCACCCCGCCGCTGGCCGCCTCATACGAGGCCGAGGCGGCGGCCAACACGATCGCGGGCGGCGCGGGGGTCACCTCGTGCGCCGCGTGCTCGGGTGGGTCGAAGGTCGGGTTCGTCGGGGAGGGCGGCACGCTCACGTTCAACGGCGTGTCCGTGCCCAGTGCCGGGACGTACCAGGTGACGATCGCCTACCTGGACGGCTCGGCCACCGGGCGGCAGGCCGACGTGTCGGTGAACGGCGGCCCGGCTCAGCTGGTGCAGTTCACTCCGACCGGCAGCTTCAGCACCGTCGGCACGATGACGATCCCGCTGGCGCTGACGGCCGGGGCCAACACGATCGAGTTCAGCAACCCGTCCGCCTACGCGCCTGACTTCGACCGCATCATCGTCGGCGCCGCACCCAGCTAATCCATGAGCGCGGTGACTTTGTGGTTCGCCGGTGACCACAAAGTCACCGCGTTGCTGGGTCTGGCGGCCCGGAGCGGTGCCAACAGGCAACAGCGCGGTGCGTTTTGCCAGCGCGGTTCGTTTTGGCATCCCCGCGTGCACTTTTGCACCGCGCTGACAGAAGTCACCGCGCTGATGAAGAAAGGCGGAGAAGGGCGGCGACGGCGGCGCGGAGGGGGCGGGCCAGGTCCAGGCCGGGCAGGAACGGCATCCCCATCCCGCCGATCCTGCCCGCCGCTGGGCGTGTGGTCAGGTCGTTTTCCGCTAGCCCTTGGTGAACGACTTGAGGACCTGCTCGCTGGTGATGCCGCTGCTGAGTGGGCCTTGCTTCGTGCTGACCTCGGACTTGACCGGGCCGACGCCCGGCGCCAGCCAGGTGCGGATGTCCATGCCGATCGCGATGCCCATCACCTTCACGGTGATCGTCTCGTTGACGACGGTGGCCCGGTACGTGCCGGCCGGCACGTGCACGGTCTGGGTGCCCGCACCGCGCACCACGATGTGCGCCTTCTCGGTCAGCGCGTGACCACCTTCGCTGATCGACACCACCAGGGTGCTCGGGTATGCGTGGCCCGAGGCGAGCTGGGCCGCGCCCGGCCAGACGATGCTGCCTGACTTGACGGTGATCGCGGTGCTGCCGACCTGGGTCAGCGGCACCGAGATCGAGCCGTCCGGATGCACGAGGAACGTGGAGCTGGTCGCGGTATGCGGGATCCCGGACAGGTCGTTGCGGCTTTTCATGATCACCCGCTGGCCGCCGGCGCCCGGGGTGACCGAAGCCACCTGCTCGGTCACTGTGCCGTGCATGCCGGTCAGCTTCTCCTGGTACACCCAGGTGTTGCCGACCGCGAGCGGGAAGATGGCCGAACTCGTCACGCTGCCGCTGGCCGCCGCGGAACTGGATCCGCTGCTGGCCGTGGGCTGGCTGGCGGCGCCGCCGGACCCGGCTGAGCCGCTGCTGGATGTGCTGGACGGGCTGCCGCAGCCGGCCAGGGCCAGCCCGGTGGCGGCGGCCGCCGCCAGGAGCAGTAGGGCGTGGTTGCGTGCGAGATGCCTGCGGTCCATAGCTTCCTCGAGATGGGATGGATGTGTCCGGGTAGGGGCGAGCGAGGCAGCGGGTACCAGCAGCGGGTGGACTAGAGTCGGACGGTTCCCAGGCCGAACAGCCCGGCGAAATAGTGCACGTTGTCGGCGACGTATCGGTTCACCACGCCATGCACCCGGCAGCTTAAGGCTGGGTCGGCCTGCCGTGGAGCTGGCTTCGCCAATTCGTTCAGCCCGCCTGGATTTTTCTTTCAGGCGCTCGTTCCCGGGGATGAGGAGACTGGCCATGACGCAGCTGGTGGATGGGCGGGCCATTGCCGCCGCCATCGCTGAGCAGGCCGCCGCCGGCTCGGCCAGGTTGCGCGCCGCGGGGACCGTGCCGGGGCTGGCCGTGCTGCTGCCCACCGACGATCCCGGCGCGGCCCGGTACGTGCGGTCCATCGAGCGGGCCGCCGCCCGGGCCGGGGTCAGCTGCCAGGTGCACCGGCTGGCCGGCCCGGCCGGGCCCGCGGAGATCACCGGGCGGCTGGGCGAACTGTCCGCCGACCCGGCGGTGCACGGGATCATCTGCCAGACCCCGCTGCCGCCCGGCAGCACACTGGCCGCGGTGGGCCAGGCCATCGACGTGGCCAAGGACGTGGACGGGGCCAACCCGGCGTCGTTGGGCCAGCTCGCGGCGGGGGTGCCCGGGGCGTTTCCGCCCGCGACGGCGGCCGCGGTGCTGGAGATCCTGGGCCACGAGCAGGTCCCGCTGCGTGGCCGCCGCGCCGTGGTCGTCGGCCGGTCCACCGTGGTGGGCAAGCCCACCGCCCTGCTGCTGCTGGCCGGGGACGCCACCGTCACCATCGCCCACTCGCGCACCGGGGACCTGGCCGCGGTGTGCCGCGAAGCCGGGGTGCTGGTGGTGGCGGCCGGGCGGGCCGGCCTGATCGGGGCGGACCACGTCGCGCCCGGGGCGGTGGTGATCGACGTGGGCACCAGCCCGGTGGCAGGCGGCGGCCTGGCCGGCGACGTGGACGCCGCGGCGGTCACCGGCATCGCGGCGCTGCTCACCCCGGTGCCCGGCGGGGTCGGCCCGGTCACCACCGCCCTGCTGATCCGGCACACCGTGCTGGCTGCGGCCGGGCTAACTGCGGCAGGCTGAATTTCAGCAACTTTCACCCGCCCGGCCATTCGCTTTCCCCGCTCACCTGGTTCGCCGCGAAACGGCGTTTGGGCCGCGGGCTGGACCACGCTTCCTGTGCGACGGTGAATACCGTGAAGTCATTAGCCAGTTTCCCGCGGTCCCGCTGGCACCGGTACGGCGCCATGCTCACCGCCGCCGCGCTGTGCTCCGGGCTGACCATCACGCAGGCCAGCGCCGCGGCCGCGGGCTGCGCCGTGCAGTACACGCTGAGCAGCAGCTGGGGGACGGGATTCAGCGCCGCGATCACCATCACCAACACCGGCCCGGCCGTCACCAGCTGGACGCTGCAGTACGCCTATGCCGGCAACCAGACCCTGACCCAGGGCTGGAGCGGGAACTGGTCACAATCGGGCCAGACCGTGACGGTGGCCAACGCCAGCTGGAATGGCGGTCTGGCCACCCAGGGCACTACGCAGATCGGCGCCAATTTCACCTATAGCGGCAGCAACACGGCACCGGCCAGCTTCACGCTCAACGGGACCACGTGCGGCGGGATAGCCGCATCACCCAGCCCGTCCCCGTCACCGACCCCGTCACCCACCGGGGCCAGCCCCACCCCGTCGCCGACCAGCACGGCCGGGCAGGGGACCTGGACGGCCGCGCCAGTCAACCCGGCCACCGGCGGCGCGGCCACGTTCCTGTGGCTGCTCACCGACGGCGCCGTGCTGTCCAACGGCGCCAGCCTCAACCAGTGGGTCAAGCTGGTGCCCGACCAGTACGGCAACTACGCCGACGGGACCTGGCAGACGCTGGCCGCCAGCCCGTACGGGATGGGCGCGGCCCAGGACCACATCCTGCCGGACGGCCGGTTCTACCAGGCGGGCGGCGAGTACATCTACGAGTACCCGGCGGGCAGCTCGGCGAACGATCATGACGCGGTGCAGCTCTACAACCCATTGACCAACACCTGGTCGCTGGGCCAGCCGGGGCTGTACGGGGATCTGCAGGACAGCGGCAGCGCCACGCTGGCCAACGGCAGCATCGTGGCCAGCGACCTGACCGCCGCGCAGACGCAGATCTTCAGCCCGGCGACCAGCTCGTGGACCGCGGCCGGCTCCCGGCCCGCCCCGGCGGGCGAGGACGGCTGGGTCACCCTGCCGGACGGCTCGGTGGTCGCGATGAGCGCCGGCGGCCAGTACCGGTACAACCCCGTCACCAGCAGCTGGATCACGCTGCCGGCCGCGCCATCCGGATACCAGAACGGCACCGTCGACCCGGCCACCACGACCCTGATGTCCAACGGCAAGATCCTGGTCATGGGCGGCAACAGCTCGGCCGTGTACACGCCCGGCGCGACGCCGACGTCGGCGGGCAGCTGGGCCCAGGGGCCGGGCATGCCGCAGGGCAGCTACGTGGACGACTCCTATGCCGACCCCGAGCCGAACGGCAACGTCATCTTCGACACCGTCCGGTGCAGCTGGATCACTGGCGCCTGCGGCAGCGCGGCCGGGCCGGAGATCGTCGAGTACAACCCGGCGGCGAACACGATGACCCAGATTCCCGAGCCGCCCGACGGCTCGGGCCAGGCGGTCAACTTCATTAACCTGCCGAACGGCCAGGTGCTGGCGGCGGCGGGCGACCGGGACTGGATCTACACGCCGGTGGGCAGCCCGCAGGACTCGTGGCGGCCGACGGTTAGCTCGGTCACCGCGAACAGCGACGGTTCCTACCACCTGACCGGCACCCAGCTCACCGGCTTCGTGACCACCGGCGAGGACGACTACCAGGACCCGCAGGGGTTCCCCATCGTGTACCTGACGAATTCCGCGGGCCAGGTGTTCTACGCCAGGTCCGATGACTTCAGCACCATGGCGCCCAGCACGCCGGGGGAAACCGGGAGCGCCGACTTCACTCTGCCCGCCGGGCTGCCGCACGGGACCTACAGCCTGTACGTGTCGTCGTGCGGCATCTCGTCCAGGACGCCTTACTCGTTCACGTACTGACGGCCTGATCGCCGCACGAGCTGCGGCGCGATACGTTAGCGGCATGGTTGACCAGGTAGTAGACGCCAGCCAGGTGTGGGACTACGCGCCGGCCCCCGAGGCCACGGACATCGTGTCGATCGCGCCCAGTTATGACCTGTTCATCGGCGGCGAGTTCACCGGGCCGGCCGGCGGCGGCCATTTCGCCACCCTGAACCCGGCCACCGAGCAGCCGCTGGCCGAGGTGGCCCAGGCCACCGGGCCGGATGTGGACCGCGCGGTCGCCGCCGCCCGTGACGCCTACCAGGGCGCCTGGGGACGCCTGCCGGGCCGGGAGCGGGCCAAGTACCTGTACCGGATCGCCCGGGTCATCCAGGAGCGGTCCCGCGAGTTCGCCGTGCTGGAGAGCCTGGACAACGGCAAGCCGATCAAGGAATCGCGGGACGTGGACATCCCGCTGGCGGCGGCGCACTTCTTCTACTACGCGGGCTGGGCGGACAAGCTGGAGCACGCCGGGTTCGGCCCCGCCCCCCGCCCGCTGGGCGTGGCCGGCCAGGTCATCCCGTGGAACTTCCCGCTGCTGATGGCGGCGTGGAAGCTGGCCCCGGCGCTGGCCGGGGGCAACACCTGCGTGCTCAAGCCGGCCGAGACCACCCCGCTCACCGCGCTGCTGCTGGCCGAGGTCATCCAGGAAGCCGGCCTGCCGCCGGGCACGGTCAACATCCTGACCGGCGACGGCGCCACCGGGCAGGCCCTGGTCGGCCATCCCGGCGTGGACAAGATCGCGTTCACCGGCTCGACCGAGGTGGGCAAGGAGATCCAGCGGGCCATCGCGGGCACCGGCAAGAAGCTCACCCTGGAACTCGGCGGCAAGGCGGCCAACGTGGTGTTCGACGACGCCCCGCTGGACCAGGCGGTGGAGGGCATCGTCAACGGGATCTTCTTCAACCAGGGCCACGTGTGCTGCGCGGGCTCCCGCCTGCTGGTCCAGGAGTCGGTGGCGGACACCGTGCTGGACCGGCTGAAGCGGCGGCTCGGCACGCTGCGGCTCGGCGACCCGCTGGACAAGAACACCGACATCGGCGCGATCAACTCGCGGCAGCAGCTGGACAAGATCACCGAGCTGTCCGCGGCCGGTGAGCAGGAGGGCGCGGAGCGCTGGTCGCTGGCCTGCCCGATCCCGGACCGCGGCTACTGGTTCCCGCCCACCGTGTTCAGCGGGGTCAGCCAGGCGCACCGGATCGCCCAGGAGGAGATCTTCGGGCCGGTGCTGTCCGTGCTCACGTTCCGCACCCCGGAGGAAGCGGTGGCCAAGGCCAACAACACGCCGTACGGGCTGTCCGCGGGCATCTGGACCGAGAAGGGCAGCCGGATCTTCTGGATGGCCCAGCGGCTGCGCGCCGGGGTGGTCTGGGCCAACACCTACAACCGGTTCGACCCGGCCAGCCCGTTCGGCGGCTACCGGGAGTCCGGGTTCGGCCGTGAGGGCGGCCGGCACGGGCTGGCGCCGTACCTGAACGCCCCGAACCTGAAGGCTGGGCACGCCGGTGCCTGACCGCAGCCCGCCCGCCCGGCTCGGCGTCCGCAAGACCTACAAGCTGTTCATCGGCGGCGCGTTCCCGCGCTCCGAGTCGGGCCGGTCCTACCCGGTGACCGGGCGCCGTGGGGCCCTGCTGGCGCACGCCGCGCGGGCGTCGCGCAAGGACGCCAGGGACGCCACGGCGGCCGCGCGCAAGGCGTTCCCCGGCTGGTCCGGGGCGACCGCGTACCACCGCGGGCAGGTTCTTTACCGGGTGGCCGAACTCCTCGAAGGCCGCGCAGGCCAGTTCGCTGAAGTGGCCGTTAAGAAAGGAACGGGGCCGGCCAAGGCGGCGCAGCAGGTGGCCGCGGCCGTCGACCGGTGGGTCTGGTACGCGGGCTGGCCGGACAAGATCAGCCAGATCAGCGGGGCGGCCAACCCGGTGGCCGGGCCGTACTTCAACCTGAGCGTGCCCGAGCCGACCGGGGTGGTGGCGGTGCTGGCGCCCGCCGAGCCCAGCCTGCTGGCCCTGGTCAGCGTGCTCGCGCCGGTCATCGCCACCGGCAACACGGTGGTGCTGGTGGCCAGCGAGCAGGCGCCGCTGGCCGCGATCAGCCTGGCCGAGGTGCTGGCCACCTCGGACGTGCCGGGCGGCGTGGTCAACGTGCTGACCGGGTACACCGCGGAGCTGGCGCCGGTGCTGGCCGCGCACATGGACGTGAACGCGATCGACCTGACCGGCGCGGACCCGGCCGCCCGGGCTGACCTGGAGCGGGCCGCCGCGGGCAACGTCAAGCGGGTCTTCCCGGCGGGCCCGGACGGGCAGGCGGAGGACTGGACGGCCACCCCGGGCCTGGGCCGGATGCTCGCGTTCCTGGAGACCAAGACCGTCTGGCACCCGGTCGGCACGTAGCCGTCTGGCTGCGTAATCTGGGCGGGGCGCCATCCGGGAGGGCGGTAATGAACGGACTCGTGGTCAGCCACGGCAGTCAGCGTGCCGTGCTGCAGCCCGGCCAGGTCGCATACGTCGGGCGCCGGGATGACAGCGTGGTGGTGGTCACGGACCCGCGGGTCTCCCGTGAGCACGTCCGGCTCAGCCACGGCGCGCAGGGCTGGGTGCTGGAGAACGTGGGCCGCAGCGGGACGTTCGTGTTCGGCCAGCCGGTCGCGCAGTACCCCCTGGAGCAGGCGGTGGAGGCCCGGCTGGCGGTGCCCGACGGCCCGGCGGTGCGGTTCGAGCCGGCCCCCGTGGATGAAAGCGCGCCCGCCGCCCCAGCGGAGTCAGGGGCGGCCGAGCCGGTGGCGGCGGAAGCGGCGCCCGCCGTACGCGCGGCCCGTAAGGCCAGCGACCCGCTGGGCGGGCAGCTCGTCGGGGCGGTGCGCATCCTGGTGCCGATCGGCGCCTGGCTGCGCGACCCGGCCATGCGGCAGTGGCCCCGCCTGCTGGTCACCGCGTACGCGCTGACCCCGCTGGTGCTGCTCATCGTGCTGCAGCACAACGCCGACCTGGTCACGCTGGGCTGGGTGTACTGCCTGTACGTGGCGCCGCTGTGGGCGCTGGTGTTCTGGTTCCTGATCCGGCCCGGCCCGCTGGAGCGGCTGCACCTGGTCATCGCGGCCATCGTCATCGCCGCGGAGTTCATCCTGATCCCGGCGCTGACCCTGCCCTGGGAGCGCGCGCTGGCCCCTCCCACCACCAGCCACAGCCTGCTGGGCTGGGTGACCGGGGTGGGCCTGCCCGAGGAGCTGACCAAGGCGCTGCCGGTGATGGTGCTGGCCATCGTGCTGCTCAAGGTGCGGCACATCAAGCTGGACGTCCGGATGTGGATGTTCCTGGCCACGCTGTCCGGGCTGTTCTTCGGCGCGTACGAGGCGTCCAAGGTCTACGTGCCCAACGCGATCCTCGCGATCGCCCGCGGGTCGGCGTTCGGCATCCCGGAGTTCGCCGAGCGGGTGTTCGTGGACGGCCTGCAGCACGCGCTGTGGGCCGGCATCGCCGGCTTCTTCATCGGCCTGGGCACCAACTACCGCCGGCAGCGGATCCCGCTGTGGCTGCTCGGCATCGCCGTCCCCATGGTGCTGCACGGGCTCAACGACTGGATCCTGACCTGGCCGTCCATCCTGGCGGAATGGGTGTGGATCCTGATCCAGGCGTTCTCGCTGTTCCTGTTCCTGGGCTACACGGCGTCGGCCGCGGCGATCGAGAAACGGGTACGGCACACGCCGGTGTTCCGCGGCGATTCGATGCTGATGGACGCGTCGCAGTTCCGCGACCTGGCCGCACCGGGGGCGCAGCCCAGCCCGGACCGCCCGGCCGGGCGGCGCTGAGGCCGGTGCTGAGGCCGGTGCTGAGGAACCGGGGCTCAGATCTCGCCAAACAGGCGGTCGCCCGCGTCGCCCAGGCCGGGGATGATGTAGCCACGGTCGTTCAGCCGCTCGTCCATGGCCGCGATCACCACCCGGACCGGCAGTGGCTCGTCGCCGGGGAACGTGGCCGCCAGCCGGTCCACGCCCTCCGGCGCGGCCAGCAGGCTGACCGCGGTGACCGACGCCGCGTCCCGCC
>Ga0335083_10012214_pt1 | contig 10293 bp, 7 predicted proteins | sample Lox_Sample_42_FD_206716 | JGI IMG/M metagenome (GOLD analysis project Ga0335083, IMG submission 206716) | Soil microbial communities from Loxahatchee National Wildlife Refuge, Florida, United States - Lox_Sample_4.2 | ecosystem: Environmental > Terrestrial > Soil > Wetlands | place: USA: Florida...
GTAGCCGAAGATGCCGGCCGCGCCCGCGCGGCCGCACGTCCCGGCCACTACCGGGGCCCCGGTCGCGGTGTAGGCGACGGCGGTGAGCCCGGTCAGGGCGCAGGCCCGGGCCGCGGGCGAGGCGGCCAGGGCCCGCCGGGTGGTCAGCGTGGTCCAGCCGCCACCGGGCCCGGCCATGGTGACCCGCTGGTTGCCGCCGAGCGCGATCAGGCTGCCGCCGGGCGCGGCGGCGAGCGCGTCCGGGACATCGGCCAGGCCGGAGGCGGGCGGCAGCGTGACCCAGGCCCGGCCGCCGTCGTGGGTCGCGGTGATGGCGGAGAAGGTGAGGTACAGGCTGGGGCGCTCCCCCACGACCATGCCGTGGGCGCCCTGGCTGCCCGGGCCGGCCAGGACGAGCGCCCCGTTGGTCGCGATGTCGGGCGGGGTCTGCAGGGACCACCGGCCGCCGCCGGCCGGGAGCATGAACAGCTGCCAGAACCGGTCGGCCCCGGACGCCGCCCCCATCGGGACCGCCGCCCAGGTCGCGCCGGGGCCGGTCACCGCGGTGGTGAGTGACAACGGGACGGCGGAGGCGCCGGAGGACGGCGCCGGGCGGGCCGCGCTGCCGCACCCGGCGGCCAGCAGGGCCAGCGCCAGGGCCGCGGCCGTGCGGCGGGACGCCTTCACGAGGCGCGGAGCAGCCGGGTGGCCGCGTCCGCGAGCTCGGCGGCGAACGAGGACTTGGTAGCCGCCGTGCCCGGCCCCGGGTCGAAGTTGAGCTCCTGGCGCAGGTGCCCGGCCTGGTCGATCACGAAGGCGACGTCGTTGTGCGCGAGCATCGCGCCGCCCGGGGAGGTCTGCGAGGCGATGCCGTAGGCGCGGTATACCGGCCGGAGCCGGCCGGGATCGCCGGTCAGGTAGAGCCAGTCCGGGACGTCAGCCAGGCCTTCCTGGCGGTCGAAGGCCTGGGTGTAGGCCAGCTCGTTGTACAGCGGGTTGACGTCGACCGCGACCAGCTCGACGCGGCCCGCGTTACCGCCGAGGAGCTGGCCGGCCTGGCGGAACTCCTGGGCGATCAGCGGGCAGTCCGTCACGCACACCGGGTCCAGGAAGGTCAGCAGCACCACCTTGCCGCGCAGCCCGGACAGCGGCACCTGCCTGCCGCGCTGATCGGTGAGCGTGAAAGCCGGCGCCGGGCTGTCGATCGCGCTGGAATCCCCGTCGACGGCCTGCGCCAGGATCGGGCTGGCGGCCGGGCTGGCCTGGGCGGCGGCCATCGGGGCGGCCCCCAGGACGATCACGCCGACCGCGCCGGCCGAGATCACGGTCCCGATGCTTGCCGTCGCCGCCGACTGCCGCAGCGCGTCCGGCCGCAGCCGGTCACGCCAGCTCATCCCCGGCCCGGTGCTGTCCGCCCGGCCGGCTTCCGGTTCCGGTGCAGCGGCCACGGCGGCGGGGGCGCGGGTCACCGCCAGGTAGCCGCCGGCCGCCAGCAGGGCCATCGGGATCATGCTGTTCGGGTCGGTGCCGAGCCCGCCGAAGATGCCCATGTCCTCGATCAGCACCCAGTCCGCCAGGCACAGCACCCCGAACGCGGCCAGGGCCGGGCGCGTCACCGGGCGCCGTCCGAGGATGAACGCCACGCCGATGATCCCGAGCGCGACCACGATGGCTAGGTTGACGGCGAAGCCGTGCCGCCCGGCGAACGCACCGAAACCGGACACCAGGTGCGAGATGAACCGGGGCTGCGCGGTCTGGGCCATCGTCTGGATCATGCCGGCCAGGGTGCCCGGCCGGCCGCCCGAGAGGCCCTGCCAGAACCCCCGGCCCGGCCACGCCTGCAGCACCGCCATGCCGGCCAGGAACAGCCCGAACCCGGCCAGCACCGCCCGGCCGAGCCGCGGCGTCCGCCAGCTCCGCTCCGGCAGCGCGATCAGGGCCCCGGCGGCACAGTACGCCAGGGCAGCCCCGGGGGCGCCGAACAGCCAGGTCAGCCCGGGAGCGAAGATCCCGCCGAAGGACTCGCCGAACACCCAGACCACCAGCCCCCACCCCGCGCTGGCCAGCCCGGCCAGCCGCGACGCGGCGCCCCGCGGCGCGGCCAGCAGCCACAGTCCGATCCCGGCCTGGATCCACACCGTGGCCGCGCCGGCCTGGACGGGATGGTACGACCACGTGGTGGCCGCCCAGTTCACCAGGTGCTGGACCCAGGACGGCGAGCTGGCCGCCGTCGGCTCGATCACCCGCGACGGCAGGCCCGCGGCCATCCCCGGCTGCGCCTGCAGCAGCCCGTCGAGCAGCCATAGCAACCCGAACCCGATCCGCAGCACCCGGCGCCCGGCCGGCTCGGCCGCCACGACGCGGGTCCCTTCTCCCGCAGGCCGCGGCTGCCGGAGCGCGACCCAGGCGACGGACAGCACCGCGAAGACCGCCAGGATAATCAGCATCTGATGCAGCAGCGCCGCCCGGAACGCGGCGACCACCGTGGGATCGTCGATGTTCAGGCCGCTATTCATCCCGGGCATGACGCCGGTCACCTCCAGGAGCCCGCCGGGCCGGTCCCGCCTTGCGGTCGCCCGGTGATGTCAACGTACGGCGGGCGCGCGCGAACACCTCGGAACATGAACGAAATGTCATCGTTCGCCGCGCCGGCGCCGCGTTCGTCTCCGACTGGCGGACGCGGCCGCCGGCCGGATGCTCAGGCGGCAGTGCCTGCATCTGGCGCAGCCTGCCGGCCCATGCTGAGCTCCGGCAGGCCCGGCGGCGCGGTCCCGGGCACCAAGGGCAGCAGCATCTCGAACGTCGAGCCCTGCCCGACGGTGCTGCGGACCCGGACCGAGCCGTGGTGGGCCTCGGTGATGGCCTGCACGATGGGCAGTCCGAGGCCGAACCCGCCGGCCTCGCGGCTCCGGTACGGCCGGGCGCGGGCGAACCGGCCGAAGATCCGCTCCAGGTCCGGCTCGCCGATGCCGCAGCCGGAATCGGCGACCGCCAGCACCACGTGGCCCCCCCGGACCGTGGCGCTGAGCTCGATGGTGTCGCCGGCCCCCGTGTGCGCGACGGCGTTCTCCAGCAGCGCGTCCAGTGCCGCCGACAGGCGGTCACGGTCGCCCGCGACGGTTACCTCGGCCAGCTCACCCAGCCGCCAGCGGCGCGGCGTGATACCCCAGCGTTCCAGCGACTCCAGCACCAGGGAGTCGGCCGTCACCGGAGCCAGGTCCAGGAAACCGGGGCTATCGGTGGAGGCGAGCAGCAGCAGCCGGCTCGCCAGCCTGCGCAGCCGGCCCAGCTCGCCGACGACGACGCGGGCGTCCTCGGTGACGTCCTTGCCGCCGGCCGCCTGCTCGATCAGCTCCGCGTGGCCGAGCGCGATGGTGATCGGGGTGCCCAGCTCGTGGGAGGCGTCGAGCAGGAACAGCCGCTGCCGCTCCAGCAGCCGCAGGTTCTCCTGGGAAACCCGCTGCAGCTCTTCCATCGCGGCCAGCCGCCCCTCCAGGGCCGCCAGCCGGCGGCGGCCGTGCCAGACCATCACCAGGAACATCAACGCGACCAGCGGGACCTCGGCCAGGTAGTCAGCCTCCTGCTGGCCCTCGATGACCTGAACCGCGATGATCCCCCCGGTCGCCAGCGTCACGGCCGACAGCGTCAGGATCGCGGGCTGAAGCCGCCACAGCCGGAACCCGTAGATCACCGTCAGGCTGACCCAGATGGCAAGGAAAGGAACGGTCTGCCACTCGGGCACCAGCCGCATCGCCGCCAGGTTCACCCCGACGAACGCGACCCAGGCGATGTCCATCCACGCCGAACGCGCCCACCGCAGGCCGCGACCCGGCCATCTCATCGGCACACCCCACCCCTGCATGCACGCACCTCGCTCGTCATATCGCCTGGCAGCGCCGGTTTCCGGCGCAACCACCGTAAAGGCTGACCGAAGCCCTGGCTAGTGGCCATCAAACCGCCGACCGCTCCGGGCCCGGCTAGCGCCATCTCCGGATAAGCACACGGCCCCCGCTGGGGCGTGCGGGCCGAGGGTGAAGCCCGGGTCGACCTGAGTGGCGAGGTCCTGGCCGGCGGCGGCGCTGGCCCATGCACGGGCGTTCTTCAGGTGGAACTCGACGGCGTGGCGCGCGTACGCCTGCCAGTTCCTGGGCCGGGAATCCAGCGCATCGCGCAGCACGGCGAGCGCAGCCCGGGTTTCTCCGGTAAGGTCAGCCAGGCTGAATCCGCGGCCTTGCTCCATAGCCCGCACGGCGGGCTCGTACCCGAACCAGGTGACGAGGTCATCGCCCGCGTGCTCGCGGAGGAACGCCGCGTCCTCGCCGGTTTGCACCTTATTCCCTGCCAGCACCACGGCGACGTCGTAGCCGGCCGCGTATTCCTGCCACTGCCGGTACACGCTGAGCCCCTTGCGGGTGGGCTCGGCCACCAGGACGGTCAGGTCGAAGCGGGTGAACAGCCCGGACGCGAACGAGTCGGCCCCGGCGGTGCAGTCCACCACCACGTACTCGCCGGGGCCGTCGATGAGGTGGTTGAGGTACAACTCGACCGCGCCGGTCTTGGAGTGGTAGCACGCCACGCCAAGATCGCCCTCGCCGAACGGGACCCGCGGCCGGGCGGGGTGGTCTTGACCATCGCCGCGGCCGAGGTGATCCTCGGATTGCTGCCGCGCAAGTACTCCTTGATCTGCGGCAGGTGCGATCCCATCGGCGGCGGCTCGGCGGCGGCGCCGAGTGCCTCGGCCAGGTGCTGATTGATGTCGGCGTCGATGGCCACCACCGGCAGCCCCTGGCCGGCCAGGTGCCGGGTGAACAGCGACGACAGCGTGGTCTTGCCGCTGCCGCCCTTGCCCGCGAACGCGATCTTCATGGCTGTCCTGACGCTCCGTTTCTCTCCGTGACTCCGGCCGGCACCCAGAATACTGGAATGATAATCATTTTCATGTCAGGATGAGGAGGCAATCATCCGCGCCATGGAAAGGGGCAACACGATGTCGCTAGCGGTCCCCCCGGGCCTGCTCGAGCAGGCCAGCCGCGGCGAGGTGGACGACGACGCGTTTCTCGACTGCGTCCGCACCTCGCTGCCCTACGCCTGGGATGTCATCACGGGCCTGGTCACGGAGCTGCAGGCCGCGGGCGGCGAGTTCGCCGACAATCAGGTTCCGCCGCCGGACGAGCAGGCCCGCGGCCAGCTGCTCCGGCTGATGGCCAGCGACGCGATGCGCGCGGCCATCGAGCGGCGCTACGGCGTCAGGCTGGCCTTCCAGAACTGCCATCGCGCCGCTGTGTTCCTTCCCGCTGCCGTCGCTGCCCTCGCCGAGTTCACCTCGCCCGCGGCGCAGCTCCGCAACCAGCTGCCCGAGCTAGTGGACTGCTGAGTCATTCCGTCAGGCGGGCGGCGGCGATCCGGCCCGGCCGCCGCCCGCCTGCGCTGCCCGGACGCCCGGGCCGGCTGCGGCGGGCCACAGGTGCTCAGTGGAGATCTTGTCGGCCAGGGCCTTGTCCATGGCGTGCACCTCGGCCAGCATCCAGGACTGGTAGTCGTAGCCGGCCGGCATCGTCTCGTACACGCCGACCACCGGGATGCCGCTGGCGTGCGCCAGGTTGCTGTAGGACTCGGTCAGCGAGTCCGTGACCTGCTGGTTGTACAGGAACACCTTGACCTTGCGGCCGGTGAACAAGGACTTCTGCACGGCCACGTTCTGCGCTGAGGGGTCGGTGCCGTTCATGACGGCGGCCTGGAACGCCCAGGGGGTCAGGTTGTCCGTCCCCGCGGCCTGCAGCAGGTAGTCAGCCACGGGCTCGGTGGTCGCCACCGGGGTGTCCGGGTACTTGGCCTTGAACTGGGCCAGGGCCTGGTTCCACGGGGCGAGGCTGGCGGTGAACCGGGCCGCGTTCGCCGTGAAGTAGGCCGCGTGCGCGGGCTGGATCGCGGCGAGGTCGCCGGTGATGGCGCGGGCCACGGCGGGCATGGCGGACGGCTTGTACCACAGGTGCGGGTTGGGGGCGCTGTCCGGCAGGCCGAGCAGTTTCTGCACGTTGATGACCTTGCGGCCGGGATCCGGGACGGCGTTCTCGATGGTGGTCGCCCAGTCGTCGTAGCCGGCGCCGTTCTGCACGATGAGCTTGGCCTGGCTCATCTCGTGCGCGACGGACGGGCTGGCCTCGAACGTGTGCGGGTCGGTATTCGGGTTGCTCAGGATCGCCTCGGCGTGCACGTACTTGCCGCCGACCTGGCCGATGACGTTCGCGTACTCGTTCTCGGCGCCGATCGCGGTGATCATGGCCGTGGATGCGGTGCTGCCGGAGGCCGTGCCGCCGGCCGCGGCCGAAGGGGAAGGAGATGACGAGCACCCGCTCGCCAGCAGGATCGCCGCCAGAGGCAGGGCGGCGGAACGGACGCCGACGCGGATTCGCATGACCTGGTGACTCCCGGCTCGGGGACGCGCCGTCCAGCGGCACGCAAGGCTAGATGAATACGGTTATGATAATCATTCTCAGTATGTCGCTACAAGCGGGTCCTCGTCCGCGGGATCATCGCCCGCCGGGAAGGGCTGGCGCGTCCAGGGAGCCCTCGATGCCGGAGCCGGACAGGATCATGACCCGCTCGGCCAGGCAAGCCCGGGCTGTGACGGCCATCTTGGCCGCCATGCCCGGCTTCCGCAGCACGCGGCAGATCCACGCCGCGCTGCGGGCCAGCGTGGAAGCCGGTGCGAGCGAGGTGCGGCGCTGGGCCGGGCGCGTCGCCGCCAGGACCGGTTTCACCGGCGTGGCCGGGTCTGCTGAGCTGTCCGGCCTGTGCCCTGCCCACGCGGGCAGGTGAAGGTGACCGGCGACGCCAGCCGGATGCGGGTTGGCGTGTTCTTGCTGGCGGCTAAGTTTCCCGGCCGCAGCGACGAGGAGATACTGACCGCGACGGTGGAGGCTGCGGCAGCGGCCGAACGGGCAGGCTTTGACGACGTCTGGCTAGCCGAGCACCACTTCATGACCTACGGCATCTGCCCCTCGGCCGTGACACTGGCCGCCTACGTACTGGGCAGCACCCGGCGGGTAGCCGTGGGCACCGCGGTCAGCACCCTGTCGACCTGGCATCCCGTCGCACTGGCCGAGCAGGCGGCGCTGCTGGACCAGGTCTCGGCCGGGCGGTTCCGCCTCGGCGTCGGACGCGGCGGCCCCTGGGTAGACCTCGAGGTCTTCGCGACCGGACTGGACCGGTACGAGTCCGGATTCGCCGAGGCCCTGGACCTGCTGCTGGCCGCCCTGCCCGGCGGCCCGGTGGCGGCGGCCGGCACATTCTTCAGGTTCCGCCAGGTAACCGTCGTGCCACGATCCCGGACCCGGCCCCATCCGCCGGTCGTGATCGCGGCCACCAGCCCAGCCACCGCAGTGCTGGCCGCCGCCCGGGGACTGCCGATGCTGCTCGGCATGCATATCGATGACATGGGCAAGCAGGAAATGACGGCTCACTACACCACCGCCACAGCGCCGATCGGAAGCCCGCCTGCCGGGCATATAGCCGCCGTGGTCGCGCAGGTCGGCGACACCAAGCGCGAGGCCCAGCGGGTGCTGCGCACGCAGCTTCCCCGCTGGCTGGGCCCCGGGCTAGCCGGCTACGTCCCAGTCAGCGGGCAGCCACGGGCGACCCGCGACCCGGCCGCCTACGCCGACCTGCTGTGCCGGATACACCCAGTCGGCACCGCCGCCGACTGCGCCCAGATCATGACCGCGACCATGCAGCGCACCGGGATCAGCCACCTGATCTGCATGGTCGAAGGCAGCGGCGACCGTGCCGCTGTCCTGGAGAACATCGCCAGGCTCGGCGCCGAGGTGCTGCCGCTCCTGCCCGGGCCTGGTACCGAGGACCTGATACCCGGCGGCGGGTCAGGCCCCGGCAGCAGCCAGCCGTGACGGCGCAAGCCGTCCTCAGCGATCAGGCCTCATGCCGGGCCGCGGCCGCGGGGCGAGCAGCGCCACGTCCAGGTTGCCGTAGCCAGCCACTCCGCCGCGCTGCACGGCCAGCTCGGCGGCGGAACGACATCGCCTTCGTCGCCGGCCAGCGCGGGCACCTGGTCCAGGAACTGAACATGGACCCGGGCCCGGCACCGCGATCACAAAGTCATCTTTCGCCGCCGAACTAGCCGACGCGGCCCGCCAGACCCTGAAGTCAGCATGACCGGGCCACGAAAGCCCGCGGAGCGACGGGCCAGTGGTACGGCCCTGGATTTGCCGCCGTCCATCGCGTCAACGACACCAGCCACCTTCCGTGACTCACCGGACCTGACTAGCGGCCTGCGGTCTGCGCCGATGCCGTCTGGGCCGAGGGCGTGCTGAAGGTGCTGAGGAACTTATTGCGGAAGGCGTCCATGGGCTCGACCGGAGCGGAGGGGCTGGGTAGCAGCCCGTCCTGCCAGCGCCAGGAAGCAATCTGCCTGAACACGGAAGGGTCGTGGGCGACGATCGAGATCGGCACCTCGTGGCTGGCCCCGACGCCGCTGATCCTGATGGCGGGCTGCTCGTCGCCGAGCAGGATGAGCACGAGGTTCGGGTCATTGAGCTCGGTGACCCATGAGGTGAGGGCCTTCAGCGAGTACTGGATCGACTTGCCGAAGGCCTGGCGCGCCTTGCTGGCGCTGCCCAAGGTGGAGAGCGGGTTCTCGCCTTGCGCGGGCATCGGGTCGAATATCGAGCCGTTGCCGACCTTGTTCCAGGGCACCATGACCGGCAACGGGGCCCAGGGCGTGTGCGAGGAGACCAGAACGATCTGGGCCATCACGGGCTCGTGACCCGGGGTGAGTTCGAGCCGCTGGAACTCGGCCAGGGTGTACTGGTCGGGCATCGGCGCGTAGCTGAACTTCGGGCCCTGGTAACCGAGCTGGTACCGGTCGTAGAGCTTATCGAAGTGGTAAAAGGACTTGCCGGTCCGCCAGTAGCGGTTGTCAGCGGGGGCGTCGTAGACGGTGCGCCAGCCAGCCCTGTCGAAGGCGTCGCTGAGGGTGAACCGGCGGCTGCTCACGAGCTCGGAATACCGCTGTTCGGTATCGACCCACATCCCCGACTGCAGGGTGGAGTGGGCGAACCAGCTAATCCCGCCGAACGTCGGGGAGGTGATCCAGGCACTGCGCGTGGACCAGCCGCCGCGGGCCAGCGAGGCGGTGTCCTGGCGCAGGACGGCATCGACACCGGCCGAGAAGTTCGTGCCCTGCACGGCGGCCTGCCCGTAGCTTTCGACGAAGGCGATGATGACATCCTTGCCGCGCAATCCGGTGAGCAGGTCCGAAGCGGGGACGCTGGCTTCAGGGTCGGAGCCGTTGAGGGCCTGCTCGAATTGACGCTGGTCGCGGAGCGCTACCCGAGCGTCGCGGACCTGCGCGACGACCAGCCCCGCGGCGCTGGTCGAGGCGACCGGGGATCCCGAGACGAATTGCAGTGACAGGCCCGCGCCCAGCGCCCAGACCGCTGTGACGGCGGCGAGCACGCGAACCGTGGCGCGGCGGTGCCGGGCGGCGACGGCGGTGATGCGAATCGCTGAAGCGGTGATCGCGCATATGGTCAGGACGAGACCGATCAAGAGCGCGACGAGGGCGATGTTCGTGCGCGTGGTACCGATCGTGTCGCGTACCACGCCGATGGCCGGGGAGAGGTCGCCCCAGTCGAGCACCGGGTTGAACGCCCGGTCGATCTCCGCGTAGAACGCCATGTTGATGACTTTGAGGAGAGCGATCAGGCCGAACAGGATTCCAGCTACCGCGGTCACGATCCGTCGCGGCCAGGTCGGCAGCACCAGCGCGACCGCAACCAGGCCCAGCCCTTCCACCGGGATGCGGGCAAAGGCGGCCGGGGTGAGCTGGAACAGACGGTCAGGCGCGACGAGAACGACCCACACGAGCAGGACTGAAAACCCGGCGATGGCCACCCGCACGGCCCGGCGGGTGCGCGGGCCGGCGCCGGTCCGGTACAGCCAGATCACGCAGCGGCCGAACGACTCGGCCAGCAGCAGCAGTGCGACGGCGACCGCGATCATCCCGGTCAGGCGGCTGGGCACTCCGGACGCGGCGACGGTGAGCACGATGCCCGTGAATGCGGCCACGACCTTGCCCCAGTACCGGGGGGGCAGCGGCGCGGCCAGCCACGGCATCAGCCAGCCCGCCAGCAGCAGCGCGTAGCGGGCGGCGCCGATGACCAGCACCCAGCTGCCGTAGTCCTGGGACACGAAGATGCTGAGGACCAGGATGAGGAAGGCGTCGGCTTCGCCGTCGAAGCGGGCGCCCAGCGGGGTGGCGGTGCCGGTCCGGCGCGCCACCTGCCCGTCTACCGCGTC
>Ga0335083_10012215_pt1 | contig 10293 bp, 11 predicted proteins | sample Lox_Sample_42_FD_206716 | JGI IMG/M metagenome (GOLD analysis project Ga0335083, IMG submission 206716) | Soil microbial communities from Loxahatchee National Wildlife Refuge, Florida, United States - Lox_Sample_4.2 | ecosystem: Environmental > Terrestrial > Soil > Wetlands | place: USA...
TGACCGTTCTCGCACGCCGGCCGCACCGCCATCATTCGCATCGCGGCTTCCGTACCCACGTCTACGATCCCGAGCCGCGGCTGAGCGAGCTGCTCGACGATCCGGTCCTGCAGGCGCTGATGGCGCGGGACGGAATCGAGCGGCTGGCGCTGGAAGCCCTGATCGCGGCGACGCGCCGCCGGCTCGGGCTCGACGAGCCCGCGCGCTACGCCGAATTGGAAGCGCGGTTCCTGATATTAAGGTGCGATTGAAAAGAGCGCGGCCTCAGCCGCGTACGACCACGCCCGCGCGGATGAGATTGTCGAGCGCTTTCTCGGCCATCGGCCTGGCGGCCGACGAGTCCGCCATCGGCTGGTTGAGAAACGCGTTCGCCGGATAGAACGCGGCGCTGCCGTAGAATCCGCGGTACATCTCGAACCGCGAGCGCAGCAGCGTGTTGCCCATGCCGAGATCGCGCCGTGCGGCGCGCAGCGCCTCGACGTCGACCATCGCCGAGATGGTGGTCTCGTCGGCCGGGCCATGGAAGGCGAGCGTCCCCCCGCGGAAGTCGACGATGCGCGACCGCCCACCCTGGACCGAGCCGTCGGCCGAGAAGCCGATGCCGCCGGCGACGTCGGCGCTGACCAGATAGACCATGTTCTCCGCGGCACGCGCGATCTTGGCCGCCTCCTGCGCAGCACTCTCGCCCTCGTTGGTCGGGTGCAGGATGATTTCGGCACCGCGCATCATCAGGACGCGCGCCACCTCAGGCACCGCAAGCTCGCCGCAGGCGATCATGGCAAGACGGCCGAGCTCGGTCTCGACCACCGGGAACGTGCCCTCGACCCCATGGCGCGCGAGATAGGCGTCCATGAAGTCATGCGGCGACGGCCACGATGCGGTGTTGATGCGGCGGAAGCGCAGGATCACCTCGCCCGCCGGATCGATCAGGAAGCAGCAGTTGAAATAGCGCCCGGGCCAGACCGGGTCGTATTCGAACTGGTTGCCGGCGATGAAGATGCGCCGCCTCTTTGCGAGGTCCTGCAGCGGTGCGGTTATGTCGCCCGGGATCGGGCAGCACGCCTTGTCGATCCATTCGGCGATCGTGCCGCCGTGCGGCGGGCCCTGCATGCCGAACTCCGGCAACACCACGAGCTTCGGCGGCGTGGCACCCGTGCACGCCGCTTCGATCATGGTCAGCGCGCGGTCGATATTGCCGCGGATCGTCTCCCACGCGCCCGCCCGGTCCGCCGCCTGCGTCGCAAGGCGGCTCTTCATCTGGATGCAGGTGGCGCGCCAGGGTCGGATAGGCATGCTTAAGCCCCGAATGTCAGGAGGCGGGCACGAAGTCGTTGGTGTACAGAGTCGGCACGTCGACCTCCGCCTTGAGATCAAAATATTTGTGCAGCAGGTCGACCGTCTGGACCCAATCTTCGCGGGCCATCCAGCCGAACGGCTTGCCTTTGCTGTGCTCGGTCGCAAAGAACGCCGGCAGCTGCTTGAGCTGCTCCAGCACCACCGGCTTGTTCACCTCCGGGCGCGCGGCGATCATCGCGTCGATGGCGGCTTCTGGCTCCTTCGCACCGTCCAGATACCCGGCGGCGGTCGCGGACATGAAGCGCTTCAGCACGTCGCCCTTGCTCTTGGCCGTGTCGCGGCTGACCACGAACCCGTTGCCCAGCACGTTGATGCCGTAATCGGCCATGAGGATGGGCGGCGCGATCGGCTTCTGGGCGGCCACGCGCAGCGCATCGGTGAACGCCCAGCCTGTGGCGAAATCGACCTGGCCTTGCAGGAGCGACGTCAGAACGGCGCCCGCGTCCACCGGCACGACTTTGACCTTCGACATGTCGAGGTGGGTCGCGGCGGCAAAGGCCGGGAAGAGCTTGAAGATGGCGCTGGTGGCGACGGTGCTGCCGGTCTTGCCCTCGAGATCCTTGGGCGTCTTGAGCGGAGCACTCGCGAGGCTGATGATGGAATCGGGCAGCCGCTGGATGAGTCCGCCGATGCCGACGACAGGCATACCCTTGCCGATCGCCTCGACCATGGTCGAGAGGTTGGCGATCGCGATCGTGTCGTTGCCCGAGGCCACCGCCTGCAGCGCCACGTTGGTGCCCTTGCCGTCCAGGATCTTCAGGTCGATGCCCTGCTTGGCGTAATAGCCGCGCGCGGCGGCGAGGAAGAGCGGCGCGTGATAGCCGCTCGGTAGCCAGTCGAGGCGGAGCGAGACTTCGTCAGCGGCGCGCGCGGCGGGTGACGCGACACATGCGAAGCCGGCGATCAGGGCCGCGTGCAAAGTGCTGCGGACAAAGGACCGGCGGGCGGTGTGGGTGATCATGATGCGGGGACTCCTCTCCTGCTGGCGCGAGATATTTCGCAAACGCTGTGCCATTTGTTCACCACGGCACTTCCCTACCATCGTAGCCGAAAAACCGCCCGGCGTCGTCGAAGCCGGCGCGGGCGATCACGGCGCGCATGCCGCGGACCGAGTCCACGGGCTCGAGGTCGCCGGTGAAGCCGGTCATGCGCGTGCGCACCTTGCCGGGCCGCAGCAGCAGGCCGATCAGGCCGGCCGCGCGCCATTCCATGGCGAGCGAGCGCCACAACGCATTGAGCGCCGCCTTCGAGGCGCGGTAGGCGTAGTGCCCCGCGATCGGATAGCCGGCGATCGACGCCGCGAGGCTCGAGACGGCGGCGAACTTCTTGCCACGACCGCGCTCGAGGTTCGGCCTCAGAGCGGCAGCGAGTCGGAACGGCGCGTAGGTGTTGACGCAGATCGCCTCGCGCCACTCCTCGCGCGTGACGGCGGCGGCCGGCTTCTCTCCGCCGCTGCCTATGCCGGCGTTGGCGATCAGCAGATCGATCGGGGCCGACCCGACGTCCCGCAAGAACGCCCCCAGCGAGCCCTCGTCGGCGACGTCGAGATGGGCGATATCGACCTTGCCGCGCAGCGCGCGCAGCTCGCCCGCACCATCAAGGTTACGCACGGTCGCCAGCACCCGCCACCCTTCGGCCGCGTACTGGCGCGCGAATTCCAGGCCCAGTCCGCGGTTTGCGCCGGTGATCAGGACACGTGATGCGGGACTCACCATGGAAGGTCCAGCCCGTCGTAGCCGATCAGCCGGCCGGCATCGGCCAGCGTTAGCCCGGCCACGACCTTGCGCATCCCGCGCACGCTCTCCGGCGCCTCGAGTTCGCCCTTGAAGTCCGTCATCTCGGTGCGCACGAAGCCCGGGCGGAGCAGCACGCAGATGAGCCCGGCCGGGCGCCATTCGCGCGCCAGCGAGGTCCATACGGCGTTCAGCGCCGTCTTCGAGGCGCGGTAGACGTATTGCGTGCCGTTGGTGTTGCGCGCAATCGAGCTCATCAGGCTCGACATGGCCGCCGCGATCTTCAGCCGCCCGCGCTCGAGATGGGGGCGCAATGCGACCGCAAGGTGCAGCGGCGCAAACGTATTGACGCCCATGACCTCGAGCAGCTCGCGGCGGTCGACCTGTTCGGGCGGGCGCGCAAGGTCGCCCGAGATCCCGGCATTGGCGATCAGCACGTCGAGCGAGCCGGATCCCAGCTCGCGCGCCAGGGCCGCGATCGACTTCGGATCGGTGACCTCGAGACGATGCGAGCGCACGTTGGGATCGAGTGCGGCGAGTGCGGCGCAGGCCTGATCGCTGCGCGCCGTGGCGTGCACCGTCCAGCCCTCGGCCGCGTACTGGCGCACGAACTCGAGCCCGATGCCGCGATTCGCTCCCGCGATGAGCACGCTCGGCATGGCGTCAATGCTGCCCGCGGATGGAGACGTGCCAGGGCAGGCACAGGCGCTCGACGCGCTCGACCAGCCAGAAGAACACCATCCCGACCAGCGACAGCACGGTCACGGCCGAGAACTGGCGCGCAATGTCGAAATTGTTGCCGGCGATCATGATCAGATAGCCCGTGCCCGATTCGGCGCCGACGAACTCGGCGACCGTGGCGCCGATGACCGAGAGGATCGTCGCCATCTTCATGCCCGCGAAGATGCTGGGCAGCGCCTGCGGCATGCGGAAGCGCCAGAAGATCTGCCAGCCCGAAGCCCCCATGGAGCGCGCGAGGTGGATCATCTGCGGCGGTGCCGAGCGCAGGCCCACCACCGTGTTGATCACGATCGGGAAGAACGCGACCAGCACCACGATGATCATCTTGGGCGCGATACCGAACCCGAACCAGGCAAGCAGGATGGGTGCTATGGCGACCTTGGGAATCGTCTGCGAGCCGACGATCAGCGGATAGACGGCGCGATCGAAGAACTTCGAGTACGTCACGCAAATCGCGATCGGCACTCCGGTCAAGACGCTGATGGCGAAGCCGGCGCCGATCTCGGCGACCGTGACCCAGCTGTGGCGCAGGAGGAGCCGCCAGTCGGCAATCATGCTGGCAAGAATGTCGAGCGGCGTCGGCAGCAGGTAGCTCGGGATGTGGAAGACATAGGTCGCGAGCTGCCACAGGATCAGCAGCACCACACCGGTGATGGTCGCGTACGGCAGCACGATGCGCCGCAGCCGCAACGGCGCGGTCGCAGGCGGCGACGGACGCGAGGCGATGGCCTCGCTCATGGATCCTCGTCGCGCAGCACGCCGAGCGACTTGAAGACCTCGGTCACGCGGCGCACATACGCGATGAACTCCGGCGTCTCGCGTACGGCAAGCCGCCGCGGCCGTGGCAGGTCGACCGTGATCACGTCCTCGATGCGGCCGGGGCGCGGGCTCATGACCACGATCCGGTCGCTCAGGAAGATGGCTTCGCTGATCGAATGGGTGATGAAGAGCACGGTCATGCGCCGCCGCGACCACAGACGCAGGAGGTCGATCTGCAGCTGGTCGCGCGTGAGCGCATCGAGGGCCCCGAACGGCTCGTCCATCAGCAACAGCGGCGGGTCGTGCACCAGGGCCCGGCAGATCGAGACGCGCTGGCGCATGCCGCCGGAGAGCTCGTGCGGATAGGAGGAGGCGAACCCGTCGATCCCCACCATGGCGAGGAGCTCCCGGGCGCGGTCCCGCGCACCGGCGACGTCGAGCCCGCGGATCTGGCACTGCAGGAGGATATTGTCGAGTGCGCTGCGCCACTCGAGCAGCACGTCCTGCTGGAAGACGATGCCGAGATCGGAGGTGGGCTTCGTGATCAGCTTGCCGCCGATGTCGATCGTGCCGCCGGTCGCGGGCTCGAGCCCGGCGACCAGCATCAACAGGGTGCTCTTGCCGCAGCCGCTCGGCCCGATGATCGAGACGAACTCGCCGGCGCCGATCGACAGGCTGACCGAGGATAGCGCCTCGACGCTGCCGTGGCGTCCGGCGAAGGTCTTGGAGACGCCGCGCAGGGAAATCCGCGCCGGCGCGATGACGGGATCTGCGGTAGGCGCCGAGGGCCGCTTCCGCCAAGCGGTGCCGGACCGAGGTGATGTGGTGGTTTCGATGTTGCCCGCCGCCATTGATGGTGTCCGCTCCGCCTCCGCAGCCAGCAATGACTATGCCACGCGAACGCCGGCCGAGCTACGACCTGACTGTTCGGTCACCTCGTTGCCAAATTTCGAGCGTGGAAACGGCGCGCCTCTTGCGAAGGAAGGCCTGAATCGCGGAAGCTGCGGCAACCAACCGGGGAGAAACCGCGTGACACCGACCATCAGAGCGATTGTCCTGGCTGCTGCGCTCGCGACTGCGACATTGGGGGCGCAACCGGCGGACGCCGACACCTATCCATCGCGGCCAATCACGTTCCTGATCGGGTTCGGCGCGGGCGGCAACGCGGACGTGATCTCGCGTTTGCTGGGCGCGGCCATGAGCGACAGCATGGGCCAGCCGGTGGTGATCGAGCCGCATCCGGGCGCCGGCGGCAACATCGCGGCCGAGCGCGCGGCCAAGGCGAAGCCCGACGGCTATACGATCATCCTGCTGCCGAGCGGCCACGCGGTGTCGGCCGGGCTCTACAAGCACCTGCCGTTCGACCCTTTGAACGACTTCACCTGGATCTCCATGACGACGTCGTTCACGTTCGTCATCTCGGTGCGCGCCGAGAGTCCGTACAAGACCCTCAAAGACGTCATCGCGGCCGCCAAGGCCAATCCCGGCAAGATGTCGTTCAGCTCGGTGGGAATCGGTTCGACCCAGCAGCTGTGCGGCGAGCTGTTCAAGTCGATGGCGGGGATCAACATGATCCACGTGCCGTACAAGGGCGGCACGGCGCCGCTCACCGACCTGCTCGGCGGCCAGATCGACATCATGGTCGATACCAATACGGTGACGACGCCGCAGCTCAAGGGCGGCAAGATCCGCGGCCTGGGCGAAAGCTCCGACAAGCCGTGGCCTAGCCTGCCCGGCGTGCCGCCGATCGCCGAGACCCTCCCCGGGTACAACGTGCTCGGCTGGACCAGCGTCGCCGGCCCCAAGGGGATGCCGAAGGCGATCGTCGACCGGCTGAACGCCGAGGTCCGCAAGGCGCTCGCCAACCCCACGGTCAAGGCACGCATCGAGGACGTGGGCAATCTCGTGAGCCCGAGCACGCCCGAGGAAATGCGCAACCTGATGGCGTCCGACAGCGCAAAATTCAAGAAAGTGATCGAGCAGGCAAACATACCGCTTCAGGATTGAGCGCGTCGCGGGTAGCCGCCGCGAACGCACGCGTGTCATAGTGTCTTGGGGGGTTGATCGCACGGAGGGCCCCGCATGCTGGACCAGGTCAAGAAGGGATCGCGCGTGGCGGCGGAGCTGCGCTACCTGCCGGGCTTCGGCAACGAGCACGTGACCGAGGCGGTGCCCGGGGCTCTGCCGGAGGGCCAGAACTCGCCGCAGAAGCCGCCGCTCGGCCTCTACACAGAGATCCTGAGTGCCACCGCCTTCACCGCCCCGCGCGCCGAGAACCGGCGGACGTGGATGTACCGCATCCGGCCGTCGGCGATGCACAGGCGGTTTGCGCGCCTGACCGATGGGCTCCTTTGCGGCGGCCCGTTCGATGAAGTGGAGACCCCGCCCAACCGGCTGCGCTGGGATCCCCTGCCCGTACCCGACCAGCCCACTGATTTCGTGGATGGCCTCGTGACCATGGCCGGGAACGGCGATGCGGCCAGCCAGACCGGCTCGGCGGTGCATATCTATCGCGCCAATCGCGCCATGGACCGCGTGTTCGCGGACCACGACGGCGAATTGCTCATCGTCCCGCAGCTTGGCGGCCTGCGGCTGGTGACGGAGCTCGGCGTGATCGGGCTCGACCCGGGCGAGATCGCAGTCGTCCCCCGCGGGGTCAAATTCAAGGTCGAGCTCGCCGGGACGCAGGCGCGCGGCTATGTGTGCGAGAACTTCGGCGCCCTGTTCCGCCTGCCCGAGCTGGGGCCGATCGGCTCGAACGGCCTCGCGAACGCGCGCGACTTCTTGACGCCGGTCGCGGCCTACGAGGATGCGGAGCGCCCGATTCAGGTCGTGGTGAAATTCCTCGGCAAGCTATGGGCCGCCGATTACGACCACAGCCCGCTCGACGTGGTCGGCTGGCACGGCAACCTCGCCCCCTATAAATATGACCTCGCCCGTTTTATGGCGATCAACACCGTGAGCTTCGATCACGCCGATCCGTCGATCAACACGGTGCTCACCTCGCCGTCGTCCCGGCCGGGGACCGCGAATGTCGATTTCGTGATCTTCCCGCCGCGCTGGATGGTCGCCGAGCACACGTTCCGCCCGCCGTGGTTCCACCGCAACGTGATGAGCGAGTTCATGGGCCTGGTGCGCGGCATGTATGACGCCAAGGCCGAAGGGTTCGTGCCCGGCGGCGCCAGCCTCCACAACTGCATGACCGCGCACGGGCCGGACCAGACGACGTTCGAGCGCGCGACCTTGGAGAAGCTCGAGCCGCGCTTCCTGGCCGACACGCTCGCCTTCATGTTCGAGACCAGCCTCGTGTACCGGCCGACGCGATTTGCGCTCGAGACACCCGCGCGCCAGCAGGATTACGATGCCTGCTGGTCGGGATTCCAGAAACTGTTCGAGGCGAAGTCCTGATGACTGCACAACTCGACGAGACGCACGATCCCGCGCGCACGAGCTGGGTCGCCAGCGCCAACCTCCCCGACACGCCGTTCCCGATCCAGAACCTGCCGTTCGGCATCTACCGGGGGCGCGGCAGCAACGTACCGGGCCGGATCGGGGTCGCCATCGGCGATCAGGTGCTCGACCTCGGAGCCGCGACGCGCACGCGCTTCATGCCGGGGACCGAGGCGTGCGTCGCCGCGTGTGCGGATGCCACCTTGAACCGGCTCATGACGCTCGGCCCCAAAGCCTGGCATTCGGTGCGCCTCGCATTGTCGCGCCTGCTGCGCGCCGACGGTGCCAACGTCGACGACCGCCGCGACGCGGTGGCCGCGCTGCTGACGCCACTGGAAAGGATCGAGATGCTGTTGCCGGCCGCGATCGGCGACTACACCGACTTCTATGCATCGGTGCACCACGCGACCAATGTCGGCCGCATGCTGCGGCCCGACAATCCGTTGATGCCCAACTATAAGTGGATCCCGATCGGCTATCACGGCCGCGCGTCCTCGATCCGCGTCAGCGGCACGACGGTCAAGCGACCGAACGGCCAGCGCAAGCCGCCGGACGCGGCCGAGCCGAGCTTCGGCCCCTCGCGCAACCTCGACTACGAGACCGAGCTCGGATTCTTCGTCGGCACGGGCAACGAGCTGGGCGCGCCGGTGCCGATCGCACGCGCCGGCGATCAGCTGTTCGGTGTCTGCCTGCTGAACGACTGGTCGGCGCGCGACGTGCAGGGCTGGGAATACCAGCCGCTCGGCCCGTTCCTCGCCAAAAGCTTTGCGTCGACCATCTCGCCCTGGGTGGTGACGTTCGAGGCGCTGGCCCCGTTCCGGGTCCCGGCCAGTCCACGGCCGGCGGGCGATCCGGCACCGCTTCCCTACCTCACCGACTCGGCCGACCAGCAATCGGGCGGCCTCGACCTCGAGGTCGAGATTCTGCTCGCATCGGCCAAGATGCGCGAGGCTGGCACGGCGCCGCACCGCCTGGCGCTCGTGAATGCGCGCGAGCTCTACTGGACGCCGGCGCAGATGACGGCGCATCACAGCTCGAACGGATGCAACCTGCAACCGGGCGATCTGCTCGGCAGCGGCACGATCTCGGGCCCGGAGCCGGGTGCTGTCGGATCGATTCTCGAGCTGACCCAGCGCGGCAAGGCGCCGGTTACTCTGCCGACCGGCGAGACCCGCGTGTTTATCGAGGACGGCGACGAAGTGATCATGCGTGGCCGCTGCCACGGCGCCGGGAAGGTTTCGATCGGCCTGGGAGAGTGTCGGGCGGTGGTGCTGCCGGCTGCCTGAGCGCCAATAAAAAAGGCCTCGGGGAGGAGGCCTTTTTCTTGGAGCGTGCTCGACGTTCGGTTGGGTTATTTCTGATCCACCGCCGGCAGCACCGCGGTCTCGGTGCGCACGAGCGCATCGGACACCGCGCGGGCGTACTCGATGATCGGGCTCGGCGTCGTAGCGCTGATCGGCGAGCTGTGGAGGGGTTCGGACTGGACGGCGGTCGCCGCCAGCACTACGAGGCCCATCTCGACCGCCGCGGCCACGGCCAGCCAGCGCATCGGAAGCGAGAACTTTCGGACGAGAGCGTTGGTGTTGTCGTTCATGTCGGGTCTCCTTAGGTCTTGTTCAGTCTACGAGGGCGGCGGTCTCGGCGCGGCGGATGGCTTTGCCGACATCGTGCGCGTACACGGCCATCGGGCTTGCGGTGGTGGCCTTGACCTGGGAATTCAGCGGGCTCGACATCACGTTGGACGCGGCGACGACGATCAGGCCGACGGCGACGAACGTGGCGGCTTGGATGAGCGTGCTCTTGTTCATGTTGGGTCCCTCCATTTTTGCGCCTGCGCGGCGATTGGACGCGACGCAACCTAGGAGGAATGGCTTGCCGCGCTCTTAAAACTCACGGTCAACGCGCGGTAAATCTTGCGCGCAAAGTGCCGTACATATTCGAAGAATGCCGGTTAATTCGAAACGCGAAGAGGGTGCTTGCGGCCCGGCGCCGCATAAGGAGACGGGTCGATCAGCCCGGCGGTGCTACGACCGGCAGCAGCAGGCCGACGACGAAGCCGATCGCGACCGCCGCATTCCAAAGAACCGCGACGGACGTCCAGGGCCGGCGACGATGTCTCGCGTGATCCATCGTTTCCTCCACGTGTCGATGCGCCAATCCTGGCCCCCGCGGGTTGCCAGGCGGTTAAGCTTTACGGTTGACGGGAGGTGAACGATGCCGAGAAAGCGGCGAAAATCCGGTCTTTCTTCGGACG
>Ga0335083_10012218_pt1 | contig 10292 bp, 5 predicted proteins | sample Lox_Sample_42_FD_206716 | JGI IMG/M metagenome (GOLD analysis project Ga0335083, IMG submission 206716) | Soil microbial communities from Loxahatchee National Wildlife Refuge, Florida, United States - Lox_Sample_4.2 | ecosystem: Environmental > Terrestrial > Soil > Wetlands | place: USA: Florida...
TCTGTGGCGAGATCCACGAGGCGGCCTCGAAGGGCGACGTGGCGAAAATCACCGAACTGCTGGAGAAGACCCCCGATCTGGCCAACGACAAGGACAAGGACGGCCTCACCCCGTTGCTCTATGCAGCGGCATTCGGCCACAAGGATGCGGTGGCCCTGCTGCTGACCCGCAAGGCCGAGATCAACGCCAAGGATACGTCCAGCGACTACGGCAAGACGCCCTTGAACGCCGCGGCGACCAACGGACGCGGCGAGGTCGTGGAGTTGCTGTTGGCCAACAAGGCCGACGTCAACCTGAAGGACAGCTTCGGGGGAACGCCATTGCTGGGCGCCGCGGCGCGCGGACACAAGAGCATCGTGGCCCTGTTGCTGGCCAACGGAGCCGACGTGAATGCCAAGGATGCGCTCGGCGGAACGCCCCTGCATGCGGCGGCGGTCATGGGCAACAAGGACATCGTGGAAATGCTGCTGGCGAACAATGCCGTCGTCGATGCCAGGGACAATGAAGGGATGACGCCCCTGAATGTGGCGCTTTTTCACTACAATCTGGAAGTCGTGAAAGTCCTGCTCGAGCACAAGGCCGACATCAATGCCAAGGACAAGGACGGCCAGACGCCTTTGAAGAAGGTGCTGAAGAACCCCAATCACACGCCGAGGTCGATGGCGCGCTGGCTATCGGGTCATTCCTACTTCGAGCCGATGGACGCCAATGCCAACGCCGCGAAATTCCTGCGCGGCAACGGAGGGCGCGAGTAGTCCCGGGGACGGTGACGAAGCCGGGGTGACGCGTCAGCAGCGCCGGAAGATGCGCAGCGGCCCCTTGTCGCCGATGGTCTGCTTGGCCTGCTCCATGACATCGCGGCCGGGCGAGAAATTGTTGAAGAGCGTGCTGGCGGCGTTTCCGTCGACGGGAGGCAGGTCGGCCCAGAAGACCGATATCCAGTTGACGCCCGTCTCGAAGCGCGCGATCCGCAGCTCGCGGGCGACCTGGCCATTGAGGCCGTAGACGACGAGCTTCTGGTTCGAGAACACGTAGTTGCTGGTCTCGCCGCACCATTTGCCGAGGAGGATGTTGGCCGGCAGGACCCTGGCCGGCGCCGCCGGGCTGTCGGACTCGCTCGTGGTGCTGCGGTTGCCGCCCGTCTGCGCCGTCGTCGATTGCGGCAGCGCGGCGGCCAGAAGCAGCAACATGAGTCCCGCCGCGCGCGAGACGATACCCGACACCCTGTTCTTCATGCACCTGTCTCCCCGAGATCGGCGCCAACGCTACCCAGAACCGGGCGACGGTGCCAGTGGCGAAGGCGACGGCGAGGAGGACAAGCGCCTCCTCCCGTCCTCCCGGGTACGGCGCATTCACATGCGCCTTTAGCCGAGGGATCTTTTCTCCACCGGAAAAGAGGTCCCTCCGCTCCGGTCGGGACGACGGAAGGATCATCAATTTTAAATTGACTTCGGCCGTCGCATCTGCCAGCATGCCCCCGGGTACCCGGACCCTTCTTCGGAAAAGCGCGGGGACCGCAGGAGACGCCGGACGGTGAGCCGGATCGAGCGCGGCGCGGAGACGGCGGCGATCCCGTCCTGGTCCGCGGGCATGGGCGCACCAGCGCAAATGTAAGCATTCTTGCAGTCGCGGCCGAGTTAGCGCAGTTAGCGACGCTGCGCTGGGGTCGTTCCGAATTTTTTCCCGTTTATTTAACGGGGCGCTCCGGTCGGGACGACGGAGAGGCGCCTACCCCGCCGCCGCTTCCTTGTCGTTGCCCTCGCCGACGCGGGCGGCGAGAGACGCGGCCATGAACTCGTCGAGGTCGCCGTCGAGCACCTTCTGCGGGTCGGAGCGCTCCACGTTGGTGCGCAGGTCCTTCACCATCTGGTAGGGCTGCAGCACATAGGAGCGGATCTGGTGGCCCCAGCCGATGTCGGTCTTGTTGGCCTCGGCGGCCAGCCGCTCGGCCTCGCGCTTCTGCAGCTCCTGCTCGTAGAGGCGCGCCTTCAGCATCTGCATGGCCTTGGCGCGGTTCTGGTGCTGGCTGCGCTCCTGCTGGACCGCCACCACGATGCCCGAGGGGATGTGCGTGATGCGCACGGCGCTGTCGGTCTTGTTGACGTGCTGGCCGCCCGCGCCCGACGCCCGATAGGTGTCGACGCGCAGGTCCTTGTCGAGCACCTCGATCTCGATCGTGTCGTCGACTTCGGGATAGACCCACACCGAGGCGAACGAGGTCTGCCGCCGCGCATTGCCGTCGAAGGGGCTGATGCGCACCAGCCGGTGCACGCCCGATTCGGTCTTGAGCCAGCCATAGGCGTTGGGGCCCTCGACCTTGAAGGCGCAGGACTTGATGCCCGCCTCCTCGCCCGCGCTCTCCTCGAGCCAGGAGACCTTGTAGCCGTGCTGCTCGGCCCAGCGCGTGTACATGCGGGCCAGCATCTCGGCCCAGTCCTGCGCCTCGGTGCCGCCGGCGCCGGCGTTGAGCTCGACATAGGCGTTGTTGGGATCGGCCTCGCCGCTGAGAAGCGTCTCGAGCCGGGCCTTGCGCGCCTCGGCCGTGGCCTCGCGCAGCGCCTTCTCGCATTCGGCGATGGTGGCCTCGTCCTTCTCGGCCTCGGCCATCTCGATCAGGCCGCTATTGTCGTCGATCGCGGCCCGCAGCCGCTTGATGGTGGCGATGGCGCCCTCGAGCCTGGTGCGCTCGCGCATCACCTTCTCGGCGTCCTTCGGGTTGTTCCAGAGCCCCGGATCCTCGGCGCGCGCGTTCAGCTCGGCTAATCTTATGACCGCGCGGTCGTAGTCAAAGACGCCTCCTGAGGAGCTCCAGCGACTCCTCGATCTCGTTCACCATCGACTGGGCTTCGGCACGCATCGCTGACGGTCCTCTCCTGACGCGGAAGGTGAATACGTCAAGGCGGGCGGCGGCGCAATTCCGCGGCGATGGCCTCGGCGATGATCCGGTAGCCGTGCGCGTTGGGATGCCACTGGCCGAACACCGCCTCGACATCGCCCGAGCGGATGGCGTCGTCGAAGGGCTCGTAGGTGTCGACCGTCGCGAAGCCCAGCCGCCGGGCGCAGTCCAGCACGAGGGCGGCGGTGCGGCGCTCCTGGGCGGCGGTGTCGGGATATCGCCAGGCCGAGGGCAGGTACTGGGCCACCACCAGGGTCGGCACGCCGAGCGCCGCGATCCGGCGCAGCAGCGGACAGGCCAGCCGCTCGCCGGTGCCCTCCGGCACGGCGCGGACATTGTCGGTGTGCCACTCGTCGCGCAGCAGCAGGCGGTCGAGCACCGTGTCGAGCAGCATCGACCAGCCGAACGCGGCCTGCAGGAAGGAGAGCGTGTCGCGCGGATCGGCCGGGTGCGGCACCGGCACGTTGCGCAGCGCGGGGCCCGTCGCGGTCTCCTCGAAGAAGGGCTTGTCGCGGCCCCACATGCGGCTCATCTCGTCCCGCCGCTGGACGTCGTCGGCGATGAAGCCCAGGACGAGCTGGCCCGGCTTGACCAGCTTCACGGCCCGCTCGGTCATCAGCACCGTCTGGTCGAGGCCGTAGGCGCCGACGCCGGCGTTGATCGTCGGCCGGTCGAGCAGCCGCTGCAGGTCGGCGGGCCAGGTCTCGACGTCGGCGACCTCCTCGCCCTTGGTGAAGGAATCGCCGGTCGCCAGGATCGGCGGCGCGGCCTCGGCCGCATCGCCGAGGCGCGGCCGGACGCGGAAGCCGTCGGCGTCGAAGCTGGTCCGCGTCGAGCGGAAGCCCGGCCGGTTCACGAAGCCCAGCACCGGATCGTAGGCATAGGCCGATTGCAGCTCGGCCTGCCATCCGCGGCCGGCGGCGACCCGCGAGGCGAGGACGAGGTTGTGCCAGTCGAGCAGCGCCGCGGGTCCGCCGATCACGAGGCGGCAGCCGAGCTCGAGCACGAGCAGCGCGACGAGGATCGAGGCGAGCACGAGAGCGGCCGGCCCCCGCCATCGCCGGGCCGTGCGGCGCCTCCGCGGCGCGGCTCCGCCTGCGTCTAGTATGTCTCGCCCGTCCCGGTCAGCGTCGAACGCGGCCGCGCGCTCACCGGGCCGCCGGGAATGGCGGGCTCGTCGCCCGTGGCGCCGCCGCCCAGCAGGCCGCCCAGCTGCGTGGCGTCGTTCTCGCCGCCGGGCTCGGTGCCGGGCTTGAAGGCCTCGTCGATCGCCTGCGGATCGCCGGGCGAGGTCGGCTGGCCGCTGTCGTGGTTGACGCGCACGATGCGCAGCCCCGGCGGGATCTTGAACGGCGTCGGCGGCTTGCCGGCATAGACGACCTTGGCGATACGCTCGTAGATCGGCGCGGCGGTCAGGCTGCCCTGCTCCTTGCCGCCGAGCGTGCGCGGCTCGTCGAAGCCGACATAGACGCCGATCGTGAGGTCGGGCGTCGAGCCGATGAACCAGGTGTCGTTGGGACCGTTGGTCGTGCCGGTCTTGCCGGCGATCGGCCGGCCGAGCACGGCGAGCTGGGCCGCCGTGCCGCGCGTGGTCACGCCCATCATCATGTTCACGACCTGGTAGACGGTCGCGGGATCGTGGAAGGGCTGGCGGGTGTCGACGATCTCGGGCGGCTGCGGCTTGGTGCCGGGGGCGGCCTCGCCGCAGCCGCGGCAGATGCGCGGCTCGTGGCGGTAGATGGTCTTGCCGTTCCTGTCCTGCACGCGGTCGATGAGGCTGGGCGTGATCTCGTGCGCGCCGTTGGCCAGCATGGCGTGCGCCATGGTCATGCGCAGCAGGGTCGTGTCGACGGCGCCCAGCGCCATCGGCAGGTAGGACGCCATGTTGTCGGAGACGCCGAAGTCCTTGGCGATCTGCACGACGCGCTTCATGCCGATCGCCTGCGCCATGCGCACGGTCATGAGGTTGCGCGACTTCTCGAGGCCGTTGCGCACCGTGGCCGGCCCGAGGAAGTCCTCGCGCTCGAAGTTGCCCGGCCGCCAGATCGGCTGGCCGTGGCCGGGGTCGTACTCGAAGGGCGCGTCGAGCACGATGGTCGAGGGCGTGAGGCCGGCATCCATCGCCGCGAGATAGACGAAGGGCTTGAACGACGAGCCGGGCTGGCGCACCGCCTGCACCGCCCTGTTGAACTGGCTCATGCCGTAGGACCAGCCGCCCGACATGGCGAGCACGCGCCCGTCGCGCGGATCCATGACGACGACGGCGCCGTTGACGTTGGGGATCTGGCGCAGGCCGTAGCTGTTGGGCGCGGGCGCGGTCTTGTCGTTGGGCCCCTTGGTGAGCTTCTCGACCACGATCACGTCGCCCACGTTGACGACATTGGCCGGGCGGCTCGGGCAGCCGGCGATGGTCTGGTTGGGCCCGGTCGAGCAGGCCCAGCTCATCTCCGACCAGGGCACGGTGCCGGTCGTGTTGCCGCTGCCGTCATCGGGCAGGCCCGCGATCTGCGCGGATTGCGGATCGACCTTGGTGACGACGGCCAGCCGCCAGGTGTCGGGACCGTAGAGCGGGCGGCGCTGCTGGATGCGCGCGAACTCCTCCTCCCAGCCCGTCATGTCGGCGATCTTGGCGTAGGGGCCGCGCCAGCCGTGGCGGCGATCGTAGGCGATCAGCCCCTCGCGCAGCGCCTTGTCGGCCGTCGCCTGGACGGCGGGATCGAGCGTCGTGGAGACGGTGAGGCCGCCCTCGTACAGGCCCTTCTCGCCATAGGCCGCGAGCAGGTTGCGGCGCACCTCCTCGGCGAAGAAGTCGGCGGTCACGACCTCGGTGGCGCCGCGCTTGCGATAGGCAAGCTTCTCGGCGCGGGCCGCCTGCGCTTCGGCCGCGGTGATGTAGCCGTCGTCCTGCATGCGGCCCAGCACATAGTCGCGGCGGGCGTAGGCTTCCTTCTCGTTGCGCACGAGGTTGTACTTGTTCGGCGCCTTGGGCAGCGCCGCGAGATAGGCCATCTCCGACAGCGTGAGCTCGCCCAGCGACTTGTCGAAGTAGTTCAGCGCCGCCGAGGCGACGCCGTAGTTGCCGCCGCCGAGATAGATCTCGTTGAGATAGAGCTCGAGGATGTGTTCCTTCGAGTAGGTCTTCTCGATGCGGAAGGCGAGCAGCGCCTCGCGGATCTTGCGGCTGAGCGTCGCCTGGTTCGAGAGCAGGAAGTTCTTGGCCACCTGCTGGGTGATGCCCGACGCGCCCTCCGGCCGCTTGCCGGGATGGGTGAGGTTGTCGATCATCGCGCGGGTCACGCCGAGAATGTCGACGCCGGGATGGGTGTAGAAGCGCTGGTCCTCGGCCGACACGAAGGCCTGCAGGAGACGCTTGGGCATCGCCGCCACCGGCACGAAGGAACGCTTCTCGCGCGCGAACTCCGCGAGCAGGCGGCCGTCGGCGGCATAGAGGCGCGAGACGGTGGCGGGCTGGTAGTCGGCGAGCTGCTTGTGGTCGGGCAGGCCATGGCTGAAGTGCCAGAACAGCCCCGCCACCATTCCCGTGCCCACGATCAGGCTGGCGAGGGCGAACGCCATCGCGATTTTGACCAGCTTCACCACAACACCCTTTTAGCAAAGGATCGCGGCGACTTACGCCTTTCTTGTGGCGGAAGTTCCCTGGAAATGTGCATCGATCGACGCCCGCAGCGCCCGGGCAAGCGCCATCTGGTGCTGCGACACGGTGAGCAGCTTCTCGTCCTGGGGATTGCTGAGGTAGCCCAGCTCCACCAGGGCGGCGGGAATGTCGGGCGAGGTCAGCACGGCGAAGCCCGCCTCGCGATGGGTACGCGGCAGCAGCCGCACGCCGTTGCGGCCGAATGTTTGCACGATGGTCTCGGCGAACCGCCGGCTGTCGTTGCCGGTGCCGCGCTGGGCCATCGAGACCAGGGTCTTGGTCACCTGCTCGGATTGGGGCGAGAGCTTCATGCCCGGAATGGCGCCGCCCGCCGCATTCTCGCGGTTGGCCAGCGCCTCGGCCTCGCGGTCGCTCGCCTCTTCCGAGAGCGTGTACACCGAGGCGCCACGCACATAGGAGTCGGGGTGCGAATCGGCATGAATGGACAGGAACAGCTCGGCCTTGGCGTCCTCCGCCCGCGCCACCCGCTCGCGCAGCGCCACATACTGGTCGCCGGCCCGGGTCAGCATCACGCGATAGCGGCCGCCGGCCTGAAGCTGCTGCTGGAGCATCCGGGCGACGCGGATCACGACACCCTTTTCCTGGGTGCCGGCGACACCCAAGGCGCCGGGATCGGTACCGCCATGACCGGGATCGAGCGCGATCAGGCGCGCCGGCGGCAGCGCCTTCTTCTTCACCGCGGGCGCCGCCAAAACCTCTGGCGCCCCCAGGATGAGCGCTGTCGTCAGGAAATTACGACGTGAAACAAGCGGCATACCGCACCTTTCTAAGAAATCTACTGAGGTACGGAAATAATTTCAAGGTATTTCAGTTCATTACGAGGATTCTCTCCGAAATCCCATCTTTTGATTGTCGCTCCCAAGCGAACCCCGTATGTTGCGCACGCGAGCAGTCATCGTCGTTCGGTGCGCCCTCCCTGGGAGGCAAGCGCCCCGACGGCAGCCTTCCCGAAGCGTCGAAAATGGCAGTGCCATGGGGGCGGTACCGGGCGGGTTGTCAGGCAGGCGGTGGCTATCAGGAACCTCGAGGTCGGCAGGGTCCCGTTTTGGCCCGGCGGCGCGAAGCTTCCCCGTCCTGGCCGGAGTTTGGCCGTTCGACGGGTCGAGAACGCACCGTCCCCCTCGCGCCAAGGAGGCGATAAAGCCCGCCGGGTGCTCGCACCGGCCCAAGCGATCGCCTCAGGAGCGCGCCGATGGCACGCCGCATGTTGATCGATGCCAGCCACCCCGAAGAGACTCGGGTGGTCGTTGTTGATGGTACCCGTCTCGAGGAATTCGACTTCGAGACCGCATCCCGCAAGCCTCTCAAGGGCAATATCTATCTCGCCAAGGTCATCCGCATCGAGCCGTCGTTGCAGGCGGCGTTCGTGGAGTATGGCGGCAACCGCCACGGCTTCCTGGCCTTCTCGGAAATCCACCCCGACTACTACCAGATCCCCGTCGCCGATCGCGAACGGCTGATCGCCGAGCAGCAGCGCCTCGCCGCCGAAGCCGAGGACGAGCCGGAGCCGCCGCCGCACAAGGTCGACCGCACCGATATCGAGGAAGTGCGCGAGGAAAATCGCGAGGCGATCCTCGAGGGCGTCGCGTCGGGCGAGATTGCCGAGGCGCCGGCCTCCGAGCCGCCCATCGCAGCCGCCGAGCCTCTTCCATCCGAAGCGCCGATGCCGGAGCCGGAATCTGCTCCGGAGCCTGTCGCCGAAGCCCAGCCGGCGGCGATCCCGGTCGATTCGATCGCTGCCACAAGTGAGCCGGAAGCGGCCCCCGCCGAAGAGCCCCCGGCCGAAGCGTCCGCCGGCGAGCCGGTCGATCCGACGGAAGCGCCACAGCCCGAGGTCGCGCCCGTCGAGGTGCTGGGCGGCGACGATGCCGGCGAGCGCGAGACTCGCGAGCGCCGCCGCCGTCACCCGGTCCGCCAGTACAAGATCCAGGAAGTCATAAAGCGCCGGCAAATCCTGCTGGTGCAGGTCGTGAAGGAAGAGCGCGGCAACAAGGGCGCCGCCCTCACCACGTACTTGTCGCTCGCCGGCCGCTATTGCGTGCTGATGCCCAACGCCGGCCGCGGCGGCGGCATCAGCCGCAAGATCTCGAATCCCAACGACCGCAAGCGCATGAAGGAGATGCTGGCGCAGCTCGACGTGCCGCAGGGCATGGGCGTGATCCTGCGCACCGCCGGCCTCGAGCGCTCCAACATCGACATCAAGCGTGACTACGAATATCTGAGCCGACTCTGGGATTCGATCCGCGAGATCACCATGCGCTCGACGGCGCCGGCGCTGATCTACGAGGAAGGCGACCTGATCAAGCGCTCCCTTCGCGACGTCTACGATACCGACATCGCCCAGGTGCTGGTCGAAGGCGAAGCGGGCTTCCAGGGCGCGTCGGAGTTCATGCGCCAGCTCGTGCCGCATCAGGCCGACAAGGTGCAGCTCTACGACGAGCCGATCCCCCTCTTCCATCGCTATCAGGTCGAGAACCAGTTCGACGCCATGCATTCGCCGGTCGTCCAGCTGCGCTCCGGCGGCTACATCGTGATCAACCCGACCGAGGCGCTGGTCGCCATCGACGTGAACTCGGGGCGCGCCACCAAGGAGCGCAACATCGAGGAAACGGCGCTGCGCACCAACATCGAGGCGGCTGAGGAAATCTCCCGCCAGGTGCGCCTGCGCGATTTGGCCGGCCTGATCGTGATCGACTTCATCGACATGGAGGAGAACCGCCACCAGCGGCAGGTCGAGCACAAGGTGAAGGACGCGATGCGCAACGACCGCGCGCGCATCCAGATCGGCCGCATCTCCGCCTTCGGCCTGCTCGAGATGTCGCGCCAGCGGCTGCGGCCCTCCCTGCTCGAGCATTCGACGGAAGTCTGCCCGCATTGCGCCGGCACCGGCCGCATCCGCTCCATCGAATCGGCTGCGCTGCATGCGCTGCGCGCCATAGAGGAGGAAGGTGTGCGCCGGCGCGCCAGCGAGATCGCGGTCTCCGTGCCGCCGAACGTGGCCCTCTACCTGCTGAACTCCAAGCGGCGCACGCTGTCGGACATCGAGCAGCGCTACGGCTTCACGGTGTCGATCGAGGCCGACGAGGAGATGCACGCGGCCGACTGCGAGATCGAGCGCGTGCGCTCGCGCCGCGACGACCATCAGCGACCGGCCCAGGAGCTGGCCCGCGCGAGCTACGACGAGGTCGGTGGCGAAGCGGGCGAAAGCACCGCTCCGGAAGGTGAGGCGCCGGAAGGCGATGCCGAAGGCGCGCCGCGCGAGCGCTTCGCCGACGAACGTGGCGAGGAAGATGGCGAGGGCCGCGGCCGCCGCCGCCGGCGCCGCCGACGTCGCGGCGGCCGTCGCGAAGGCGAGGATCGTCCCAACGGCGAAGCCTATGCCGGCGGCGAGAACGGTGCCGAGCCCGCGCCCCAGGCCAATGGCGAAGCCCCCTCCTTCGACGAAGGCGACGAGCCCGCGGGCGAAGGGGAAGGCGAAGGAGCACAGGCCTCCGAAGGCAATGGGCGTGGCCACGATGGCGAAAATGGTGGCGAGCGCGGCGACCGGCCCCGCCGCCGCGGTCGTCGCGGTGGCCGTCGGCGTCGTCGTGAGGACGGCGACGAGCGCGGTCCACGTGAACATGCTCCGCGTGACGCCTGGGATCACGCGCCGGCCGAGGCCCACGCCGAAGCGTCTGCGCCGGTGGAAGGGATGCCCGTCGACCACATGCCCGTCGAGCG
>Ga0335083_10012219_pt1 | contig 10291 bp, 8 predicted proteins | sample Lox_Sample_42_FD_206716 | JGI IMG/M metagenome (GOLD analysis project Ga0335083, IMG submission 206716) | Soil microbial communities from Loxahatchee National Wildlife Refuge, Florida, United States - Lox_Sample_4.2 | ecosystem: Environmental > Terrestrial > Soil > Wetlands | place: USA: Florida...
GACAAGAGAGAGAGCCAACAGTTGGAATCCTGTCTGGTCCCCGGATGGCAGGTATCTTTACTTTTCCAGCGATCGGCGTGGCAGCATGAATCTGTGGCGAGTGCTGATCGATGAAGGATCCGGAGATCCACGCGGGGAACCCGAAGCGATTACTGCCCCTGCGCCGTATCTTGCTCATCCGAGTCTCTCTGCCGACGGCAGACACATTGCCTTTACTTCCGCGCTCGTAACCGCGAACATTCAGCGAATCACTCTGGATCCATCCGGCACGGTAAGAGGCGAGCCTATGTGGGTGACCACGGGTTCACTGCGCTGGTCAAATCCCGAGCCTTCGCCGGACGGTAATTGGGTTGCGATGTATTCACTCGTGCAGCCTGAAGGTCATCTATATTTGGTGCATCCGGACGGTACCGCCATGCGGCAGTTGACAAGCGATTCCGCCGTCGATCGTATGCCCCACTGGTCGCCGGACGGTAATTGGATTGCGTGTTTCTCCAACCGCAGCGGCCGGGTGGAGTTGTGGAAGATCCGACCGGATGGCAGTGACCTGCAACAGATCACCGAAGGTGGCGCAGGCTACTCGGCATGGGCCCCAGACGGTTCACGGATCGCGACTGTGAGCCAGCCCGAAGGATCTTCTGCTGAATCGAGGGTTGTCATCTTTGACCCGAATCGTGCATGGAAGCAACAAGCGCCTGAGCTTTTGCCACAGCTCGACTCTCCGTCGAGCCGCTTCCTGGTGAATGACTGGTCAACTGATGGCAAGCACCTCGTGGGTGCAGCAGAAGCACCAATCGGCGGGGTCCTGACGTATTCTCTGGAGTCCCATCAATATGAGCGCCTAACCGATTTCGGCGAGTGGCCGGTCTGGCTGCCCGACAGCCGACGCGTTCTGTTTGTTGCCCATGGGAAAAATTTCTACATTGTCGATTCCAATTCGAAACTGGTCCACAAGATATTTTCTGTCCCCCGCGACGTCATCGGACCGCCGCGACTCACACGGGACGGCAAGATGGCGTACTTTTCCCGCCGAGTAACTGAATCGGATATCTGGCTCCTAACTTTGGACTGACTCTCGCGCAATGCCCTGATGAGTGGTATGGCGATTTTTGTGCGCCGGGATAAACCGGCATGGAGTAGAGGATGGAAGAGCCTTACGAGTAAGGACGAGCGATCCGCTCGGCCTTGAGTCTTGCGCGAGCCCTATCGTGAGGTAGGCCGCGAAGCGTAGACAGAGGATAGGTGGGCCGGAAAAAACGACGCCAAACATTATGGTGGTGCGAACCATCAATGAAGCCGTAAATTTCTGGGGCTTGAAAGCACTGGCTAGACAAGGACTCTCGACAAATCGTCTTATACAGGTGAGGACGACCCTGGAAACCGACAAGAGAAGTGGGAGGACGGTTGGGACTTCAAAGATGACAGTCTCATCCGATGGAAACTCCGCCACAATCGACTGGAAGGAAAGTTGTAACGTCAACGGCGATGTCGACGCCGAGGCCCCACAAGCGGATGGCCAAGCCGCTCGCGCCGATCCAAAGAGCCCGGGTGACCCCGATCATACGTTGTATGAGCCGTCCCCCAGCTTTGATGTTGTTAAGAAGGATTGCACAGTTCAGCAGTTCAGCTCTCATTTGTCCAATGGAAAGGGCGCTGCCCAGAATTCAGCACGCACGGTGGAGGAGCCACGCGCTCATTTCTCTTTTGAACTCGGCCCACGTACCGCTCCTGCCATAGTAGATGCGCATATTGCATTGCTTGGGGTCCGTGTGTCCGAAGGCAACTGTGAATTCTTTCTGTGGTTCGCTGAGCTGCGCCATGAGCATGTCCATTCGTACTACATCGAGGTGTTTATCGTACTTACTTGCAGTGCTCACATTTTTGTTCACAACCAAAGGCCAATCGTCTCTTTCGCGCACGATGTACATGCTGTAGGCACCCATCGGGATGTCTGCATTGCCTGCGACTAGAGGCGCTTGGGTGAAAAGCAACATCGGTTGACCCCCTGGTGTCCACACCTTCCCCGATGGGAGATCGCGGCCCGTGGATGTTTCGTTGGTGTAACGAACTGTAATCTGCTTTCCGTCTTGGAAGCTGCAAGAGGCAGTCGGTATGCTCTTCGGATCATTCTGGGCTGCCGCCATACCGACCAAGGTGAACAACAATGCTGACGTCATGGTAAGTTTGTGCATCGCTCCCTCCTCTTCCCCGGTTACATATCCGCACTCTTTTGTTCCGCAGAACGCGCCGTTGCCAGCTGCGGAGTCCGCGTGTCAAGCTCTCCGCAGCCCCAGAATGAGTATCGCCAATGAAAGATGTCCTCTTGGCGAATGCAGGCTTTCAGTTTCCGAATTCTCTTCTTCTGCTCAACCGGCGGCATATCACAGGCGATCGCTATTGCCTCTGCCACAGCCCGAGTGTCATAGGGGTTTACAAGCAAAGCGCCGCGATGTAGCTGAAATGCCGAGCCAGCGAACTCACTTAAGATCAGCACACCATCATCGAGCACACGAGCGGCGCAATATTCCTTGGCGACCAAATTCATGCCGTCCTTCAGGGGAGTGACTAGAGCTATATGTGCGGCGCTGTAATAGGCAAGGAGTTCGGGTCGATCAAGTGAGCGGTGAATGTAGTGGATAGGTACCCAGCCAGGCTCGCCATATTGTCCGTTGATCTCGCTGACTTGTCGCTCGATTTGCGTTTTCAATTCGAGATATTTCGGAATGTCCTCACGACTCGGGACGACGACTTCAACAAGCACGACCCTCTGCCGACGCTCTGGATGAAACTCCAGCAAATGACGATATGCTGCAAGCCTCTCCGGGATGCCTTTTGTGTAATCCAGACGACCGACACCCAACATCGAAGAAAATATTCAGCGTGTCCGCTATCGCGAAGGCTATACCAAGCCGCCCGTGTGGATGGAAAAAGGTAAGGTTTACAAAGTCACGTTCCAGCCCATGCAAACCGGCATCTACTTCGCGCCCGGACACCAGTTGCGCATCGAAATCAGCAGCGGCAGTTTCCCCCAATTTGACCGCAACCTCAACACCGGCGGCGACAACTACAACGAATCCCATGGCGTCGTCGCCCACAACGAACTCCACCACTCGGCACAATATCCATCAAGCATCACGCCAAGTGTCGTGAAACGGTGAGCGTCGCGGAAAAACAAGTTGGATCAAGAGCCAGGACCGTGGTCACGCGCTGCCGAATCGCACTCGAGAGGAAATCTAATCGGTCTTAAAGTGCGCGACCTTGACGGTCAAGAAAAGCTCCCAGCAAGCATCGCCCTAAGATGCTCCGTGGGGGGCAAGTTGGATCACGGCATCAAATGCGGGCTTCGGGTGAGCATTGCGGTCAAACAGCAGAGGGTAGTTCGTTCGGCCCTTTACCGGCCAATCGTTTTTCCACGAGTCCTTGTCAGTAACCCCCCAAAACGTCACCCGGGTTACCAGTCCACAGTGTTTTCCATAGGTGCCGAACAGGTCCGCGTAACGTTTGGATAGTTCCTGCTGAACCGGCTGGGGCAAGCCATTGGGATAGGGGTTGAGCTTGGGATCGGATAAGACGTTCAGAGAAACATCGGCAGTCTGGCTTGGGGTGGCTGCTGGCAGTACATCGACATCGAGTTCGGTAATCATGACCTTCACGCCCAGCTTGCCGAACTCAGTGATCGTGGCGTCGATCTGTTCCGCGGTGGGCCAGTCCAGGTGAACGTGATCTTGCAGACCAACAGCGGCGATCGGCACTCCTTTTGCCTTTAGCTTCCTGACGAGTTCGAGCGCGCCTTTGCGCTTGGCTTCGTTTTCCACCGAATAATCGTTGTAATATAACTCGGCTTTGGGGTCGGCCTTGTGGGCGTAGCGAAATGCCTTCTCGATGTAATCGTCTCCGATAATTTTCAACCACGGTGACTGGCGCAATGTTCCGTCTTCATTCAGAGCCTCGTTCACGACATCCCATCCATTGATTCGGCCCTTGTAACGGCCAACGACTGCGTTGATGTGGTCTCGCATCCGTTTCAGTAATACCTTGCGTTCCACCGGATTACCATTCTCATCTTCAAACACCCATTGGGGAACCTGCGAATGCCACACCAGATTGTGGCCGATGTTGAACATGTGGTTCTGCTGGCCAAACTCCACATACTTGTCGGCCAAGGAGAAATCGTAGGTGCCGGGGTGAGGATGAACGATCTCCCACTTCAAGACATTCTCAGGGCTAATGCTGTTGAATTGGGCCTTGACCAGCGCGCTTTCCAGCAGATCCTCGCCGGAGAACTGCGCGGGATTCAGCGCTGCTCCGACCAGAAAACAACCTTTGTAGGCGTCTTTCAGAGTAGGTTGCTGCTGCGCGTTTGTATCTGTCTGAAAGCCAAATGCAAGCACGATAATCGCGAAAATAGTTGCGCGCACTGAGTCTCCTCTATCGTGCCGTTGCCCCGGCTGGCGCTTTCTTGCGTCGCTCGGCGAGTTCGTTGGCAATCGACTGGTTCTTCTCGCGCCTCAGCGGATAGAGGAACAGGCACGCCGCGGCGGCAAAGAAAAAGAGGCCGGCGTAGAGGCTCGCCGTCAGAAGGATGCCGGTCTGCGTCCGCGAGGTTTGCACGGCAGCTTCGGATACCAAGCCGTAGGCCGACAGCAGCCATCCGGCAATGGCGCCTCCTAAGGCCAGCCCCGCCCACAACGCGAAGACCACGCCGGCAGTCACGGTGCCGGTGGCGCGGCGCCTCGTCTTCCATTCGCCATAATCGGCGACGTCGCCCATCATCGCCCACAGGATCGGGCCCGACAGCCCGAACGAGAACTGCCGAAGCGCCTCCGTGCCGATGATGACGTAGGTAGCATGTGGCGAAATCACGTACAGCGCCACGTTGAAAATGCCGGTCAGGATCATGCTCGCAATGAAAAGCTCACGTTTGCCTACCCGTATAGAAACCGTGGTCGAGCAGGCTACGCCCAAAAGCAACGCAGCCAGCCCGAAGCCGTTGAACCACGCGAAGAGGTTCACGTTGCCGGCGACAAACCGAAAGTAGGGCAGCATGACATTGCCGCGCACCAGAATCGCGCTGAAGTAGAACAGGGTGACCAGAAACAGCACGATCCAGGGCCGGTTGCTGAAGAGATCCGAGAGGTCCTGCCCGAGCGAGGTCTGCTGCTGCGGATCGGGTTGGATGCGCTCTTTCGTTACGAAGAAGGAGACGATAAAGAAGACCACGCTAAGGACCGACAGCAGCCCCATCGTGAGCTGATACCCCAGAGCGTCGTTACCCCGGCCAAAGAATCTGACCATAGGAATGGCAAGGCTCGCGACGATGAACCCGGCGCTGTTCGCCGCGATCTGGCGGTACGACGAGATACTGGTGCGCTCGTCGGGGTCCTGGGTCATGACCGCTGTCAGCGAAGCGTACGGCACGTTGTTGACCGTGTAAATTACGCGCAGAAGGATGTAGGTGGTCCAGGCATAGATGATTTTGGCGCCCGGGCTGAGCTGTGGAGTGGTGAATGTCAGGACGCTAATGATCCCAAACGGCACGGCCGTCCAGAGCAGCCAGGGACGGAATTTGCCCCACTTGCTGGTGGTCCGGTCCGCGATCATTCCCATCACCGGATTGAAACACGCGACTCCCAGCCCGACGACAAGGAAGAGAGTGCCCGCCTGGGCCGCGGTCAAACCAAAAGTATGGGTATAGAAGTCCAGTTGCAGTGCGAGCATGGCCTGGAAAATAAAGTTGGCTGCCAAGTCGCCGAGAGCGTAGCCAGTCTTTTCACCAACGGAAAGTTTCTGGATCATAGGTGCCTCTTGTGCTCGTGTAGTCCACCTATTTCGTCACGCTAAGGGTGGCCTTCGTCAGGTCCTCGTCACGCGACGAATTGCCGATCATGATGAAGAACTCTCCCGGCTCGACGACGTATTTCATATTCACGTCGTAGAACGCCAGCAGGTCCGGGGTAATTTCGAATGAGACAGCTTTGGTTTCACCCGGACGAAGCGATACTTTCTGAAATCCCTTCAGTTCTTTCACGGGCCGGGTGACGGAACTGACCGCATCGCGGATGTACATCTGAACAACTTCCGCGCCTTCGCGCTTGCCCGTATTGGTTAGATCGGCCATTACCTGAGTGGAACCATTCGTCTTGATCTTCGGTTTTGCGAGCCGGACGTTCTTGATGGCGAATGTGGTGTAGCTCAGGCCGTAGCCGAAAGCGTAGAGTGGCGAGACATCGTCAAAGAGATATCCGCGCCGGGCGGATGGTTTGTAGTTATAGAACACGGGCAGATGTCCCGCTGAACGCGGAATTGTGATGGGCAACTTGCCGCTGGGGTTCACCTCGCCGAACAACACGTCGGCAACGGCATGGCCATTCTCCTGTCCCAGATACCAGCACTCAAAAATGACCGGGACATTTTGCGCGAGGTAGTTAATCGAAAGCGGCCGGCCGTTGTACAGAAGTACTGCCACCGGCTTGCCAGTGGCCAGCATCGCCTTGACCAGTTCGTCCTGCCTTCCGATCAAGTCAAGACTGGCACGGTCCCCCATGTGGTTCAGCATCCAAGCTTCGCGCGAAGTCTGCTCGTTCCCGCCGATGGCAAGAATGATTACATCGGCCTGCTTGGCTACTTCAACCGCTTCGGCAATTTGCTTTCGGTCTTCTTCGGGATCGCTGGGAACAACCGCATCCTGGTTCCAGTTTCCACCGATAGTGATCTTGCAACCTTCACTGTAGAGCACCTTGGCGCGGTTACCGGCCCTCTCCTTGATGCCCTCCAGCACCGTCACTTCGTGTTTGGGAACACCACTGTAACCGCCCAGCAGCGTGCGATTGGCGTTCGGGCCGATGACCGCAATTGTCCGGTACTTGCCCAAATCGAGCGGAGCTAATCCACCCTCGTTCTTGAGCAGCGTTATAACCTCGCGAGCCGACTGACGCGCAAGCTGGCGATGCTCGCCGCAGCCGACGATCCGCTGGGCTTCTGCCGGATCGACGTAGGGATCATCAAATAACCGCAGCTTGAATTTCCACAAGAGCATGGGCGCGACAAGCTCATCGAGCTGCGATTCCTTGAGCACTCGCTTCTTCACCAATTCGACCAGGTGCAAGTAGCAGTCGGGATCCGGCAATTCGATGTTCACGCCCGCTTCCACGGCCAGTCCGCAGGATTCCTTCTTGTCGGCCGCGACAAAGTGCCCGTGCGTGTCGGGACGATATCCGAGTTCCCAAATTGCGAAGTAGTCGGAGACGTAGTAGCCCTTGAAGCCGAATTCCTTCTGCAGTACATCTCGCAGCAGCCACCTGTTCGCGTGCGACGGCACGCCATCCACTTCGTTGTACGATGGCATCACGCTGATGGCGCCGCCCTTCTGCAATGCCTCCTTGAAGGTGAACAAGAATGTCTCACGCAACACTCGCATGGAGACGTTTGCCGGGGCGCAGTTCATGCCCGACTCGGGCTGCCCGTGCCCGACGCAATGCTTCAAAGTTGCGATCATGCGGCTCTTGTCCCGGAATGTGGCGTCGCCCTGGAAACCGCGAACCGCCGCAATCCCCATCCGTGAAACCAGAAACGGATCTTCGCCGTATGTCTCTTCGACGCGCCCCCAGCGCGGATCGCGGGCCACATCCACCACAGGCGTGAGCGCCTGGTGAGCGCCGCGGGAGCGAGCTTCCAGCGCGGTGACCGTGAAAACGGATTCTATAAGCTCGGGATTGAACGTCGAGGCCAGCGCGATCGGCTGCGGGAAACTGGTTCCATCAACAGCGGCATGCCCGTGCAAGCACTCCTCGTGAAAGACTACGGGAATCCCCAGCCGTGAGTTCTCGATAAAGAATTTCTGAATCGCATTGGTGGTTTCCGCCATTTTGCGGGCGTTCAGGCCCTTGCCGGCGTCGCTGGGACGCCCGACTTGACCGAGTCCGTGGCCATCTTTGAAGGACTCTCTGGCTTTCGCCAAGTCGAAGCTGCCGTCGGCGTCCACCAGAGTCTGCGGTTTCTTCTGCCAGATGCAGAGCATCTGCGCAGCTTTTTCTTCCAGAGTCATGCGCGAGAGGAGATCCTCCACCCGCTTCTCCGCAGAAAGCGATGGGTTGCGATAAGGCAAGACGCCTGCTTTCCGGCTACCGGGTTTGTGCGATCTGGATCGCTCCGTAAACGTTTTCGTAACTTTTCGGTTTCTCGCCACCACGAAAAATCCTCCCAACGGAAAATAGCGTCGCCCGTTTGACGCTCAAGACCAGAGGCAGAGAACTGTCCGAGGCCACTTCATCGGACAGGGCAGCATACTACAGCTTCGGTGATCTCCAGTGTGACACGCGTCACTCTCCGGCTTCCTAGGAAGCAGGCGTGCTCGCGGAATGGCGGAAGCGGATGGGAGCCGAACCCATCGGTAACAGAATTGCCTGCCACCCTCAGGTTTTGAAGATCGCCTGGTGTGTTCCGATGGGTTTCGCAACGGGCTGCTTCCTCCAGCCGGCATCCAAGCTTCCCACGAGCCGACGTATCGGCACGATCCACGTATTCCAATCTGGATCACTTCCGGTTTGCCGACTACGCGCCAAGTAACTGTCGAGTCTGGGAATGTGTGTGTGGGAATATGCGACTAGGGTGGCGCTCGGCTTCTCTGTGTTCATTGACTTGCCCATTTGACTCACGTAAGATTTCGCGCCAGTGATCGGCCAAACCATCTCGCACTACCGAATCGTTGAGAAACTTGGCGGTGGTGGGATGGGGGTAGTGTACAAGGCTGAGGACACGCGACTCCATCGTTTCGTCGCCCTCAAGTTCCTGCCGGAGGACGTAGCTAAAGATCCTCAAGCCTTGCTGCGCTTCCGTCGCGAAGCACAGGCTGCCTCGGCCCTGAATCATCCCCACATCTGCACCATCTATGACATCGGTGAGCAAGGTACCCAAGCCTTCATCGCCATGGAGTTTCTGGATGGTGTGACGCTCAAGCACAAAGTCGAAAACCGGCCACTCAAGACAGAAGAGTTCTTAGACCTGAGCCTACAGCTTGTCGATGCACTCGATGCGGCCCACACCCGAGGCATCGTGCACCGCGACATCAAACCAGCCAATATCTTCGTTACCAGCCGGGGACAGGCGAAGATCCTCGACTTCGGACTAGCGAAGCTGAACGCCAGCCGCGATCTCACGGCTTCGATGGACGGCTCCACGATTGCAGATATCAAGGAGGAGCAACTCACCAGCCCGGGCAGCACCGTTGGCACCGTTGCCTACATGTCCCCCGAACAGGCGCGAGGTGAAGAGCTCGATGCCCGCACCGATTTGTTCTCCTTTGGCGCGGTCATGTATGAGATGTGTACCGGCAAAGTGGCGTTTGGCGGCAGCACTTCCGCGATCATATTCGAGGCCATTCTCAATCGTGTTCCTACCCCGCCGCCCCAGCTCAATCCTGGCTTGCCCTCCGATCTCAACCGCATCGTTGTCCGTGCGCTGGAAAAGGACCGGGAGTTGCGCTATCAGACGGCTTCTGAAATACGCGCCGAATTAAGGAGATTGAAACGCGACCTGGACTCAAGCCGGAGTGCCGCAGCGCAAGGTACGTTATCCTCAGCACAGGCGGCTGGAGCTGTGGCTCCCGCTTCCGTGGCCAGAAAAGGATATTCCCTTGGATTAATTGGATCGATCGCCTGCGTGGCCCTCTTTCTGGGCGCTGGGGCAGGCTGGTTTCTCCGCGGCAGTTGGATGCCGGTGTCACAGCCGTCGTACCATCAGCTCACTTTTCGCCGAGGAACCATTCGGTCGGCGCACTTCACACCCAACGGACAGTCGGTCGTCTACGGAGCTTCCTGGGAAGGATCGCCAATCGATCTCTTCATCACCAGTCCTGAGAGTCCGCAGTCGCGTTCCCTTAATCTTGTGGGAGCCGCGCTCTTGGCGATCTCTTCCTCTGGAGAAATGGCGGTATCCATGGACAGCCGGCCTTCCGGGGTTTATGCCCAGGTGGGCACGCTGGCAAGAGTACCTCTCAACGGCGGATCTCCTCGTCCTGTCTTGGAGAACGTGCAGTGGGCGGATTGGTCTCCTGATGGAAATAACCTGGCTATCGTGCGCGATGTCGGTGGTCGAAACCAACTCGAGTTTCCCATCGGGAAAGTGCTGTACCAGACCTCCGGCTGGATTAGCCATCCTAGAGTTTCAAGAAAAGGTGACCAGGTGGCGTTCCTGGACCATCCTTTGCCCGGCGATGACGCGGGTTCAGTCAAGATTGTGGACCTAGGCGGAAACGTCAAGACGGTGGCTGCGGGATTTCAAACAGCACAGGGAT
>Ga0335083_10012220_pt1 | contig 10291 bp, 4 predicted proteins | sample Lox_Sample_42_FD_206716 | JGI IMG/M metagenome (GOLD analysis project Ga0335083, IMG submission 206716) | Soil microbial communities from Loxahatchee National Wildlife Refuge, Florida, United States - Lox_Sample_4.2 | ecosystem: Environmental > Terrestrial > Soil > Wetlands | place: USA: Florida...
ATGCAGTCCGGACTTTATCTTCAGCTCCGATCTCGGCTGGATCAGAGCGCCTGGCGTAAAGTCTCTGAGGATTCCGCGTCTTACAACGCGGCCTTTCCTGCTGGTTACCTGCACTCCCTGCATTGTCACTGCCGCTTTCGCGGCGAGTAGCCGGAGATACTCAGGCGTTCCAGCACATAGCCAGGTTTTACTAAGGCAGCGAATGCAACCTTAGGACCGTTATAGTTACGGCCGCCGTTTACTGGGGCTTCGGTTCAAAGCTTTGCCTTGCGGCTAACCTCTCCCCTTAACCTTCCAGCACCGGGCAGGCGTCAGACCCTATACGTCGTTTTACGACTTTGCAGAGTCCTGTGTTTTTAGTAAACAGTCGCTTGGCCCATTTCTCTGCGACCCCGATGCGCTTCAGGGGCGAACCCTTACACGCTCCGGGGCACACCTTCTCCCGAAGTTACGGTGTTAATTTGCCGAGTTCCTTCGCAACGCTTCACTCGAGCGCCTTAGGATTTTCTCCTCATCTACCTGTGTCGGTTTGCGGTACGGTCACCCGTTCATCTCCTTAGGGGATTTTCTCGGCAGCGTGGCATCGGCGAGTTTGTGGCCTTACGGCCTCCCCATCGCTTCTCGGCGTTGAATGAAGGAGCGGATTTACCTACCCCTTCCGCCTACGAGCTTGGCCCAGGACATCCAACACCCGGTACGCCTAGCCTCCTGCGTCCCCCCTTCGTGATAACGACAAACGAGCGGTTCCGGAATATTAACCGGATTTCCATCGGCTACGCCTTTCGGCCTCGCCTTAGGGACCGACTTACCCTGAGCGGATTAACCTTGCTCAGGAATCCTTAGATTTACGGCGAGCAGAGCTCTCATCTGCTTTCTCGCTACTTGTGCCGGCAGGGTCTCTTCCTAGCGCTCCACCAGTCCTCGCGGTCTGACTTCACTGCGCTAAGAATGCTCTCCTACCACGTCTCTCGGCCGAAGCCTCGAGACATCCGCCGCTTCGGTACATCGCTTTAGCCCCGTTGAATTGTCGGCACGGAGCCGCTTGACCAGTGAGCTGTTACGCTTTCTTTAAAGGATGGCTGCTTCTAAGCCAACCTCCTGGCTGTCTGGGCGTCTCCACATCCTTTTCCACTTAGCGATGATTTGGGGACCTTAGCGGGCGGTCTGGGTTCTTTCCCTCTCGACAATGAAGCTTATCCCCCACTGTCTGACTCCCGCACTGTGATCGACGGCATTCGGAGTTTGGTTGGATTTGGTAACGTGGAAACGCCCCTAGTCCATCCAGAGCTCTACCACCGTCGTCAATCGTGCGAGGCTAGCCCTAAAGCTATTTCGGAGAGAACGAGCTATAACGGAATTTGATTAGCCTTTCACCCCTAACCACAGCTCATCCGAGTTGTTTTCAACCAACACCAGTTCGGGCCTTCACTGCGTGTTACCGCAGCTTCACCCTGGCCATGGTTAGATCATCCCGCTTCGCGTGTAATCCCAGCGACTCAATCGCCCTATTCAGACTCGCTTTCGCTACGGCTCAGCACGTTGCTTCGCCTTGCCGCTGAAATTAACTAGCCGGCTCATTATGCAAAAGGCACGCGGTTCCACCGTCTTGCGACATGGTGGTTCCACTGCTTGTAGATGGACGGGTTCAGGTACTATTTCACTCCCCTCACAGGGGTTCTTTTCACCTTTCCCTCACGGTACTGGTTCACTATCGGTCGCAGAGTAATTTTTAGCCTTGGGTGATGGTCCACCCGGATTCCCACAAGGTTTCTCGTGCCCCGTGGTACTCGGGAACGGAACGGGAAGAAACCTCGCCTTTCGCCTACGGGGCTGTCACCCTCTTTGGCGGCACTTTCCAGTGACCTTCGACTAGGCGGGTTTTTGTTGACTTCCTGGCTTGCGCCGTGTTCCGCCCCACAACCCCCCGAGAACCGAAGCCCTCGAGGTTTGGGCTGTTCCGCTTTCGCTCGCCGCTACTGACGGAATCGCGTTTGCTTTCTTTTCCTCCGGGTACTGAGATGGTTCACTTCCCCGGGTTTGCTTCTCCCTGCCTATGCATTCAGCAGGGGATCTCCGGACTTGCCTCCGGAGGGGTTGCCCCATTCGGAAATCCCCGGATCAAAGCCTGTTTGCGGCTCCCCGAGGCTTATCGCAGCTTGCCACGTCCTTCATCGCTTCTCTGCGCCAAGGCATCCACCGTCCACCCTTAGTAGCTTGACCATAAAATACCTAAGACGCGAATCGTTTTCTTTTACCCGACTCTCTTGTCAAAGATCCTGATCACCGCGGATCAAAAAGCCCCTCGCTAAGAACGCGAGGAGCTGTCTCATCCGCGCTAACCCGACCGAGTCATCGAATTGGTGGAGCTGACCGGAATCGAACCGGCGACCTACGGCTTGCAAAGCCGCCGCTCTCCCAGCTGAGCTACAGCCCCACGTGAGGTGGTTCGCATCATAAGTGGTGGGCCTAGGTAGATTCGAACTACCGACCTCACGCTTATCAGGCGTGTGCTCTAAACCAACTGAGCTATAGGCCCAGTGGGGTGTTTCGATGACTTCAAAGACCACGCCGCCGGGGATCGCGCGAGCGAACCCTCGAGGCGGGTACCTTCAAAACTGAGTAGAGGCGTTTGCCGATCGAATCGGCGCCAGACGTATCGACCGTCGAGTGTCTCGAGCTCTCTTCCGGAGAAGAAGGAGCCGAGAGAGGCTCTAGAAAGGAGGTGATCCAGCCACAGGTTCTCCTACAGCTACCTTGTTACGACTTCACCCCAATTACCGACCATACCTTAGGCGGCTTCCCCCCTTGCGGGTTGGAACACCGACTTCTGGTACAGCCGACTTTCGTGATGTGACGGGCGGTGTGTACAAGGCCCGGGAACGTATTCACCGCGGCGTGCTGATCCGCGATTACTAGCGATTCCAGCTTCATGGGGTCGAGTTGCAGACCCCAATCCGAACTGAGACCGGTTTTTTGCGATTTGCTCGAACTTGCGTTTTCGCGTCGCTTTGTACCGGCCATTGTAGCACGTGTGTAGCCCTGGACATAAAGGCCATGAGGACTTGACGTCATCCCCACCTTCCTCCGGTTTATCACCGGCAGTCCCACTAGAGTGCCCGGCCGAACCGTTGGCAACTAGCAGCAGGGGTTGCGCTCGTTGCGGGACTTAACCCAACATCTCACGACACGAGCTGACGACAGCCATGCAGCACCTAACCAGCGGCCCCTTGCGGGGAAGGGAGATTTCGCCCCCGTTCCACTGATCTTCAAACCCAGGTAAGGTTCTTCGCGTTGCTTCGAATTGAACCACATGCTCCACCGCTTGTGCGGGCCCCCGTCAATTCCTTTGAGTTTCAGCCTTGCGACCGTACTCCCCAGGCGGGGCACTTAATGCGTTAGCTTCGGCACCGCAGGGGTCGATACCCGCGACACCAAGTGCCCATCGTTTACGGCGTGGACTACCGGGGTATCTAATCCCGTTTGCTACCCACGCTTTCGCGCCTCAGCGTCAGTACCGGTCCAGGGGGCCGCCTTCGCCACCGGTGTTCCTCCCAATATCTACGCATTTCACCGCTACACTGGGAATTCCACCCCCCTCTCCCGGACTCGAGCCTTGCAGTTTCTTCCGCACGTCCTCAGTTAAGCCGAGGGATTTCACGGAAGACACGCATGGCCGCCTACGCGCCCTTTACGCCCAATAATTCCGAATAACGCTGGCCCCCTCTGTATTACCGCGGCTGCTGGCACAGAGTTAGCCGGGGCTTCCTTTGCTGGTACAGTCAACGCACGGTGGTATTAGCACCGTACGATTTCTTCCCAGCCGACAGGAGTTTACAACCCAAGGGCCTTCATCCTCCACGCGGCGTTGCTGCGTCAGGCTTTCGCCCATTGCGCAAGATTCCCCACTGCTGCCTCCCGTAGGAGTCCGGACCGTGTCTCAGTTCCGGTGTGACCGATCGCCCTCTCAGGCCGGTTACCGATCGAAGCCTTGGTGAGCCGTTACCTCACCAACTAGCTAATCGGGCGCGGGCCCATCCGGTTGCGCGAGATCTTGCGACCCCGCTTTGATCGCCAGGACTTTCGTCCCGGAGATGTCATGCGGTATTAGCTCGAGTTTCCCCGAGGTATTCCCCACATCCGGGCAGGTTACCCACGTGTTACTCACCCGTCCGCCGCTCGACTCTGGGAGTTGCCCCCCAGGCCTCGCTCGACTTGCATGTGTTAAGCACGCCGCCAGCGTTCATTCTGAGCCAGGATCAAACTCTCCACTTAAAAGTGTTCTCACGGCGCGAGCCTTTCGGGCCCGCTCCGATCGATTCGAGTCAAACCCTGTTTCTTTGAGAAAACAGTTTCTGATTTTGCGTGAAAACCAGAGAAAAATTGACGTCTGGCACGCTCTACTCAGTTTTCAAGGAACCGCGCCTCGAGGCACCCTGCCCCGGGACCGCGCCGTACCGCCGACGCGACTTCGAAAGAACATCCGCCTTGCGGCGGACCTTCCAGTTTAGCGAATCTCGGCTGATTCCGTCAACGCGAGCGAGCTCGCCCGCCTCTCGTCGAGACGCGACGGCTCACGCCGCGGACGTAACCCTTGGAAAGAACCACCCTTGCGGGGAACGGGAATATAGGGCCGCCTTAAGCCCCTGTCAAGCGATTTCGGAAAAACGCGAAAAAGCCAATAAAGACGGGCCTCTTCCGAGGCTCGGGATGCACAGGAACCTGGGCATTTTCAGCGCCCCGGAAGGCCCTCGAACACGCGGACGATGGCTTCCGGGTACGCCCGGTGCTCCTCGGCGAGGATCCGGGCCGAAAGAGACCCTTCCGTGTCCCCGGGAAGGACCGGAACCCGCCGCTGCAGGACGATCGGACCCGTGTCGGTCCCCTCGTCGACGAAGTGGACCGTGCAGCCCGACTCCTTTTCGCCGGCCTCGAGGGCCCGCCTCTGGACGTGCAGGCCGGGGTACTTCGGCAGGAGCGACGGGTGGATGTTGAGGAGCCGGCCGCGCCAGCGCGCCACGAAATCCGGCGAAAGCAGGCGCATGTACCCGGCCAGGCAGACGAGCTCCGCGCGCGCCTCGTCGAGGATCGCGAGGATTCGGGCCTCGTGGTCCTGCCGCGTGTCCCCGCCCCTCGGAACCGGAAACGCCGGCAGGCCGCGTTCGGCGGCCCGCTTCAGTCCCGGCGCGTCGGCGACGTCGGAGACGACCGCGACGATCGCCGCACCGGGGATGGTTCCGTCGGCAACCGCGTCGGCGATCGCTTCGAAGTTCGAGCCGCGGCCCGAGAGAAGAACGGCGAGTCGGCGCGTCATGGTGCGTTCGAGGCGTCCTCGGGCAGAATACACAGAAATGTCGTCCGCCGCTTCGACGCCCGCGTCGCGACTGGGCGCCGCTCTGGCGGCGATCGCGCTCTGGTTCGTCACCGCCCTCGGCCTGCTCTGTACTCCCCTCGGGTCCTACGACGAGCCGTTGCTCCTGGTCGGCGCCCGGCTCGTGGCCGCCGGCAAACTGCCCTACGTCGACTTCTACACGCACTACGGTCCGCTGGGATACACGCTGACTTCGCTCTTCCTCCACGTCGGGAATGCCGGCACCGGATACCGGGTCATGCAGAGCGTGGCGCTCGCCCTGGTCGCGCTCCCGTCGGTCGTGCTCGCCGGCCGGCTCGCCGACCGCCTCCGCGGGGCCCTCCTCGGCCTCTCCCTGTTTCTCCTGAACGTGTCGGCCGCGCTGATCTGCGCGCACGCGCTGGGATATGCGTTCGGTGTTCTCGCGCTGGAGCTCGCCGCACTCGCCGAGACGGAGACGGACCCCGGGCGCGTCAGGCCGCTCTGGCTCGCGGCCGGCGTCGCCGTCGGTCTGACGGGGCTCGTCCGTCCGGCGTTTGCCGCGTACGTCGCGGCGGCCCTGATCGGCCTGGCTGCCGCGATGCGGTTTCGAGCCGCCGCGCGCCTCGGCGCCCTGATCACGGCGGCAGCGGCGACCGTCGCCGTCGTCTGGCTCTCCCTCTACCGCGCGATTGCGCTCGGCGACGCCTGGTTCGCGACCCTGGTGGTGCCGGCGCGGCTGATCGCCGGCGGCGGACGATTTCTCACGCCCAGGCCGCTGCCGCCCGCCTACGGAACGTCCGTGCAGACGGCCTTCGCGATGCTGCTCCTCGCGTCGATGTTCACGCTGGCGACGCTGCCGAGCCTGCGGTTCGGACGCCGCGCGGCGCGAGCCGCCGCCGGCGCCGGCGTCGCGCTCGCGTTCGCCGCGCCTCTCTTTCTCGCCGTCTCGACACGGGGCCCGCAGCTCGGGGCTCTCCTCGCCGCCCTCCTCTGGATTCTGGCGTTCGTGTCGCTCGCGCTGGCTGCCGACACTCTTCGCGAGAGCGCCGCCTCGCGAGTGTGCGCGCTCGCAGGACTCGCGGGCCTCGCCTTCCTCCACTACTACCTGGCGCGCGCCGACCGCGACCACCTGACCGCCGCGGCGGCGCTCGTCGTTTCCGGAAGCACCGTGCAGCTGGTGCGCGCGTCCCGCCGCCTGCGCATCGCCCTCGCCGCCCCCAACGCCGTCGTCATGGTCCCGCTGGTGCTGTCGTACCCGGCCCTCGGGATCGGCCGCGAACCGGAGTACCCGCTCACGCCGATGACCACGGGTTTCTGGGCGCGCTTTCCGGCGGCGGCCTTTCCGACGGCCGTCGTCGAGGCCGTGAAGCGAGCCGACCGGGACGCCGATCCGAACAGCCGGTTCGTGGCCGCCGCGTCCGATCATTCGCTGACCGATCGAAGCTCGATCGACGCCTTCCTCCTGTCGGCACGGCTGCCCTACACGCGCTGGTATCAGTACGACCCGGGAGTGCAGAGCAACCCGCTCGTTCAGGCGGAGATGGTCGAGGAGCTGAAACGATCCGGAAGCGCGACGGCGGTCGTGTGGAAGAGCGAAGCGTTCCACGGAGAACGGGAGGCGGACCCGCCACGCACGCCGCTCGATCGAGAGCTCCACCGGATGTATCCGCGCCGCGTCGCGGAGTTCGGGGCTTTCGAGGTGCGGGAAGCCCCCTAGGGAGCCGGCTCGACGTCGACCCGCCGGGAACCGCCGGCCTTGACGTTGCCGATCGCGTACCAGCGCTGACCCAGGCTCTTCCAGATCTCGACGACTCGGGCCAGGTCCGCCGCGCCCACGAAGACGACCATGCCGATGCCCATGTTGAAGACGCGATGCATCTCCTCGAAGGAGACGTCCCCCTCGCGCGCGATGACCTCGAAGACCGGAAGGACGTCCCACGCGCCGGCCTTGATCACGACGTCGAGGCCTTCCGGCAGCACCCGCGGGATGTTGTCGTAGAACCCGCCTCCCGTCAGATGCGCCATGCCGTGCACGAGATCGGCGTCGAGGACGGGACCGAGGGCCTTCAGGTACGACAGGTGCGGGTCGAGAAGCACGTCGCCGATCGGCCGACCGCCCAGCTCCGGCAGGCGATCCGACGGCTTCTTGCCCATCGTCTCGAAGAAGACTTTGCGCGCGAGCGTGTAGCCATTCGTCTGCAGTCCCACGGACGGCAGCCCGAGCGCGACGTCGCCGGCCGCGATCCGCGAGCCGTCCACGATCTTCGCGCGATCCACGACGCCCACGATGGTGCCCGCCACGTCGTATTCGCCTTCGGCGTAGAAGCCCGGCATCTCCGCCGTCTCGCCGCCGAGCAGCGCCGTCCCGTTCTCGCGGCAGGCGCGGGCCATCCCGCCGATCACGCCCTCGATGACGGCCGGGTCGATCCGGCCCGCGGCGATGTAGTCGAGGAAGAAGAGGGGTCGGGCGCCCTGCACGAGAATGTCGTTGACGCAGTGGTTGACGAGATCCGCGCCGCACGTGTCGTGGCGGTTCATCGTGATCGCGATCTTCAGTTTCGTGCCGACGCCATCGGTGGAGCCGACGAGAACGGGCTCTTCGTACTTCGAGAAATCCGGCCGGAAGAGGCCGCCGAAGCCGCCGACGTCGCCGAGCACGCCCGGCGTGAACGTCGAGCGGATCACACCCTTGGCGCGAGCGAGCGCCGCGGCTTTGGCGTCGATGTCGACGCCGGAGTCGGCGTAGCGGGAAGTCGTCAAGGCCGCGAATTATAGCGACTTGCCGCCGGCCGTGACGCTAGCGCGGGGTCAGGGCAACCGCTTCCACGTACTCGACGCGGCCCGGAAAGCGCTCTGGCGAGCCCGCGGCGAACCGGCGAACGAGGGCCGCGTCGAGCTCGTCCGCGGCAGGCTGGTAGAAGGGAAGCAACCCGGCCGGAGCCTGCTCGCGGATCAACAGAACGCGACGCGCCCGTCCCTCCGCGATCTCGCGTTCGAGAGCGGCCATCGTGCGCGCCGGCGCCGCCGGATCGCGCCACGCCGCGCCGTGGTCCGAGGGATCGAACAGATGGGGACGATTCCACCGGGCGAAGCCCCGGAGGTCGTCGCGCCGACCGCAGTAGTACCAGACGGTCGGCGCCAGATAATCCGGCGCGACGAGCACGAGGTCGGCCGGTCCGGGAGGCTCCGTCCGACACAGGGTCCTGATGCCCGACTTCGGCCGGGCGGCCGACGCCCACCGCGCCTCGTAGAGATCCCGGCGAGCCCAGAACGCCGCGACGATCAGGGCGCCCAGAGCGGCGAACGCCGCCCGGCGCGCGACCGGGGAAGTCTTCGGCACTCCCGCCGCCACGCGCGCGACCACGATCGAGAGGACCACGGACGCGAAGCCGGCGGGAATGACGAGATACCGCGTGTGGCTCGAGAACAGACCGAGCGAAATCCACACGGCGCCGCCCGCCGCGCTCGGGACGAGCAGCCCGGCGGAGTCTCCCCGGAAGCGCGCCGCGACCGGCGCCCGGAAGAGGACGGCCGCGGCGGCGAGCCCCGCGATCCCGATCAGGCAGAGCGGCTCCCCGAAGCCTCCCGGAATGGGAAGGATCTCGGTCGTGCGATGGAGGAGCGACGCCACCTTTTCGGTAGCCGTCATCGGCGTCGCCCACGGAATCCCGACGCGAAACTGGCGCCACGTCGTCGGGAACCAGAGCAGGAACGTCGCGCCGGCGGCGAGCACGGTGATCGTCAATCGCCGTCCGAAGGGCCGCGACGAGCCGCGGGAAGACTCGAGGATCCCCCAGGCGAGCAGGACGCCGGCCACGATGACGCCGGCCACGTGAGAGTAGACGAGCAGGGTCAGGAGCGCCGCGAGCCCCACGAAGCCCCGTGCCGAGCCGCGCCGCCTGAGGCGAAACGCGACGAGAAGACCGAGCGCCGCCAGAAGCAGCGACAGCGAGTACGCCCGGACCTCCGTCGACATCTCGATCAGCAGCGGGTTGTTGACCGCGAGGGCCCCCGTGAGCGCTCCCGCCAGCGCGCCGCCGAGCTCGAAGGCCAGGGCCGTCGTCGCCGCGGCCGCGAGCAGGCCGATGCCCAGAGCGAGGAGCTTGAGGGCCGTCTCCCCCGTGCCCGCGACGCGGACGTAGCCCGCCAGAAGGAGATTGAAGAGCGGCGGGTTGTAGTCGGACACGCGATTGCGCTCGAGGAGCTCCGGAAGTCCCGGCGCCGAAGCGACGACGACCGAGATGGCTTCGTCCCGCCAGAGGCCCTCCCGGAGCAGCGGCGCCCGGGTCACGACGGCGAAAACCGCCAGGGCAGTGAACCAGAGCGCGAGCGTCAGCGCCGCCCCGCGGCGCGCCGGTGATTCGCGCTCGCGTTCGCCCCCCGACTCGCTCATCGAGAGCCGCGTCCTCGAAGACGCCTCCCGATCGCCCAGAAGTACCAGTGGAGGTAGTGCGGCAGCCACGCCAGCAGACGAAACCGGCTGCGGCCCTCGGTGCGTCCCAGCCAGGTGGCGGGAACCTCCTCCACGCGGCCGCCCGAGAAGTGCGCCTTGACCGTCAGCTCGAGCGACAGGGCGAATCCCTGGCGGCTCTCGATCGCCGTCCGATTCAGGAACTCTCGCCGGTACGCCTTGAAGCTGTTGGTGGGATCGTGTGTCGGCAGGCCGGACAGCCAGTGCAGGGTGACGCCCGCCATCCGGCTCAGGAACGCCTTCAGGCGAGGACCGCCGATCTGCCTGCCGCCTTGCATGTAGCGGCTGGCGCAGACGACGTCGGCGCCGGCCTCGGCCCGCGCGACCATCTCCTCGATTCGGGAGACGTCGTCCGAAACGTCCGCCATCGAGACCACGACCACGGGCGCCCGGGCGGCGCGCATCCCGGCCTCGATCGCGTACCGGACGCCGGGGCCGAGCGTGTTCAGAATCGGGCGGATCGAGGCGGGCCGATCCGCCTCCGGAAGGCG
>Ga0335083_10012222_pt1 | contig 10291 bp, 10 predicted proteins | sample Lox_Sample_42_FD_206716 | JGI IMG/M metagenome (GOLD analysis project Ga0335083, IMG submission 206716) | Soil microbial communities from Loxahatchee National Wildlife Refuge, Florida, United States - Lox_Sample_4.2 | ecosystem: Environmental > Terrestrial > Soil > Wetlands | place: USA...
AGCAACTTTCCCACAAGTTATTCACACCGGCGGCGGCGCGCCGGGCGGGGCCTCCGGCCGCTCTTGTAACGGCGAATCCAATACGCCAATTGCCCGTCGCGCCGCGCCGCCGGCGGTCCGGTATTGGCGGTGCCGCGACGCGGCCCGCGCCGCTCAGGGCGCCGCGGCGGCGGGCGCCGGCGCGAGCCATTTGCCGTGCTCCTTGATGAGCGCGATCAGCCGGTCGTCGGCCTCGGCCTGGGGCAGGTTGTACTGCACGCAGGTCTTGCCGACGTAGAGGTTGATCTTGCCCGGCGCGCCGCCGACGTACCCGAAGTCCGCATCGGCCATCTCCCCGGGGCCGTTGACGATGCAGCCCATGATGGCGATTTTTACGCCCTTGAGATGGCCGGTCTTTTCCCGGATGCGCTGGGTGGTGGCCTGCAGGTCGAAGAGCGTGCGGCCGCAGCTCGGGCAGGCGACGAATTCGGTCTTGGAGAAGCGGGCGCCGGCGCCCTGGAGCAGATTGTAAGCAAGCTTCAGTGCGCGGTCCGCGTCCGGCTCGGTTTCGACGCTGACCAGGTCGCCCGCGCCGTCGCAGAGGAGCCCGCCGGTCAGGAAACTGGCGTCGATCAGTCGGCCCAGGAAGCTGGGATCGGGGAGGAGAGTGCCGGCGGCCGTGTTGCGGATCCAGATCGGCGCCCGGCTGCCGAGGCGGACGAGTTCATGCACGAGGCGCCGATACGCCCCCAGCCCATGCTGGGGGGCCGGGCACGCGCCGGCGGCGCCGCCAAGCGTGAACAGGAGCCGGTCGTCGCCAAGCTTCCGCAGCACCCCGGCCATGGCGGCCAGCTCCTCCGCCGCGCTGTCGACGGCCAGGAACTGGCCGTGGCGGCGCACAAGCCGCGCAAAGGTCTCGAGCAAATCGCCGTCGCCGGCGTGAAAGGCCCGGAGCAGGACCAGCCGGCCGCGGCCGGCCGTGAACGCCGCCTCCAGGTCGGGCGCCGCGATCGCATGGCCGAGTTCGAGGACGAGGAACTCCGCCGGCAGCGCCGCGCCCGCCAGCGTCCGGCGCAGCGCGCCGAGTGCCGCGGAGTCGGCGACCGGCACCAGCAGGCCCTCCACGGGCGTATCCTGCCGCGCGGGGCCGGCCAGCCGGGCGGCGGCGGCGGGCAGCGCCGCCGGATCCGCCACCCGCACGATCACGCGGGGCGGGTGGTCCGGACCAACGGCGCAATGGTCCGAAAGGTGCAGCACGGCCGTTTCGCGGCGCGTGTACTCGAAGGGATTGATCGCGTCCGCGGTCGCCGCGGAGGCGGGGGCCCGGCCCGCGGCCGACCACCGGCTCATCGCCCGGTCCGCAATGGCCCGCGCCACGGGAATTTCATAGACCGAATCCTCCGTCAGCGAGACGCGGATCGTGTCGCCCAGGCCGTCGAGCAGGAGCGCGCCGATGCCGATCGCCCCCTTGATCCGCCCGTCCTCGCCGTCGCCCGCCTCGGTGACGCCGAGATGCAGGGGATACGGCCGGTGCGCCGCGTCCATCCGCTCGACCAGCAGCCGGTAGGCCTGGATCATGACCTTCGGGTTGCTGGCCTTCATCGACAGGATCAGGTCGTGGAATCCCTCCGCCTCGGCGATGCGGACAAACTCCAGCGCGCTTTCCACCATGCCGAGCGGCGTGTCGCCGTAGCGGTTCATGATCCGGTCCGACAGCGAGCCGTGATTGGTGCCGATGCGCAGGGCGCGGCCGAGCTCACGGCAGCGCCGGACAAGCGGGGTGAACGCGTCGCGGAGGCGCTCCAGCTCGCGCGCGTACTCGACGTCGGAGTATTCGCGCACGGCGAACTTCTTCTTGTCCGCGTAATTGCCGGGGTTGACGCGCACCTTTTCCACGTGCTCGACCGCCTCCAGCGCGGCCGAGGGCAGAAAATGGATGTCGGCCACGAGCGGAACCTGCCCGAAGCCGGCGGCGGTGAACTGCCCGCGGATGGCCCGCAGGCACTGGGCCGCCGGCACGTTGGGCGCCGTGACCCGCACGATCTCGCAGCCGACCTCCGCCAGCGCGATGCACTGCCGGACGGTGGCGGCCACGTCCTGCGTGTCGCTGGTGGTCATCGACTGCAGGCGGATCGGGTGGTCCCCGCCGACCCCGACCGTCCCCACCTTCACCTCGACGGTGCGGCGGCGGATCGTCTGGAAACGCGACGCGCAATAGGCCATGGCGTTCGGTGGCAGATCGCGCCCGTGGCCGTCAGGGCGCGGCCGGAGCGGCTTTCTGCGCGGGAGGCGGCGCAGGGTTCACCGGCGCGTCGCGCCGGATGCGGCGGACGTCAAAAAACGTGACGTAGAAGAAGAACGAGATGATCAGGACCACGAAAACGCTCTGGGTCGTCATGATGAAATCCGCCGGCAGGGAACGTTTCCGGAGGCGACTGATCGTTGCGAACAGCATCTGGCCGCCGTCAAATACCGGGATGGGCAGCAGGTTGACCACGGCGAGATTGACGTTCAGGAGGATGGTAAACCAGAGCACGAGACGGACGTCATTCTGCGCCGTGAGGTAGAACACGGTGAAGATCCCCACGGGGCCCGAAAGCTGAGACACCCTGACGTCGGAATGGGGGTTGAACAGACCCATCAGGACACGGATTGTCGGGTCGAAGTCATCCCGCAACTGCCGGAGGGGATCCGGATGCAGCACCAGGACGTTCCTCCGCCACAGGAGGCCCAGGTCGGCGAAATCGGTGAGCGCAGGGCGCGGCGGAATTTCGAGCGCCACGCGGGCCGTTCCGCGCTGCACGGTCAACCCAATGCTTCGCGCGCGGTTCGCCTTCAAGTATTCGACAAACGAGTCACGCGACAGCAGGGGAACGGAATCGTACGCCAGGATTTGATCGCCGGGCCGCAATCCGATTTTCTCCCCCAGCAGGCCCGGTTTGACTGGCCCCACGATCAGGTCTTCCGCGGGAGCGATGCCGACAAAGCGCGTGCGTTCGCTGCCGACCAGAAGGGGATAGACGGGAAGCTCCAGAATCTGTCCGGCGCGATCGATCGTGAAGACGGCCTTGCGGCGGCCATCATCGGCGCGTCCGGCGCTGGCATAGAGGGTCTCCTGCAGTTCCCCCCAGTCGGCGACCTTGATGCCATCGATGGCGCGCACCACGTCGCCGGGCTTGAGCCCGGCCTGCGAGGCGGGACTGGGCACTTCCCGGTTGTCGGGCAGGGTGATCGTCGGCATGACCAGGCCGATTTTGGTCGTGTTGAAGTCGGAGATGATCGGCTGTCCGACCAGCCAGACGACGCAGGCGAGCAGGAAGGCGAAAATCATGTTGCAGGTGGCGCCCGCGACGAAGACCAGCATTTTGGTCCAGTACCCGACGGGCGGCAGCGTCTCCGCCGTCATCTCGGACTCGCCCTCGATCGCACGCAGGTCAGCCAGCTGGGGCAGCAGCACGTACCCGCCCAGCGGCAGCCAGGAGAGGCGGTATTCGACGCCGTCCTTGCCGCGCCAGCCGAAGATCTTGGGGCCAAATCCGATGGAGAACCGCTCCACACGGACTCCGCGCCGCCGCGCCGCCAGGAAATGTCCCAGCTCGTGGACGAAAATGGTGCCGTTGAAGAAGACGACGATCAGGAAGACGGCCCACGTGTTCGAAAGGATGGATTGAAGCAGGGGGGAGGACACGATTCAGGACTTGAGGCGCGCGACTACGGCCTCGGCGGTGCGGCGGGCGACGGCATCGGCTTCGAGGACAGCATCGAGGTCGGCGGGTTCAAAATTGGCGCTGGACTGCAGACTCTTGTCGATGACCTCCGGAATGGCAAGAAAGGGTAGCCGGCCCGCGAGAAAAGCGGCCACGGCGACTTCATTGGCGGCGTTGTAAATCGCTGGGGCGACGCCACCAGCGTCCATCGCACGGCGGGCCAGCCGGAGACAGGGATAACGGGAGAGGTCGACGGGGCGGAACTCGAGGTTGAGGAGCTGGCCAAGATCCAGCCCCGGGTCGATGCCCGGCGCCCGCTCGGGATGGAGGAGGGCGTACTGGATGGGGAAGGCCATCGACGGCGGCGCGAGCTGGGCGAGCATCGTGCCGTCGGCGAATTCCACCAGGCAGTGCACGATGCTCTGCGGATGGAGCACGGCCTGGCACTGGTCCGGCTGCAGGCCGAAGAGCCACTGCGCCTCCATGAGTTCGAGGCCCTTGTTGGCGAGAGTGGCGGAGTCGATGGTGACCTTCGGTCCCATCGCCCAGTTGGGGTGCTTGAGCGCCTCGGCCGGCGTCACGTGCGCCAGGGACGCCGCCGGCAGGTCGCGCAGCGCCCCGCCCGAGGCCGTGAGCACGATGCGGCGCACCGCCGCGCCCGGCCGGCCCTCGAGGCACTGGAAAACGGCGCTGTGTTCGCTGTCGACCGGCAGGAGCCGCGCGCCGCCGGCCCGGGCCGCCGCCATCACGAACTTGCCGGCGAGCACCAGGATCTCCTTCGACGCGAGCGCGAGGTGTTTGCCCGCCGCGAGCGCGGCCAGGGCGGGCCGCAGCCCCGTGGTGCCGACGATCGCCACCACCACCAGATCCGCCTCGGGCAGCGTGGCGAGTTCGGTCAGGCCGCCGAGGCCGCCGAGCAGGCGGGTGCCCGGCGGAAAGGCTGCAGGTTCGGCCCGCGCCTCGGCGAGCGCGCCGACGTCGAACAGCGCCACCTGCCGGACCCCGAACTGCCGCGCGACCGCCGCCAGCCGGCGGTGATTGGCGCGCGCGGCAATGCCGACCACCTCCAGGCGGTCGCGATGCGCGGCCACGACCCGCAGCGTATTCTCGCCGATGGACCCGGTGGCGCCAAGGAGGACAATGCGTTTCTTGGAGGAGGAAGCGGACACGGTGGGGAATCCTGCGGGCGCCTCCCGCCAACGGGAGCCGCCCAATATTCCGGCACGCGCCGGGGGCTAAAGCAAGTGAAACACCGCCCAGCCGACCGGCGCCGTGAGAATCAGACTGTCCGTCAGATCAAACATGCCGCCGATGCCCGGAATGACCCCGCCGGTGTCCTTGGCGCCGGCCCGGCGCTTGATCGCCGATTCGACGAGATCGGAGATGACCGCGAGGGCCGCCAGCGGCGCCGCGAGCGCGGCGGCAAATCCCGGCGAGAAGCGCGCGGGGAGATAGCCGCGGCAGGCCCAGGCCAGCCCGGCGCCCACCGCCACGGACAACGCGATGCCGCCCGCGACCCCCTCCCAGGTCTTCTTCGGGCTGATATCGGGCGCCAGTTTGTGCCGGCCGATCGCGAGTCCCGTCAGAAGCGCGCCCGTGTCGCAGAGCTTGGCCACGACGACGAGCCAGAGACCCAGGGCGAGACCGGTGGTGTCGCGGGGGCCAGTGAGGAGCACGATCCGCGTGAGGAACTGGAGCATGAACGGCACGTAGGTCAGGCCGAAGACTGTCCACACCAGCGTGTCGACCCGTTCCGCCGGCGCGCGCTCGCCGAGGATGCGCACCGCGATCGCGATCACGCCCAGGGCCAGCAATTCCGGCGCGGTGACGGCCGGGGCCAGATAGCGCGGCGCCAGCGTCATGGCGGCCCCGAGCACCAGCCCGAGGCCGGCGAACGGCCGCAGCCCCATCGGCCGCAGCAGGGCGTAGAACTCGTGCAGCGTCAGCGCGCCCATGGCCGTGATCAGCCACACCGCCCCGGTGGCGCCACCGTAGCGCAGGCAGAGCAGGACCAGGGTCCACAACACCACGGTGCTGAATATCCGTTTGGCCACGGGCGGAAGGGGCGGGGGTCAGGCCGACGCCGGGGGCGCGGCGCCCGCCTGGAGTTGTTCCCCCGTGAGGCCGAAGCGTCGCTCGCGGCGCTGGTACTCCTCCACCGCGGCGATGAGGTCGCCCTTGGAGAAATCCGGCCACAGCACCGGGGAGAAGATCATCTCCGCGTAGGCGCACTGCAGGAGGAGGAAGTTGCTGATCCGCATCTCGCCCGAGGTGCGGATGAGCAGGTCGGGGTCGGGGAGGCCGTTGGTGTAGAGGTAGCGGCTGAACGTGGCCCACGAGGCGTCATCCGCCCGCTCGCGCCCCGCGTGGACGGCGGCGGCGAAGGCGCACGCGGCGTCAGCCACCTCCGTGCGCGAGCCGTAGTTGAGGGCGAGGACCAGGTGCCAGTCGGTGAAATGCCGGGTGGCGGCGAGCGCGTGCTGCAACTCCTTGCGCGGCCCGGCCGGCAGCTCCTCGATGTGCCCGATGGTGTGCAGGCGGATGCCATTCTTGAGCAGCGTCCGGGTCTCCCGCCGCAGGAACAACTCCAGCAGTTTCATGAGCGCCGAGACCTCGTCCGCCGGCCGCTGCCAGTTCTCGGCCGAAAAGGCGTAAAGGGTCAGGTAGCGGATGCCGAGGTCGCGCGTGGCATCGATCGCGGTCCGCGCCGCCTCCACGCCGCGGCGGTGGCCCTCGATGCGCGGCAGACCCCGCTGCTTGGCCCACCGGCCGTTGCCGTCCATGATGATGGCCACGTGCTGGGGGATGTTGGCGGGGGCCGGCGGCATGCGGAACTCCGGCTCTTTATTGAAGCCACCCGGTCGTTTGACAAGGGGAATGACCGGACCAAGGTGCCGCATGGCGACTCCGTTGACGCCCGCGGAGATTCGGACGGCGCTCGCCGGACTGGCGGGCTGGACCCTCGCCGGCGACGCGCTGGAGAAGACCTTCACGTTCGGCGGCTTTCGCGAGGCGTTCTCGTTCATGACGCGCGTGGCGTTCGAGGCGGAGGCGCTGGATCACCACCCGGAGTGGACCAACGTCTACCGGCGCGTGACCGTGCGCCTGAACACGCACGATGCGGGCGGCCAGGTCACGGCCCGCGACGTCGAGCTCGCGCGCCGGATCCAGGCGATTTCGTGGGTCGGCTGATCGCGGACTCGCCGCCGCCGCCGTCAGCCGCGCAGGCGCATCAGGAAGTTGAACGTCCGGTCGGCCTGCCCGGGCATGGCCTCGTGCCCGTAGTCGGGATAGAGCGCCATCTGGTGCGGCGCGGTCAGCTTGTTGTAGGCGGCGAACTGGGTCGACGGCGGGCAGATCGTGTCCATCAGGCCGGTGAACATGAGCACCTCGGCGCGGACGCGCGGCGCCAGATGCTGGACGTCGATGTAGCCGAGCTTGGCGAACACCGCGGCCTCGCGCTCGTGCCGCGGATCGAAGAGCCGGAAATAGGTGCGCAGCTCGTCGTAGGCGTCCCGGGCCAGGTCGATCTCCCACACCCGTTGGTAGTCGCAGAGGAACGGATAGACCGGCGCCGCCAGCCGGACTCCGGGCTCGAGCGCGGCGCAGGCGAGCGTGAGCGCGCCGCCCTGCGAGGCGCCCATCGCCCCGATCCGCGCCGGATCCACCTCGGGGAGGTTCATCACGATCCGCGCGAGCTGCGCCGCATCGAGGAAGATCTGCCGGAAAAAGAGTTTCCGTGGGTCGGGATCGTCGAGCCCCCGGATGATCTGGCCCCGCAGGGTGTTGCCCTTGACGCCGCCGACGTCCTCCGACAGGCCGCCCTGGCCGCGGCAGTCCAGCGCCGCCACGCAAAAGCCCTCGGCGACATAGGCCGTCTTCTCGAGCCAGTCGCCGCTGCTCACGCTGTAGCCGTGGAACTGGAGCACCGCCGGATGCCGTCCCGCGCCCCGGGGCCGGAGATACTTGGCATGCACCCGGGCGCCGCCCACGCCGGTGAAAAACAGGTCGAAACACTCCGCGTGCCGGCTCTCCAGCTCCGGGCTCGGCCGCAGCTCCATCCGGGGGTCGACCGCGCGCATCTCGCCCAGCGCCTCCTCCCAGTAGGTGTCGAAATCGGCCGGCCGCGGGTTGGTCCCGGCATAGGTGCGCAGCTGCGCCAGGGGCAGATCGAAACTAAGTGGCATGCCGGCAGGGAAACGGGAAACCTGGGGCCCGGCAAGCCCGGGCCGGCCCCGGAAAGCGGTTGCCAGCGCCCGCCGCCGGCGGCGTAGTGCAGGCATGAAAGTCGCGTTCCTCAGCGGCACCAGCATCGTCAACAGCGACCTGTTCGCGGCCTGGGATGTGCGCACGATCGAGACGCGCCACGGCCCCGTCACCTACAAGCAGCGCGGCGCCTTCGTCCTCATCAACCGCCACGGCTACGGCTTCCCCGTCCCGCCGCACGCCATCAACCACCGCGCCAACATCCAGGCCCTCGCCGACCTCGGCTACGCGGACGTCATTTCGCTCAACTCCGTCGGTTCCCTCCGGCCCGGCCTGCCCCCGGGCACGCTGGTCTCCTGCAGCGACTACGTCGGCCTGCAGCAGGGGCCGGCCACCTTCTTCGACACGGAGCTGAAGGGCGGCGCCCCCGGCATCGCCAACAACCTGATCCCGATGCTCGTCGCGCGGCTGGCGCCGGAATTCACCATCCTCCCGGGGAAGGTCTACGTCCAGATGCGCGGCCCGCGGTTCGAGACCAAGGCCGAGATCCGCATCGTCCGCCAGTGGGGCGACGTGATCGGCATGACCGCGGGCCACGAGGCCGACCTGTGCGTCGAGGCGGGCCTGCGCTACAACAGCCTCGCCTTGATCGACAACTACGCCAACGGCCTCGAGGGCACCGAGATCGACTTCGCGAAGTTCAAGGACCTCGTGAAATCCAACCAGGCGAAGGTCAACCGGCTGTTCGCACGGATGCTGGAAATTCTCGCCTGAGGCGCGGGCGGCGCCCCCCCGGAGGCGGCGGCAAAGCGCGGCGCGGGCTTTTCTTCGCGCGGTTCGTGTGTTTTTTTGATCCTTACTCATGAAAACCATCGGCGTCATCGGACTGGGCATCATCGGCGGCACGTGGGCGAAACATTACGCGGCGGCGGGCGTGCTCGCCGGCTGCTGGAACCGCACGCCGCAGCCGGCGGCGCCGCAGTGGAAGGACTCGCCCGAGGCGGTCGCCGCCGCGGCCGACGCGGTGCAGATCGTCGTGGCCGATCCCCCCGCGGTGCAGGGCGTGCTGGACCGGATCCTGCCGCGGCTCGGCCCGGGCAAGGTGGTGATCCAGTCTTCGACCATCGATCCTGCGAGCAGCGACCGTTTCCGGGAGCAGGTCGAGGCGCGCGGCGCCCGCTACCTCGAGGCGCCGTTCACCGGGAGCAAGCCGGCCGCCGAGCAGCGCAAGACTGTCTACTACCTCGGCGGGCCGCCCGACCTGATCGCGGCGGTGGAGCCGCTGCTCAAGCTCGTGTCGGAGCTGCGCGTCGTCATCGCGCCGGAGCCGCGCAAGGCGGCTGCGCTCAAGCTGGCCATGAACCTCAACCTCGCCGTGCTGCTCGAGGGCCTGTGCGAGGCGCTGATCTTCGCGCGCCGGGCCGGGGTCGGCGACGACACCTTCTTCGCGGCCCTGGCCGGCAACGCCGGCTACTCGCCATTCGCCAAGCTGAAGGAGCCCAAGCTGCGCACGGGCGACTTCGCGCCCCAGTTTTCCGTCAAGCACATGCACAAGGACATGCGCCTCGCCTCGGCCACCGCGGGGGCCGGCCGGCTGCCGCTCCTCGAGGCGGTCCGCGAACGGCTCAAGCTGGCGGAGGACCGGGGCTCGGCCGACGCCGACTTCTCGGTGCTGCTCCAGCTGCTCTAGCCCGGCGCCGGGCCCGCCGGATCGGCGGCGGGCGGGCCGTAGAACTCGTAGTGCTCGACGCTGCAGGATTCCAGCAGCGGCTCCTCCGCGGCGGGGACCACCGACCGGCGCCAGTCCGGCCCGGTGAAGGCCTCCACTGAGGCCAGAGACTCCCAGACGGTGATCATGACAAACGTGCGGTCGGACTGGTCCACCGGCCGGCCGGGGAAAAAGGCGAGCAGGCCGGGATGGGAGCGCACCGTGGGCAGGGAGAACTCGCGGGTCCGGGCCTCGAACAGGTCATTCAAGCCCGGGCGGACCTTGGCGCGAAAGATGCGGATGACCATGACGGCGTGGGCTGAAGGCCGGAGGGTGGGAAAGGAAAGGCGGCGTCAGGCCGCCGGCTGGCCCGGCAACGGATCGGTGGCGGGATCGCCGTAGAAATCGAAGTGCTCGACGGTGCAGGATTCGAGCGCGGACAGGGCTCCGGTGGGAATCACCGACCGATGCCAGTCCGGCCCGGTGAAGTTGGCGAGCGAGGCGGTCGAGTCCCACACGGTGATCATGGTGAATTCCCGGCCCGCGGCGTCGACCGGCCGGCCGGGCAGCAGCGCCAGCAGGCCCGGGTGGCCGCGAACGGAGCTGAAAAACGAGCCCCGGAATTTCGCCTCGAGGGCCGGCAGCTGCCCGGGTTTGGCGACGGCGCGAAATACGCGGATGATCATGGCGG
>Ga0335083_10012223_pt1 | contig 10290 bp, 7 predicted proteins | sample Lox_Sample_42_FD_206716 | JGI IMG/M metagenome (GOLD analysis project Ga0335083, IMG submission 206716) | Soil microbial communities from Loxahatchee National Wildlife Refuge, Florida, United States - Lox_Sample_4.2 | ecosystem: Environmental > Terrestrial > Soil > Wetlands | place: USA: Florida...
CGGTAGTGTAGTTCGCCATTTCTTTACCGAATGGGTCTTCGCCATGGGTGCGGTGCCGGATTAGGTGTCGCAGGGTGCCGGTTGGACCGAAACGGGAACTGGGAGGATAATAGCGCTGGAGCGGTACTTCGAAGCAGGTGAGGACGCGAAAGCCGTTTGAACCGTAACGAATCTCTGGGGTGCTGCGGATAGCCAACTTGTGTGCACGGCCTGTCCCGTCGGCGAGTTCCCTGCGGACTCGCGGGCGGGGCAGGAAAGCCTAATGGTTGGCTCGTGGTGCCCACCTAATCAGAGGTTCACGGCCTAGCAGCCCACGGCCGAGCAGTCCGCTCCGTTTCTGTTTGCAGTGATAAGTTCTAAGTTGTGGGTCAGCCGTTGCGGCGAGTTTGAGTGATTCAGGACGTGCAACTTAATCCTTAGAACGAACTACTTCTTCATGCGCGTACTATTTATAGGCGACATTGTGGGGTCACCGGGGCGGCAGATTGTGCGCGACCGGCTGGCGGATTTGGTGGAGCACCAGCACATCGACCTGGTGATTGCGAACGGCGAGAATTCCGCTTCGGGATTCGGCATCACGCCGAAGATCGCCGACGACCTTCTGGGGCTAGGGATCGAAGTGCTGAGCGGCGGCAACCATAGCTGGGACCGAAAAGAGATTTTCGAATACATGCCGCACGAGCCGCGTCTGCTGCGTCCGGCCAACTTCACGGAAGGCAATCCGGGATCGGGATTGTACGTAGGCACGGCGAAAAATGGCGTCAAATACGCCGTGCTGAACCTGCAGGGGCGAGTGTTCCTGCCGCCGAACGACGATCCATTCAAGAAAGCCGACGCGGAATTGGCAAAACTGGTGCCGGATGTGTCGTTTGTACTGGTAGACATACACGCGGAGACAACCAGCGAGAAAGTCGCGATTGGCTGGTATCTCGACGGGCGCGTGACCGCCGTGGTGGGAACGCACACGCACGTTACGACAGCGGACGAACGAGTGCTACCCAACGGCACCGCCTACATCACGGACGTTGGGATGACCGGGCCTCACAACGGCGTCATCGGAATGGAGCGCGAGGCGATCATCAAGAAGTTCATCGACGGCTTGCCGACGCGGTTCGAAGTGGCAACCGGTGACGTGCAGATGAACGCTGTGGTCATTGAGACGGATGACGCCGGGGCGCGCAACGACGCGGGCCGATTGCGGGCGAAGTCGATTGCGCGGATGCGCTTGAGAGCGGACTAGCGCGCGACGGTTATGTCGAGGGCTAGACTCGCGCCCTCCTGCAGGTCAGGCAACCGGGGTGGGCATCGGATAATCTGAAAGAACATGCGAAGACAGGTTCGAACGTTTGTGGCCAGCATGGCCGCCTTGTGTGTGGGCGGGGTGCTCTGGGCGAGCGCTTCGGAAATTGACGCGGAGTTGATGGCGAAGCGGCGTGTGTTCAAGGAAGTCGGCCCAGGTCTGCGTGCGGTTCGGCATGGCGCCAACGGAAAGTACTATGCGCTGGCGTCCGTCGGCGTGGTGGTGTTCGACCCCCAATTGAAGCGGCTGCGGTTTATTGGCGCGCCGGAGGAAGTGCCGTCGGGGCAGAAAGCTCCGCCCGGTCTGATTGGCTTCGGGGAAGACTGCGACGTGGACGCGAAGGGAAACATCTACGTGGCGGACCGGGCCTACAACCAGATCACGGAGTTTGCTCCTGAGGGGAAAGTATTGCGCTCCTTCCCGGTGAATTCGCCGCTATCGGTGGCAGTGCTGCCGAATGACGAAGTGGCGGTGACCTCGCCAGCACAAAGGACACTCGTGGCCGTCTACGGCGCGAATGGCAAGCTGGCACATGAATTCGGCGAGCCTGAATCGCTCTCGACGCGGGCTGAGTTGGACCGGTATATCAATCTGGGGCGAGTGAATGCCGATCCAAAGGGACACGTGTACTTTGGGTTCACATACTATCCCGAGCCTACGGTGCGGCAGTTCGATCCGGGAGGATATCTCGCGCAGACCTTCCAGTTCACCGGAGTCGATGCGTTTCCCGAAGCGCAATCGGTCCGCAAAGAGATTGAACGGCAGGAGACGCGCAAGGAGCCACCGTTCCTGCGACCCATCCTGACGGCGTTTGGAGTCGATCCGGTCAATGGCGATGTGTGGATGGGGCTGCACAACACACTGGTGCACTTCGACAAAGAAGGGATTCGCCGCTCGGAATATCTCATTTACACGCCGAACGGGACGCGGATCGAAGCGAGCGTGATCCTGGTGGAAGATGAGCGGTTGCTGATTGGCGCCGACCCAATAGGGATCTATGAATTTGCAAGACCTGATCGGCAGCGCTAAAACTTTTCCCGAGATTTCCTCAGGTTGGTTTGCCCGTTTTCAGTGCAAATGGCGCGAAGGGAATTTTTCAGAAGCGTAAATTCGCCGCGAAATCTGTCGAATTTTTGCGGTACTTGCACAATTTCAGTTCTTGTGGAAAAGTTGTGAATGCCATGTGAACGTTGGTACTGGCCCTCGCACACTTTTCGCTTGCTCCGCCGAAGACAGTGCGGGAGAATCCAACCCAGTTTGACGTAGGGGACATTTTGGTCCTGCAAATCTGAACGTGCCGCGCGGAATGTCGGGGGCTTCAGGCATCATTCCCGCGCGGGCAAGAACCTCCAAAGCGTGATGCTTTAGGGAAAACTTGGTTTCCACAGATTATGCACATCTGTGGAAATATGGTGCTATTCGGCTTTTTCCATGACGATGACGACAGCGACGCAAATCGGACGTGAACGCGACACCGCGAATGTTTGGGAGAAGTTCCTCGAGCTGATCAAATCCCGGGTCAGCATCAACACCTACACCACTTGGTTCCAGCCGACGCGGCTGAGCCGCCACGAGGGTGACACGGTGTACGTGCAGATTCCCAGTGCGGTCTTTCGCCAGGTGTTGACCCGCACCTACGGGGAGATTATCAAGGCGGTGTTTCACCAGATGGGCACGCCGCACACGAAGGTCCAGTACGTGTGCACCGAAGAAGAACCGGTAGCGGCGCCGACTGCGGCCGGAGCGGGGGCCAAGCAGTCCAAACTCGACTTCGAGAGCAGCGACCACCAACTGAACCCGCGCTACACTTTCGACACATTCGTGGTTGGCAAGTCCAACGAATTTGCTCATGCCGCTTCCCGGGCCGTGGCCGAGCAGCCATCGAAAGCGTACAACCCGCTCTTCCTGTACGGTGGCGTGGGCATGGGCAAAACGCACTTGATGCATGCCATCGGGCACATGATCAAGAAGCGCAATCCCGCAATGAAGCTGAGCTACGTGAGCGCGGAGAAGTTCACCATCGAGGTGATCAATTCGCTACGCTTTGACCGCATGATCAGCTTCCGCGATCGCTTCCACACCGTGGACGTGCTGCTGGTCGACGACATCCAGTTCATCGCGGGGAAGGAACGGACGCAGGAAGAGTTCTTCCATACATTCAACGCGCTCTACGAGCAACAGAAGCAGATTGTCATCTCGTCGGATTGCCTGCCGAAGGACATCAACTCGATTGAAGAGCGGCTGCGGTCGCGGTTTGAGTGGGGATTGATTGCCGACATTCAGCCGCCCGACCTCGAGACGAAAATTGCGATTCTCCAAAAGAAGGCGGAGAACGACCGGTTCAACCTGCCGGATGAAGTGGCCGAGTACATCGCGCGGGCCATCAAGTCGAACGTGCGAGAGCTGGAAGGGGCGTTGACGCGGCTGATGGCCTACGCATCGCTGACGGGAACGGCCATCACGCTGGCGACGGCGCAGTCGGTGCTTCGGAATATCATCGCTTCGCAGGAGAAGCGCGTCACCATCGACCTGATCCAGAAGAGTGTGAGCGAGCACTTCAATTTGCGCGAGCAGGATCTGAAGATTCGCAGCAATACGCGCGCGATTGCATTCCCGCGCCAGGTGGCGATGTACATCGTGAAGCAGCTCACGACGGCGTCTTTGCCGGAAATCGGCCGTCAGTTCGGCGGGAAGCACCACACAACCGTGTTGCACTCGATCAATAAGATCGAAGAGTTGCGTCGGTCCGACAAGGAACTGAACCGCACGATTACGCGGTTGATGGACGCGCTGCAGTAGTTACAACGTTTTCCACTCACTCCAACGCAAGACACCGAGCTTCGGCCGTGGTGTGTCCGGAAGCATGGCTATCAGTTCAAGCTGGTTGCCGTCCGGATCGTCGAAATAAAGCGAAGCCGCAGGCATCCAGGCCAAGACGTCGGGCTCTTCGGTAGGCTGGCGCTGAAAATCGCGCGGTGTAATGCCCTCAGACTTGAGCTTTTCGGCTGCTTGCAATAGCTCGGGCAAATCCATGTGGAAAGCGGTATGCAACTGCATGCGCTGAGGGCCGGAGCCTGTCTCCCACAGTCCCAGCATGGATTTCCCGCGTCCACCAAGCCAGTAGAAAGCGACATGACGCTCCGGAAATGTCGCGGCCAAGTCTAAGCCGAGAACGTCACTGTAAAATTTTATTGCGCGCTGGAGATTCGTGACCGTGAGATGCGCTTCGAAAAGTTCCTGGATCGCAAGCATGGTGTTCTCCTGCACCAAATTGAAACTTGGGACTCCATCATGGCGGAATATTTTGTTGGCGAAAAGTTTTTGTTCATGGAAAGAGTGTGAAGGAAGAGTCATTGGTCTCGACAAGAAGAAGATTTTAGCCAAGAAATTTGTGTGGAGAATTTGTGCGGAGTGGGTGGGAAAGTTGCGAATGGAATGTGGAAGAAAAATATCGGAGAGTAGGTCGAACGATTTTGGGACTCGTTTTCCGAAGAACCGCAAAAAATTCCACTGCACATCAATGTGAAAGTAGCGCGGCCCAGTTGGGTCGCTGCGATTTTTCCACCAATCCACAGCACTCATCACAACAACAAGGCTCTTTCGGTTTCATTTTCAAACAAAATCTTGAAATGGTTGTGGATGATGGTTGGTTGTGAAAAAGGAATAGTACCGGCGGTACCGAAACGCAGAGCAAAGCAAGAAATCCTCATCCACTCGCATTTCCACAGGCTTTTTCGCGTGGCTGCCCTTTATACTTTGGCGAAAAACGAGTACAGTACGCTTACGGCCTAGTACACCGGAGAGCCTAATGACTGCAACGGGAACCGTGCGTGAGGAAAGCCAATCCATGGAATTCAGCGTAACCAAGTCAGCGCTGCTCAATGAACTCACTACGACGCAAGGCGTGGTCGAGCGCAAGACGACAATCCCTATCCTCTCGAACCTGCTGGTGGAAGCAAAGGGAAGCCGGTTGGCGATTACCGCGACTGACCTTGAACTGAGCGTACGGACATCGTGTGAAGCGAAGGTCAAGAAAGATGGGGCCGGCACGATCCCCGCTAAAAAATTACTGGAACTGGTACGGTTGCTGCCGGAAGGCGAGATCAAGTTCAAACTGCTTGATAACCACTGGATCGAGATCGTGAGCGATAAAAAGAAATACAAGATGGTCGGCATGGCGAAAGAAAACTTCCCCGCATTGCCGACCATGCCTCACACGCTCGTGAAGATTCCCGCCGCAGTGCTGGAAAGCCTAATTGCGAAGACGAAGTTTGCCATCTCCATGGAAGAGTCCAGATACACGCTGAATGGCGGGTTATTGATTCTCAAGCCAGACACACTTGCGATGGTGGCGACCGACGGACACCGTTTGGCTTTGGCGGAAACAGATCAAAAACTGGCTGGGCTGAATGGCGAAGTACGTGTGCTGATCCCGAAGAAGGCCATGGATGAGGTAGAAAAACTTTCGGCTGGGGCCGGCTCCGACGCGAGCTTGGAATTTGCGAAGGACGAGAGCCATTTGTTCTTCCAGGTCGGCCATCGTCTATTGATTTCCCGCATCCTGACCGGACAATTCCCGAATTACGAAGCGGTGCTACCGCGCGAGAACAGCAAAACTGTGGTGCTAGAGCGTGCGGAGTTGAGCGATGCGGTGCGCCGTGTGTCGCAATTGGCCGATCAGAGGTCGCACGCTGTAAAACTCTCGGTTTCGAAGGAAGGCGTGGAGATTTCAGCGTCGAGTCCGGAATACGGCGAAGCCAAGGAATCGATCGAGAAAGAGTACAAGGGCGATGCCATCGCCATCGGATTCAATTCCAGCTACATGCTGGATTTTCTGGCGGCGGCCGCGGACGGGCCGATCAGCATCGAGTTAAAAGACGAACAATCCGCCGGGCAGATGCGCCCGCTGGCAGACGAAAGCTATCGTTACCGGTATGTAATCATGCCGATGCGGATTTGAGCCCACACCCTATTTAAATAATTGAAAATAATACACTTAGATATCCACAACCCTCTCCCGGCCTGTTGAGAAAACAAGCCGTTTCCGGTAAAATCTAAGGGTTGTCGATTCGCAGATTTTCCTCCAAATCGACACGTCCGCCAGGCCCGGTTTTGCCGCAAATAGCCCTGCGCCAGGGGCTGGTCGAACCACCTGGAGAACATAAGTCTTCGCCGCGTCCCGGGTTGCGGGATGGGATGGAGCAGGAACCCTACGAGCCCGATCTGCCCAGCAGACTGCGGTCAAAGGGTGAGGCGACGCATGGAAGTCGATCATCACGCCTTTCCTAGCTTCACAGAATCGAGTTGAGCCATCGCAGGCAGCGCCCGCTGTGCGCCGGGTGTGCTGCAGGGGCGGAGTCCGAACGATGGGATAGCCGTAGGCACGCACATCAGGAGCTGACATGGGCGACAAGGAAACAGTGACGGGCAAGGGCGGTCACGCATACGACGCGAAGTCGATCAAAGTGTTGGGCGGCCTGGAGGCCGTGCGTCTGCGTCCCGCCATGTACATCGGGTCGACGAGCGAGATGGGCTTGCACCACCTGGTGTGGGAGGTGGTGGACAACTCCGTCGACGAAGCGATGGCGGGATTCGCGGATGAAGTCAACGTCACAGTGCATGCGGACAATTCCGTCACCGTGGTCGACAACGGTCGCGGCATCCCCGTGGACATACACGCGACGGAAAAGCGGCCAGCGGCGGAAGTGGTGCTCACCGTCTTGCATGCCGGCGGAAAGTTCGACAGCGAAACGTACAAGGTGTCCGGCGGATTGCACGGCGTCGGTGTTTCGGTGGTGAACGCGCTTTCGGACTGGTTGGAACTGGAAATTCAGCGCGATGGCGCCGTGTGGGAGCAGACCTACGAAAAGGGCAAGCCCACTTCCAAGCTGAATCAGACCGGAAAGACGCGGAAGACCGGCACGAAAGTCACGTTTCATGCCGATCCTTCCATCTTCGAAAAAACGACCTACAGCTACGACACGTTGGCGACTCGCCTGCGTGAATATGCGTTCTTGAACAAGGGTCTGAAAATCACGCTGACCGACGAGCGCACCGAGAAGAGCGCGGAATTCAAGTTCACCGGCGGCATCGCGGAATTCGTAAAGCATCTGAACCGGGGCAAAACCACGCTGCATGACTCGCCGATCTACATGGAAGGGAAGAAAGGCAACGTGGAGATGGAAATCGCCCTGCAATATAACGACTCCTACGGCGAAAACGTGTTCGCGTTCGCGAATACGATCAACACCGTCGATGGCGGCACGCACCTTTCGGGCTTCCGCTCGGGCCTGACGCGCACCATCAACAACTTCGCTTCGGCGAACGGCATGCTGAAGGAACAGAAAGACGAAGTCAGCATCACGGGTGATGACGTCCGCGAAGGCCTGGTGGCTGTGGTCAGTGTACGCCTGCCGCAACCGCAGTTCGAAGGGCAGACCAAGGGCAAGCTCAACAGCGACATCAAGGGCGACGTCGAGCAGCTCGTGAACGAAAAGCTCGGCGAATGGTTCGATAAGCACTCGACCGTGGCGCGCAGGATCATCGGCAAGTGTATCGATGCGGCGCGGGCGCGCGAGGCAGCCCGCAAGGCCCGCGAACTGACGCGGCGCAAGTCGGCGATGGATTCCAGCGGCCTCCCGGGAAAGCTGGCGGACTGCCAGGAGCGCGACCCTTCACGTTGTGAGCTGTTTGTGGTTGAGGGCGAATCGGCCGGCGGTTCAGCGAAGCAGGGGCGCGACCGGAAGTACCAAGCGATCCTGCCCCTCAAGGGCAAGATCCTGAACGTCGAAAAGGCGCGCTACGACAAGATGCTGGGCCACGAAGAAATCCGCGCCATCATCACGGCGCTGGGCACGGGCATCGGCAAGGATGATTTCGACGCCGGCAAGCTGCGCTACCACAAGATCATTCTGATGACCGATGCGGACGTCGACGGCTCTCACATTCGCACGCTGCTGCTGACCTTTTTCTTCCGCCACATGAAGGAACTGATCGAGCGTGGGCACATTTTCATTGCGCAACCGCCGCTCTACCGCGTGAAGCGCGGCAAGAGCGAGCGCTATATCCGCGACGAGCGCGACTTTGCGCGCGAGTTGATGAAGCGGGCCACGGAAGACCACGTGGTGAAGGCCAAGGAAGGCGTCACGCTGCAAGGCGCCGGGCTGACCTCATTCCTGCTGAACGTGCAGGAGTTTGCGGCGGTGGAAGCGAAGCTCGCGCGCCGGTTGAAGGATGCGGGACTGGTGAACGTGCTGGCGGAAAGCGGTCTCGACAAAAAGAACGAGTTCGAAGACAAAAAAGCGCTCGAGAAGCTGCTGAAGGAAGTCGACCAGGCGAAGCTGAAGCTCGATGGCAAGGTGGCGTTCGATGAAGAGCACAGCTTATACGAAATCCAGTTCGGCGCGCCCCACAACCAGAAGATCAATTGGGCACTGGCTTCCACCGCGGACTACAAGCGGCTGCGGGCGCTGGCAAAGCAAATCGAAGAGTACAACAAGCCGCCGTTCTTGATTACGCGCAACGGCGATAAGGCCACGAAGGAAAAAGCCGGCGACGTGCTCGCCTATGTGATGGAAGACGCCAAGAAAGACTTCACCATCACGCGGTTCAAGGGCCTGGGCGAAATGAACCCCGAGCAGTTGTGGGACACCACGATGAACGCCGAAACGCGCACCTTGCTGCAGGTGAAGCTCGAGGATGTGGTGGAAGCGGAGAAGATCTTCACCACGTTGATGGGCGAAAACGTGGAAGACCGCCGGAAGTTTATCGAAGATAACGCGCTCGAAGTGGTCAACCTGGATATTTGATCGGCACGGGCGGCCTCTTGCGCCACATTCGGGATACAGAAAATTTACCGGCTGGAAGCCGGCGCTACCAGATGATGCATCAGTTGGGATGGACGACATTGCCGGGGCTGCGGGGGCTGAGCGTGAGCGAGTTTCGAGCCACGCCGACGACGGCCCCGGACAACGAAAAAGGAGTAGCGCTCGAGTTCGCGACAGAAGCGGAGCGCGACTCATTTTTGCAGCAGGTGGAAGCGGATTTTGCACCGCGGCGGTTTACCAACGCGGCCGACGCGTTCGACACGGTAAAAGCGTACGTGCTGGAACGCGCGAACAAAAGAATTTGAACTCAGGACTGACGAGGAAACATGGCTGACGAACAGAATCTTTCGATCCTGCTGCCGGTAGATATCGAAGCCGAGATGAGGAAGTCGTATCTCGACTATGCGATGAGCGTCATTATCGGCCGCGCGTTGCCGGAAGTGCGCGACGGGCTGAAGCCGGTGCACCGCCGCATTCTCTTCGGGATGTACGAACTGGGACTCACGTCCACGCGGCCTTACCGCAAGTGCGCGAAGATCGTCGGCGAAGTGCTCGGCAAGTATCACCCGCATGGCGACGCGCCGGTCTATGACGCGTTGGTGCGCATGGCGCAAGACTTCAACATGCGCTACCCGCTGGTGGATGGCCAGGGCAACTTCGGCTCGGTGGATGGCGATATGCCCGCGGCGATGCGGTACACGGAAGCACGCCTCGCGAAAATTGCCGAAGAGCTGCTGGCGGACATTGAGAAAGAAACCGTCGATTTCGCTCCCAACTTCGACGAAACCGAAAAGGAGCCGCTGGTTCTCCCCACGCGTGTCCCGAACCTCCTGGTGAACGGCGCAAGTGGCATCGCCGTCGGCATGGCGACAAACATCCCGCCTCACAATTTGCGCGAGGTGATCGACGCAACGATTGCGATGGTCGAAAAGCCGGACATCACCTTGAAAGAAGTGATGAAGATGGTGCCCGGGCCGGATTTGCCGACCGGCGGCTTCATCGCGGGCCGCGAAGGCATCCTACAGGCGTATCAGACAGGTCGCGGCAGCTTTACGATGCGCGCCAAGGCGGCAATCGAGGAATCCGCCAAAGATCGCGAAAATATCGTCATCACGGAAATTCCTTATCAGGTCAACAAGGCCCGATTGATTGAGCGCATCGCCG
>Ga0335083_10012224_pt1 | contig 10289 bp, 11 predicted proteins | sample Lox_Sample_42_FD_206716 | JGI IMG/M metagenome (GOLD analysis project Ga0335083, IMG submission 206716) | Soil microbial communities from Loxahatchee National Wildlife Refuge, Florida, United States - Lox_Sample_4.2 | ecosystem: Environmental > Terrestrial > Soil > Wetlands | place: USA...
ATCCTGGAGGACGCCGAATCCAAATGCTCCCAGCTCAATCTGAAATTTCCAGCCGCCTCCGATGATCGCGAAAACTAATATTTTTATGACCCTATCCGCCCATCTCTTTGACATCTCCCGTGCTACCGATGCCATCACGCTCCAAACCTATCGTCAGGATATTCTCTCTGACGATTGCCTGGACGCTGGGGAAAAGGAAGAACTCTGTCACGCGATTGAAAAGCGTTTCGCTTTTCTCAACGCCCGCGCCGTTGGAGAGCAAACACCCCGCTGGTAAAAAATATGATTATTCCCGCAAAAAAAGTTTGGCTGGCCCCATGGCGGGGCTATCTCGTCGTTGGCTGCCATTTTCACGACCAGGACATCATGCTTGACCTCGACACCGGGCTGCAGCGGTGTTCCTTGCTCGCGCGCTCCCGACCCCGGTACGAGAACATTATGGATAAACCCTTACGCCCCAAACTCACGATGTTCATTTTTTAATGATGCAAATCCTCCCGCCACAATGTATCGAACCGGTCGCCCGCCGCAGGGGCCGTCCGCCAAAATCGCTGGTCCTGAGAGCCGAATCTCAGAATCTCCCACCTGGCCCGGTCAAAAGCATTTTTTGCGGTATTGAAACTGTCTCATGTGTTGCCGGTGTTTCTATCGACTACGTCTACGAAATGGTTGAGCGCGGCCGCTTCTTATGGGTGTGGAATGTCTCCTGTGGCGCCGGCTCCAAACGCGCGCTCCGTTTCTGGTCGCGCGAAATTAATGCTCCCGCCTCCGTGCGCAAACTTAAGCTCGACGCCGTCATCCAGGCCATGGTGCCCTCCCGTGCCCATATGAACGGCCAGTTCGATGGCCTGCGCGCCTGGGAGTTTCGGCATCTTCTTCATCTCTCGAAACCAACCTTGCACCATATGCGCGAAGAACTCGGCATTTGTGGCGCCGCGCGCACCCTGTTCATTCCTCGCGCCAATATCGAACAATTTTTTCACCGCCGCTGGCTTGGCAAAATACATAAGAAACGCAGGCCATCTCGCTTCAAAAACCCTTACTACCAGCCGAAAGCCTGGAATTGAAAACCGGGGTAAACACCATGAACCATCATTCTATTTCTTCACAGCCTAAATCTGTACACGGGGCCGGGACCGTGCGGCATTGGGCGGCTGTGGACGTAACGATAGCCCAATGCCGGCATAATGTATCCGCGCGCGACGGTGGAATCACGGCATCGCGCAGGTCCGGAGCAGGCGGTTTTTCCTGTTATCGCCCCTCCGGGCCTTTCTCCGAATGCACTACCCACAAACATGCAGTGCATTCTTTCATCCTGCCACTCGTTCGCCGGCGGACGCCGTCATGTATTCCGCTGGCGACTCACCTTCATTCCACGGATTGGCTGCGGCGGCCATCCGGCTTCCTTTCTCATTGAATGACCATACCCATGGCCAAATTAAACCAAAATCACCAAATCAACCTTGCCGGTCAAAAAACCAAACCAAAAACAAACCGATCCAAACCAAAAATTTAAAACTAGAAACAAACCAACCATGAAAGATAAAAATGAACTCCTAAATGACGCCGGCCTTGTCCGTGACATCGAAGCCTGGTGCCAGGTCAAATATCCTGCCGATGATACCGAACGGAACTTTCGCGATGCGCTCTTCCGCAAAACCTTCGCCGAGCTCCCCAACATGGAAATCCAGCATGTCCGGCGTATCAATGAGGCGCTTTGCGATATGGAATTCCCAACTCCCATAGCTCTTGGCCTGCGCCGTGAAACCCTCAACCAGCTCGCCCGCCACCATGACCTCAAAAAATATCGCCAGGTTAAAGTCCCTATCATTTCCGCCCCAAAAAAAGAGGCCGTCAACTAATACAGGATTCCCAAAAAAAATTTGGATGGCAACGGCGATGAGATTCGCCAAAGAGGTTCACATACCAATGCTGTTCCCTCTCCGCTTCCATCGAATGGGAGGGGAGAGGGTTAGGGTGAGGTGAGGGTTCGGTTCTGCCTTTTGCAAAAGATGTCAACTTCCCGTCCTTCCATCACCCTTGCGCGGTTGAAATAACATCCAGCAACCAGCCAGCCAAATCAAAATGCCAATAACCACTACGGATACAATCCACACAGTGGCCGGCCGGGGATTGATCAAATGGTAACTCCCGTCCGGCATATAAACGATGTTGTTTTTCCCGGCGATAGTTTCCATGCCCAACAACCATACAAGTCCCCGAAAAACAACCGGCTTGCTGAAAAGCACGAGCAACGCACCAACAAAAATGAATAGCCATCCTGCCTTTTTCCTGGTGTCGCTTTTCATTACGCCATCATTTGCCATTTCTTCAGCAAATCAAGCTGACAATTGTCCTCTCCTGAAATAGCACTCCCGATTGAATTAACACTGGAGACATGAAAATCGCTATGCTTGAAAGTCATCTGCGCTGCATCCTGGGCGCCTCGCGCATCAATGCGGACTCTTTTATTCGTCCTGAAATTTTTCCTAAAGCCTCCAATGCCCGGCGCAATGCTTCCCGCCGCTTATTTGGTTTTAGCTCCTACGGCAAGGCTTATCGCCGCAATCGTTGGCCGGAACTTCGCCGCCATAACACCCTCCGTTCCTATCATACCGCCTATATGCGTTTGTGGCGGAAGAAAAAACGTAATTATCCCGGCATTACTTCAGCATACAGTCTTCTTACAGATTCCCTGCATAAAACGATAATCGTGAACACACCCAGCAATATTCCCAACGGGAAATGCAGGCAATTAATCCCCGCCACTACCATCGAAAATGTCCGGTTCTTCCGCTGGCGCAAAAACAATCCCGACATCAAATTTAAAACTCCGCAAACCACCAAGAATATTCCCCCAATCACATAGAAAATGATAAATATTCCAAGAAATGCTGCCGGTGGCGGCCCGTCTTTTTGGTTCTTCCATATCTCCGGGTTCATGAAGATGAAATGCATGAACATGAAATGCGCCAGCAGAAACAGTATCCCCAGCAGTGCCAGCCCCGCGCCAACAAAATGAAAAATCGACAGCAGATTCAGATGATCTTCATCAATATTCCGCTGGTCTCTCGGCAACGGAGCCATTGGCGGTATGGGAGGCGGCTCATTCATCTTTGTGGGACCGCGGATGTTGTCACGGGGTCATCCTGCAATCCTGCATCGCCCGGCATCAAATTCTCATTGATGCATTTAGCTTCAACCAATTGTCCTTTGTCGTCGTAATGCAACTGTATCACCCACCCAAAAACATTGTCCGGCCATTTGCCGCCCGGCAGAAGTTTCTCCGGCTTGGCGCCCAGTGCCTGGAGCAGTTGCGGAATATCACCATGATGCCAGCAAATCAGAATATGTGCGCCGTGAGGTTTGGCGCGGAGAGCATCCGCCAATTCCTGGTATTGTTTCGCCTGGAACTCCTGGTCAATGGCGAGCCCGGTCGCCTTGCTCAATGGCTCCAGTGTCAGCCTCGGCCGATGGCTGCCTTTGGAATCCGCAGCAGCAAACAAATGGTCCAGCGTTACCGGTTTGCCATCGATGGTAAAATTCTTGAAGTAATGTACGTATGCGTTTGCCCGCTGGTAACCCACTGGCGTCAAATCATATCCTGTCTCCGGCTTCTCAGCATGTCGTATGATCAACACCGTCGTATCCTTCAGCCCTGGTGAATCCGCCGCCAAAACCGGCGTGACGGCGAGTAGGAATGCCCAAAACCACAGGTTGAATTTCATAGCCCGTATCATAGCCACCTTGTCACTGGCCGGTCAATCGCCCGCAATGAGGTTTTCCTTAGTCATCAGCGTTGCCTCCCGGATTCCACTGCATGGCCTGGAACCACGGCGTCACGTCCGCATAAAGGACAAAAACGATCATCACGATAAGAATTAAAATGCCAAGCCAAAACGCCAGCGTTTTAACACCATCCGGGACATTTGTACGAAGATGAAGCACCACCGTTCCAACGCCCCAGACAATTGGAATAAGCAGCCCAATCACACCGTGCCAATAAAGCATTGAAGCCAGCAGTGGCATCGCTACGTCATGGTCCGTTAATACTCTGTGACAAATCCCTGCCGCCAGCACTCCCACTACGATGACCGCCACCTGCATGATCGTTACCATCACGATATTTCGGATTGAAGCCATTGCGTAAGTTATGACCAAATACTAAAAGGATCATCACGATTTGCAATGGGCGTTACCGCGATGTTATGAGTGAGATGCCCGGCCTATTTTTTTATTTCAACCCGCTTTTCCAACTGCGTAATTTTCGATGCAATCTTTTGATTGTTACGCTCCAACGCAGCCTTGTTCTTTTCAATGCGCGCTTCCAGCTCCGCGATTCGGGCATCGAGCGGATTGACGCGATTGCCCGCATGGCGGGGCTGTTTTCCGGGTTCCACTACTTCGTTTTTCATGGTTTAGTAGTAGCTGATTCATTGGTTTAAAAGCATTTGCAATACCACTTAGCGGCTGAAAAAGGACGGATTTTGCGGGTTTTCTCGGCACTATCAAACCGCGCAGTAAAACGGGTCTGGGCTGATTTGCCTCTCGGTCACCGAATCGTTTCTTGACCTTTTCGGATTAAATGGCAAACTGTCCGGCTCGGTTAATTATTTTTTTATAAAATGCAGCACATTCGTAACATCGCCATCATCGCGCACGTTGACCACGGCAAAACGACCCTCGTGGATTGCCTGCTCAAGCAGTCCGGCACCTTCCGCGCCAACCAGGTCGAGACACAAACCGAGCGCCTGATGGACTCGATGGATTTGGAGCGGGAGAAGGGCATCACCATCCGCGCCAAGAACGCCGCCTTCAAATACAAGGACTTCCACATCAACATCGTGGATACCCCCGGTCACGCGGATTTTGGCGGCGAAGTTGAACGCATCATGAACATGATTGACGGTGTGCTGCTCGTGGTGGATGCTGCCGAAGGCCCGCAGGCGCAAACCCGCTTCGTTTTGCGCAAGGCGTTGGAGGCTGGCGCAAAGCCGATTGTCGTCATCAATAAAATCGACCGCGACAATGCGAATCCTAAAAAAGTCCTCGACCAGGTATTTGAACTTTTCATGTCATTGAACGCCACGGACGAGCAATTGGATTTCCCGTTCATTTATTGCTCCGCCAAAGCGGGCTACGCCAAATTGGACCTGGCCGATACCAGTACCACGATGGAGCCGTTGTTTGATGCCATTGGCAAACACATTCCGCCGCCCCGCGCGCTCGCCGGCGATGGATTTCAGGTGCTCGTGGCCAATCTGGATTATAGCGACTACCTGGGACGAATCGCTTTTGGGAAAATTTACGAAGGAAAAATCAAAGTGGGGGACCCTGCGATTTGCCGCCACGGCAACGGCAAAATTTCCAAGAACAAAATCACGATGATTTATCACTTCGAAGGCATGAAGCGCATCGAGATCCAGGAAGCGCATGCCGGCGACATCGTAGGTCTGACTGGCTTTGAAGAAGTGTTCATCGGCGAAACGATTTGTGACGGCGAAACCCGTCCGGCGCTGCCTTATATTCCGATAGATCCCCCGACCATCCAGATGGAATTTGCCGTCAACGACGGCCCGCTGGCAGGGAAGGACGGCAAGCTCGTGACCGCGCGCCATATCTGGGACCGACTGCAAAAAGAAATCCGCACCAATGTCGCCTTGCGTGTGGCACAAACCAGCGACCCGAAAGTTTTCGCGGTCAGCGGACGCGGCGAAATGCAAATCGCCATCCTGGTTGAGCAGATGCGACGTGAAGGCTATGAAGTCCTGGTATCGCGTCCTGAAGTTCTTTGGAAAAAAGGGCCAGCCGGCGAATTGCTGGAACCGGTTGAAAAATTATTCGTCGAAATTCCCAGTGAGAATCTGGGCGCGGTGATGGAAAACCTTTCCTTCCGCAAAGCCCAAATCACGAACATGAACCACGTGGGGGTCCACGTTTCCGTGGAAGCAATTGTGCCGATGCGCGGAATCATTGGTTTTGAAACGGATTTGGTCAATATGACCCGCGGCATGGGCGTTATGAGCCATTTGTTCCATGAATACGGCACTGATCGCGGTGAAATCGCCGCTCGCAAAAACGGCTCACTCGTTTCCATGGACGGCGGCGAGGCAACCAGCTATGCGCTCAACATGATCCAGGAACGCGGGCGTTTGATGGTTGAACCGGGTGATGAAGTTTACGTTGGCATGATCGTCGGTGAAAACGCGCGCGAGAATGACATCCCGGTGAATCCGGTGAAGGAAAAGCGATTGACTAACATGCGTTCGCAAGGCGATGGCAAGGGCATCCAGCTCGCGCCGCCGCTCAAGCTGAGTTTGGAACGCGCCTTGGAATACATTGACGTAGACGAATTTGTTGAAGCCACCCCGAAGAACCTGCGGTTGCGCAAAAGAATCCTCGACGAAAACCAGCGCAAGCGGTCTGAAAAATCACGCGTCCTCAAATTCGTCGAGGAGTAGACCTTAGTAATTCTGGCGCTTTAATTTTTAGCCGGACGGCGGTCTTTACCGGGCAAGTCGTAGTCCATGCCTACGAGGCAAACGTCGTCCTCAAATTCGTGGCTGACGGAGAAATTGCGAACGGTATCCAGCAGCCCATCGAAAAGTTGCCCCATTGGTTTAGCTATTGATGCTTTTACATCGAGCATCAATCGTTGCTGCGAATACAATTCCTCATTCGCGCCCTGCACTTCGTAAAGCCCGTCAGTAAAAAGCATGGCAAGATCCCCTGGAATAATCTGTGTTTCCGTCGTTTCATAACGCGGATCTTCGAAAAGGCCCAGCGCCGGCTGGCTGTGGCCCGAGGCGTTGGCCAGCGGTATGATGATATTTTCTGCCCGGCGCACGAGCAGCGGTTTGGGATGTCCGGCATTGGCAAAACGCAACCTGCGCGTCTGCCAGTTCGCCACAAAATAAAAGGCCGTGGTAAGCATCGGCGAGCCGGTGGTTTTGAGAATATTGAATAAATCTGAATTGAGCTTGCGCAGAAAAATTCCCGGATCGCCGGAACAAGGTTTCAATTCTTCTGACAGCGCGCGAATCATGGCTGTAACCAGCGCCGCGCGAATGCCATGCCCCGTCACATCACAAATCAAAACACTCGCTTCGTCATCTGAAAGCGCGGAGACCGCAAAAAAATCTCCACTGACGGTTTCAGCGGATTGATAGCGATGCACAAACTGAAATGCGCTTTGCTCCTCGGGAACATTATTGGGAAATACCGGATATTGTTGCGGCAGCATTGTGAGCTGGATTTCGCGCGCCATTCGCAGGTTTTCCTCCATGATCTGGTTTTTCGCGCGCAATTCCTCACGGCTGCGCGTCAGCTCAGCTGTCGTACGCTTAATCTGCTCCTCGGCATATTTACGTTCCGTGATATCTTCGACTGTGCCCTCGTAATAAAGCATTTTCCCTTCGGCATCGCGCACTGCCCGGCAATTTTCAGAAATCCAAATGACGGTTTTGTCCTTGCGATAAATCCTTGACTCAAAACCGGTGATGACATCGTTGCCCTGCATCAATTCGACAAATTCATCACGGCGGCCGGGCTCAACGTAAAGCCGGTGGGCAATATCGGTTATTTTGGCCATCAAGTCAGCCGGCGAATCGTAGCCGTAAATGCGGGCGAGGGCGACATTGGCCATGACATAATGGCCGTCCGGCGTAGTGCGAAAAATGCCTTCAATCAGGTGATCGAAAATACCGTAATAATTTTCTTTTTCTGCCACCAATGCAGCGCGCTCGATCTGACGCTCCATCGCGCAACGGATTGTGCGCCGGATTAAGTGCGGTTCAAATGTCTCCCGTGCCAAAAAGCCCTGCGCGCCGGCATTGCTCGTTTCTATGGCGAACACTTCATCCTGAATTGAGCCGACGATAATGACTGCCAGATGCGGCAATTGTGTCGTGAGCGATGTAATCAGGAATAATCCGGCGGCGTTGGCCGTGGGGGGTTCAAACAGGATCGCGCTAAATGAGTTGGCCTTGACGGCGGACGCCGCGTGTTCCAGGTCGGAACGCTCAATCATTCCGCCGGTTTTGCGCAGCACGGCATCGACGTCTCGCGCAAACTGCTCGTCTTTGCCAATGAACAAAATTTTTAATGCCTCGGAGTCCATCGTACAACTTTGGCGTCAGCAACCAACCGGTCGCTTTGATAAAGATACATTTTTCACCATGCGCTGCAAGAGAGGATGCAATGTAGCGCCGAAAAATAATAAGCATCCCGTACGCCAATTTGCATAAAGAACAACCGCATCTTCATGCAGCAAAAAGGCCAACAACAATTTTTGTCTGTTAATTTTTTGATTTGATGATATTCAATGCTTGTGGAGTTGAATCCTTCCATGTCCTCGAAGAGTTGCGCAGCCGGTTAATTGCCGGCGCTTGTTTTTATGTCTTCAGCAAAAAATCGCTACCTGATTATTATCATCCTGGGCGCGCTCTCGACCATCAGCCCGTTTGCGATTGATATGTATCTGCCGGCGTTTCCCGAACTGGCAACCGCTTTACACACGTCCACTCCGCGGGTTCAGCTATCCATTGTCAGCTATTTTGCGGGATTCTCTATTGGACAGCTGATTTACGGGCCGTTACTGGATCGGTTCGGGCGCAAGCGGCCATTGTATGCCGGACTGGCCCTGTTTGTGGTAGCGTCAGTACTATGTATGTATTCGCAGAACGTGAAATTTCTTATCGCGATGCGTTTTGTGCAGGCCATTGGCGGATGTTCGGCGGGAGTGGCGAGCATGGCAATGGTTCGCGATTTTTTTCACGTGGATGAAACGGCCAAAATTATTTCGATGTTGATTTTAATACTCAGCGTATCACCCTTCCTGGCGCCGAGCGTCGGTTATTATGTGGCCTGGCATTTGGGTTGGCGATGGGTCTTTGTGTTGCTGGCGGCGTTCGCTCTGCTGATGTTGATAGTATGCCGCCTCTGCCTGCCAGAAGGCCACAAGTCGGACAATACGGTCTCGCTTAAGCCAATGCCAATAATTCGAAATTACCTGGAGGTTTTGAAAGAGCCCCAGTTCCTCACCTACGCTTTGGCAGGGTCATTTGCATTTGCAGGCCTCCTGGTATATGTGTCGAGTTCGCCGATCATTTTCAGGGAAGTCTTTCACGTGAGTGGAGGACAATTCAGCCTAATCTTCGCGACCATGGCCGTGGGATTTATTGGCGCAAACCAGGTAAACGTCTTTCTGCTGCGAAAGTTTTCCAGCGCCCAGATTTTTTATGCAACATTGCTCGTGGAATGCCCGGTTGTATTATTCTTTTTGATCGGTACCTATTTCAACTGGCTTGGGCTGCCGGCGGTGATGGCGCTGTTGTTTATCGTGTTATCGAGTCTGGGCCTGGCATATCCTAACGCGGCGGCGTTGGCTGTCGTGCCATTCGACCACAACATCGGCAGCGCGTCGGCCATGCTCGGCTTCCTGCAAATCGGCATAGCCGTGCTGGCGGCATCGGTGATCGGCTTAACAAACTCACATACCATGACGCCGGTGGCACTCCTTGTGGCCGTAACGTCATGGATTGGTTTGGCTATTTTAATTATCGGCAAGCGCCGTATCGGTCAGTTGCGTTATGTCGAAGAAAAGGGCGCCAACTTCCTATCCCACTGAATGCTTAAAATGTTAACGGCGCGGGACCGACATTAAATCGAATCGATAGGCGTTGAAAAACCAGCCATAAATTCCAAGCAGAGCATAAGCATCGAAAACAGCTGCTGCCGACACCAGCCATGAAATGGCAGCATTGGGAACAAATAAACCCGCACCGCTGAGCCCTAAAAAAAGACAGCCAAGGAGCAGGAAAATTAAAATTAAAGCGATTGTGCGAACTCGAAACCGCGCAGTATCATTCGTCCGGGCGCTAAATGCCATGATCGTGATTATGAATCTCGAGGCGAAGATCAAAAGTCCGGCCTTGAAGCCAAAAACAACGCTGTCGAAAAAAACCAATCCCAAAAAAGGCGCTAACAGCACCATCGAGACCGTGGTATAAACCAGGAACATGGGTAACTGAATAACAGATAATTTTAAGAAGGTTCTCGAGAGATCCCTAAAGGCAATGGGATACGCTGCGTAGATTGGAATGAGAATTCCGCCGTTAAACATGATTCGAAAAGCCGCACCGTTTGACCATATTTGGACAAGGCACTGACAGAGAGTGATAAAAAGGCCGACGCCAAAAACCCAGGCCCGCAAATGAAGATCCAAAAGTCCCACCGCGTATCCAATAAGCATCATCAATAAGAAGTTGCGCAGGATGCTGATCCATGGC
>Ga0335083_10012225_pt1 | contig 10287 bp, 7 predicted proteins | sample Lox_Sample_42_FD_206716 | JGI IMG/M metagenome (GOLD analysis project Ga0335083, IMG submission 206716) | Soil microbial communities from Loxahatchee National Wildlife Refuge, Florida, United States - Lox_Sample_4.2 | ecosystem: Environmental > Terrestrial > Soil > Wetlands | place: USA: Florida...
TTGCAGGCTGATGAAGCCGATCCCCGGCACGGAAAGCACGGGATCGAGCGCTGCCAGGTCGATCGAGCGACTCCGGTCCAGGCTGTAGCCAGGATTGCCGGACCAGACAATGCCGGCGCGCGGACGCCGCACCCCGGCGAGCACCGCGCTCCAGTCGGTTCCGCCGGTTCCGGCGGCAGCCGGATACCGAACCGCGGACGCCACGTTCTGCCGCGTCGTGCCGAAGGCCAGCGGCAGGCTGGGCAGCGGGCAATGGAGGTCGAATTCGGGCAGTGGCTCGCCGCCCGCCACCAACTGCGCCACGCCCTCGAACCCTTGGAACAACGTCTTGAGGCGCGGCTGCACTTCCAGCACCACGCGGGCGCCGCGCCGCGCGACCAGGGGCACGTAGCGCGCGAACATCATCGTGTCGCCGAAACCCTGCTCCGCATGCAGCAGGATGGTGCGGCCGGCGAGCTCGGCATCGCCGCGCCAGAGCGGCTGCGCGAACTGGCGCACCGTGCCGGCATATTGTTTTGCGCCATGCCGCAGCGCGTATTCGCGCCAGCCCTCCTCCCACTGCCCCGACGCGAGCAGGGCAAGGCCCAGGTTGTGATGGATATCGGGATTCCCCGCGTCCACGGCAAGCGCCTGGCGGTAGGCTGCGATCGCCTCCCGTGGACGGCCGAGCGCCTTGAGCGCATTGCCGCGGTTGCTCAGGGCTCCGGAATGGTCGGGCTGCAATTGCAGCACGCGCTGGAAGCGCTCGAGAGCTTCTTCGTCCCGGCCGAGCGCCCGCAGCGAGACGCCGATGTCGTTCAGCGCGTGGACGTCTTTCGGCGCGGCCGCCAGCGCGCGCTGCAGGCGTTCGAGCGCCTCCGGATGCCGGTTGAGCGCCTGCAAGGCCGTGCCGCTGTTGTAGAGCGCATCGGCGTTGCGCGGCTCGATTGCCAGCGCGCGATCGAAGCTATCCAGCGCCTCGGCGGCACGGCCGAGTTCGCGCAGCGCGTTGCCGCGGCTGTTGAGCGCGTCCACGAAGCCGGGCCTGGCGGCGATGGCCCTGTCGAAGAACTGCAAACCGGTTTCGGAATCGCCCCGCTGGCAGCGCAGGGCGCCCAGGTAATTCAGCGCGGCAGGATGCTCCGGCGATTCCGCCAGGACCTGCTCGTAGAGCAGTTCCGCCTGCAGCGCCTGGCCGCGGCGGTGCGCCGCCACCGCCTGCCGCAGCAACTCGGCGGAGGCGCCGGCGGCGGGTTTGCCCTTTCCCATGGGAGCAAATATTCCTGCTAAGGAATTCTGGTAGGCGCGATTGGACTCGAACCAACGACCCCTACCATGTCAAGGTAGTGCTCTAACCAGCTGAGCTACGCGCCTAAAGGACGCGGATTTTACCCTAGTCCCCGCAGCCATCGAATCTCAGCCCCGCCCCACCCTCATGACGCCCGCGACCTGCTTTACCGCCGCGAACGCGCGCCGCAGGTGCGCGACATTCGCCACTTCGAAACTGAAGCGCATCTGCGCCAGCTCGTTGCGGCTCTGCGTGCGTACCGCGGTGACGTTGATGCGTTCACGCGCGAGCGCCTCGCCGATGTCGCGCAGCAGGCCCTGGCGGTCGACCGCCGTCACCAGGACGTCCACCGGGTAGGCGGCGTCGGATGCGCCGCGAGACTGCGAGCCCCACTCCGCGCCGAGCAGCCGCTCCGGGCTGCGCTCCGCGAGCCGCTTCAGCGCCGCGCAGTCCTCGCGGTGCACCGACACCCCCTTGCCGCGCGTGACGAAGCCGCGCACCGGGTCGGGCGGCACCGGCTTGCAGCACTTCGCGAGTTGCGTCAGCAACCGGTCCATGCCGACGACGAGAACTCCGCCGGCGGTGGACTTCGCCCTCGTTTTCCTGGGTTTGCTTTCAATTCTTGCTTCCAGAACCAGACCCTTGAGCTCGCGCAACGCGCCCTGCAATTGCCGCAGGTTGACTTCGTCGCGCGCCACGGCGGCGAACAGCTCATCGGGCTTGTCGAAGCCGAGCTTCTGCGCAAGCTGCTCCAGGTTGGCCTGCATCGCGCCCTCGCGCCGCTGCTCCTTCTCCACGATGGCGCGGCCCTGGGCGACGGTCTGCGCGTGCGCCTGCGCGTTGAACCACTGCCGCACCTTGCCGCGCGCTCGGTGGCTCTTCAGGAAACCGAGCGACGGGTTCAGCCAGTCGCGCGAGGGACCGCCACGGGGCCCGCCGGCCTTCGCGGCGATGATTTCGATCCTCTGGCCGCTGCGCAGCGGCGTGTCGAGCGGCGCCATCCGGCCGTCCACCCTGGCGCCGCGGCAGCGGTGGCCAAGGTCGGTGTGCAGCGTGTAGGCGAAGTCCACCGGCGTCGAGCCCGCCGGCAGGTCGATGACCTTGCCCTGCGGGGTGAGGACGTAGATCGTGTCGTCGAGCGACGCTTTCTTCGTCCTTTCCTCCCAGCCGCCCTCGACGATCTCATCGCGCCAGGACAGCAGCTCCCGCAGCCACGCGATTTTGTTGTCGAAGGCATTCTCGGTTTTTCTGCTTTCCTTGTAGCGCCAATGCGCGGCGACGCCGAACTCCGCCTGGCGGTGCATTTGCTCGGTGCGGATCTGCACTTCCAGCGTGCGGCCGCCCGGGCCGAGCACCGCGGTATGCAGCGACTGGTAATTGTTGCCCTTGGGCCGCGAGATGTAGTCGTCGAATTCCTTCGGGATCGGCTCCCACAGGTCGTGCACGACGCCGAGCACGCTGTAGCAGTCGGCCGCCGCCGGCACGATCACGCGCAGCGCGCGCACGTCGTGCACCTCGGAGAAATCGAGCTGCTTGATGCGCATCTTGTTCCAGATGGAGTAGATATGCTTCGGCCGGCCGGTGACCTGGGCCGCCACGCCCGCCTTGCGCAGCTCATCGCCGAGGACTTCCATCGCGCTCGCAATGTATTGCTCCCGCTCCTGGCGCCTCTGGTCGAGCATCTGCGCGATCTTCTTGTACAACTCGGGTTCGAGGTAGCGGAACGACAGGTCCTCCAGTTCCCACTTCAGCTGCCAGACGCCCAGGCGGTTCGCGAGGGGCGAATAGATGTCGAGCGATTCGCGCGCATAAGCCCTTCTTTCCGCGGTCGAGTTCTTTGCGAACCAGCGCAGCGTCTGCGTGCGCGAGGCGAGGCGGATCAGCACCACGCGGATGTCCTCGACCATGCCGAGCACCATCTTGCGCAGGATCTCGTTCTGCTCGACCGCCGAGGCGCGCGTCAGCACGCGCAGCTGGTACAGCTTCTCGACGCCGGCCGCGAGGCCGGCGACCTCCTCGCCGAATTCCGCCGCCAGCCGGTCGGGGTCGGGCAGCATCTTCGGCGCCGCGAACAGCACGCCCGCCGCCTGCGCCGCCGGATCGACGCCGATCGACGCGAGGCTCGCCGACAGCCCGAGCGCATGCAGCCACACCGGCTCGCCCGTGGAAAGCGCCTGGCCCTCGTAGAGCGGCCGCGCGAACGCCAGCGCGCGCTCGACGAGCGCGTCGTTCGACGCATCCTGCGGACGAAGCTGTGCGACGGAAACCATGCTGCTATTGTAATGGCGTTGCTCTGGATGGATGCCCCATGGGCTGGCTCCGCGACTGGAAACGCAAGCGCATCCTTGCGCGTCACAGGATCGACGACGCGCTGTGGAAGCGCGCGCAGCGACACCTGCCTTTCCTGCGCGGCCTGTCGGCCGGCGAGGAGCGGCGGCTGCGCGAGCTTGCGGTCATCTTCCTCGCCGAGAAGCAGCTGGCGCCGGTGGGAGGCGCCGCGCTTTCCGACGACGACCGCGTCGAAATCGCTCTGCAGGCCTGCCTGCCGGTGCTCGAACTCGGACTCGACTGGTACGACGGCTGGGTCGGCGTCGTCGTGCATCCGTCGGATTTCCACGTGCAGCGCACGGAAACCGGCGAGGACGGCGTGGTGCACGAATGGGAAGACGAGCTCGCGGGCGAATCCTGGCCCGGCGGACCGGTGGTGCTGTCCTGGGAAGCGCTCGACGATTCGGGCAGCGTCGCCGAGGGCGGCGCCAACGTGGTGCTGCACGAATTTGCGCACAAGCTCGACATGATGGACGGCGAATCGGACGGCGTGCCGCCGCTGCCTTCGCGCGCCGCGCGCGAGCGCTGGCTGAAAATCTTCGACGCCGAGTTCGCCCGCTTCTGCCGCGACGTCGACGCCGGCCGGAAGACCTTCCTCGATCCCTACGCCGCCGAGCACGAGGCCGAATTCTTCGCTGTGGCGAGCGAGGCTTTCTTCGAGTCGCCGAACGCGCTCAAGCGCGATTTCCCGCGACTCTATGAACTCTTCATGGGTTTCTACAGGCAGGATCCCGGCAAGAGGCTGCGCGCATGAAAACCCTGCTGATCGTCTTTCACACCGGCGGCGTAAAGACCGCGAACATGGCCGCCGCCGTCGAGCGCGGCGCCCGCTCCGCAGTCGACGATTCGGCCGGCGTGAATGTGATCGTGAAGCGCTGCGCCGAAGCCGGGCCGGAGGATGTGTTGTCCGCCGACGGCCTGATCCTCGGCACGCCGGAGAACTTCGGCTACATGTCCGGGATGATGAAGGATTTCCTCGAGCGGGTGTTCTACGCCTGCGAGGGCAAGGTCAACGGCCGGCCCTACGCGCTCTTCGTCGGCGCCGGGCAGGACGGCAGCGGCGCGGTGAATTCAGTGGAGCGGATCGTCACCGGCCTGCGGCTGGAGAAGAAATCCGAACCGGTCATCGCGCTGAAGGAACTCACCCCTGAAGCGCTGGCGAAGTGCGAAGAGCTTGGCGCTGGCTTTGCGGCCGGACTTGCCCTCGGCGTCTTCTAGAGCACCAGGTTGGAGCCTTCGGCCGGCGCTTCGCAGATGACACGCGATCCCAGGCGCGTGAGTTCAGCGCGCGTTTCCGCGAGCTTCAGGTCGATCTGCTCGTCGGTCTGGTCCGGATCGTGGTGAAACAGGTGCAGCCGCTTCACCTCTGCGCGCGCAGCCAGGTCGGCGACCTGGCTGACGCAGGAATGACCCCAGTCCACCTTGGAAGGGTATTCGTGGTCGCGGTAGGTGGTGTCGGTGATCAGCACGTCGGCGCCGCGCACGAAATCCGCCAACCGCTGCACGTAGCGCGCCTCGTGGCGCGGGTGGGTCGGCAGGTAGAGTTCGTTGTCGGTGATGTAGCAGACGACGCGCTCGCGGCAGGTCAGCTTGTAGCCCAGGCAGTAGCCCGGATGGCGCAGCAGCATGGTCTCGATCTTCACCGGACCGAACTGCAGGGTCTCCTCGCGCAGGTCGCGGAACACCAGCCGCGCGCCGAATTCGCGGATCGTGACCGGGAAGTAGACGCTCTCCATCTGCGCGCTGATGGCGCTCTCGATGGTCAGGTCGCCCTGGTAGGGCCCGAAGATCTCGATCTGGTTGCCGCGCGCGTACAGCGGTGCGAAGAACGGCACCGTGTTGATATGGTCCCAGTGCGTGTGCGAGATGAAGATGCGGCCGGAGAAGCGCTCGCTTGAGGATTCCATGATGCGGTCCGACAGCCGCTTGATGCCGGAGCCGCAGTCGAAGATGTAGAGCGGCTCGCCGCCGATCTCGACGCTGACGCAGGGCGTGTTGCCGCCGTAGCGCGTGTAGGCCGGGCCCGGCGCCGGCAGCGTGCCGTGCACACCCCAGTAGTGCAGCGAGATGCGCTCGGAGACGATTTCGTAGACCGACTGCAGGAAGGTCTCGCGGTTGATCGGCTTGGTGATGTAGCCGTCGGCGCCCATTTCCTTCGCGCGCCGGCGGTCGAAGTCGTAGCTCTTCGCCGACAGGATCAGGATCTTCATCGACTTCAGCTCGGGCTTGGCGCGCAATTCACGCGTCAGCTCGAAGCCGTCCATGCCGGGCATCATCACGTCGGTGATCACGCAATCGGGCAGCGCTTCCGGAATGTCGCGGAACGCGCCGCTGCTGGAGGCGCGCACGGTGACTTCGTGACCCGCGTCCGTCAGGATCCGCGAAACGAGCGCCAGGGTATCGGGATCGTCGTCGACGATGAAGAATTTCATCTGCGGGCGAATTTTAGCAGCCCATGCCGGCCGAGGCGGCTATGATTCGCGCATGGCGGACAACGTCTTCGAGCAAGCGGTCAAGGGCTGGGCACGCACAGTGCCGGTGCGGACGACGGAGCTCTCCACGGACAAGGCGGGCTTCGGGCATTTCTGGCAGCGCGCGGGCGAGCTGCTGGCGCGGTTGCCCGCAAAGCCGAAACGCAACGCGGAAGAAGCGGCCGCCGCCGCCGAGATCCTCGCGCTCGCTCGCGAGTCGCGCACGCGCTTCATGCGCGCGCATGCGCGCAGCATCTACGACGTGCTCACCGCCAAGCGCAGCCTGTTCCTGCGCGTGGACGAACTGTGCGCGCGCGCCGCAAGGGAATTTCCCGGCCTGGTGCCGGATGCGAAGGCGCTCGAGCGCGAATCCGGCATCGCCCAGGGAGACAAGGACGGGCTCGAGGTGGACCAGGGCATCTTCCTGTCGCAGGTGCTCGGCGACCCGGCAGCCGGCACGCACCTGTGCCACGCCATGCTGCTGCCGCGAGCGGAGTCGAAGGATCTTCTCAAGGGTTTCATGCAATCGGGAAAAATCAATCTCGATGGCGCGCGCCTGGAACGCCATGGCAAGGCCTCCGTCGTGACGATGCGCAATCCGCAATACCTGAATGCCGAGGACGAAGGCACCCTTCCCGGCCTCGAGACCGCCGTCGATCTCGCGCTGCTCGATCCGTTGACCGAGGTCTGCGTGCTGCGCGGCGACACGGTCACGCATACCAAGCACGCGGGCAAGCGCCTGTTCGGCGCCGGCATCAACCTCACGCACCTCTACCAGGGGAAGATCCGCTTCCTCTGGTACCTGGTCCGCGACTTGGGCCTGGTCAACAAGCTCTACCGCGGGCTGGCGCTACCCGAAGCGCCTCCGGAGGAAGAATCCATCGAGAAGCTGTGGATCGCCGCGGTCGAGGGCTTCGCCATCGGCGGTCACTGCCAGATCCTGCTCACCATCGACCAGGTGGTCGCCACGCGCGATGCCTACATGACGCTGCCGGCACGCAAGGAAGGCATCATCCCTGGCGCGGCGAACCTGCGCTTGGCGCGCCATGTCGGCGACCGCGTGGCGCGGCAGGCGATCCTTGCCGAACGGCGCATCGACTGCGCCAGCGCCGAAGGCCGCCTGGTCTGCGACTACGTCGTCGCGCCCGACGCGATGGATTTCGAGATCGAGCGGCTCGTGGGGCACGTCACCGGCTCCGGCATGGTCAGCGCCGCGGGCAATCGCCGGGCGCTGCGGATATCGGAGGAGCCGCTGGATTCCTTCCGCCGCTACATGGCAGTCTACGCGCGCGAGCAGGCACACTGCCACTTCAGCCCGGCGCTGATCGCCAACCTCGAGAAATTCTGGATTACTGCAGCAGGAAGTCGCGCACGATCTTGACCTGATCGTCGTGCATCAGCGTCGGCGCGTGGCCGACGCCCGCGATGTCCGCCACTTTCGCTTTCGGCCCGCGCCCGGCCATCTTTTCGCAGGTCTCGCGCGTCAGCAGGTCGGATAGCGCGCCGTGCACCACCAGCGTGGGGCACTTGATCGCATCCCACAACGGCCAGAGTTCCAGGTCGCCTTCCGGCATGGTGGCGCGAAAAGGTTCGGCGAGTTTCGGGTCATAGTGCAGCCGCAGCGTGCCGTCGGGATTCTTGCGCATCACGATCTCCGTCAGGAAGCGCCATTCGGCGTCGCTGTGCGGCCCGAAGGTCGCGCTTACGGTGCGCACGTATTTGTCCGCCGCTTCGATGTTCGGAAACACCGGCGCCATGCCCACGTAGGATGCTATGCGCTGCAGCGAAACCTTGCTCACCACCGGTCCGGCATCGTTCACGACCAGCTTCCGGATCGGCGTATTCGCCTGCGCGGCGAGCGCCATGCCGATCAGCCCGCCCATCGAGGTGCCGACCCAATGCACGGATTCGACATCGAGACGCGCGATCAGCGTCACCATGTCGGAAAGGTACTGCGGGATCTGGTAGAGCAGCGGGTCGGGCAGCCACTCGGACTCGCCCCGCCCCGCAACGTCGACGCTGATCACCCGGTACCTGTCCGCCATCGCGGCGGCGAGCGCCTCGAAATCGCGCGCGCAGCGCGTCAGGCCATGCACGCACACCAGCACCTTGTCGTTCTTCGGCTCGCCCCATTCCAGATAGGCGATGCGATGCAGCCCCTTGGGCGAGGCGCATTGGACAAAGCGCTGGCGCGCGTTTCCGGCCAATCAGGTTCCGACGATCAGGATACGGCTCATGCGCCGTATTTGAAAGACAGCGACAGGCGTGTCCGGAATTGCGTGACCTTGCCGTCCTCGACTTTGACGTCGAGCTTGGTGACTTCGGCGATGCGCAGGTCGCGCAGGGATTTCGCCGCGGTCTTCACCGCGCTGCGTGCCGCATCTTCCCAGGAGACCGGGCTGGTGCCGATGACGTCGGTAACGCGGTAAACAGCATTCTTGTCCTTCTTTGCCATGGTGTGCCCTCCTGGAGCGATCGCGGAAGACCCGCGCAGCCATTATCGCCTCAGAGCGGCGCGTCGTGCCAGTACTTGCGGCGCTCCCGGCGCTGGCTGGAGATGACGAAATTCTCCCTCGACAGCCGGACCGTGACGGCCCCCTCGAGATCGGTCCGCCAGAGCCGGATACCGGCGTTCCTGTAGCGCTCGAGCACCTCCGCATCCGGATGCCCGAAGCGGTTGCGGTAGCCCACCGGGACCACCGCGGAAGGCGCTTGCACCGCCGCAAGCAGCTCGCTGGTGGAGGATGTCCGGCTGCCGTGGTGCGGCACCAGCAGCACGTCCGCGGCGAGCGCCGCGGAATTGCGCGCCACCAGCTCCGCTTCCGCCGGCTTTTCGATGTCGCCGGTGAGCAGCATCGAGCGGCCGCCCGCTTCCACCTTCAGCACGCAACTCAGGTCGTTGCTCCTTTTCGCGCGCACGGCGGTTCCCGCCGGATGCAGCACGGAGAAGCGCACGCCGTCCCATTCCCACTCCGTGCCCGCCGAGCAGCGCCGCGCATCCGGCACGCTCGCGAGCAACGGGTGGCCCGGCAGCAGCGAATGGCGCAGCGCGTCGATCTCGAAATTCCCGGCCACCGACGCAGCGCCGCCGGCGTGGTCTCTGTCGTTGTGCGTGACCATCATCGCGTCCAGCCGTTCGATGCCCGCAGCCCGCAGGTAGGGCGCAATGATGCGTTCCCCGCTGTCGGTTTCGCCGAACGCGGGCCCGGCGTCGTAGAGCAGCGCGCGGTTCGCTGTGCGCACCAGCACTGCAAGGCCCTGCCCGACGTCCAGCGTGACAACCCAGGCTTCGCCCGGCGGCGGCGCGGGCGGCGGCAGCGCGATCGCGGGAAGCGTCAGCGCGAGCCCGGCAAGCCGCCAGGGCACGCCGCGCGGCGCGAGCAGCCAGGCGACGCCGGCCATCGCGAGCAGCACCGCCCAGAGCGGTGGCGTGTGCTGCTGCCAGACCGCTGCCGGCAGGGCCGCGCACCACTCCAGGAATTGCATCAGCCACTGCACCAGCCAGGCGGCAGCTTCGAGCAGCGCGTCCCAGGGGAACACTGCGGCCAACAGCGCGAGCGGCGTCACCACCGCCGATACCAGCGGAATCGCGACCGCGTTGGCAAGCGGGCCGACGATCGAAAACTGCGAGAACAGGAACAGCGCCGCCGGAGCAAGGCCGATGGTGATCGCCCACTGCACGCGCAGCCATTGCTTCGGCGCCGCCTGTTTGCCGTCCGCAGTGAAAAATATGAGCGCAACCGCCCCGAACGATAGCCAGAACCCGGGCGCGAGCACCGCCCAGGGATCGAAGGCGAGCACCACGCCGAGCGCCAGCGCGAGCGTGCGCGCCGGGGCGGAGATGCGCCCCGACCAGAGCGCGAGCGCGACCACGGTCACCATCCAGAAGGTGCGCTGCGCCGGCACTGCGAAGCCGGCGATCAGCGTGTAGCCGAGCGCGCCGGCGATGGCCGCAAGCGCCGCAGCCTTGCGTGCGGGCAGCCGCAGCAGGAGGTAGGTCGAGCGCCGCCACAGCCAGCCGGCGAGCCCGGCGAACAATCCCGACACCATCGTCACGTGCAGACCGGAGATGCTCATGAGGTGCGTGACGCCCGTGCGGTTGAACAGGCGCCATTCCTCGGCACTGATCGCGCGCTGGTCGCCGACCGCGAGCGCGGCGAGGATGCCGCTCGCCGGCGTTTCGCCGAGCACCTGCCGGAAGCGGACCCGCACCCGCTCGCG
>Ga0335083_10012226_pt1 | contig 10286 bp, 14 predicted proteins | sample Lox_Sample_42_FD_206716 | JGI IMG/M metagenome (GOLD analysis project Ga0335083, IMG submission 206716) | Soil microbial communities from Loxahatchee National Wildlife Refuge, Florida, United States - Lox_Sample_4.2 | ecosystem: Environmental > Terrestrial > Soil > Wetlands | place: USA...
CGGGCGCGTGCGCTTCGCGACGGTGAACATTCCGGGCAGCAGGAACAACGAGGGATTCGATGCGGCCTCCGACGCCGAGGCGCAATGCCGCAATGCCGCCAACCGGCGATGGATGGACCACGCCGCCGACCTCGCCGAACGCGCCGGCGACCGCGCGCTCGTGGTCGCGACGCAAGCCGATCCCTGGTTGAACGACATTCCCGCGTATCGCGAGCTCATCGCGCACGTGGGCGCGCTCGCGCAGCGCCTGCATCGCCCGGTGCTGTTCGTTCATGGCGACACGCACAGGTATCGCTACGACGCGCCGTTCAGGGACGCGGCCGGCGCCCCCATCGCCAACGCGCTGCGCCTCGAGACCTACGGAAGCCCGCTCGTGGGATGGGTTCGCGTGACTGTCGATCCGGCCAACCCGGCGCTCTTCAGCGCGGAGTCGATGCTGCAGGCCATCGTGCCTTCGTTCGGAGGCGGCGCGCCGGACTAGTGCGCGTGCACGCCGAGGTCGCCGTGCACGTGGCCGTGCTTCAATTCCTCGGGTGTCGCGGGTCGAACGCCGGAGACCTTCGCCTTGAACCACAGGCGCTCGCCGGCGAGCGGATGGTTTCCGTCCACCACGACGGATTCGGGCGTGACGTCCGTGACGGTGTAGATGAGCGCCTCGTCCTCGTCGTCGCCGGGAACGCCCTCGAAGCGCATGCCCACCTCGATCGCCTCGGGAAAACGGTCGCGCGGCTCCACGCGCAACAGCTCCGCGTCGTATTCGCCGAACGCATCGTCGGGATCGAGGGTGAGCATCGTCACGTGGCCCACGTCCTTGCCCTCGAGCGCTTCCTCGACCTTGGGGAAGATGCCGCCGTAGCCGCCATGCAGGTACTCGAGCTGCGCGCCCTCGTCCTCCACGGCAACCCCGTCGCAGTCCTTCAGCTCGTAGTCGAGCTTCACCACCATGCCGCGGCTAATTGGCACGCGGCTTCCCGAGCGTCTTGCAGACCTTGAGCACCTCCTCGACGTGCGCGCGCGGGCTCACGTCGCGAAGGATGTGGCGCACGACGCCCTTCTTGTCGATCACGAAGGTCGAGCGCAGCAGGCAGCTCTTCGGATGGCCGTCCACGATCTTCTGCTCGATCACCTGGTAGAGGCGGCAGACCTCTTCCTCGGTATCGGCGAGCAGCTGCACGGTGAGGCCGTGCTCGTCGCGGAACGCCTGGTGCGAGAGCACGTCGTCGCGCGAGACGCCGAAGACCAGCGTGTCGAGCTTGTTGAATTCGCCTTCGCGGTCGGAGAAGCCGATCGCCTCGATGGTGCAGCCCGGCGTGCCGTCCTTCGGATAGAAATACAGGACGACGTTCTTCTTGCCCCGGTAGCTGGAGAGATCCATCATCTCCATGCTCGCGTCGGGCAGTTGGAACGACGGGGCTGGCTGGCCTACCTGTAGCATGGCACCTGCTTTTCCCTCTGCAGTCGAATCGATTCTAGCCCATTTTGATGACAGTCAAGCCCCGGGGGAAGTTCGATCGCGCGGCGTTCATGCGGCGCTACTGGCAGCGCGAGCCGCTGCTCATCCGCCAGGCGTTTCCCGCGTTCGCCGATCCGCTCTCGCCGCGCGAAGTGCTCGAGGCCGCGTCGAATGACGAGACGAACTCGCGCCTCGTCGTCCGCCGCGGCAAGCGCTGGTCCGTCGAGCACGGCCCGATCCCCGCTTCGCGATTCAAGCAACTTCCACGCCGGGACTGGACGGTGCTGGTGCAGGACACGAACCACTTCTCGCGCGCGGCGCGCGAGCTCCTCGCGCGCTTCGACTTCATCCCGCACGCGCGCATCGACGACGTGATGGTGAGCTACGCCGCGCCGGGCGGCGGCGTGGGCCCGCACGTGGATTCCTATGACGTCTTCCTGCTCCAGGGCCGCGGCCGCCGCCGCTGGCGAATCTCGCGACAGCGGGACCTCGCGTTCGTGCCGGGGCTGGACCTGAAGATCCTCGCGCGCTTTCGCGCCGAGCGCGAGTGGGTGCTCGAGCCGGGCGACATGCTCTACCTGCCTCCGGGCGTTGCGCATGACGGGATCGCCGAATCCGAATGCCTCACATGGTCCATCGGATTCCGCGCGCCGGGCGATGCGGAACTCGTGCAGGGATTTCTGGATTTCCTGCGCGACCGCCTTTCGCCCCCGGGGCACTATCGCGATCCGGGCGAAGCGCCCGCGCGCCATCCGGGTGCGATCCCCCCGCGCTGGATGGCGCACGCCGCCCGCGCGCTGCGCGCCGTGCGGTGGAGCGAGCGCGACATCCGCATCTTCGCGGGACGCATGCTCTCGGAGCCGAAGGCGCACGTTTTTTTCGCCGCGCCGCGCCGGCCGCTCGCGCGCGCCGCGTTCGAGCGCGCCGCGCGCCGGGAAGGCCTGGCGCTCGACCCGCGCTCGCGCCTGGTATTTTCTGGCACGATGTTCTTCCTGAACGGCGAGGAGGTCCGTGTTCCCGCCGAGGCGCGGGGCGCGATGCGCAAGCTCGCGGACAGGCGTGGGCTCGCGGCTCCGGTCGTCGCGCCGCGCGCCTTCTGGGACGCGGCGCACGAGTGGTACCTGCGCGGATTCGTAAAGACTGGGGAGGATGCATGAGCGAGACGAGCGCCGCACCTTCGCAACCGGGCTACCGGCCCATCTCCGGGACCGCCGAGTCGCTGGCCGCGATAGACGAGGTGATCGCCGTGGCCGAGCGTTCGATCAGGATCTTCGACATCGCGCTCGCCAACCGCGGCTTCAACTCCCCGGCGCGCACCGAGAAGCTGCGCGAGTTCCTGGTGCGCGGCCGCTCGCATCGCCTGCACATCGCGCTGCACGAGACCGAGGGCCTCGAGCGCGAGTGCCCGCGCCTGCTCACGCTGCTGCGCCAGTTCCCCATGTCCATCGAGATCCACCGCACGCTCGCCCAGGCGCGCAACGCGATGGATCCGTTCGTGCTCGCCGACGACCACAGCGTGTGGCACCAGCTGCATTTCGAGCAGCCGCGCGCGATCGTCGCCATTCGTTCGCCCGCGGACGCGATGCCCATCGCGCAACGCTTCGACGAGATCTGGGACCTGTCCGAGCCGGCGGTGTCCGCCACCACGCTCGGGCTTTGATGCACCGCAGCGAGTTCCGTATAATCGCGGGCTGGCTCGCAGCTGCAGCGAGCCTCGGCTATCGCCGCCCGTAAATACCCACCTTCGAAGGAAATCCAACAATGAAATCGTCGTACCTCGTCGCCGCCCTGATTGCCCTGGGCGCCACTGCCTGCTCTAAAGAAGCTCCCGCACCCGCTCCCGCTCCGGCCCCGAAGGTCGAGGCCCCGGCCCCCGCTGCCGCTCCCGCTGCCGAAGCGCCCAAGGCCGACGCTGCCGCGCCTGCCGCAGCCCCGGCCGCCGCGCCCGCAGCCGACGCGAAAGCCGAAGCGCCCAAGGCCGACGCGCCGAAGGTCGATCCGGCCAAGGACAAGTCGAAGATGTGATTCCGGCCGCCCGGAAGCGAAAAAGCCGGCCTCGGGCCGGCTTTTTTGTTCGTGCTGCGGCGCATCAAGCGTCGCGCCAGCCGAACCCTTCGTCCTGGCGAGCCACGCCGATCCATTCGCGCGCGCATGCCGCACCGCGCGCCAGCGCCTCCACCGCGAGCGCGGGCGTGTTGTTCTGCTGCGAGAGGTGCGCGGCGATGAGGTGGCGAAGGCGCCCGCGGTCGAGCGCCGCGACCAGGTGTGCGGCATCCGCATTGCTCAGGTGGCCGAAGCGGCCGGCCACGCGGCGCTTGAGCGAATCCGGATACGGCCCCGTCATGAGCATGTCGAGGTCGTGGTTGCACTCGATCACGAGAGCCTCGCACCCCGAGAGCTTCTCCACCACGTGCTGCGTGACGGTGCCCAGGTCCGTGACCACGCCCAGGCGCGCGTCGCCGTCGGAGAAGACGTACTGCACCGGCTCGCGCGCATCGTGCGGCACCGCGATCGGGTCCACGGCGATCGCGTCGATCGAGAAGGCCGAGTGCGGGTCGACGAGGCGCACGAGCACCGCGGGAAAATCCTCCGGCAGCCACTGGGACGTGCCGCGCGTGAGATACACGGGAATCGCGTAGCGCAGCGCGAAGCGCGCCACGCCGCTCATGTGGTCGTCGTGCTCGTGGGTGACGACGATCGCATTGATCTGCGACGGCTCGAGGCCCGCGCGCTCGAGCCTCGCCTTGGTCTCGGCGAGGCCGAAGCCGCAATCCATCAGCACCCGCGTGCCCGCGCTCTCGACGACGAGCCCGTTGCCCGAGCTGCCGCTGCCCAGCGAGGTGAAGCGCATCCGCGCTACTTCAGCTGGTCGTAGAGCAGCCCCAGGATCTTCTTGCCGGTCGACGAGTCCTCGACCGCGCCCTTCGAATCCTGCACCAGCACCTGCGAGGTGTTGGCGCCCGCGTCGGCGACGTGGATGCGGAACTGCGGCTGTCCTTCCTTCGGACTGGACTTCCAGAACTTGAGCTTCTCCGTCCAGCTTTCCTTCGACTTGCCGGCCGACGTGTCGGCATCGCGCTCCGGATCGATGTATCGCACGTAGAAGATGCCCTTGGAACGGTCGCGGTCCTCGACGGTGAAGCCGACGCGGTCGAGCGCGAGGCCCACGCGGCGCCACGCGCGATCGAAGCTGTCGTTCACCACGAGCGGGCCGGCGCCGTTGTTCTGGAGGACGGCGTTGCGCTGCTCCTGCACGACGGGCTTGGGCACCTCGCCGCGGCGTCCCGGCTGCGGGGCGGAGGCCGTCGTCACCTTCGTGTCGCCGCCGCCGATCTTGATCATGAGGCGATTGAGCATCTCGGCTTCCAGGTCCGCGTCGGACGGCATCGGCTGCCACTTGGTCGAATCCTGCGTGCTCGTCATCACTTCGGCCACGTTGCGGTTGCTCACGTAGATCTCGGTGGTGCCGGGCACTACGCCCTTCTCCAGGCGCGTGCGGTACTTGTCGCGGCGCGGATAGGAGTACATGCCGTCGATCCACTTGCCGACGGTGCGGCGGAACCAGTCCTGCGGGATCTTCGCCCGGTCCTCGTACCAGTCGGTCTCCATGAGGCCCAGCTCCGGCGCCTCCTGCACGAGCTGGTAGCCCGAGTCGATCCAGAACTCGCGCACCACGGGCCAGAGCTTCTCCGGATCGCCCTTCACGACGAGCCAGCGCTGCGTGCCCTCGCGCTCCATCTTCACGTCGTCGAACTTCGGCAGGACGGGCGCGGCGACCGGCGTGGCGGCGGCCGCGGCCTGCGGCGTCTTCTGGTTGTAGGTGGAAAACGAGGTCACCGCGCGCGGATCCGGCACGGAGTAGCGATCGTCCATCGCGGGGGCGGTGAGCTCCGGCGGAAGCTCCAGCGGCTTCTCGGTGCGCGCGGCGGCGCCCTTGTACTCGGGCGGCTTGTTGCCCCCGAACCAGGAGCAGCCCGCCAGCAGGGCGAGCGCGGCGAGGGGGGCGGCGATTCTTGCGAGTTTCATCTGTTGGCGGTCCTTCGCGATTTACTCGATGCAGCCGGCTTCGCGCATCGACGCGGTGAGCGCGGCATGGTGCGGGGCGGCGAACGGCGTGAGCGGCAGGCGGATGCCTTCGGCGATCCTGCCCATGCGGTTCAGGGCCCACTTCACGGGAATGGGATTCGATTCGAGGAACAGGTTCTTGTGCAGGCCCAGCAGGCGGTTGTTGATCGCGATCGCCTGGCGGTCCTTGCCGGCAAGCGCCGCGGCGCACAGCTCGTGCATGAGCCGCGGGGCGACGTTGGCCGTGACCGAGATCACGCCGTGCGCGCCCATCAGCATGTAGGAGAGCGCCGTCACGTCGTCGCCGCTGAAGACGAGGAAGTCCTTGCGCACGCGCTTCATGAGGTCGGAGACGCGATCGATGCTCGAGGTCGCCTCCTTGATGCCGACGATGTTCGGGACCTCGGACAGCCGCACCACCGTGTCGTTCGCGAGGTCCGCCACGGTGCGGCCCGGAACGTTGTAGAGGATCACGGGAAGGTCGGTCGCCTCGGCGATCGCCTTGTAGTGCCGGTAGAGCCCTTCCTGCATCGGCTTGTTGTAGTACGGCACGACCGAGAGCGAGTAGTTCGCGCCGGCATTCTTCGCGAAGCGCGTGAGCTCGATGGCCTCGCGCGTGGAGTTGCCGCCGGTGCCGGCGATCACGGGCACGCGGCCCGCGGTGAACTTCACCGCCGCTTCGATGAGCTGGCAGTGCTCTTCCACGTCCACCGTGGGCGACTCGCCCGTGGTGCCCACGATCACGATGCCGTCGGTGCCTTCGGCCACGTGCCAGTCGATGAGCGACTTCAGGCGCGGCAGGTCGAGGGCGCCGTCGGCGAGCATCGGGGTGACGATGGCGACAAGGCTTCCGGAAAGCATGCGTGCGAGGGATCCGCGAACCGATAAAGTCCGCAATTTTACCCTATGGGAGCGCCCCGCGACCGCTGCCCGCGTCGCCTATCGCTCCCGGCGCGCCGCGATGCGCTGCAGCGCCGCCGGCCGGGGCTCGTCCACCACGAGATCCTCGTAAGCGAGCACCCGCAGGTGCCCCCGAACCGCCTCGAGCAGCTCCCCCGGCGCAAGCAGGAAATCGGGATTCGACGGCTTTCCGAAACGCTCGTTGCCTTGCGCGAAGGTCTCGTACACGAGCAGCCCCCCGGGCTCGAGGGATTGCACCAGGCGCGGCAGCAGCGGCCGGTGCAGATAATTGGTGACGACGATGGCGTCGAAGCGGCGCCCTTCGTAGGGCCACGCCCCGGCCTCGATATCGGCCTTCGCGAGCGTCACGTTGGGCGGCGCCTCACCGAAGGCCGACAGGTCGCGATCGATCGCGTCCACCTCGAACCCCATTTTCGCGAGCAGCTTCGCGTGCCGTCCGCCGCCCGCGGCGACGTCGAGCACGGCGCCGCCCGGCCGGATCATCGTGGCCCAGCGCGCGACCCAGTGCGAGGGCTCGGTCGGCCCGTGAGGCGTGGCGTTCATCACGCCGGCCATGATAGCGCTCGGGTACCATGACGCATCGCCAACCTGGGAGCCTTCCGTCTTGAAACGACTCCTGAAGGTCTCCGCGATCGCGCTCGGCATCCTGGCCCTCGCGGCCGCGGCCGCCCTCGCGATCGCCGTCACGCTGGGGACGCGCAAGGCCGAGCGCACGCTCGAGATCAAGGTGGTCCCGGTCCCGTTCACGAGCGATCCCGCGGCCCTCAAGCTGGGAAAGTACCTCTACGAAACGCGCGGCTGCGCCGAGTGCCACGGCTCGGACGGGCGCGGCATCGTCTTCCTCGACACGCCCGAGGGCCTCTACGTGAAGACGCCCGACATCACGAAAGGGCCCGGCGGCGTGGTCGCCGAATACACGGAAGGCGATTGGGTGCGCGCGATCCGCCACGGCGTGAATCCGAAAGGGCACCCGCTCTTCCTCATGCCGTCGGAAGACTACAACCGCCTCGCCGACGCGGACTTCGCCGCGCTCGTGGGCTACGTGCGAAGCCTCGCGCCCGTCGCGGGAACGGGAGCGACGATCCGCATGCCGATCATCGTGAAGGCGCTCTACGGCGTGGGCATCATTCGCGACGCGGCCGAGAAGATCGACCATCGCATCGCTCCCTCCCAGCCGATCGCCGTCGCGGTGAACGCCGACTACGGCGCGTACGTCACGAACATGTGCATGGGATGCCACGGATCGACGCTGGCCGGCGGCACCATCGACGGCGCGCCGCCCGACTGGCCTCCCGCGGCCAACCTCACGCCGGGCGCCGGCAGCGTCATGCCCCGCTACGACACCGTGCAGAAATTCATCTCGATGATGCGCACCGCGAAGCGCCCCGACGGCACCGAGGTGTACAAGGCGATGCCGTTCGCCAGCCTTCGCAACATGAACGACACGGACCTCGAGGCGATGTACGCGTACCTGAAGACGCTGCCGCCGAGGAAGACCGGGGAACGATAGAATCCACGAAGTCACCCGGAAGGACACGATAGCGATGGCGCGAATCATCGGAGGCATCGGAACGTCGCACGTGCCGACAATCGGCATGGCCTACGACCGCGGCAAGCAGGGCGATCCGGCCTGGGCGCCGCTCTTCGAAGGCTACAAGCCCGTGGCGAAGTGGCTCGCCGAGAAGAGGCCCGATGTGCTCGTGTTCTTCTACAACGACCACCTCACCAGCTTCTTCTTCGACCTCTATCCCACGTTCGCGCTGGGCGCGAGCCCCATGTTCGAGATCGCCGACGAGGGCGCGGGCGTGAGGAAGCTTCCTCCGATCAAGGGGCATCCGAAGCTCGCCGCGCACCTGGCCGACGCGCTCGTGAACGACGAGTTCGACATCGCGGTGTTCCAGGACCGCCCGCTCGACCACGGCGTGAATTCGCCGTTGACGCTGCTCTGGCCCCACGAGCCCGACTGGCCTGCCGCGCTCGTGCCCATCCAGGTCAACGTGCTGCAGTATCCCCTTCCCACGGCGATGCGCTGCTACAAGCTGGGGCAATCGATCCGGCGCGCGATCGAATCGTTCCCGGACGACATCGACGTGGCGATCGTGGGCACCGGCGGCCTTTCGCACCAGATCCACGGCGAGCGCGCGGGATTCAACAACACCGAGTGGGACATGAAGTTCCTCGAGCTGATCGAGAAGGACCCGATGCAGCTCGCCAACATGAAGCACGCCGATTTCATCCGCCTGGGCGGTGCCGAGAGCGTGGAAGTGATCATGTGGCTCGCAATGCGCGGGGCGCTCTCGCCCGGCGTGAAGAAGACGCACCAGAACTACTACCTCGCCACCAGCACCGCGATGGCCGTGTCGCTCTTCGAGGAGCCGGCCGCTTGAATCCGCAGCTGGAAGGACTGGACCGGCTCGACGGCACGTATCCCTTCGACGTGACGCGCAGCGTCGAGCACATGCGCATCAACAAGTTCTTCTGGAACCTCACCCAACCCGCGTTCCGCGAGGAGTTCCTGCGCGACGAGGCGAAGCGGTGCCGCGACTCGGGCCTCACGGAGGAGGAAACGAAGCTCGTGCGCGAACGCGACTGGCTGGGGCTCATCAAGTACGGCGCGATCTTCTTCGTGCTGGAGAAGGCGCTGCGCGTGCTGAAGATCACGAACCTGCACGCCTACGCGCAGATGCGCGGCGAGAAGTTCGAGGAGTTCCTGAAGACGCGCCGCGTGCCCGAGATGCGATGAGCGGCAAGAGCCGCGACGATCCGCTCTTCTTCTCCACGCCCGCCGAATTCCGCCGCTGGCTCGAGAAGTACCACCGTAGCGCCGAAGAACTCTGGGTCGGCATGCACAAGCGCCATACGGGCAGAGGCATGGATTGGCCGCAATCGGTCGATTGCGCGTTGTGCTTCGGATGGATCGACGGGCTTCGCCAGAGCCTGGGCGAGGACGCCTATCTCATCCGCTTCACGCCGCGCAAACCGACGAGCGTGTGGAGCGCGATCAATATCCGCAAGATGGCGGAGCTCACGGATCAGGGATTGATGACGGCGGCTGGACTCGCGGTGTTCGAGAATCGCAGCGCGACGCGCGCGCACGGCTACACGTACGGAACTCGAACGCCTTTCGACGCGGCGACGCTCGCGGCCTTCAAGGCGAAGAAGAAGGCGTGGGCGTTCTTCGAGAAGCAGCCGCCGGGATACAAGCGCCTGCTCGCGCATTGGGTAATGAGCGCCAAACGCGAGGAGACGCGGAAGCGAAGGCTCGCGAAGCTCGTCGCCGAGAGCGCCGCGGGGCGGCGGCTCGATCAGTACACCGGGAAGCCGAAGGCCGGCTGAACGATTCAACCAATCTGTTGCGTTGACCAGTTGAAACCGCAGCCGATAGCGCCCCCCTAGGACACCGCTAGCCAGCGGTCGAGCCGCTCGCGGTCGGCGAGCAGCGCGTCGCTCGGCCCCTGGTGCACGACGCGGCCGCGTTCCATCACCACGGCGCGCGGCGCGAGGTCGAGCGCGAGCTCCGCGTGCTGCTCGACGAGGATCACCGCGAGCGAGCCGTCCCGCGCGAGCCCCCGCAGCACCTCCGTGAGCTCCTGCACCACGATGGGCGCAAGCCCCTCCATGGGTTCGTCCAGCAGCAGCAGTTTCGGGTTGGTCACGAGCGCCCGCGCGACAGCGAGCATCTGCTGTTCGCCGCCGGAAAGCTGCCCGCCGTGATGGTGCCCGCGCTCGGCGAGGCGCGGGAAGAGCTCCTGCACCTTCTTCACGCTCCACGGCCCTGGGCGCGCGACGCAGGTGAGGTGCTCGGTGACCGTGAGCGATTTCCACATGCGCCGCTCCTGCGGGACCC
>Ga0335083_10012231_pt1 | contig 10284 bp, 5 predicted proteins | sample Lox_Sample_42_FD_206716 | JGI IMG/M metagenome (GOLD analysis project Ga0335083, IMG submission 206716) | Soil microbial communities from Loxahatchee National Wildlife Refuge, Florida, United States - Lox_Sample_4.2 | ecosystem: Environmental > Terrestrial > Soil > Wetlands | place: USA: Florida...
CACCTCCGTCATCCTGCGCTGGCTGCAGAACACCTATCACTGCGAGGTGGTGACCTTCACGGCCGATCTCGGCCAGGGGGAGGAGTTGGAGCCCGCCCGCAAGAAGGCCGAGATGTTCGGCATCAAGGAGATCTTCATCGAGGATCTGCGCGAAACCTTCGTGAAGGATTTCGTCTTCCCGATGTTCCGCGCCAACGCGCTCTATGAGGGCCAGTATCTGCTGGGCACCTCCATCGCGCGGCCGCTGATCGCCCAGCGCCAGATCGAGATCGCCGAGATGGTCGGTGCGGATGCCGTGGCGCACGGCGCCACCGGCAAGGGCAATGACCAGGTGCGCTTCGAGCTGGGCTATTACGCGCTGAACCCGAATATCCGCGTCATCGCCCCCTGGCGCGAATGGGACCTGACCAGCCGCACAAGGCTGATCGAATACGCCGAAGAAAACCAGATCCCCATCACCAAGGACAAGCGCGGCGAGGCCCCGTTCTCGGTGGACGCCAACCTGCTGCACTCCTCCTCCGAGGGCAAGCTCCTGGAAGACCCCGCCATCGCGCCGGATGAGATCGTCTACCAGCGCACCATCTCTCCCGAGGCCGCGCCGGATGTGGCGACCGAGATTTCCATCGATTTCCTGCATGGCGACGCGGTGGGGCTGAACGGCGAGGCACTCTCCCCGGCTACCATCCTCACCCGCCTGAACGAGTACGGCAAAGCCAACGGCATTGGCCGCCTCGACCTGGTGGAAAACCGCTTCGTGGGCATGAAGTCGCGCGGCGTATACGAAACCCCGGGCGGCACCATCCTGCTCGCCGCGCATCGTGCCATTGAGAGCATCACGCTGGACCGCGAAGCCGGGCACCTGAAGGATTCGCTCATGCCCCGCTATGCGGAGCTGATCTATAACGGCTTCTGGTTCTCGCCCGAGCGGCGGATGTTGCAGGCGGCCATCGATGCCTCCCAGGCTTCCGTCACCGGCACGGTGCGCCTTAAGCTCTATAAGGGCAATGTCATCGTCGCCGGCCGCGAGAGCCCGCATTCGCTCTACAACACCCGCATGGTGACCTTCGAGGACGATGCCGGCGCCTATAACCAGCAGGACGCCGCGGGCTTCATCAAGCTGAACTCCCTGCGGCTGCGGCTTGGCGCCGCCATCGGGCGGCGCGGCGGCAGCCTGTAAGGCCTCTGCACAAAGAAAAAGGCACCCTCCGGGTGCCTTTTTTATTACTCCGCCACCATCTCGCCCGAACCGCCCATCTCGGCCGGGAAATCCTTCAGCTTGGGCAGCCCGTCCTTCATCGGCAGCACGGTCTCGGCGTAATTCACATGCACCGCAGGCCGGAAGGGCAGATCCGGCAGGGTCGCCGCGAACACATCGACCAGCCCAAAGCCGGGATGCACCGCCATCAGATGCCCGCCGCATTTGCGGCAATATTGGCGTGCGCTGGCCGGGGTTTTGGCAAAGCTGGCGATGTCGCTTTCCCCTTGTGTCACCCGCACGGAGTCGGGCTTCCAGAGGGTAAAGGCGTTCACCGGCCCGGCCGACCAGGAGCGGCAGGAGCGGCAATGGCAATAGCCCATGGCCTCGGGCGCGCCAGTGGCTTCCAACGTCACGGCACCGCAGAAGCAGGCGCCCTTGTAGGTCTGCGTCATGACTTTCCTCGATCTTTTTTGTTTCAGGACCGCGAGGATGGTGACGGGCGGGCGGGGCTGTCAAATACTCTCTCGGAATGGACCAGCGATTCTGGTAAAACTTCACGCGGAACGTACGAATAGAGGCGCGAGTAGGGTTACAGGTTCGAATAGGGCAAAACGCGTCGCGAGAACAAAAAACGAACAATTTATTAACAGATGTGTTGCTATTTTGTTCTCGGCGTGTCAGGGTTGAGCAGGCAATTCTATCAGAATTGTAATGAAACCTCTGGCAAGCTCAGGAAAACACGCTATGGTTGCATCCACCGCAAGCAAGAAGCCGCGTTTGACAGAAATCGAGTCGATGTTGGACGCTCCGGAGGCACCCTTAATGGCGACAGTGACACCCATGGCAAAACCCGACCTCGAAAAGAACAAGGCGCTGGACGCCGCGATGGCGCAGATCGAGCGCGCCTTCGGCAAAGGCTCCATCATGCGCATGGGCGCCAAGGGCGGCACCGAGGCGATCGAGGTCATCCCCTCCGGCTCGCTGGGGCTGGATCTGGCGCTGGGCATTGGCGGGCTGCCGCGCGGCCGCGTGATCGAGGTGTATGGCCCGGAATCCTCAGGTAAAACCACGCTCGCTTTGCACGCCATCGCCGAGGCGCAAAAGCGCGGCGGCGTGTGCGCCTTCATCGATGCCGAGCATGCGCTCGACCCCGTTTATGCCCGCAAGCTGGGCGTGGATGTGGATAATCTCCTGATCTCCCAGCCCGATACCGGCGAGCAGGGGCTTGAGATTGCCGATACGCTGGTGCGCTCGGGTTCCATCGACGTGCTGGTGATCGACTCCGTTGCCGCCCTCGTGCCCCGGGCCGAGCTGGAGGGCGAGATGGGTGATTCCCATGTCGGCCTGCATGCCCGCCTGATGAGCCAGGCGCTGCGCAAGATCACCGGCTCGGTGGCGCGCAGCAACACCATGCTGATCTTCCTCAACCAGATCCGCCTGAAGATCGGCGTGATGTTCGGCAACCCGGAGACCACCACCGGCGGCAACGCGCTGAAATTCTATGCCTCCATCCGCATGGAAATCCGCCGCACCGGCTCCATCAAGGACCGTGAGGAGGTGACGGGCAACCATGTGCGCGTGAAGGTGGTGAAGAACAAGCTGGCCCCGCCCTTCCGGCAGGTGGAGTTCGACATCATGTTCGGCGAGGGCATCTCCAAATCCGGCGAGCTGGTGGATCTCGGCGTGAAGGCCGGGGTGGTGGAAAAATCCGGCGCCTGGTTCTCCCATGACAGCCAGCGCATCGGCCAGGGGCGCGAGAACGCCAAGCAGTTCCTGCGCGACAACCCGAAAGTGGCCGAGGCGATCGAAAAGAAGATCCGCGACCAGTCCTCCACCATCGCCGATGCACTGATGGCCGCCGATGGCGGCGAAGACGGCGGCGAGGATTAAGGTTCAGACGTTTTTCGGGCGAAGGCGGCCTCTTCGCAGCTTTTTGAAAAAAAGCTGCACCAAAAACTTTTGAAACTTTTGGCCAGGGGCATTTTCTCTGGCATCGCCCAGGGCGGGCTTGGCGAAAGCCCGTCCGCCTTGTAATCCAGCGCACATGGTCACCAGCAACGATATCCGCGCCACCTTCCTGAATTATTTCGGCCGCAACGGCCACCAGATCGTGCCCTCCGCACCCCTGGTGCCGCGCAACGATCCCACGCTGATGTTCACCGCGGCAGGCATGGTGCCGTTCAAGAACGTCTTCACCGGCCAGGAGAAGCGCCCCTACACCCGCGCCACCTCCTCGCAGAAATGCGTGCGCGCCGGCGGCAAGCATAACGACCTCGACAATGTGGGCTACACCGCCCGCCACCATACTTTCTTTGAAATGCTGGGGAATTTCTCCTTTGGCGATTATTTCAAGGAACAGGCCATCCTGCATGCCTGGACGCTGCTGACCAAGGATTTCGCACTTCCCAAAGAGAAGCTGCTGGTCACCGTCTACCATACGGACGAAGACGCGGCGAACCTCTGGAAGAAGATCGCGGGGCTGTCGGATGAGAAGATCATCCGCATCGCCACCGACGATAATTTCTGGCGCATGGGCGATACCGGTCCCTGCGGCCCCTGCTCCGAGATCTTCTACGATCACGGCCCCTCCATCGCCGGCGGACCGCCCGGCTCCCCGGATGAGGATGGCGACCGCTTCATCGAGATCTGGAACCTCGTCTTCATGCAATATGAAGAGAGCGCGAATGGCCGTGCGGACCTGCCCCGCCCTTCCATCGATACCGGCATGGGGCTGGAGCGCTTCGCCGCCATCCTGCAGGGCAAGCATGATAATTACGACACGGATACGCTGCGCGCGCTGATCCTGGCCTCCGCCGAGGAAACCGGCCAGGACCCGGACGGCAAGTTCAAGACCAGCCACCGCGTGGTGGCCGACCATTTGCGCGCGGCCTCCTTCCTGATGGCCGATGGCGTGCTGCCCTCCAACGAAGGGCGCGGCTATGTGCTGCGCCGGATCATGCGCCGCGCCATGCGCCACGCCCACATGATGGGCGCGCGCGACCCGCTGATGTACCGGCTGGTCCCCGCCCTGACCCGCCAGATGGGCCAGGCCTTCCCAGAACTGAACCAGGCCGAGGCGCTGATCACCGAGACGCTGCAGCTTGAGGAAAACCGCTTCCGCGCCATGCTGGACCGCGGCATTTCGCTGCTGCGCGATGAGTCCGAAGCCATTCCCGCCGGCGGCGCCCTGCCCGGCGCGGTCGCCTTCAAGCTCTACGACACTTACGGCTTCCCGCTGGACCTCACCCAGGACGCGCTGCGCGAAGAGGGCAAGAGCGTCGATGTGGAGGGCTTCACCGCGGCGATGGCGGAGCAGAAAGCCCGCGCCCGCGCCGCCTGGGCCGGCTCCGGCGAGGCCGCGACCGAGACGGTCTGGTTCGAGCTGAATGAGCAGCTCGGCGCCACCGAGTTCCTCGGCTACTCTACCGAAGAGGCGGAGGGCGCCATCACCGCCCTGGTGGTGGACGGAAAGCCGGCCAACAAGGCGCTGACGGATCAGGCCGTCTACGTGATCCTCAACCAGACGCCGTTCTATGCCGAGAGCGGCGGCCAGGTGGGCGATACCGGCTTCATCACCGGGCCGGACGGCCTGCGCATCCGCATTACCGACACCCAGAAGAAGCTGGGCAACCTGTTCGTGCATGTCGGCGTGGTGGAGGCCGGCACGGCACGCCTCGGCCAGCCGGTGGTGGCGCAGGTGGAGCATGAGCGCCGGCGCAAGATCCGCGCCCACCATTCCGCCACCCATCTGCTGCACGAGGCGCTGCGCCGCGCCCTGGGCGCGCATGTGACGCAGAAAGGCTCGCTGAACGCGCCGGACCGTCTGCGCTTTGACATCTCCCAGCCCCGCCCGGTCACGGCCGAGGAGCTGGCGGCGGTGGAACGCGACGTGAATGCGCATATTCGCGGGAATAGCGAAGTCACGACAAGGCTGATGACGCCTGAAGAAGCCGTGAAGCTCGGCGCCATGGCGCTGTTCGGCGAGAAATATGGCGATGAGGTCCGGGTCGTCTCCATGGGCGGGCCCACCGAGGAGAAATCCGCCTGGTCGATCGAGCTGTGCGGCGGCACCCATGTGGCGCGCACCGGCGATATCGGGCTGTTCCGCATCGTCTCCGAGGGCGCGGTGTCGGCGGGCATCCGCCGCATCGAGGCCGTGGCCGGCGAGGCCGCCGTGGCGGAGGTGGAGAGCGAGGCCAGGCTGCTGGCCGAGGCCGCCGCGACCATCAAGGCCCCCGCCGCCGAGCTGCCCGGGCGCATCACCCAGCTTCAGGAGGACAAGAAGCGGCTGGAGCGCCAGGTGGCCGAGCTGCAGAAGAAGCTGGTGATGGCGACCGCGACAGAGTTCGAGGACATCGCCGGGACCCGCGCCGTGCTGCGCAATGTCGGCGACATCGCGGCGAAGGAGCTGCGGCCCATCGCGACCGATCTGCTGAAGGGCCTCGGCTCGGGCATTGTCGCGCTGGTCTCCACCGCCGAGCAGAAGACCGCGATTGTCGTGGCTGTGGCTGATGACCTGCCGCAAAGCGCGGTCGATCTCGCCAGGGCCGCTGCGGCGGCGGCGGGCGGCCAGGGCGGCGGCGGCAACAAGAACGTGGCCCAGGCCGGTGCGCCGAGCGCCGCCCAGGCCAATGCGGCGCTGGCCGCCATCAAGGTCGCCATCACGGGCTGACCCCTCTACCTTACAAAATGCAAAGGCCAGGGCTGGATTTCCAGCCCTGGCCTTTTTTTATTGGGGCGGCATCCAGCGTGGCACGGCGAGATAGGCGAGGCGCTTGGCCTCGCGCCGCCCGCGCGCCACGGAGTCCAAAATCAACCCGCAGGTGAAGGCGAGCATCGCCACCACCACAAACCCCATGGAGAGCACGGCGGTGGGCAGGCGCGGCACCAGCCCGGTGCGGAAAAACGTGACCAGCACCGGCAGGGAGATCAGCAGCCCCAGCACCAGCAGCGCCAGCCCGGCGATGGAGAAGAACTGCAAGGGCCGCTCCTCCTTCACCAGCTTGACGATGGTGTTGAGGATACGCAAGCCATCCGAATAGGTGCGCAGCTTGGAGACCGAGCCCGGCGGGCGCTCGCGGTACTGGGTGGGCACCTCGGCCAGGGGCATCAGCATTTCCAGCGCGTGGATGGTGAATTCCGTCTCGGTCTCGAAGCCTTCAGCCAGGGCCGGAAAGGTCTTCACGAACCGCCTGGAGAAGACCCGGTAGCCGGAGAGCATGTCCTTGACCCGGTCGCCGAACACCGCGCGCACAAGGCCGGTGAGCATCAGATTGCCAGTACGGTGCCCACGGCGATAGGTGCCGTTAGGCCCCTCCCCCGCCACTTCGATCCTCTGGCCATTGACCATGTCAAGCTGCTCTTCCAACAGGCGGCGGACCATCTCAGGCGCGGCGCTGGCCTCATAGGTACCGTCGCCATCCACCAGCACATAGGCATCGGCCTCGATATCCGAGAACATGCGCCGCACCACATGCCCCTTGCCCTGCAGGCTCTCGTGCCTGACGATCGCCCCCGCCGCCGCCGCTCGCGCGCCAGTGCGGTCGTTGGAGTTGTTGTCATAGACATAGATCATTGCACCCGGCAGGGCCGCGGCAAAGTCCAGCACGACCTGTCCGATGGCGACTTCTTCATTATAGCAAGGGATCAAAACGGCGATTTTGGCGTCAGGCATAAACTGGTCCCACGAAAAGCCAGCGGCTGAACAATCGTCTTTGACTTGCTGGTAAATCCCCGTCACGCCGCCCCCCAGAACCTCAGAAACACCCCTTGAGGATAACAAAGCCCCACAACCGCCGGAGCGGCCTAAAAAGCCCCTCGCCGCCTCCATTGCCTTGATAAAATCATATCCGATTCGGACCAATTTTTTTGGCACCACGCCATTCCATCGACTGGGCGTTCAACCCGTTCAATGAACATAGAAGAACGCCGCGAGTTTCATCGGGAGATAGCCGACCTCGAAAACCCCGAGCAGCAGCACCGGCAGCGCCGCCAGCCATTCGGGCATCCAAGCGCCCAGGGCCGGCATGGCGAACAGCAGGAAGGGCAGGAGCAAAAGGGCATAGCGCCCCTGCAAGCCGTCGATGAAGTCCAACCCGACATTCGTCCAGCTGAGATAGAAAGACAGCATGATCAGCCAGCCCGTCAGGACGATCACCGCCAGGACAGCCGCGGCGTTCAGCAATGATACCGGCAAAGGCAGGACGGAAGGCCGGCTGGACATGGCAGCCCCCAGAACGGCAAACCCGATCGCACCCCACCAGAGCCCATAGAACCATCCGGGAAAAGAGAGCTGCAGCAGGCCCAATATACCGACCATCTCCTTGAGCTTGTCGGTGCCAAACAGCGCCAGCGTATGCCAGGGCAGGGTAAAAAGCCTCTCCTTGCCGGCCAGCAGAATATGAAGGTTCGCGGCGGGATCGGTCCGGTCCATGGTCAAACCCTGCGCCCCGGCGAAGAGCGGGCCAGGGTGATAGGGCGGCTTGCCGAAGGGTACGGAGATGAACGCCACCACAATCGCCACCCATAGCAGAACCGGCAGGCTGGCCAGGATCACCCCGCCCGCCCGGCGCCAGAACCCCGGCCAGGCCAGCGGCAAGGCGAAGAGCGCCAGCAGCGGCAGATAAGGCGGCTTGGCCAGCAGCACCACCAGAAAGGCGACGAAGGCCATTTTCCGTCCGCCCGGGGTTTCCCGTGTCAGCCCGGCGCAGGCCAGGCAGGAGAGCGCGATGAGAATGCCGTCCTGGTCCAGAGTGCCGCCCAGGAACAGGCTCATCGGCAGCAGCAGCACCGCCAGCAGCAGCGCCCGCCCATAGCTGGCCAGGGCCAGGGCCGCCGCGCCGATGGCCAGATAAGCCAAAGCCGTCGCCAGCCGCGCCAGAATGATGGACGCAAATGGCGTGGCACCGGCCAGCTTTCCCACCGCCAGACCAAGGGCGGCGGGCAGGTAGGCCAACGGAAAATAGGTCGCGGTGTTGGGGATGGACACGAAGATAAGCTGATGCGCCCAGGGCGTGGCCTGCATCGCGGCCGCATCGGCCTGGGTGACGACGGGGCGCCCCTCCATCTGGGTGGCCTTGCCGAACCCGGCCGTCAGCAACCCGGCATCGATCTTCACCCCCACCTGCTCGATCGGTGTGCCGGTGTCCACATCCGTGCCCGGCTTGCGCACGGGCAGAACCGCCCCGCGCAGCAACCCGGCGGCGCGGACGAGATGCGCCGGTTCATCGGGTGACTGACCAGGCGGGGTGAACAGCGCAATCATCACCATGACAGGCAGCGCGCAGGCCAGGAACAGCAACGCCAGCAGCGTTGGCCCCTGCCGGGCTTGCACCATCGTGCCGCGCCGTCTCATCGCGCCGCCGCCTTCAGCCCCATCCGTCCCTCTCCCTTCAGCACAACGAAAAAGGGACGTGGAAAACTCCACGCCCCTCTCGATACGCTCAAGAACACCCGCCGGAGCTTTGCACCGGCGCGCGGATGATCAGGCGGACTTCGCCATGATCTCGTCCGCGACGTTGCGCGGCACCGGATCATAGTGATGGAACTGCATCGTGAAGCTGGCGCGGCCCTTGGTCATGGAGCGCAGCTGCGAGATGTAGCCGAACATTTCCTTCAGCGGCACATGCGCGCGCACGATGACGGTGGAGCCGGAGCTCTCCTGGTTCTGGATCATGCCGCGGCGGCGGTTGAGGTCGCCCACCACGTCGCCCACATGGTCGTTCGGGGTGGTGACTTCCACGTCCATGATCGGCTCCAGGATCACCGGGCCGGCCTTCTTCATGCCCTCGCGGAAGCAGGCTTTCGCGGCGATTTCGAAGGCGAGCGCGGAGGAGTCGACGTCATGGTACTTGCCGTCCACCAGGGCATAGCTGAAGTCCACGGTGGGGAAGCCAGCCAGCACGCCGGTATCGGCCTGGTTCTTGATGCCCTTTTCCACCGCCGGGATGTATTCCTTGGGAATCGCACCGCCGACGATCTTGTTCTCGAACTCGATGCCCTCGTTACGCTCGCGCGGCGCGAAGACGATCTTCACCTCGGCGTACTGGCCCGAACCGCCCGACTGCTTCTTGTGGGTGTAGGTTTCGGTGTGTTCCTTGGTGATGGTCTCGCGGAAGGCGACCTGCGGGGCGCCGATATTGGCGTCCACGCCATATTCGCGCTTCAGGCGGTCCACGATGATCTCCAGGTGCAGCTCGCCCATGCCCGACAGGATGGTCTGGCCGGTTTCCTGGTCGGTCTTCAGACGCAGGGACGGATCTTCCGCCGCCAGCTTCTGCAGGCCGATGGTCATCTTCTCCACGCCTTCCTTGGTCTTCGGCTCGACGGAGATGTCGATCACCGGCACCGGGAACGCCATGCGCTCCAGCACCACCGGGTCTTCGGAGGCGGCCAGGGTGTCACCCGTGCCGGTGTCCTTCAGGCCCACGAAGGCCGCGATGTCACCGGCGGAAACCTCGGTGATTTCCTGGCGCTTATCGGCATGCATCTTGTACATGCGCCCGATACGCTCCTTGTGGCCCTTGGTGGTGTTCTGCACGGAATCGCCGCTCTTCAGCGTGCCGGCATAGACGCGCACGAAGGTCAGCGAGCCGTACTTGTCGTTGATGATCTTGAACGCCAGGCCAGCGAACGGGGCTTCCGGGTTGGCCTTGATGCGGCGGGCATTCGGATCTTCCTCCTGGCCCTCTTCCGGGGCAACCTTGATGCCCGGAACGTCGACGGGGGACGGCAGGTAGTCCAGCACGCCGTCCAGCAGCGGCTGCACGCCCTTGTTCTTGAAGGCCGTGCCGCACATGACCGGGCGGAAGGCGCCGGAGATGGTGCCGGTCTTGATGGCGCGCTTCAGGGTCTCGACGGAAACGTCGCCCTTCTCGAAATATTCTTCCATGCCGGCATCGTCCACGGCCAGCGCGGTGTCGAGCAGGACCTGGCGGGCCTCCTTGGCCTTCTCCAGCATGTCGGCCGGGATTTCCTCGTCATGGAACTTCGCGCCCAGCTCGCCGCCTTCCCAGATGATCGCCTTCATCTCGACCAGGTCGACCACGCCGAGGAAGTTTTCCTCGATGCCGATGGGCAGCTGCAGC
>Ga0335083_10012233_pt1 | contig 10282 bp, 7 predicted proteins | sample Lox_Sample_42_FD_206716 | JGI IMG/M metagenome (GOLD analysis project Ga0335083, IMG submission 206716) | Soil microbial communities from Loxahatchee National Wildlife Refuge, Florida, United States - Lox_Sample_4.2 | ecosystem: Environmental > Terrestrial > Soil > Wetlands | place: USA: Florida...
ACTGCGCCGGTTGCACGCGTCATTTCTTGCGTAACGATAAACGATCTTTTCGATAGAGCGCTCGGGTATCGACTGCTCTTCAATCCGAGTTCCGGAGACTGAGGCTACCTGCATCGCCTATAACGTCAAAGGTCGGGCACGCCCCGAACCCGCATGGTTCGCGGTTTGAATTCGGCGCGAAGAGCCACGGCATTGTCCTGAAACGGACGGGCTGTCTTGGCTGAAGCTTTACAGTGAAAAACAACGCGCTCGGAATTCGAGTCCAGAGTCAGTCTGCTCTCGATTTGCCTGGGGAAATGGAACTCGACTCTTGGGCTTTCCCGCTCTGTTCCTTCTACAAATTGCACGCTTCCAAGATCCAGTGTCACCCCATCGGGCAGTTCAAGAAACACGGTGTCGTGCAAATCTTCCTTGGCATCGCGGAATATTCGCAACGGCTCGCTTCCTTGAATCACGAGGACGTAATCGGACAGTTCGTCCACATGCAGCGGTCCTGCCGGCAGGGTGGGGTTTTGCAATTGCCGTAGTCGTTGTTCGGCAAGACGAATGGTTTTCGAGGACCACCAGAGCACGGGAATGGACGGTTGTGGTTTGCTGCGAGTCACGCGCAGGCCGGAGATTGAGTTGGAATCAGTCGGATTGCTCCGTGAGCCAGGGACTAACCCTGTTTGAGAATCAACGTGTCCCGGGTCAATTTTTCCTTCGAGCTTCAGAAGGGCAGGACTCCACGGAGAGTCCTGGAGAATGTGGAAAACGTCGCTCAGGTTCCATTTTTCGGGCGCCTTGTCCCAAGTAGGCGTGCCAAGTGAAGTGGAGAAGGCGAGCCAAGCAGCGAAAATCGTTTCAGTCATCATCGAAAGAGCACCCGCAACCCCTGTTGTAGTTCGATGTAATCACTCGCAGTTAAGTTGTCAGATAGTATCGGACTTGGAGCACCGCCCTCGTCAACAAAAAGGCCAGGACCCTGGCTCCCGGCCTCATGAATCACAAATTGGTTGCGCGGGGCAGATTTGAACTGACGACCTTCGGGTTATGAGCGCATGTTCTGCCTACACTGCAGCCTAAGCCATCCTAATCCAGCCAATGTTTTCAACGAAAACCGTATTTCGCTTTTGGCTAATTTCGTCCTCTTTTGGCTGAGGTCTGGGCACAATTTGGGCACTGTCGCGCTATTGACGCGGCGGAAACATACGCTAAGTTACAACCCAAGGAGACTCCCCATGACTCAAGATAACGAGGCCACTCGAATGATGAAAGTGGATTCGCGCGCTGGTGTGGGGCACCCTCCATACGGATCGGATGACTGGTGAGCTGGCCGGATGTGTGGTGCCGGAGTGGACCACGCGCTGAACGTTGACTTAGGTAAGGGTGCAACCTAAGATGACGCCACTATGACGGAGTCCGACCCGCTCTTAGGACAGACGATCTCCCATTACCGCATCCTGGAAAAGCTTGGGGGCGGAGGAATGGGAGTGGTGTTCAAGGCCGAAGACACGCGGCTGAAGCGGTTTGTGGCGTTGAAGTTCCTGCCCGAACAGGTGTCAAAAGATCCGCAAGCGCTGACGAGGTTTGAACGGGAGGCACAGGCGGCATCGGCGCTGAACCATCCGAATATCTGTACCATCTACGACATTGGCGAAGAAGGCGGACGCGCGTTCATCGCGATGGAGTTTCTGGAGGGATCCACGCTGAAGCACGTGATTCAGGGCAAGGCGATGGACCTGGAGACACTGCTGGGATTGGCGATTGAGACTGCGGACGCGCTGGATGCGGCGCACTCGCAGGGGATTGTACACAGAGACATCAAGCCGGCGAACCTGTTCGTGACAAAGAAGGGCCACCTGAAGGTGCTGGATTTTGGGCTGGCGAAGGTCGAGGGAGGCGGGGAAGGTTCGGTAGACGCAAACACGATGGCGACGTTGGGCGTCGATCCGGAACATTTGACGAGCCCGGGGACGACCCTAGGGACGGTGGCATACATGTCGCCAGAGCAGGTGCGGGCGAAGCCGCTGGATGCGCGGACGGACTTGTTTTCGTTTGGCGTGGTGCTGTACGAAATGGCGACGGGCACGTTGCCGTTCAGCGGGGAGAGCACGGGCCTGATTTTCGAGGCGATCCTGAATCGGGCTCCGAGGCCGGCGTCGAGCGTAATGCCGGGGATCCCCAGAGAACTGGACTGGATCGTCGAGAAAGCGCTGGAGAAGGATCGCGATCTGCGCTACCAGCATGCTTCGGACGTGCGAAGCGATCTGAAGCGATTGAAGCGAGATTCGGATTCGGGGCGAAGCGCGGCGCGGGTTGAGAGTGCTTCGAGTTGCGGCACGACGGGAGCGATGCCAGGCGCCGCGACGGCCAGCGGGTCGCAGGTCCGCACAGCGGGTTCAACGGTCATACCGGGAGAGAAAAAGTGGCGGCCATGGATAATTGCTGGGGCGCTCGGTGCCGTGGTATTGGTTGGCGCGGTGGCGTACTACCTGCGGTTTGCGAAGCCATCCGGGCGCGCGGGCGGCCCGATGAGAGAGCGGCAACTGACGACAAATTCCGGTGAGAATGCAGTAACGAGCGCGCAGATTTCGCCGGATGGGAAGTATCTGTTGTATTCCGATGCAAAGGGAGTGCACCTGAAGCTGATCGAAACGGGAGAGGTCAGTCAGATTGCATTGCCGGAGGATCAGAGCGGCCAGCAACTGCAGTGGGATGTGGTGGGGTGGTATCCGGGCGGGACACACTTTCTGGTGAACGCCTCATCGACGGCCACGCGCAAAGGCTTTTGGAAGTTCTCAGTGATCGGAGGTTCGCGGAAGCAACTGAGGGAGAACGGTTCGGCGTGGTCGCTATCGCCCGATGGAAGCCTGATCGCATTCGCCGAGCAAATCTGGCCGCGGGGAGGGGCGCAGGACCTTTGGGTGATGAAAGGGGACGGAGAAGAACCGCGGAAACTGACGGAGTTCAGCAGCGGGACGTTCATCGACAACGTGACGTGGTCACCGGGAGGGAAGCGGCTGGTGTATCCAAAGTTCGCGGAGGAGGGCGAGAAAGCGACGCTGGAAATCGAGACGCGCGAGATCGGCAGCGGAGAAACGAAGTCACTGGGCAATCTGGGCATGCAGAATCTGACATCGCTACTGTGGATAGGGGATGGTCGGCTGTTGTACACGAGGCCGGGAAATGAGCAGAGTTTCAGTTGCGATGTTTGGGCCATGCGAGTAAGTGAGAAAACCGGAGAGGTGGAAAGCAGCCCGCAGCGCCTAACGAATTGGACGGGAACGTGCGCGTTCATGATGTCGATCACAGGAGACGGGCGACGGCTCGCGGTGCTGCGGGGCGCATGGAGGAGCACGACGCTGGTGGCGGAATTGGGAGCCAACGGCATGCCGGTGAGAGCGCCGGGACGGCTGACGATGAGCGAAAGCGTGGATGTTCCGAGCGCCTGGACGGCGGACAGCAAGGAAGTGCTGCTGACGTCGACAAGGAATGGGCGAGATCAAGTGTTCCGGCAGGCGTGGGACAGCGAAAACGCTGAGTTGGTGTCGTTCGACTTTCCGGAGCCGCAGCTATGTTGCGTGAGCCCGGACGGGAAGTGGCTGCTGATATTCACGAACGGAGATCCATCGAGTCCGACCTCCGAATTGAGGCGCCTGCCGATCCAGGGCGGCCCTTCGGCGTCTGTATTGAGGGCGCGAAACAGCATGGACAACATCGCGCGATGTGCGGCCGCACCGTCGACGCTCTGTGTGCTGGCCGAACGCCGGGCCGACAACAAGGAATTGGTGTTCACCGGATTCGACGCGGTGAAGGGCCGGGGCGCGGAGTTGTTGAAACTGGAGACCGATCCGACGGCGGTCTACAGTTGGGCGGTCTCGTTCGACGGAACAAAGATCGCGGTGATGAATGCGAAAGAGGGCCGCATTCGAGTGATGCATCTCGATGGAAAACCAGCGGAAGAGATCGAGCCCAAAGGTGTGACGCTAGGCGATGCGTTGGACTGGGCCGCGGACGACAAGGGACTGTATATCGATTACGCGACAAAGCGAGGGATGGCGCTCGGGAACGTTGACATGCACGGCAAAGTCCGGCTGATCTGGGAGGAAACTACGTTGCAGGGGGCGCAGGGAATTGCGACGCCGTGGGGGATACCGTCGAGAGACGGGAAGCGGTTGGCGATCAATGGCACGTATCCGAGTAGCAACGCGTGGCTGCTGGAGAATTTTTGAGACAGAAGCGAGATTTTGGGTTGGAGCGAGATCGTGGGACGTTCGTAGAACGAATATCCCATATAAAAAAAAACGGCCCATGGGGCACCCGAGCGGTCGGTGCGAGGCGAAGACGCGGTGCTTGAGGTCCTTCACTTCGCTTAGGATAACAATTCTCTCCACGGAGTCATGTTCCGGCGGTACAACATCGTTTCGACTGAGGATGTCGCGCACGTGCTGAAGAAGGTCGCAAGGGCCTAGATTTTCCTGGGTACAATTTGGGCACATTGCACCAAAACGCAGCAAAGGCCTCCGGGGAGCATTTTCCGGAGGCCTTTTAGTTTCTGCTACTTAATTGGTTGCGGGGTCAGATTTGAACTGACGACCTTCGGGTTATGAGCTTGAAGGGCACACCCTAAGTCTCGATGATTCAATTGCCCTTACAGTTCGATGACCCCCAAAATCTACCAAATAAGGTCGAGTTTTGGACGCCAGTTGGACGCTGAATTCTTGGATTACTACACATTGCTTAGCCAGCTTCCCACAACGCCGTTTGTGGCTAGTTTCCGAGTGTGCGAGTTACCAGGCGCTGACGTTCATCAAGCAAGCTCGGGACGTCACGCCGAGGGCCATTTTCTCCGGAAGACAAAACGAGCACTCTCAGGGCTGGATTACTTTCGTTTTTACATTCCATCCCTGGACCTCGACGAGCGGCGAGGTTCGGTCGAGGCCTTCTGATTTATAGCTTGCGGATATCTGACGGGTTTCGCCCGGAAGCAGTGAAAAATAGTTGTCTTGCCACAAGATAGGCAGCACCTCGTCATCCCGAAGGACATAGCGGCTGACGTGACCGCTCAGTGGGCGCACGACTTTTAGCCGGATCCCAAAGGCGAGCGTGGAACTGGGATTGTGCAAGGTTACGGTCGTGGAACTGTCGGCCGGGCCCCGCGTTGATTGTGCAGTCACGGCCAGGTCCACCTCAGGTAGAGTGTTCAACGCCGTGTAATCGGCAAAAGTTTTAGTAGGAGTCCAGGTCGAGATCTCATATTGGCCACTCTCATCCCGGTCGGACCGTTCCCAGTCGAGCGTCTCCGCCTTCGAGGAAAGCCAGTAGAAGTTTCTGCTTATCAGATCCCCGGACGACTCGAGCCGAACGCTTACGAAATAGGTGCGGCTCAGTCCATCGAGATCAGGCAACACAAATGCGCGAACGCTGCTATCGGGAGCCACGTCAAGTGTAACTTCATGCGAGAATTTTTCGGTCATGTCGAGGTTGTACACTTTGGCAGTGACCTTGAGACCGGGAAAGTTTTTGTAAAATGAATTCACAACGACTATTGACTGGTCGTCATACGAATACTGGACGTGCAGGGGTTCGCAGGCGCGCTTCACGCCAAAGTAGGACCCCCCGGGACGAAGGTACCAATCGTAGAGATGCCAGATCATGCTGGGCCATGCATTGTTCAACATCCACTGGATGACGCCAGTAGAGCTGTATTTGTTGCGGCCGTAAGCTTCCATCATGGCGCGGTGCGTTTCGTACGCTTGCATTTGAGCTTTGCGGGAAAACTCCGCCGCGGAATTTGAGGGGCCGTAGCGCTCGTTGAGCGCTTCCGTGAAGACGCCGAGCGTGTCGGACATTCCTCCGGCGTGATATTCCCATAGCGAGTTCGGAGGCCAGAGATGGTCTTCGGGAAGCATCAGGCGCAGAGTTTCGATGGGAGGGATGGCGGGGCCGGGACTGGTCTCGGTGTTGAAGCCGAACGCGCCGCCGTATTTCGTGTCCAAATACCAGAAAGCTGGCGCGACGTACTCGTATGGGCCCGTCATTTTTACACCGCTCTGGCCGACGAGAGTGGACCTGCCGGAGGCCGATGACACGGTGGGGTTGGGCCAATCAGCGTCCTTCAGAATCTGAAGGTACACAGTTTCTACTTTGGGTGGCGGGGGAAAGTCGCTGCCGTTGAGCCAAGTGAAGACAGCAGGATGCCGCTCAAGTCGGCGAATCTGGTCGCGCAGGGAAGCAGCAGCTACGACTTCATTTTCCGTATCCCAGTCTCCCCATTTTTCCCACTGATCGCAGCAGCACCACCCAGCCATCACCAGGATTCCCATGCGGTCGCAGAGCTCGAGAAAATGATCATTCTCCAGCTTGCCTTCCAGGCGGATGGCGTTCAGGTTGAGATCGCGTACGTAAATAAGTTCGGCGAGTTGGCGCTCTGGCGAGGAACGCAGAAGGAGATCAAAACTGTATCCGGCACCGCGGATAAGAATGTTCTTTCCATTGATGCGGTAGACCCGATGACCCTTATCATCAATCTCCGAAGTGACCTGGCGAACGCCGAACTGAATGTGGCTGGAGTCGGAGACCTTTCCGCCAGTTTCAAATTGCAGGTCGAGTGGATAAAGATTTTGCGGACCCACGTGGGCGGGCCACCAGAGGCGAGGGTTTTTTAGTTTAAGTTGGGAGAAATTCTCCGGCGTGAACCGGACGAGCTTTGTTTCGTTGGGGCTAAGTTGCACCTGCTGCGAGAATTCGATGTTCTCGATCTTTCCCTTGAGTGTTCCTTCAATGGCATGATCGGAAGAGTTCTGCAGATCAACCCTGAGCGTCAGTTCGGCTAGGTCCGCGGCTGGCAGATTGAGCTTGGTGAACACCGCGGGGAAACGAAGGGCCACCGGACCAGTAGTGTCGATGTGCACATCGCGCCAGATGCCCATTTCCTTATCCGGAGGCATCGGCGCCCAGTCTACGAGAGTGATGGCGAGATCGTGCGGCTGAGGCGGAAAAACCTCGATAGCAAGCGAGTTCGTTTCGCCTGGCCGCGCAACCGTGGAAATATCTAGATTAAACAGCCGCCACGTCCCCACCAACTTGTCGGCGGATGCGATTTCGCGACCATTCATCCAAACATTGGCCCGATAATTGATACCATCGAAATTCAGCCACAGTGTTTTGCCTCGATAATCGGCGGCAAGCTGAAAGTCCGTGCGAAACCACCAGGAGCGCAGGAACGGGCTTCCTGGCGGCATCAATAATTCCGAGAAATCACTGAAGATGGGATAGCCGGTTCCAGGAATCGAGCGCAGATTGATCCCAACATAGGGATCCGGATACACGTGATCCTTTACCAGGGCGCTTAACACTGTAGAAGGCAGAGTCGCCGGATACCAATCCCGAGGCTTGAAACCGGGAGTGGAAATGGCGTCACCTCTTTCGCGCACGTTAGCCGAGGATTGTATGGCCCAGCCGTCGCGGAGCAACAGGGAAGAGCCACTTTCCTCGGGCGAATTGGCCAGGGCGATGGTCGTAGCCATCAGGCAAGTACAGAAGAAGCAAATCGAGTTTCGCAGAAAGCAAATCACGGCTTGACCTGCACCAATTCCTGGACGTTCACCGGCAATTTCGACAGACGTTCGACACGCGTCCCAAATTTACCAAGGGTGTTCTCGACGACGCAGAAGTCAAATCCAGGGATGACCACATCGTTCCAGTGGTTGCCGATGCCGCGTAGCGCCACATCCAGCATGGTCACAATTTGTGAACCGAGTGGCTCATGACTATCCAGAGTGATGGCGCCGAAGAATTCCTGGCATTCGGTGTATCCGGAGTTATGCGTGCCCGTATAGGGTTTAAGTGCGGCAAGATCGATCTGTTTTCCAATCCGCTTTGATACTTCATCAGAGTGCGCGCTGAAGTAGTCGACAAGAGCCTGTTCCTGCAAACGCGCAGGAAGATTCTCCGCAGCCACCTTTCGATACCATTCCTCGCCAACCTGGTAGCCGCCTTCAACAAGTTTGAACCAGTACCGTTGGTCGGCGGTCACTTCCGAAGGACGATCGACAGCAATCACAGAGCGGCGGACGCAAGCGGTCAGGCCATCGCGCTTCGGAGCCACGCCGAGGTGCACCCATTCGCCTTCCCCGATCGCACGATTGAGCGCTGGCCCGATCAGCGTGCGGTTAGCCTCGTTGGCACCCACCATGATTTTGAAGCCGTCATCTTCGGAGCCGAGCATTCGGCCGGTCCAGGCGCCCCATGCCGCTATTTCGCTCTCCATGCGGCCGGGGCGCAGCACCGCGAGCATGGCCTGCAACATCGCGTCTCCAACGCGAGCCGCATCGGCGATCAGTTGCATTTCGCGTTCGCTCTTCTCGTATTTGACCTTGAAATAAAGTTCCTGCGCGTCCACAACGCCATCTGCCCCAAAGAGCTGTTCCAGATAACTCAGCAATCCGGCCGGGATAACTTGCCGCGGCGTCAGCAGCGCAACGTGATCGACTGGCCCGCCCACAGCGTGCGTAATCACATCTTCCAGACGTTCCGCCGCGATGGGATACTTCTCGTCGGCCAACTGTAGCATCTCTACTTTGTGCACCACTGCGCCCGCGCGCTCGGCCAATTGCTCGGCGACGTAGCCTCCTTCAAGTCCAGCAACAATATGAAACCCCGTCGGCCCGACAACGCCTGCCACTTGCTCGATTGAGACGTTGACGTTCCCACCGAGGTACGGAACGTCGCCACAGTAGTGCTCGTCGGAAAACACGATCCCCACCTTGTGCCCGTGCTGCTGGAGCGCCGCGTTGATATTTCTTGTACGGGTCTGAAATTCCTCGTTAGACACCGCTAAGGTTCGATCGATCGGCTGCGTGTCCTCAAGAATGCGCAAGACACGTTCCATGTCTTGTCGATGTTCAGCACTGGTTGGGTACTTGGGATTCATACCGATTCACCTAGACCGGAATTTGGACTCTAGAACTTTGGCTCCATCGCTAACATATAACTGACCGCTGCAGAATACAAAGTTCTCAATTGCTTTTGAATTTATCCACGAGGTTGAAAAACTCTGTTGGAAACGACTAACAACCGTCTTCTTAGTTTATTCATGAAAACATTAACCCGACGCTTTGCCTTGCCGGTCATTTTCGGCCCAAAGTTCGCCACGGTGCTTGATTAACGCGCCCATGCCATTAATGGACAAGTTAAAATTTGGCTGACTCCCCAGAAGTCCCGTTCTGGGAAATGGCGTAACTGATTTCACTCGGACGTATGGTTGCGTACCCGGACTGGCACCGCCCTACTGAACAAGGCCGTCGCTTCAAATGCGCAACAATTCTGACACAGCCCGTTTACTCGACATCGTCCTGGACTACTTTTCCTATCAGCTCTTCTTACTTATTTTCGCGGAAGCCTTTTGCGAAATCCTCCGCGCGCGATAACTACACTTTAACTACATTTCGGTGTTTTTGCTCGTTGGGAAGGGCTTACAGGCGAACTACTGATTTAACGCTAGCTGGTTGATTTCTAAATAATCTGGCGGAGAGGGGGGATTGAAGCCTCCGTTGTTGACGGGCAGGTGAAGGGTTGGTGAACGTTGGTACGTCTCTTGTTTTCAACACGTATTTTTAATTTCACCGAGTCGCCAGATTCGGCGAGAGATAGGACACCCTCAAATCAGCCAAAACTAGTAGCAAGTAGAGTCACGAGACACGGCTGGGTGGTTGGGACGATCGGCAGGGATTGATCAAACAGAACGATTGGCTGAAGGCGGCGTACGAAAAGGAGATTCGATGGGCGGTGATCTCCGGTCCCTGACGCTGGCGGCAAATTGGATTAGCTGCCGCATTTGCCGTTTGAAATTCGCTGTCTCTTCATTTCGATGAGAGTCAGGAAATTCTAGGATTCCTTCCTTCTTCCCTCGCGCGGTCCAGTTTGGTCCGGTTTACTCGAGCCATTTCGTAACGTATCGGACGGCGACTCGCCAAAACAGTCCTTGTAGGATTTCGAAAAGTCACCGAAGTGCCAGAACCCCCACTTAAGCGCCTCCGCCGAAACCGTCGTCGTTCCGCGAGTGCCAGCCCTCAGGGCTTGGCGCACGCGATGCAACCGCGCGCGACGCAAAAAAGCGACTGGGCTCATGCTTAGAATCTCCTTGAAGGCATATTCCAAGTTTCGCTCGCTTACCCCGATGGCCCTGCAAAGATCTGTTATGTAGAACGGGCCATCGATTTGTGCTAGCGCCCACTTCTCGGCGATTTCGACGACATGGCTGTACGCCTGATGCGTTTTTTCGGAACGCGTGACCGCG
>Ga0335083_10012234_pt1 | contig 10281 bp, 13 predicted proteins | sample Lox_Sample_42_FD_206716 | JGI IMG/M metagenome (GOLD analysis project Ga0335083, IMG submission 206716) | Soil microbial communities from Loxahatchee National Wildlife Refuge, Florida, United States - Lox_Sample_4.2 | ecosystem: Environmental > Terrestrial > Soil > Wetlands | place: USA...
GCCGTACGGAAGACACGCATCCGGAAAAGCTACGCCCCGGGAACGCTGGACTTCCATTCCGGCGATTTCCGCCAGGTCGAGCCGCTCGAGGTCCGCGCCACGGCCGAGCTGGTCGACGGGCAGATTCACATCGTGGGGAACCTGCACACGCGCGTCGAGCTGGTCTGCGCGCGCTGCCTGGACACGGTGATCGAAGAAATCAGCCGCGATTTCGACCTTTACTACCGGCCGATGGCCACGATCGCGCACGACGAAGAACTTCAATTGAATCTGGATGATACGGAGATGGCTTTCTTCGAAGGCGATGGCTTGTTCCTGGCAGACGTGCTGGCCGAGCAGGTCAACCTCGCGCTGCCGATGAAGGTGATCTGCTCGAGCGATTGCCGCGGCCTGTGCCCGCACTGCGGCGCAAATCTCAACAACGAAGAATGCCGCTGCGAGAAGAGCGGAAGTGATCCCCGGATGGCCCCGCTGGCCCGGCTCAAGCAGGACTGGTTCAAGAAGCAATAAACCGCTACACTATATCTTTCCATTAAGGCCGCTAGCTGATACAGGCCTGTCAAGAGGAGCAGCAATGCCCAATCCAAAGCGACGACACTCCAAGCGGCGCACGTCCACCCGACGCGCGCATGACCATCTGGTCATGCCGAGCCTGGCCGAATGCCCCCAGTGCCACGAAAAGAAGCTGCCCCACCGGGCATGCCCGAAGTGCGGATACTACAATGGCCGCGAAGTGATTGACACCACGGCCAAGACGGCCTAAGTTTCCCTCGCCTGCCGTATCAAGTTGGCACCGCTATGACAACGATTGCCCTGGATGCGATGGGGGGCGACCATGCGCCTCGCGTGGAGGTCGAAGGAGCGATCCTCGCCGCGCGCGAGCTTGGGGTGCGCGTGTTGCTGGTCGGGCAGGAAGCCGTTGTCCAGGCGGAGCTGGCCAAACACCGGGTCCGCGACCTGCCGCTCGAGGTGGTGAACGCGACAGACGTCATCACCATGACGGACTCGCCGTCGCAGGCCTTCCGCCGCAAGAAGGAAAGTTCGCTGCACGTGGCGGCCCGGCTGGTTCGCGATGGGCAGGCCGACGCGCTGGTCAGCGCCGGGAATACCGGCGCGGTGATGACCGTGGCGCGATTCGTGATCGGGACGCTGCCTTCAGTGGATCGCCCGGCGCTCGCTGCGGCGTTTCCGAACATGAAGGAAAAGATTTCTGTGATTCTGGACGTGGGCGCGAACGTCGATTCGAAGCCGCAGCACATCGAGCAGTTTGCGGTGATGGGCGAGATCTACTACCGCGCGATCTGGGGCGTAAAGCGGCCGCGGGTAGCTCTCCTTTCGATCGGCGAAGAAGAAGCCAAGGGCAACGAGCTGACGAAAGAGGCAGCGGGGCGGCTGAAGCAGCTGCCGCTGAATTTCGTGGGCAACGTGGAAGGGCGCGACGTGTTTCGCGGCAACGTGGACGTGGTGGTCTGCGACGGATTTATCGGTAATATCGCCCTGAAGCTCAGCGAAGGACTGGTGGAGCACATCGGCGGAATGCTGAAAAAGGCGATCAAGAGCAGCCTGACTTCGCAGATCGGCTACGCGCTTTCGAAGCGCGCGTTCGACGATTTTCGCAAGCGTACCGATTACTCCGAGACGGGCGGCGCGCCGCTGCTGGGAGTACGCGGGATTACCGTGATCGGGCACGGGCGCTCCAATCCGAATGCGATCAAGAATGCGATCCGCGTGGCCTCCGAGCTGTGCCGCGCGCGCGTGAACGAAAAGATCGAGCAGGAACTCTCGTCTGCCGCAGCAGTCCCCGCCCGCGGCTGAACCGGAAGGAATCTCCACACACCATGAGCAAGCTCGCATTCCTCTTCCCCGGACAGGCCTCGCAGTATCCCGGCATGGGCAAGGACCTCGCCGAGAACTTTCCGGAATCGCGCGCGGTTTTCGAAGAAGCGGACGCGGCTCTCGGCTTTCCGATCTCCAAGATGTGCTTCGAGGGAACCGAAGAGGAGTTGAAACTCACGGAAAACACGCAGCCGGCGATCCTGACGGTTTCCATCGCGGCGTACAGGGCGCTTGCTGCGCATGGGATTCAGCCGGACTACGCCGCGGGCCACAGCCTGGGAGAGTACTCGGCGCTCGTGGCATCTGGCGCACTGGAGTTTGCGACGGCGGTGAAGCTGGTGCGCCAGCGCGGTCGCTACATGCAGGAGGCAGTTCCGGCCGGCGAAGGTGCGATGGCGGCGATCCTGGGTCTTTCGCCGACGGACGTGGGCGAGGTGTGCAAGAAGGCGGCTCATGGTGAAATCGTTTCGCCCGCAAATCTGAATTCGCCGGAGCAGACGGTGATTGCCGGAACCGCTGCGGCGGTAAAGCAGGCGGTTGAGATCGCTTCACAATCGGGCGCCAAGCGCGCTGTCATTTTGGCCGTATCGGCACCTTTTCATTGCTCGCTCCTGATGCCCGCTCAGCAGCGGCTGGAGCCCGATTTGCGCGCGGCGAAGTTTCATGCGCTGAAGTTTCCGGTGATCACGAACGTGGACGCCGAATCGGAGAGTTCCGGCGATGAGGCACGGGAAGCGCTGATCCGGCAGGTGACCATGCCGGTTCGCTGGCTGGAATCGGTGCGGGAAATGATCGAGCTGGGCGTGAATATTTTTGTGGAGGTCGGGCCGGGCAAGGTCCTCTCGGGCCTGATGCGGCAGATCGACCGGTCAGTGCGTGTCCTGAACGTGGAGGACGCCGCAACTTTGAAGTCCACGATCGACAAGATCGCCCAGGCGCGCGCGGAAGCGCCAGAGGCATAGCCCGAGCAGAGAGGGTGGATGGCGCCAGTTGCCACAAATCCGATGAAGTTGGATGGTCCGTGGACTTCAGGGTACGTTCTCGAGCGAGAACACACTGTTAGCAGCGAGTTTCTGGGCCACGACTCCTTAGGGCGCCCACAGTTCGATTCCAAGTACTCTCCATTGGGCGAACTCATATACAAGCTAAAGAATCGCGGAGATAGAAGCGCAGTCGATGCCATAGCAGATACGGCGGTACAATTCATCAGGGATCACTGGAAACCGGAGTTTCAGTTGATCGTCCCGGTGCCGCCATCTCGAAAGCGTGCGGCTTATCAACCCGTCTTGGAGATCGTGACTGCGATCGGCACCCGGTTAGGACGCCGCGTGGAGCTAGACGCCGTTAGGAAGGTCAAGGAGACGCCGCAACTCAAGGATGTTTATGACCTTGCCGAGAGAGAAAGGTTACTTCACGACGCCTTCGGAGTAGACACTGAGGCTGTTCGTGGAAGGTCGATCCTGCTGGTCGACGACCTGTTTCGCTCGGGCGCTACGGCATTTACTGCGACCCGGAGCCTTCTCGCAGCCGGTGCAACAGAGGTTCACATGCTTGCCATGACCAAGACACGGACTCGAAAATGACGACGGTATTCATTGCCGGATCCCGGGCTATATCGCGTCTCAGTGAGGATGTGAAGCACCGTATAGACACGATGATCGCAAAAGATTTCGCCATATTGGTTGGCGACGCTAATGGTGCAGATAAGGCGGTTCAGCGTTATCTGGCAGAAAAGCAGTTTCGAAACGTGATCGTTCATTGCATGACCGGAAACTGCCGTAACAATATCGGCGGATGGCCCACCCGGGAAGTCTCCGCCGATCCGGGGTCGCATGGTTTCGCCTACTACTCAACCAAAGATCTCGCGATGGCTAACAAAGCCGAGTATGGACTGATGTTGTGGGACGGCGAGAGCAAAGGGACGCTAAACAATGTGCTCAACATGATTCACCAGAACAAGATAGTGATCGTTTACTATGCGCCCAAGAAAGAGTTTCAGACCTTACGTAAGCTTAGTGACGTTGCCCAGCTGCTTTCCAAGCTGGATCCAGCGAAGGTTCAACAGCTTGAGAGACAACTTGGAATTGAACGCCACATCGCCTAGATTTCCGTTGCGGTTTCTCCACGTCCGCCAGCTTGCACGGTCCCTTAGAGTTCGGTAGGGTTTGACCTCATATGTTTTCGCTCAAAGATAAGGTGGCGCTGGTGACGGGGGCGTCGCAGGGCATTGGCCGGGCCACGGCTCTGGCGCTCGCCGAAGCGGGCGCGAAAGTCGCGGTGGCGGCGCGATCCGCCGACAAGCTGGCGTCGCTGGTTTCCGAAATCGAGGCGGGGGGCGGCGAAGCGCTCGCGGTGACGATGGACGTGGCCGACGCGGCGCAGATCAAGGCGGGCTTCCAGCAGACGCTGGCGAAGTTCGGCAAGCTCGACATCCTGGTGAACAACGCCGCGATCACGCGCGACACGCTGGCGTTGCGGATGAAACTGGAAGATTGGGACGCGGTGCTGCGGACAAACCTGACCGGCGCGCATCTCTGCATCCAGCAGGCGCTGGGAGCCATGCTGAAGCAGCGCTCGGGGCGGATCATCAATTTGTCGTCGGTGGTCGCGGAAACAGGGAATGCGGGACAGGCAAACTACGTGGCGTCGAAGGCGGGTCTGATCGGGCTGACCCGGGCGATTGCTGTGGAGGTCGCGTCGCGGAACATCACCGTGAATGCCGTGGCGCCCGGGTTCATCGAGACGCCGATGACGGACGTGCTGTCGCAGGAGCTGAAGGACAAGATGAAGGCCATGATCCCACTCGGCCGGTTCGGCTCGGACCGCGATATCGCCGCGACGATCGTTTTCCTGGCCAGCGACGAGGCCGGGTACATCACCGGGCAGGTGCTCGGGGTGAACGGTGGGATGCACGCGGGATAGGTTTCAAGGCGTAAAACAAAGCAGATTCTGAGGTTGCTAGAAGCTGTGCGGAAGGTTGACCGGGCCAAGGGGCACGCATAGAATGGGCAGGTTAATCGGGGGCGCAACTCTCCTGCGTGCAGCCCAAGGTCCCAGACAGCGGATATCGGAGGAAAGATCAGAATGGCCAGCGTCGAAGAACGCGTAAAGCAGATTATCGTCGAGCAGCTCGGTGTGGATGAGGGCGAAGTGACTCCCAGCGCTTCGTTCGTGGACGACCTTGGCGCCGACTCGCTCGACACGGTCGAGCTGGTGATGGCGTTCGAGGAGGCTTTCGGCATCGAAATTCCGGATGAGGACGCCGAGAAGATCGCCACGGTGAAAGACGCCATCGAGTACATCGAGAAGCATTCCAAGGGCAAGTAAGCTCTCACCGGAACGTCCTTATCCCGAACAGGAGAAGTTTTCTTTGAACCGCCGAGTAGTGGTGACGGGCGTCGGATTGGTATGCGGTTGCGGCATTGGCACCGAGGAAGTCTGGCGCAATCTGCTGGCCGGAAAGAGCGGCATTGGCCGCGTCACGCATTTCGATGTCACCGGATTCGACTGCCAGATCGCCGGTGAGGTGCGCGGCTTCGATCCGCTGAACTGGATCGAAAAGAAAGAACTGAAGAAGATGGCGCGCTTCATTCAACTCGCCATGGCCGCTTCGGATTTCGCGGTAAAGATGGCGGGGCTGGAAGTAACGCCTGAAGTTGCCAATTCCACGGGCGTGTACATCGGATCGGGCATCGGCGGATTCGACGTCATCGAGCGCGAGCATTCGAAATACATCAACGGCGGTCCCGGCAAGATTTCTCCTTTCTTCATTCCTTCGGCGATCGTGAATCTGGCGGCGGGAAACGTGTCGATCCGCTACGGCGCGAAGGGTCCGAATTCGGCTACGGCGACAGCGTGCTCGGCTTCCGCGCATGCACTGGGCGATGCGTTCAAGATCATCCAGCGCTGCGATGCGGACGTAATGATCGCGGGCGGATCCGAAGCGGCAGTAACACCCATGGGCATCGGCGGATTTGCCGCGATGCGCGCGCTTTCGACGCGAAACGACGACCCCGAACACGCCAGCCGTCCGTTTGAGGCGGCGCGCGACGGATTTGTGGTAGGCGAAGGATCGGGGATGTTGATTTTGGAGGCGCTGGAGTTCGCGCAGCGGCGTGGGGCGAATATTTTGGCCGAAGTGGTGGGCTATGGCATGTCCGGCGACGCGTTCCACATCACCCAGCCTGCCGAACACGGCGACGGCGGATACCGCGTGTCGCTGGCGGCGATCAAGGACGCGAAGATCACGCCGAATGAAATCGGGTACGTGAACGCGCATGGGACGTCGACGCCGATCGGCGACGCGATCGAAACCGAGGCGCTAAAGCGGGTGTTTGGCGAGCGCGCCAAGAAGGTGCCGATCAGCTCGACGAAGTCGATGACCGGGCACCTGCTCGGCGGCGCAGGCGGGCTGGAGGCGGGCATCAGCGTGCTGGCCCTGCGCGATCAGATCCTTCCCCCGACGATCAATTACGAGACACCCGATCCGGCATGCGATCTCGACTATATTCCGAACCAGGCGCGCAAGGCTGAAGTCGTATACGCGCTTTCGAATTCGTTCGGTTTCGGTGGAACGAACGCGTCTCTGCTTTTCAAGCGCTGGGAAGGGCGCCAGTCATGAAGATCGGCGTTTGCGTCAAACAGGTTCCCGCCAAGGACGCGCCGCTGGCCGTCTCTGACGCCTCTGCATGGATCCGCGAATCGGACATCGGGTTTGAAACCAACGAGCCGGACACGTTCGCCTTGGAAGAAGCTCTCCGCCTGAAGGAAAAGCACGGCGGCGAAGTGGTGGCCATCTCCATGGGCCCGGAGCGCGCCAAGCAGGCGATTAAAGAGGCGCTGGCGAAGGGCGCCGAGCGCGGCATTCACGTCGCCGACAACGAATTCCATAAGCTCGATCCGCTCACTTCGGCGCGTTCTCTAGCCGCCGCCATTGAAAAAGAGAACTTCGACCTGATTCTCACCGGCTTGCAGAGCGAAGACCAGGGATTCGGCCAAACCGGCGTGCTGCTGGCGGAACTGCTGGGGCGCCCGCACGCGACCATCATCATGGCCATCGAAGTGGCGGACGGGCGCATGAAGCTGAAGCGCGAGCTCGAAGCGGGATGGTTCCAGTGGGTCGAGCTGCCGCTGCCGGCGGTGATCACGATTCAATCGGGCATCAACAAGCCGCGCTACGCAACGCTGAAAGGCATCATGGCGGCGAAGAAGAAAGAGATCGCCACGGTCGAGCGCGCGTCGCTTGGCGTTGTCGATGCGGCGACGCAGCGCGTGGAGCGCGTCTACGTGCCGCAGAAGACGAAGAAGACGGAGTTCATTTCGGGGACGCCGAAAGAGGCGGCCGCGAAATTGATCGAGAAGCTGCGCCACGAGGCGCGGGTGCTGTAGACGCGCGGGCTGTGACCGAGATGAGCAAGAGCAACGCGACACTAACGGGCGCCGGCGATGGGATACGGCTGCGATCGTTTGTGTGGCGAGCGCTTTGTTGCGTGGCTCTGTTTGCGGCGCTGGAGAGAAGTGCGTGCAGCCAAACGACAGCGCCGGCACTGGAAGTTTCCGCGGATGAGTATCACGTCTACCAGGCGATTTTGGACAATATGCAGTTCCCAATAGACGACGTGCATGTGGGGATCTTCAATAGAACCCTGAAGTTCGGTTGCGGAGACTATTCGGGCGAAGTGCCACTAGCGAACAATTGCAGTTTTATGACGCTGGGCGCGAATACACCGGCGGATGTCAAAGAGGTGCTGAAGTCCGGCTGGGGCCGGATGCCAGATTCGATGTGGAATGATTTCGTAAGAGCAAACGCGGCGACAGCGACGGTGCAGGATTTGTTTAAGATGTCATGGAAGCACCGGATCCTTGGACCAGGAGTCGGGGAAGACAAGGAGTGGGATTCTCCGAACTTCGTCTTTTTCTTTTCCACGGTCGGATTCGATGCAAGTAGGACAAGCGCGATGGTGTTCGTGCTTCTTTTCTCTTATACGGATAACGTTCACACGGCAGGCGATTACTTCCGGCTACATCTGAATAAGAAAGACGAATGGGAAATCGACGGCCGAGTTCGATTGTTCGAAAAAAAGCCGGACCGGAAGAACTGAACAATGAAGATTCTACTCATCACCGAACAGCGCGACGCGCAGTGGAACAAAGTGAGCTTCGAAACGCTCGCGGCCGCGCAGCAGATCGCCTCGCAGACGAAAGCGACCGTGTCCGGCGCGGTGATCGGCAAGGGCGTCGCGTCGCTCGCCGACGAGCTTGCTGGATACCAGCTCGACGAAGTGCTGCTCGTCGAGCACGATCTGCTCGCGCAATACACGCCGGATGCATTTTCGATCGCGCTGCGGCAGGTGATCGAGTCGGCGAAACCCGACCTGGTGCTGCTGCCGCACACCTACCAGGTGCGCGATTTCGCTCCGAAGCTTGCAGCGTCGATGAACAAGGGAATGATCGGCGACTGCGTGGGCTACCGGCATGAGAACGGGAAGCCCGCCACGGCGGGCGGGCTGATTTTCGTGCGCCAGATGTTTCAGGGGCGCACCGCGGCGGACGTCGCGTTCACGGGAGAGCCGCCGTGGATCGCGTCGTTTCAGGCCGGCGCGTTTCGCGCCGATCTGGCGGCGAAGCACGCGAGCGGCAAGGCGCCCGTCAAACCGGTCAGCGTGGAATTGAAAGCGGAGCAGATTCGCACCAAGCCGCTGGAGCTTTTCCGCGAAGCGAAGCAGGCCGTCGACCTGACGCAGGCCCCGGTGCTGGTGTCGGTCGGCCGCGGGATCAAGGCGCCGGAGAATATTCCCATGGCGGAGAAGCTCGCCAAGCTGATGGGCGGCGAAATCTCCGCGTCGCGCCCGATCTGCGACGAGGGCTGGCTGCCCATGGATCGCCAGATCGGCAGCTCGGGCCAGACCGTGGTGCCGAAGCTCTATCTGGCGCTGGGAATCAGCGGCGCGATCCAGCACGTGGTGGGAATGAAGGGCTCGCGCACCATTGCCGCGATCAACAAAGACGCGAACGCGCCGATTTTCGAGGTGGCGGACTACGGAATCGTCGGCGACCTGTTCGAAGTGGTCCCCGCGATGATCGAAGAGCTGGAAAAGACCAAGGGCTAGTCTGGTCTTTCTACCCTACGCGTTCTTCAGTTTCAGCCTGCTTTTGTTTTCTTCGAGGAAACTGCGAAGGTCGTCCGCTTTATCCAGCAGGCGAATCCACTGCTCGTAGTACAAGGTGACCGGGAAGCGGCCGAGGCCGTAGACGCTCACGCCGCCTTTCTCACCGACACGGAATTCGAGGGTCCCCTTCGCGCGTGAACCGGTCTGCTTTTCAAGCTCGGCAATGCGAGCCAGCAATTCTTCCTTGGTTGGTTCGGCCATTTGCGTTCCCCCTGTTGGGTTACGTTTCGACCATCATACCATCCGACGCGCCGCCTAAATCATCGACGAGGCGGCATGAGGCTCGCGTCAAGTGATGATTTTCGGATAGAGGCGGGTGGCAATGGCAACCATCACGGCCAGAGCCGCCGCCATAAATGCGAAATCTTTCAGCAGGCCGAAGGTCGTGGAACCGCCGACGATCATCAGGCTGCGCAGCGCGTCCACCTGATACGTGAGCGGGTTGATTCTCGAGAGGTTCCGCAGCCAGACGGGCATGAGGGTCAGAGGATAGATCGCGTTGCTGGCGAAAAACAGAGGCATGGTCAGCACCTGTCCGATGCCCATGAAACGTTCGCGCGATTTAACGATGCAGGCGGCGATCAGCGAGAAAGTCGAGAACACCGCCGAGCCGAACATGACAGCCAGCGTGACGCCCACAAACGCCCATAGACCAAAATTCAAATGAACGCGCAACAAGAGCGCGAGGATGTAAAGGAGAAGCATCTGGCAAAGGCTGCGCGCGGTGGAGGAGATGGCCCTGCCGAGCACCAGCGAGCTGCGCGCGGCGGGGCTGACCAGAAACTTGTGGACGATGCCCAAGTCACGCTCCCAGATCAGCGAGATCCCGTAGAAGATCGCGCCGAAAAGGACGCTCTGCGCCAGCACGCCCGGAGTCATGAAATCGAGATAGCTGATCCCGCCCGTGGGAATTGCGCGCGTTCGCGTGAAGACTTGGCCGAAAATGAGCAACCAGAGAACGGGCTGGACCATGCGAGTCAGAAGTTCGACAGGATCGTGGATGAGCTTGCGAATGTCGGCTTCGGCGACCGCGAGGGTCTGGCGTGCGTAGGCGACTCCCGGAAAACCACTATCCGAGACGCTGGCTGGTATGTCGTGTGCGGGCGACATCGCGCAGGTCACCTCCTTCGGAAATATCCGCTCCGGTGTAATGGATGAACACGTCGCTGAGCGTCGCTTCCGGACCGAGCGCCGCTTTGAGAGCGGCGGGGGATCCGATGGTCGCAATCGTTCCGCGGTGCATGAAGGCGACCGATTCGCAGAGGTCGTCGGCTTC
>Ga0335083_10012235_pt1 | contig 10281 bp, 8 predicted proteins | sample Lox_Sample_42_FD_206716 | JGI IMG/M metagenome (GOLD analysis project Ga0335083, IMG submission 206716) | Soil microbial communities from Loxahatchee National Wildlife Refuge, Florida, United States - Lox_Sample_4.2 | ecosystem: Environmental > Terrestrial > Soil > Wetlands | place: USA: Florida...
TCCCGCAGGCCAGTGCGGCATTCGTAACCCAGCCTTTCCTTCATGCGCGCGGTGTCCAAGCCCTTGTGCAACTGGCCATCCGGTTTGGAACGATCCCAAACGATTTTGCCGCGGTAACCGGTCAATTCGGCCACCACCTCCGTCAGCTCTTTGATGCTGGTCGCATGACCGGAAGATAGATTGATGATGTCGCTGTCGTTGTATTTCTCTGCCGCCAGCACTATGGCTTCGCAGACGTCGCCGACATAAACGAAATCGCGCGTCGGCCGTCCGCTGCCCCAGGCCACGACTTCCGGCCGGTTTGCAGATTTGGCCCCGACAAATTTGCGGATCAAAGCCGGGATGACGTGGGAATTGTCCGGATCAAAATCATCGAATGGTCCGTAAATATTCCCCGGCACGAGCACGATGGCGTTGAAGTCGTGCTGCTTCCGATACGCCTGGGCGAGCACCACGCTCATGGCCTTGGCCAGCGAATAAGGCGCGCTGCCTGCATGCGGCGGGCCGTGAAACAACTCGCTTTCCCGGATGGGATTGGACGCTTGATCGGGGTAACTACACGCGCCGATCAAGGTGACGTATTTTCGCACGCCGGCCCGCCAGCTTTCGTGAAGCATCAGCGCCCCCATGACCAGGTTTTCGTAACTGAACTCCGCCGGGTGTTCCTGATTCGCCAGCACGCCCCCAACTTTTGCCGCCAGATGAATCACCATGTCAGGCCGGTGTTCGTTGAGCAGCCGGCGGACCTGGGCTTGCTCGCTTAAGTCACATTCGCCGTGGGAAGGCGTCACCAGTTTGCAGCCGGTCTTCTTCAGCAGTGGAATCAGATTGGACCCGACAAAGCCGGCAGCGCCGGTCACGAGCACTTTTTGTCCGGCCCAATCATTGGTGGTCGCAGAGGACATTGGATATTATGCCACAAGGTCAGACGGACGCGAGCGGTGCTCGGAGGTTTAACTCCCGGAACGGTTGAATGCGCCGCCGGGAACGCGCCCGGTCATGCCTCGCGAAATCCTCCTCCTGATCGAAGAAAATGATCTGGCTGCCGCCGAATTCAAATTGGAACGGCACTTGAATCAGCCGGTTGAACTGCTTTTTGATTCGGGCCTGGCGTTTGGGAGGCACAAACAACAGTACAAATCCCCCGCCGCCGGCGCCCAGCAGTTTTCCCCCCATCGCGCCACAGCTGCGCGCATCGACAAACAACGAATCCACCGCCGCATTGGACACCTTTTTGCTCAACGCGCGCTTGGCCAGCCAGTTTTCATGCAACAGCTCGCCAAAAGCGGCCAAATCTCTTTTGCTGCTCAGGATCTCGCAGCTCCGGTCAACGCAATCGCGCATCCGGCTCAGCAACGCGGCGCGCTTTTCCATATGGGTGACGTAACTGGACGCCACCCGGGACGCCGTGCGTTTGATGCCGGTATAGAACAACATCAGGTTGGCATTCAATTCATCCAGTCGTTCCTGCGAGACCGTCATCGGTTGAACGGAAAAATCGCCGTTTGGAGAGAAGTTGATCCGGTTGAGTCCCCCATAGGCTGCACAGACCTGGTCCTGCGAGCCGACGGTTTCCTGCAGGATATCCTGCTCGAGGTGGATGCTTTCCCGGGCCAGTTGTTTTTTGCCCACCATCCGTCCTTGGAGCGCGTGCAAGGCATGCAGCAATCCGACGGTGAAGGCGGAACTCGAACCCATGCCGCTGCGTCCCGGCAAATCACCATCGTGATGAATCTCGACGCCCCGATCCATTTTCAGGAAGCGCAAGGTTTCCCGCGCCGAGGGATGAACCAGGTCCTCCAGCGACTGGACCATTTCCATTTTGGAATAAACCACGCGCGTCCGGTGTTCGAAGAACGGCGGCAGGTAGCGACAGGTCAGATAACAATATTTGTTGATGGTCGCCGCCAGCACCGCGCCGCCGTGGCGGCGATACCACGCCGGATAATCCGTTCCGCCGCCAAAAAAAGAGATTCGGTATGGAGTGCGGCTGATAATCATGGTTCGGCCATCAATCTTTCCGGAAACAACCCGCGTTCCGCCGGATAAAATCCTCCGCCTGCGGAAGCGATTCCGGTGTGCCTATATCCAAAAAGGGCGCGTCCGTCACGCAAACTTTCACCCGGACCCGGCTCCTGATCAACGCCGGGAAGACGTCCGTCTCAAAACTCAACGGCGTTTGGCAGGGAAAAAGTTCGATGGTCGAGTCGCGAAACAGATAAACCCCCGCGTTGATGATACCGGCACCGGGCTTTTTTTCATTGAACCCGGCCAATTCCCCGTTCGCATTTTGCCGGATGGTTCCATAACGCGCCGCCTCCGTCATCGGCACGCCAAGAAGAGCGCCGGCTATTTCGGGATCGGCGAGGGTGCGAATCAGTTCATCCAGAGGAACCGCTGCCAACGAATCACCGTTCAAGACCAGCCAGGCCGCCGGTTTGTCGTCCACGTGCCGGCGGGCATTGAGAAATCCACCCGCCGTTCCCAGCGCCCGGGTTTCGGGCACGCAACTCACTTGCACCCCCGAAACTGGCTGCGACCCGAAATGGTTCTCGACGACCGCCGTCCGATAACCGGTGGACAGGATCACGCGGCGGATGTTTTGCGCCGCCAGGTAGCGGATTACCCATTCCAGGAATGGCCGGCCGTTCACCGGAGCCATCGGCTTGGGAATGTCCGGCAGCAAATGAGCGATGCGCCTGCCGAAGCCTCCGGCGAGAACGACGGCAACAATCTGGTCGGAAGACGTTTCTTTCATTTTGTCCGCGTTCTCGTCCTCAGCGTTCATCCTCAATTTTTCGATTACGAGGACGAGGACGACGACGAGGAGGATTTTTCAGACATTCGAATAAATCGAGTTCCGCAAAATCGTGAAGCCTTTGATCAATTCCGCGATGCCGCGGTCCAGGCTCCATTCCGGCTGGAAACCGGCGGCGGCGATACGCGCATTGCTCACGATGTAATCGCGTTTGTCCGGGTCTTCGCCAATCGGCGCTTCCACAAATACAAACTTCGGGAGATGTTTCTGGATTACGGCGCAGAGTTCGAGCTTGGACAGGTTCGCGTCGTCCAGACCGACGTTGTAGGGCCTGCCTTTCATCCGGTCAAAGTGGGCGATGCCATGCAGAAAGGCGCGCGCCACGTCGCGGATGTGAATGTAATTGCGTTTGAAATGCCCTTCAAAAACCACCACGGCGCGATCGTGGACCGCCCGGTGGACAAAATCGTTGACCAGCAGGTCAATTCTCATGCGCGGTGACATGCCGAACACGGTGGCGAGCCGGAAGCTGATGCTGTTCTCACGCGCCAGCACGGCTTCCTCCGCCTTGACCTTCGTGACGCCATAACTGGAAATCGGTTTGAGCGGCGTTTCTTCGGTGCAGAATTTTCCCTTTTCCCCGACGCCATAACCGCTGTTGGTCACCGGCATGATAATCCATTGCTGCCGGCCGGCGAGGCGGCACAACAGCTCGACAGCCTCCTGGTTGGTGGATTTGGTGGCCAGGACATCGGTGTTGCAGAGGGGCACACCGACCAGCGCGGCAAGCGGAATGATCAAATCCGCCTTCGCCACGAGCGGCTTGAGCAGGGCCTCGTCCCGGCAATCGCCGCGAATCACGTGAAAGGTTTCGTACTGGCAGCAGTCCAGCAGGCTGTTCTGGTTGAAATAAAAATTATCCAGCACCGTCACTTCGTGGCCTTGAGCCAGAAGTACGGGCGTTAGAATCGAACCCAGATAACCGGCGCCGCCGGTGATGAAAATCTTCATGACAGGCCGGCAGCTTAAGCGGTCGTACGGATTTTGAAAACAAAACTCTCGCTTTCTTCCCCGAACCTTCAACAATATGTCACCAGCCAATGACAAAGTTTCTCCTCAGCGTCTGGAGCCTGGCCAAACCCTACCGGTTGCGATTGTTCTTCGGGGTGCTGACCGGCATTTTGAGCGGTTTGATGCAGCCGCTGTTGATTGGCACCATCGTATTCGTTTACAGCGCCGTTTTCCAGTCAGCTCAGACCGCCTCAACGCAATCCTCGATCAGCCGGCTCCCCGCCTTTGTCCAGACCTGGTTTGCCAATGTGCGCGCCGCCCTGGAGACCGGCGTGCGGGCGCATCCCTGGACAATAACGGCGCTGGTCGCCTCGATTCCCGTCATCATGTTTCTGCGCGGCCTGTTTGGCGTCTTAAACGCCTATTATCTACAATGGGTGGGCAGCCGCGCCATTGCCGACCTGCGCACGCAACTTTTCCGGCATCTGTTGGACTTGTCCGCCGGCTTTTACAATCAAAATGCCACCGGCCAGCTCATCTCCCGGGTGATGAACGACACCAGCATGTTGCAAACCATCCTGAGTAACGCCACGGCCATTGTTGTTCGCGACCCCGTGACCCTGATCAGCCTCGTGTGCTATCTGTTGTGGACTCAACCCAAATTGACGCTCATCACGGTGGTGGTAATGCCGGCCTGCCTTATTCCGATCATCATTTTCAGCAAGAAAATCCGCCGGTCCAGCCGTGAAATGCAGACGCAATCCGCGGACATGACCCAAATCATGACCGAAGCGTTTACCGGCCATCGAATTGTCAAAGCCTATAATCTGGAAGACATAGTCACAAAGGATTTTCAAAGCACCACACGCCGTAGCGTGAGTCATTACATGCGGATCGTTCGCGCCCAAAGCATTCCCGGGCCGCTTATCGAATTCTTCGGTTCCTGCGGCGTGGCGTTGCTCGTGGCCTATGTCGTCAGCCATCACCAGGCCCCGGAAAACTTTATCGCACTGGTCGGGAGCATTTTCCTGATCTATCCGCCGCTGAAAAATTTCAACATGTTGCACAATTGGACCACCCAGGCCCGTGCCGCCAGCGAACGCGTTTTCGAACTGCTCGCCACTCAAAACTCCGTGCCCGAACCGCTCCAGCCAAAAATGCTCCGGGCGGCCGGGGCCGACATCGTATTTGAACATGTTGATTTCGACTACGGTGACAAGCCGGCGCTGCAGGACATCAACCTGACGGTCAAATCCGGCCGGCTCGTCGCCCTCGTCGGCGCCAGTGGGTCCGGCAAAACCACCCTGTCCAATCTGCTTCTCCGCTTTTACGATCCGAAACGAGGTGCCATCCGCATCGGCGGCCTGGACATCCGGGACGTCTCCACCCGCGACCTCCGCAACCAAATCGCCGTCGTCACGCAGGAAATTGTTTTGTTCGATGATACCGTACGCCGGAATATTGAATTGGGCCGGCCCGGCGCAACCGATGACGAAATCATCGCGGCCGCCCGGCACGCTTACGCCTACGATTTTATCATACAGCGACCGGATGGCTTCAACGCTGTCATCGGCGAAAAAGGGGTGATGCTTTCGGGTGGCCAGCGCCAGCGGATTGCGATTGCCCGCGCCGTTCTGCGCAATGCGCCCATCCTCGTGCTGGACGAAGCCACCAGTGCGCTGGATACCGAATCCGAGCGGGCCGTGCAAGCGGCGCTCGACGAGTTGATGAAGGGGCGTACGACCATTTGCATTGCACACCGCCTCTCGACCATTCTCCACGCGGACCTGATTGTCGTGCTCGACCGGGGCCGCATCGTGGAAACCGGCCGCCATGAAGAACTCGTCGGGCGCGGCGGGGTTTATCAGAAACTTTACGAACTGCAATTCCAATCCAAAGCAGGAGACGCCGTGGGGAGTCTCTAATCCCGGATCTCAAAATTGAGACTCGTGACCTCGTCTCCTACCATTGCGAATGCGCCGGAAAAAATCCTTGCCCTGCAATTCAAATACTTCGGTGACGCCGTGCTGCTCACGCCGGCGCTCCGCGCCCTGCGCAGTCACTTTCCGGACAGCGAACTGCACCTGCTGGTACCGGGGGAAATTGCGCCGTTGTTCCAGCGACTGCCCTGTCTGAACCGGATCTGGCCGATGCCGCGCCAGCGTGGCCGGGTGGGTTTCCATCAAAGCTGGCCGGTTCTGCGCGCGCTCCGCCGCGAGCATTTTGACCGTTCCGTGGATTTTGCGAGCAACGATCGCGGTGCGATTTTGAGCCGGTTCATCGGCGCGCGCCGGCGGCTCGGCTGGAACGAACGGGGCGGGTTTTTCGGCCGCAAATTTTGTTATACCGACCGGGTGACACCGGATGCGGAACCCCAACACGAATCCCTGCGGCTGACGCAGCTTTTGTCCGGTTGGCAAATTCCACGGCCGCATTCCCTGGAGGCTGAAATCCACGCCGATCCGTCGCTCGCGGCCGCCGCCAAAAAAATTCTACCTGCCGAACGTGCGATCATTTGCCATGTTGCCTCGAGCCAGCCGAAGAAAGAATGGCCGCTGGCATACTGGGCTGAATTTTATCACCTGGCCTTCCGGGCCGGATTCCAAGTGGTCTTCACCACCGCGCGCGGCGAACGTGAGCAGTCCTTGATGACCGGGTTAAAAAAACTGGCGCCCGACACGACGATTTTGCCACCGGTGCCGGAACTCCCCTTGTTTCTGGCCGTGCTGGCGCGCGCCGGTGTGTTCATTGCCGGCGACACCGGTCCCCTGCATTTTGCGGCCGGTCTCGGTGTGCCGACCATTTCCTTGTTCGGTCCCAGTTCCCCCGCGCGCTGGGCGCCGTTTGGCGAACGCCATCAAATTCTGACGGGCAGCTCCTGCGCCTGTGACGGCAACCTGAGCGACTGCCAAAAAGCCGACCATTGTCTTGCGGCCATTACGCCCGAACGGGTCCTGGCCTGTCTGCAGGCAGCTTCGGGGAGGCAACAACGCCCGCCGGCCTAATCTCCGTTCCATCGAAACTGGCGGTTGCTTCCGGGCGCATGCCAGCGCATTAGCATATCTACTTACTCTGATTTGGCGCACAAATTGTATGTAACGTTTTCCGTGACCTCCACGTATGAGGAGGCAATGGTTAAAAGCCTGAACACTCGAAATAATGAAGTATGAAAACAAGACATAATGCCACCCGTTTTGCCACGGTCGCCGTGACACTGGTTTCACTCAGCGCCAGCGTGCTATGGACGAATGCGGGCGAACGCTTCCGCTCCGGCTCATATGAAACCAGCCGCGGCCGCAGCGGGACCTTTCAACAGACCATCAACCGGCAACCTGGTACCAGCCAGAGGCAGACCACCGTTCAAACGGGTCATGGAGTCTGGGCGCAACAATCCAATGCCACCTGGAACCGACAGGCCGGCACCGCCGGCCGCACGACCGTGACCACGGCACCGAACGGGAAGACGGCCACGATTGATCAGAGCGCGGTTCGCAACGGCAACCTCCTGACGGTCGATGGCAGTCGCACGGGTTATGACGGCAAGACTTCCGATTGGAACAGGACCGTCACCGCGAACGGCAATGGCACCGCCTCCGTGAACGGCCAGTACACCCGCCAGAACGGCAACACGATTGATTCCAGTTCGACCGTGACCCGGACCGCGGATGGACATGCCACCGCCGGGTCCTACACCACCAGCACCGGCAAGAGCGGCACGTTCGACACCACCGTGGTCAATAACGATGGTACGCGCACCCAAACGCAAACCGTCACGGGCGCCAATGGCAAAACTGCCAACCGCGTGGTAATCACCACCCGGGATGACAACACGATTGACCGCACCGTCACTACGACCGGGCCGAACGGTAAAACCGAAACGCACTCCGGCAGCGTAACCTTCAACCAATAATTCAACCGTCTGACGAACAGGCTCCGCCGACATTTTACGCGGAGCTTTTTGTCTTTTCCATCATCGGCGGCTCAGTCGCTCCAGCAGTTTTTCGTGAATACCTCCAAACCCGCCGTTGCTGAAGACGCAAACGACGTCACCTCCTTGCGCGTGCCGGGCGACGTGGGAAACGATGGTGTCCACATCCGGCAGATAGGCGGCATTTTTGCCGGAGATTTTTAAATCCTGCATGAGTTTTTCGGGGTCGAGCCGTTCGTTGGCGGCAATCTGCTCCAGCCGGGCAACCTCCGAAACCACCACCGCGTCGGCGTCGGCGAACGCGCCCGCCAGTTCCTGCTGAAAGACGTTTCGGCGCGTCGTGTTGCTGCGCGGTTCGAAGATGGCCCAGATCTTCTCGCGCGGATATTTGATTCGCAGCGCGCGCAAGGTTTCGCGGATGGCCGTCGGATGATGGCCAAAGTCATCCACGACCGTCACGCCACCGGCAATGCCGCGCACCTCCATCCGGCGCCGGATGCCCTTGAAGGTATCGAAGGCGGCCTGGATCTGGTGGTTCTTCAATCCACAATGTTTGGCACAAGCGATGACCGCCAGCGCGTTCCGGACATTCAATTCGCCGACCAGATTCAGATGGAATCTAAAGCTCGGAATTTCAAACTCGGTTGCCGTCGGGCCGTAGCGCACGTTGAAGGCGCGAATTTTGTTGTTTTCGCCCAGGCCGAAGCGCTGCACCGGACAATGCGTCACCTGCAGCAGCGGCGCGAGGTTCGGATCATCGCCATTGGCCAGCAACAGGCCGTTGCGCGGCACCAGCCGGATGAAGTGGGAGAAGGTTTTTTTAATCGCGTCCAGGTCGTTAAAAATGTCGGCATGGTCAAATTCCAGGTTGTTGACGATGGCGACCTCGGGCAGGTAATGGACAAACTTGCTCCGTTTATCGAAAAACGCGGTGTCATATTCATCGCCCTCGACAATGAACCATTCGCTGTCCGTGAACCGGGCGCCCTGGCTGAGGTTGTTGGGGATGCCGCCGATGAGGTAGCTCGGGTGCAAGCCGTTGTGCTCAAAGACCCAGGTCAGCAGCGAGGTGGTGGTGGTCTTGCCGTGCGTGCCGGAAACGACGAGTGAACGTTTGCCGCGGATGAAGAATTCCTTGAGCAGCTCCGGCAGCGAGCAATGGCGCAGTTTGTGGTCGAGCACGAACTCCGCCTCGGGGTTGCCGCGAGAGATGGCATTGCCGATGACGACGAGGTCGGGCTTGTGCGCGAGGTTCCGCTCGGCGTAACCGTTCATCACCTCGATTTTCCGTTCGGCCAGAAACGTGGACATCGGCGGATAAACATTCTGGTCCGAACCGGTGATGGCGAAGCGTTTTTCCTTCAGGGCCACGGCAGCCGCGGCCATGGCCGTGCCGCAGATGCCGGTGAAATGGACCGAGTTGATTTCGGATGAAAACATGCCGGTGCATTAAACCAAGAAGCGGCCCGGGCACAAAGTCTTTTGCTCATCGTGGCGAGGCCCGGGCGAGGGTGAGGATTGCCCTGCCGGCGGGAATGTGCGAAAAAACGGAAACTTTTATGCGTTTATCTCAACTTAACGAGCGCAGGCCCTGGCATTGGCTGACCCCAATCGTCCGGCTTGCGCTGGTTGCCGCGTTTGCCGTGAATCTCTCCGTTTGTGCCGCTGACCCGGTTTCTCCCGAAAGTTCACCAAACGTGGACGCCCGCAACGAAGTCACCGCCGGGTCCGGGTTCCTGACCGACTCCCATCGCGCGTTTCCGATCCTGTTCATTGTCGGTGATTCAACGGTTCACAATCCGCAAAAGACCGAACGCGGCTGGGGCGATGTGATTGGGAAATATTTTGACACGAACCGGATTCGCGTGGAAAACCACGCGCTCGGGGGACGCAGCAGCCGCACGTTCCAGACGCAAGGCTGGTGGGACAAGGTTCTGATGGCCGCCAAACCCGGTGACTTTGTAGTGATCCAAATGGGCCATAATGACGGCGGCCCGCTGGACGACACGAACCGGGCCCGCGGCACAATTCGTGGCCTTGGCGACGAGACCCGGCAGATATACAATCCCATCACGCACCAGCCGGAAGTGGTCCACACCTATGGCTGGTACATGCGCAAATATATTTCGGACGCGCGGGCCCGGGACATGACGCCGATTCTCTGCACACCGATTCCGCATTGTCCCCGAAAGCCGGTCAAGGCCGGTGACACAGAAGGTTGGGACTACGTCCGCTTCGCCACCGCCGTCGCCCAAAGTGAACATACCCCATTCATCAATCTGAATGAAATCATCCTGAGCCATTACGCCGGCATGGCTCCGGGGGAAATTAAAGAAAGATATTTCACGGGCGCCGACAACACGCACACCAGCCTGGCCGGCGCCGAGTTGAATGCGCAATCGGTGATCGAAGGCCTGCGCGCCTTGACGAATTGTCCGCTGCGGAATTATCTGTTGCCGGAATAAACCCGGGCAGGAAGAGTGCAGTCATGGGCAGCGGACGATGCCGCGTAGCCGACGCAGGACAGGCGTCGCGCCTGTCTCTCACTTGACCAAATCAGATTGGATGGGAAGTCGCCTGCTCC
>Ga0335083_10012236_pt1 | contig 10281 bp, 11 predicted proteins | sample Lox_Sample_42_FD_206716 | JGI IMG/M metagenome (GOLD analysis project Ga0335083, IMG submission 206716) | Soil microbial communities from Loxahatchee National Wildlife Refuge, Florida, United States - Lox_Sample_4.2 | ecosystem: Environmental > Terrestrial > Soil > Wetlands | place: USA...
CGCTTCGACCGCGACCTCGAGCCGGTGCTGAGCGTCGACCCCGGCGACTCAGTCCGTTTCCAGGCGCTCAACGCCGTCTGGGGCTGGGATCCCGACCACGAGCACTTCGAACGTGACCACAACGTGGACGGTGGGCACGCGCTCTGCGGGCCGATCGAGGTGCGCGGCGCCCGCGCGGGTCAGACGCTCGTGGTCGGCGTCGACGAGGTGACGCCGCGCGACTGGGGTGTCACGTGGGGCGACGACGAGATGTTCTCCTGGTGGCTCGACGGCGGCATCTGGCGGAGCGAGCGCGGCCACGCCGTCTCCTCGGCGCCGTTCCTCGGCGTGATCGGCATGCCGGCGCCGGAGCCGGGGAGGCAGTCGACGACGCCGCCGCGGCGCTGGGGCGGCAACATCGACTGCAAGGAGCTCGTCGCCGGCACGACGCTCTACCTGCCGATCCCGGTGGACGGGGCGCTGCTGATGGCGGGCGACGGACACGGCGCGCAGGGTGACGGCGAGGTCTCCGGGACGGCGATCGAGTGCCCGCTCGAGCGGGCGACGCTCACGCTCGACGTCGAGGAGCGCGACCTGCGCTCGCCGATCGCGCGGACTGCGGACGCGTGGCTCGCCTTCGGCTTCGACGAGGATCTCGACACCGCCGCCGAGCAGGCGACCGAGACGATGCTCGACCTGATAGAGCGCGAGCTCGGCGTTCCCCGGCCCGAGGCGCGCGCGCTGGCGAGCGTCGCGGCCGACCTCCGTGTGACGCAGGTGGTCAATGAGGTCAAGGGCGTCCACGCGGTCCTGCGGGACGGCGCAATCCGCTAGAACTGCGCCCCGTGGCCTACGAGTTCAAGCTGCCCGACCTCGGTGAGGGCCTGACCGAAGGCGAGATCGCCCGCTGGCTCGTCGAGGAGGGCGAGGAGATCGCCGAGGACGCGCCGCTCGTCGAGATCGCGACCGACAAGACGACGGTCGAGATCCCGTCCCCGGCGGGCGGAACCGTCTCCCGGATCCTCGTCGCCGAAGGCGAGGTCGTCCCGGTGGGCACCGTCCTCGTTGTAATCGGCGGCGACCGCGGCTCATCCGGACCTGTCCCGGTATCAGATACCGAGACACGTCCGGAAGAGACTGCTCGCCCGGCAAGATCGGCCGGCGCAGCCAAGGTGCGCGCGACCCCGCTGGTGCGCAAAGTGGCTCAGGAACTCGGAGTCGACCTCGGCTCGGTGGCGGGCACCGGCCCGCAGGGCCGGATCACCGAGGAGGACGTGCGCGCCGCCGCTGCCCCTTCCGGCCATGTCCAGGTATCAGATACCGAGACAGGTCCCGAGGGGACGCGTGTGCAGCTGCGTGGGGTCAAGCGGCAGATGTTCGAGCACCTGACCCGCGCCCACCGCGAGATCCCGGCCGTGACCTGGGTGGAGGAGTGCGACTGCTCGGACGTCGATCTGAAGCGCCTCGTCCCGCTCGTCCTCCAAGCCGTTACCGAGTCGCTCCGCGAGTTCCCGGAGCTCAACGCGCGTGTCGAGGACGGCGAGCTCGTGCTGCTCGACCGCTACGACGTCGGCATCGCGGTGCAGACGGAGCAGGGACTCGTCGTCCCCGTCGTCCACGGCGCCGACAAGCTCTCGCTCGACGAGCTCGACGCCGAGGTGCAGCGCCTCGCCGAAGGCGCCAACGCGGGAACGCTGAAGCCGGAGGAGCTGCGCGGCGGAACCTTCACGATCACGAGCGCGGGCAAGGCGGCGGGACTGTTCGTGACGCCGCTGATCAACCATCCCGAGGTTGCGATCCTCGGCATCCACCGCATCGAGGATCGCGCCGTCGTGCGGGACGGCGAGGTCGTCGTGCGGCGGATGGGCAACGTCTCCGTCACGTTCGACCACCGCGTGATCGACGGCAAGCGCGCCGCCGAGTTCGGGCTCGCGGTGATCGCGCGGCTCGAGAGTTAGGCGACGGCCTCTGTCGGCTCCGCCTCGGGGAGGTGGGGCTCGAGCATCGACTCGATCCGCGGCGCGGTCGCGCGGCCGTCGATGCGAGACACGACCCGCTTCTCGACCACGAGCGCGAGGGACGGCACCTTGTCCACCCGGAACCGCTCGGCGAGGTCGGGCCGGTCATCCACGTCGACCTTGCTCACGCGGAGACGGCCGCGCTCCTTGCGCGCGATATGGGCGAGCAGGCTCTCCATCCGCCGGGCCGGGCCGGAGCGGTGAGAGGTGAAGAAGACGAGCAATGGACGTTCGGGGGTCACGTGTGGGCCTCCTAGCAGGATCTGCGTGGACAACGAACGAGAGGCGCGCGCGGTTACGGTTCCCCGCATGGGAACGTGGTACTGGATCGGTGTGAGCGCCGGGCTCGGCGCGGCGATCGGTGTCCTTCTCGCCGGGGCGTTCGGCGGCGGACGCGGAGCGAGAATCGCGGTCATCCTGCTGGCCGGAGCCGCGGGTGCGGGCATCGGGTTCCTGATCGGGAGCTGGCAGCCCGGAGGCTGGGAGGATCGCGCAGCCGGAATCGTCGGCGGTGTCGCCGGCGCGCTCGGAGCCACCCAGACCGTGAGCGGTGCGCTCCGGCGTGGCGGAACGAGGGCCGGCACGGCGGCTCTCCTCGCCGGTGCCGCGCTCGTGATCGCGGCGCTCGCGTGGATCCCGGCCGCCGGCTTCGTCATCGCGCTTGCGCTCGTGGCTCTCGTCCCGCTGCTGCGGCGCTCGCAGCCCGAGCGGTACGCCGGTTTGCGGACACTCGCGCGGGACGAGTAAGCCCCGCACATGCCTCGCAAGCTCGTGCTCGTCGTCGTCGACGGGATGACCCCGGCGGCATTCGAGCGAGCGGTCGAAAGCGGCCGCGCGCCGGGTCTCGCCTTTCTCGCCGAGCACGGCGACTACCGGAAGGCGACCTCGGTCTTCCCGTCGCTCACGCCGGTGTGCCTCACCTCGATCGCGACGGGCGCCGGGCCGGGGGTGCACCACATTCCCTCGCTGGTCTGGTGGCACCGCCAGGAGCGGCGGATCGTGGAGTACGGCTCGTCGTTCGCCGCGCTGCGCGCCGCCGGGCTCTCGCAGTCGCTGGTGGACACGATCTTCAACATGAACGAGCGCCACCTCTCGAAGGCCGCGACCACCGTCTACGAGGCGCTCGAAGACGCCGGGCTCGTCGCAGGCGCCGTGAACATCACGTGCTACCGCGGACGGCACCGCTATCTGCCGGCGCTGCCGGGCCTGCACCGCGCCGTGCACGGGCCGCGCCGCTTCTTCTTCTACGGGCTCTTCGAGTCGGACCGGACGGGAGCCCCCTTTGCCGTGCGCAGCCGTCGCGCGGGCTCGATCGACGCGTACGCGGCGGCCGTGGGGCGCTGGCTCGTCACCCGCGACGGCTTCGACTTCCTGACCTACTACCTCTCCGGCTACGACTTCGCCTCCCACGCCGCCGGCCCCCACGGCGAGGCGGCCGAGCGCGCCCTCGAGCAGACCGACGCCGCGATCCGCACGCTGCTCGACTCCGCGGGAGGCCCGGATCAGTTCCTCGAGCGGTATGCGGTCGTGCTCCTCTCCGATCACGGCCAGACCCCGGTCCGGGAGGCGGCCCGCCTGCAGGAGCCGTTCGCGGATCTCGTGGAGCAGGTCGTCGTGACGGCCTCGAACCGTGCCGGACAGGTCTACCTCCAGCCGGGCGCACGGATCGAGTCGGCCGAGCTCGCGGAGCGGCTCGACGGCTTTCCGGCGGTGGACGTCTCGCTTCGCCTCGAGGGCGGCGACGTCGTCGCCCGCAGAGAAGGCGCCGATGGCCCGGCCGAGAAGCTGGAGCATCCGGATGTCGCGTGGCGCGCACGCTCGGCGCTCGCGAACCCGAACGCCGGCGAGCTGCTCGTGTCGGCGGCGGAGGGCTGGGAGCTCGCCGACCTCGGCGGCCGCCATCACGCGGGCGGCGGCAGCCACGGCTCGCTCGTCGCCGGCGACTCGTACGTGCCCGTCGTGACCGTCGGGCTCGGGACCGAGATCCGCCGGATCACGGACGTCGCGCCGGCGATTCTCGCGCACTTCGGCGTCGCGGCGCCCGAGTCGATGGAGGCGCTCGCACGTGTCGGCTGACGAGCGGGCGCAGATGGTCGAGCGCCAGCTCCGCCGGCGAGGCATCGGGGACGAGCGCGTGCTCGCGGCGATGGCACGCGTGCCCCGGGAGCTCTTCGTGCCGCCCGAACAGCGGTGGTTGGCCTACTCCGACGCCGCACTGCCGATCGGCGGCGAGCAGACGATCTCGCAGCCGTACATGGTCGCGCTCATCTGCGAGCAGCTCGCGCTCCAGGGCCGCGAACGCGTCCTCGACGTCGGCACCGGCTCGGGCTACCAGGCCGCGGTGCTCGCCGAGCTCGCGGGCGAGGTGCACACGATCGAGCGGCTTCCGGAGCTCGCCGAAGCGGCACGGGCGAACCTCGCCGCGGCCGGCTACGCGGGCCGCGTCCACCTCCACCTCGGCGACGGGACGCGCGGCCTGCCCGACCACGCTCCGTTCGCAGCGATCGCTGTCGCGGCGGCCGCGCTCGAGGTTCCGCCCGCGCTCTACGAGCAGCTCGAGCCGCGCGGCCGGCTCGTCGTTCCGGTGGGCGGCTCGGACGGGCAGTGGCTCGAGGTCGTGGTGCGGACGCCCGAAGGCCCGGCCGTGCGGCGGACCGTTCCCTGCCGGTTCGTTCCCCTCGTGGCCGGGCACTAGCCTGAGGAGAATGGGGTCGAGGTCAGCCACCGAGCTGCAACTTCCCGTGCAGCTCCACGGGATCCGTCTCGGCCAACCGGTCGATCTGCGGCTCGATCCCGCCGAGTGGCGCGCCCTCGGGTTCGTCGTCCTCTGCGGCGACGAGAGCACCCGCTTCCTCGCCTTCGCCGCCGCCGACCTGCGGGAGGATGCGATCGCGGTCTCGTCAGCTCTGCTGCTGCTCGAGGACGTCGACTTCTACCGCGATCGCTTGCGATCACTGCGCGCCCTTCTCGGCGGCGAGCTGCGCGATCTCCTCCTCAGGCCCGACGGCAGCGTCGAGCCGCTCGTACCGTTCGAGTCGGAGCGGGTCTCAACCGGCTGAGATACCCTCGCGGGCGACCGTGGGACGCCCGGCCGCCACTCTCCAGCCTGCGCGGCCGCGCCTGGTCGCGTCGCTCCTCTCCGTCCGCAACTGGCAGCAGCTCGGCAAGTTCTGCGTCGTCGGCGCCGTCGGCTATCTCATCAATCTCGCCGTCTACGACGCGCTGCTGCATGCGGGCCTCCACTATCTCGTCGCCGCCACCTGCTCGTTCCTCGTGGCGGTCACGAGCAACTACTTCTGGAACCGGATCTGGACGTTCCGCGAGCACCGCGGTCATGTCGGCATCCAGGGGATGCGCTTCTTCATCGTCTCGGTGGTCGCGTTGGCGGCGAACCTCCTCGTGCTCCACCTGCTCGTCGCCTACGCGGGGCTCGACAAGCTTCCGGCGCAGGCCGTTGCGATCGTGCTCGTCACGCCGCTCAACTTCGTCGGGAACAAGCTCTGGTCGTTCCGGCTGCGGAAGCACTGAGTAGCCTTCGCGCGGTGAGGGGTCTCCTCGCCGCCGCCCTCGCCGCGCTTGCAGTCGCCGTTCTCGCTCCCACGGCGTTCGGCTCGACGGGCACCACCTCGACTGGTCCCGTCTATGACGGCAAGGGCCATCTGATCCAGACCCCGCTCGTCCCGCCGCAGCCGCGCGCGCAGCTCACGCAGAAGCAGGTGCTCCAGACGTTCGAGCGCTACCCGAAGGTCGCGTCCTGGCTGTCGCGCTATCCGCACTCGGGCCGCAGCCACAGCGCGACCTACGACCGGAAGACGAACGAGTGGACGGTCAAGATCTGGTGGGGGAGCGCCGGCGAGATCGCCGAGGGGACTGTGGTCGATGCGACCGGCGCCGTGACCGACGCCTGGACCGGCCCGCAGGTGGCGTGGGGGATGGCCCGCGGCTCGCCGGGCGCGTTCGGCGGCACCGCGATCAACAACCAGTGGGTCTGGGGAGCGTTTTGCCTCGTCTTCCTCGTCGGACTCGGTGACTGGAAGCGGCCGTTCTCGCTGCGCAACCTCGACCTGCTCTTCCTCCTCTCGCCGACGGCGTCGCTCTGGTTCTTCAACCACGGCGACGTGTTCACGGCGGTGCCGCTCTTCTATCCGCTGCTGCTGTGGGTGGTGGTGCGCGGGACCTGGATCGGCTTCCGCAACCGCGGCACCCCCGGCGCGCCGCGCTGGCCGGTCTGGGTGCTCGTCGGCGTGACGATCTTCCTGTGCGGCTTCCGGGTGGGGCTCAACGTCGAGCGCTCGAACGTGATCGACGTCGGCTACTCGGGCGTGATCGGCGCCGAGCGGATCCTCCACGGCACGGCGCCGTGGGGCAATTTCCCGGTCGAGAACACGAAGAAGTCGTGCGGCCCGGCGGACTCCTCCGGGGAGATCCGCAACTGGATCCAGTCGAACGGGCGCTGCGAGAGCGCGAATCCCGAGGGCGACACGTACGGGCCGGTGGCATACGAGTCGTATATCCCGGGCTATGCGGTCCTCGGGTGGACCGGGAAGTGGGACGACCTGCCCGCGGCGCACTTCACGTCGATCGCGTTCGACCTGCTCACGCTGCTCGGACTCTTCCTCGTCGGGCTGCGTTTCGGCGGGCAGCGGCTCGGAGCCGTGCTCGCGTTCGCCTGGGCCGCCTATCCGTTCACGCAGTACGTCTCGAACTCGAACACGAACGACGCGCTCATGCCGTGCTTCCTCGTCTGGGGCTTCTGGCTCGTCTCGAGACCCGCGGCCCGCGGCGTCCTCGCGGCGCTCTCGGGCTGGACGAAGTTCGCGTCGCTGCTCGTCGTGCCGCTCTGGCTCACCTACCCCGGCCGGAGGCCGAGCTGGCGCTTCGCGCTGGGCTTCGTCGGCGCCACGCTCGCGGTGTTCTCCATCCTGCTGCTCTCGCCGCACCCGCTCCACGAGGCGCACGTCTTCTGGAACCGAACGGTCCGGTTCCAGATCGGGCGCGACGCGCCGTGGTCGCTCTGGGACTGGCGGCAGTACCACGCCCGCGGTCTCCCGGACCTCCACATCGTGCAGCACGTCCTGCAGGGCATGCTCGTCGCGGGAGCGATCGTCCTCGCCTTCTTCCCGCGTCGCAAGTCGCCGCTGCAGCTCGCCGCGCTCACCGGGGTGCTCCTCGCCGGCTTCGAGCTCGTGCTGACCTACTGGCTCTACACGTACATCCCGTGGTTCTTCCCCTTCGCCGCGATCGCCCTGCTCGCGCCGGCGGTGCCGTTGCGCCGGCTCGTCACCCAGTCAAGCGGCGACTCGCACGAGCTCGATCGCCTCGGCACGGCCCCCGTCGCTGCACGTGACGAGAACGCCCTCCAGCCGCACGTCGCCTTCGGCGGGCTCGAACCGGACGGGTAGGCGGGTCCGCATCCGGGCGATCGCGAGCTCCGAGCGGACGCCGATCACCGAGTCGTGCGGCCCCGTCATCCCGGCGTCGCTGACGGCCGCGGTGCCGCCGGGGAGGACACGCGCGTCGTTCGTCTGGATGTGGGTGTGCGTGCCGATCACGGCGGTCACGCGCCCGTCGAGCCATGTCGCCATCGCGACCTTCTCGCTCGTGGCCTCGGCATGGAAGTCGAGGAAGACGACCGGCGCAGCGGCCCGCGCCTCCTCCACGAGCGCGTCGACCATCTCCCACGGAGAGACGGGCGTCGGCAGGAAGAGCTGCCCGAGCAGGTTGAGGACCGCGACCCGGACGCCGTTCCGCGCCTCGACCACCGCGAGCCCATGGCCGGGCGCCTCCGAGCCGGAGTTCGCGGGCCGGATCACGCGCTCGCTCGCGACGAGGTAGGAGGCGATCCCGCCGCGGCGGTAGGTGTGGTTGCCGAGCGTGACCACGTCGGCCCCGGCCGCGAGCAGCTTGTCGGCGAGCTTCGCCGTGATGCCTGCGCCGTCGGCAGCGTTCTCGCCGTTGACGATCGCGAGGTCGGCGTCGAACCGCTCGCGCAGCGCCGGCAGGTGCTCCTCGACGGCGCGCCGTCCCGGGACGCCGAAGACATCCGCGAGGAACAGGATCTTCAGGTCGGTGTCCCTTCTAGCCGGTCGCGAGGACCGGGGCCGCGCGCATCTCGATGGTCACGTGGTTCCCGGCGTCGTTCGTGTAGCGAGCGAGTGCCTGCCGCTCGACGGCGGCGAGGTCGGCGACGCGGCCGAGCTTCGTCGCGCCGCTGACGACGGGGGTGCCGACGTTGAGCGCCGGGTCGGACATGAGCTGCGTCACCGCGACGACGACCGAAGGAGTGTTCTGCGGCTGGATGTCGATCTCGGAGCCGTACGCCTTCCCCTCCAGGATGAACGGCTTGATCGCGACGACGGTCCCGTCCACCGGCGAGTAGACGTCGCTGCCGATCGGCGCGCCGACGTCGAGCGCCGACGTGCCGCCGCCGGCGAGTTGGTACCACTTCGGCGAGCCGCCTCCGCCGCCGAAGACGCCGTGCACGACCCGCGACACGAGGCCCTCGTTCGCCTGGTGCCCGACCGGGTGGAGCGTGAGCGCGCCGGCGCCGGCGGAGTGGTAGCCGATCGCGGTCAGGCGGCTCTGCGAGATCGGGAGCTGCAGGCGCACCTGACCGCGCTCGGCCACGATCTCGGTCGTGGGCCGCGTCTGCGCGACGGTGGCCTGGCTCTGGCGGGGGACGATCGCCGCCGTCGGGGTCGTCGTCCCGCCGAATGCGGTCAGGCCGATAGCCACGAAAAAGACCGCGGCGAGGACGACGAGGAGGGCGACCAAACGCGCCCGGCGCGCTGCGCGCGCCTGCCGGCGTTCGACTCGCCGCCTCCGGGTGGGGCGTGAGGACGGCATGTCGGGCGCCACCCTATCGAACTGTCGCGGCTCCTCCCACAGGGAGAGCGCCAGATTGCCGTGCGTCCGGCCGCCTCCGACGGCCTCTTTACCATCGCTCCAATGCCGCCCGGTGCGCCGGTAACGATCCAGATCCCGCGCTGGGCGCAGCTCGTGCTGCTGCCGCTGGTGCTGCTGCTGATCTGGGCGGTGGCGGGAGCCGTGCGTCACGTCCTCTTCCTGTTCCTGGTGGCGTTGCTGATCGCGCTGCTCCTCAATCCGCTCGTCCGCGGGCTCGGCCGGGCCAGGGTTCCGCGTGGAATGGCGGTGGGCCTCGTCTATCTCGCCTTCGCAGCAGTCGTTGCACTGGCGATCCTCGCTCTCGCCACGGTGGTCGTGCAGCAGACGCGCAGCGCCGCCCACCGGGTCGACAACTACTTTACGGCCGATTCCGGACACCCGCCCCGGACCGGCGCCGAGCAGGATCTCGCCCGCTTCCAGCGCTGGCTCGACCATCACCACCTGGGCAGCGTCCACGTCGAGCGAGACGGCCGGAAGTTCCTCAACCAGGTCGGGACGAAGGACGTCCAGAAGTACACGGCCAAGGCCCTGGGCTGGGCGGAGGGCGCCGGGCTCACGGTCGTCACCCTCCTCTTCGACGCGATCCTCCTCGTCGTCGTCTCGATCTACATCCTGCTCGACATGCAGCGGCTCACGGAGGCGGTCGACCGACGATTCCCGCCGTACGGCCGCGGCGGGCTGATCGTGCGGATGGAGCAGGCGGTCGCGAGCTACGTCAAGGGGCAGTTCCTGCTCTCGCTGATCATCGGCGTGAGCGTCGGGCTCGGGCTCTGGATCCTCGCGCTGGTCGGCCTGTTCCCGAACGGGGGGAAGTACGCGGCCGCGTTCGGCGCGTGGGCGGCCGTCACCGAGCTCATCCCGTACATCGGGCCGTGGCTCGGCGCCATCCCGCCGGTGCTGTACGCGCTCGTCCAAAATCCGCTCTCGGCGCTCTGGGTCGCGCTCCTCTTCCTCGGCATCCAGCAGCTCGAGGGCCACATCGTCGTTCCGAAGGTGATGGGCCACACGCTGCGCCTGCACCCGCTGCTCGTGATCTTCGGGCTGCTCGCCGGTGGGGAGATCTACGGCTTCGCGGGGATCCTCGTCGCTCTGCCGCTGCTCGCCGCCGGGCGCGCCGCGTGGGAGTTCTTCTCGGAGCGGATCCAGCTGCAGAAGTGGCCCACCGACGCGCCGCTGGTCGAGATCGAGCTCGAGCCTCCGGGCGGGGGCGCACCGCCGCCCGGCACGCCGCCCGCACCTGCCGCCTGAACGACCCGCGGCGTACCATCACAGGGTGAGCTCATTCCCGGTCACCCGGCTCCGGCGCTTCCGCCGAACGGTGTCGCTGCGCGGGCTCGTGCGCGAGACGCGGCTCTCGCTCGACCAGTTCGTCATGCCG
>Ga0335083_10012237_pt1 | contig 10279 bp, 12 predicted proteins | sample Lox_Sample_42_FD_206716 | JGI IMG/M metagenome (GOLD analysis project Ga0335083, IMG submission 206716) | Soil microbial communities from Loxahatchee National Wildlife Refuge, Florida, United States - Lox_Sample_4.2 | ecosystem: Environmental > Terrestrial > Soil > Wetlands | place: USA...
CGTGACCCTCTCCCCGCCGCCGTCCATTCCCGTGCCGACGCCGACGGCGAGCGGGTCAGCCAGCGCGTCGGCCAGCCCCACGACCACGCCGTAGCGGCGCGGTAACTCTCTGCCCGGCCCGTTCGGGATAATAACCAGCTGGTCAGGCGGCCGACTCGAACTTATACCCCAGCCCGCGCACGGTCACGATGTGCCGCGGCCGGGCCGGGTCGAGCTCGATCTTGGCCCGCAGCCGCTTGATGTGCACGTCCAGCGTCTTGGTGTCGCCCACGTAGTCGGCGCCCCAGACCCGGTCGATGAGCTGCATCCTGGTCAGCACCCGGTCCGCGTTACGCAGCAGCACCTGGAGCAGCTCGAACTCCTTCAGCGGGAGCTGCACCGTGCCGCCCCGGACGGTGACCACGTGCCGGTCGACGTCCATCCGCACCGGGCCCGACTCCAGCGCCGTCTCGGCCGCGTCGTCGGTGTCGCCGCGGCGCCGGAGCACGGCGCGCATCCGGGCGACCAGTTCGCGTGAGGAGAACGGCTTGGTCACGTAGTCGTCGGCGCCGAGTTCCAGCCCGACCACCTTGTCGATCTCGCTGTCCTTGGCGGTCAGCATGATCACCGGCACGTTGGACCTATCGCGCAGCGACCGGCACACCTCGCTGCCCGGCAGGCCCGGCAGCATCAGGTCGAGCAGGACCAGGTCGGCGCCGGTCCGGTCGAACGTCTCGAGCGCGTCGGGGCCGGTCGAGCAGACCGCGACCTCGAAGCCCTCCTTGCGCAGCAAGTACGAGATGGCGTCGCTGAAGGAGTCCTCGTCCTCGACGACCAGCACGCGTGTCACTGATTCCTCCCGGAACTGAACGGGGCCTGGGACGCTCACGCAGCGCCGGTGCTGGCATGTTCGGTCCGCAACGGTATGGACAAGGTGAAGGTGGATCCGGCACCCTCGACGCTGCGCACGGTGACCATGCCGTTGTGGGCGGCCATCACGTGCTTGACGATGGCGAGCCCGAGGCCGGTGCCCCCGGTCGCGCGCGACCGGGCGGGGTCGACCCGGTAGAAGCGCTCGAAGATCCGCTCCAGGTCGCGTTCGGGGATACCGATGCCCTGGTCGGCCACGCTGAGCTCGGCGTTGCCGTCGGCAGTCTTCTTGGTGCTGATGACCACCCGGGTCCGTTCCGGGCTGTAGGCTACCGCGTTCTCCAGCAGGTTCCGCAGCGCGGTGATCAGCAGGTCCTCGTCGCCCAGCACGGACAGGCCGCGGCTGCCGACCGACGCGAGCGTGATGCCGCGCGCGTTCGCCTTCATCCGGCACCGGTCCAGCGCCTCGGCCACCACCGAGTCCAGCTCGACCGGTCGCGGATCAGGCACCGGCTCGACCGCCTGGATCCTGGACAGCGTGATCAGGTCCTGGACCAGGTTCGTCAGCCGCTGCGCTTCCTGGCGCATCTTGCCCGCGAACCGGCGTACCGCCTCGGCGTCGTCGGCGGCGTCCTCGATCGTCTCGGCCAGCAGGGCCAGCGCGCCCACCGGGGTCTTCAGCTCGTGGCTGGTGTTGGCGACGAAGTCCCGCTTGACCTCGTCCACCCGGCGGCTCTCGGTCTGGTCCTCGGCCAGCACCAGCACCAGGCCGCCGCCGCCGATGTCGGCGCCGAGCGGCGCCACCCGGACCGCGAAGCTCGTCGTCCGGCCGCCGAACCTGGGCACCGGGACCTCGAACTCGCCCTCCCTGATCTTGCCGTCCCTGCGCACCTGGCGGGCCAGCGCAGCCAGCTCGCTGACCATCAGGCGATCGCCCTTGACCAGCCCGAACGCCCGTGCCGCGGCGCTCGCCCGCAGCACCCGGTCGGTGCTGTCGAGGACCACGGCGGAGGAGGAGAGCACGGAGAGGACGGACGCGATCCCCGGCGGCAGCCTGGCCGGCGGCGGGGCCGCCCTCAGCCGGGAGCTGGCCGCCTGTCGTGTGCTGGCACCTGAACCCGGCGCCCGGGGTCTTATCGCCACGCGGCCCCCGCTACCGGCGACGGCACCAGTGTCATCGCCAGTGTCATCGGCACCGGCGTCATCGGCACGGGCCGAGGCGATGACCAGTGAAGACTCACATACCTCATGGTATGCGGTAGGCAGGCACGGGCAACAGCGCGCACGGGCTCACCCCGGCGATATTCGAAGGTTGTTCACCTGCTGGTAAACATCCGTTAAGGCCCGGTTCACCAATTAGCGGCCCTGGTTCCTGACCGCCTCGGCCGCTTCCGCGGCGGCCTCCGGGTCGAGGTAGCTGCCGCCCCTGGTGACCGGCTGGAACGCGTCGTCCAGCTGGTAGACCAGCGGGATGCCGGTGGGGATGTTCAGCGCCGCGATGTCCTCGTCGCTGATCCCGTCCAGGTGCTTGACCAGCGCGCGCAGCGAGTTGCCGTGCGCCACGACCAGCACCGTTGCATCCTGGCCCAGGTCGGGCACAATCGCGTCGTACCAGTAGGGCAGCATGCGCGCCATGACGTCCTGCAGGCACTCGGTCCGCGGCCTGGCCTCGGGCGGCAGGCCCGCGTACCTGACGTCGGCCACCTGGGAGTACTGGTCGTCGTCGGCGATCGGCGGCGGCGGCACGTCGTAGGAGCGGCGCCACAGCATGAACTGCTCGTCGCCGAACTCCTGCCTGGTCCTGGCCTTGTCCTTGCCCTGCAGCGCGCCGTAGTGCCGCTCGTTCAGCCGCCACGACCTGCGGACCGGTAGCCACAGCAGGCCGGCTTCCTCGAGGGCGATGTTGGCGGTCTGGATGGCGCGGGTCAGCACCGAGGTGTGCACGGTGCTCGGTTTCAGGCCCGACTGGGCGAGCAGCTTGCCCCCGTTCGCCGCCTCCTGCGCCCCGGCAGCGGAGAGTCCTACGTCCACCCACCCGGTGAACAGGCCCTTGGAGTTCCAGTCGCTCTCGCCGTGACGGAGCAGCACCAGCGTCCTCATGTGAGGAAAGCCTAGCCTGGGAACAGGTGGCGGCTCGCCACGGTTGGGTATGGACGTGCAGCCCGAGCTGAGTCCCAGTCTTGGCCAGCAGCGTCGTGACCGGGGCGCCCCCCGGCGGATCGCGACGATCAGCGTGCACACCTCCCCGCTCGACCAGCCGGGCACCGGTGACGCGGGCGGCCTGAACGTCTATGTGGTCGAGACGGCCAGGCAGCTGGCCCGGCGCGGCGTCGAGGTGGAGATCTTCACCCGCGCGGTCTGCCAGGACACCCCGCCCGTGGTGGAGCTGGCGCCCGGCGTGCTGGTCCGCAACATGGTGGCCGGCCCGTTCGAGGAGCTCGACAAGAACTCGCTGCCCGGGCAGATCTGCCCGTTCACCTTCGGCGTGCTGCGCACCGAGGCCGACTTCGCGCCCGGCCGGTACGACCTGGTGCACGCGCACTACTGGCTGTCCGGCCAGGTCGGGGCGGTGGCCGCGTCACGCTGGTGCGTCCCGCTCGTGCAGTCCATGCACACCCTGGGCAAGGTCAAGAACCTGGCCCTGGCCAGTGGCGACTGCGCCGAGCCCGCGGTCAGGATCCGGGGTGAGGGCGAGGTCGTGGCGGCCGCCGACCGGCTGGTCGCCAACACCCCGGATGAGGCGCGGCAGCTGATCGAGCTGTACGGCGCCGCCCCCCGGCAAGTCGAGACGGTCAGCCCGGGCGTGGACCTGTCGGTGTTCCGGCCTTCTTCCGCCCTGGATGCGCGGCGGCGGCTCGGGCTGCCGCCGGACGCGGTCGTCCTGGTCTTCGCGGGCCGGATCCAGCCGCTGAAGGGCCCGGACGTGGTGCTGCACGCCGCGGCCTCGCTGCTGCGCCTGGCACCGGCGCTGGCGGACCGGCTGGTGGTGGCGTTCGTGGGCGGCCCGAGCGGGTCCGAGGTGGGCGCGCCGGGACGGCTGGACGGGCTGGCTCGTGACCTTGGCGTGGCCGGCTCCGTGCGGTTCGAGCCGCCGTGCCCGCACCCCGAACTGGCCGACTGGTACCGGGCCGCCACGCTGGTGCTGGTGCCGTCGCATTCGGAGTCGTTCGGGCTGGTGGCGCTGGAGGCTCAGGCCTGCGGCACGCCGGTGGTGGCGGCCGCCGTGGGCGGGCTGCGCACCGCGGTGCGGGACGGCTTCTCCGGCGTGCTGGTGGACGGGCACGATCCCGAGGTGTGGGCCCGGGTCCTCGCCAGACTCATCGGCTCACCGGCCCGGCTGGCCGAGCTGTCGCGGGGAGCGCTGACGCACGCGTCCAGGTTCGGCTGGCCCGCCACCGCGGACCGGCTGATCGAGGTGTATACCGGAGCCATGGCTTCTGCTGGCTCGCCGGCTGTGGTGCGCGCGTGAGCGAGGATCCCGCGGCCGTCGTCGCCGCGACGCTTGAGTCGCTGGGCCTGGGGTTCGAGCAGCCGCGCCCCGGCGCCTTCCTGGTCAAGCTCGAGGGCCAGCACAAGCTGTCCACCATGACCTGGCTGGTCGTGGGCGAGCACAGCCTGGGCGTGGAGGCCTTCTTCTGCCGCCAGCCGGACGAGAACCACGAGGCCTTCTACCGCTTCCTGCTGGAACGCAACGGCCGCATGTACGGGGTGCACTTCACCCTGGACCCGGTGGGCGACGTGTACCTGACCGGGCGGCTGCCGCTGTCCGCGGTGACCGCCGAGGACATCGACCGGCTGCTCGGCTGCGTGCTGAGCTACTCCGACGAGAACTTCGACGCCGCGCTCGAGCTGGGCTTCGGCTCGGCGATCCGGCGGGAGTGGGCCTGGCGGGTGAAGCGCGGCGAGAGCCTGGCCAACCTGCAGGCGTTCGCCCGCTTCGCCGATCCCGGCCGTTAGCGCGAACCGGATAACGTCCTGCCTATTGGATGAGCCGCTTTGCGGGTACATTGACGACCGTGAACCGGTTGGGTGAACTCGAGCGGGCCATCATGGACGTGCTCTGGGATACCGATACGTCCCTCACCGTGCGCGAGGTCAGTGCTAGGCTGACCGAGCGCAATCTAGCTCACACCACCGTCATGACGGTGCTTGACAGGCTCGCGAAAAAAGGCTTCGCCAGGCGGGAGCGCGATGGGCGCGCCTGGCGCTACTGCCCCGCCGCTACCCGTGAGACCTACGTGACCGAGCTCATGCTGACCGCGCTGGACCAGACCGGTGACCGGACGGCGGCACTGACCCGGTTCGCACAGTCCGTATCAGGGGTCGAGGCCGAGGTGCTGCGCGACGCCCTGGAAGTGATCGAAGGTAGCGGCGAGGGAGATGACGGGATTTGAAGACGCGGCGCTGCTCGCCGTAGTTGCCATCGGAAGCGCACTCGGCGCTTCCGCCTTGCCCCGAGCCAGCTGGCCTCGGCGCTGTCCAGCCGCGGCCATCCTGCTGTGGCAGGCCCTCGGCCTGGCCTCGGGCCTAGCCGCCGTGGGCACGCTGATCGGGCTGGCCATGCCGGCCAGCCGGGGCGGCCTGGTGCTCTCGATCCTGCGCGCGGCCGGGATGCTGCGCGACGGCGACGTGTTCGGCGTGGCCGGGCTGTTCGGCCTCGGCGGGGCGGACGGCGGCCCGCTGGTCATGTTCGCGGTCCGGCTGGCCTGCCTGGCCGCCGGGCTGGCCCTGCTCGCGTTGCTGTGCTGGGTGCTGCTCGCCGCTTCGGTCGCGGCGCTGCAGGCCAGGCGGCGGCAGCGGGCGCTGCTCACGCTGCTCGCCCACGGCGACCCCAAGGTGCCCGGCGCGCTCGTGGTGGACTACCCGGACGCGGCGGCATACTGCCTGCCCGGCCTGCGGTCCCGGTCACGGATCGTGGTGAGCGTCGGCACCCTCGAACTGCTCGGCCGCGGTGAGCTGGCCGCCCTGCTGGCGCACGAGCGGGCGCACCTCCGGGAGCGCCACGACCTCGTGCTGCTGCCGTTCACCGCCCTGCGGCGCGCCTTCCCCAGGTCCGCCACCTGCACCGGCGCCCAGCGCGCGGTGGCGCTGCTGGTCGAGATGCTGGCCGACGACCGCGCGCTGCGCGCCCGCCCGGCGCGCGAACTGGTGTCCGCCCTGGTGCGGTTCGGCACGGCCGGGGCCTGCCCGGCGCCCGCGGGGGCGCTGGCCGCCGCCGAAGGCGAGGTGGCCGCCCGGGTCGCCCGGCTGGTCCAGCCGGTGCGGCCACTGCCGGCCACCGCGGTCGTGGCCGTCTGCCTGGCCGCCGCCGTGCTGGTGGCCGCGCCGGTCACGCTGCTGATCGTCTGATCGCTTACCAGGGGCCGTACGGACCCGAACTGCTGCCGCTCCTGTTCTTCGGGAAACTGCGCACCTTGGGACGGACGTCGGCCAGGTAGACCGCGGCCGCGACGAACGCCGCGACCGGCAGGATCGAGGTCGCGCCCGCGCCGTACACCGCCCCGGCCAGCCCGATCGCGGCGGCCACGCCGGTAATGATCAGCCACAGCGGCTTGGTCAGCTTGCCCGCGGCCACGAAGGCCTGGGCCGGCCGCGTGATGGCGTCGATGAAGGCCCACGCCTCGACGACGAACGCCGCCAGGCTCAGGGCCAGGAAGAAGTAGGTCAGCGGGGTATACGTACCGAACACAGGATCACGCTACCTAATCGGAGGCACTGTCTGGTCTGCTCTTGGGTACAGTCTGCGGGTTCCTGGCCGCTTCCGCTTCGGCTTCGGCTTCGGCTTCGGCCGCCAGGGCGGCTTCCAGTACCTCTGCCTCCGCGCCGGGCGCGCCCACGGTCAGCTCGGCCGGGGTGTCCGCGTCCGTGTCTGCCGTGGTGGTGGCCGCGTTCTCCCGCCGGAATGACTCGTAGATCTCGATGAGCACCTGCTTCTGCCGCTCGGAGAGCTGCGGGTCGGCGAGCAGCGCGGACCGCACCCCCGAGTCGGGCTGCCGGTCTTCCAGGATCCCGGCCTGCACGTAGAGCGCTTCCGCGGAGATGCGCAGCCCCTTGGCGATCTGCTGCAGGATGTCCGCGCTCGGCTTGCGCAGGCCGCGCTCGATCTGGCTCAGGTAGGGGTTGGATACCCCGGCCGTCTGAGCCAGCTGGCGCATCGAGATCTTCGCCTGCTCGCGCTGCTCCCGGATGTAGTCGCCGATGGAGTTGACGTTCACGTTACGCATGCCCTCAGTGTACCTCGGTGCTTGCAACTGCAAACCGCTAGCAAGCACCCAGGGCAGAGGTATGAGTGTGGCTCTGTGCACAAAAGAATGTGCACAGAGCCACATTCATGCAATTCGTCCGGGCCGCGCCGGACCGGTAAGCGGGATGCGGCGCCCGGGGCGGATTCAGGTGTGGCGGGCGGGGATGCTGAGGAAGGCGCGGGCGTCGGCGGCGGACATCGGCGGGCGCTGGGCGAGGCGGGCCAGGTCGGCGGCGCGTTGGACCAGTTCGGCGTTGCGGGCGACCGGGCGGCCGCGGGAGAAGGTCAGCGTGTCCTCCATGCCGACGCGCAGGTGACCGCCGGCGCCGAGGGCGCCGAGCAGTACCGGCAGGGTGGTCCGGCCGACGCCAGTGGCGGACCAGGTCGCGCCGGCCGGCAGGGCCGCCACGGCGGCGGCCAGCGTGGCCACGTCGCCCGGCATGCCACCGGGGACGCCCATCACCAGGTCGCAGTGCACGTGCCCGCCGGCCGGCGGGCCGAACTGATCGAGCAGCCGGTGCAGGACAGCGATATGGCCCAGGTCGAACAGCTCGAACTCGGGGACGCCTGGCGCTCCCGGGTCAGCTGGTACAGGTCCTTGATGAACGGCCACGGGTTGCTGAACACGTCGTCGCCGAAGTTGACCGTGCCGCAGGTCAGCGAGCAGGCGTCCGGCGCGGCGTCCAGGACGGCCAGCCGGCTGGCGAAGCTGTCGGTCACCGCGCCGCCGGTGGACAGCTGGACGATGAGCCCGGTGCTCTCGCGCAGCGCGGCCACCGTGTCGGTGAGCCGGCCGGCATCCAGCGTGGGCCGGGCCGCGTTGTCCCTGATGTGCACGTGGATGACCGCCGCCCCGGCGGCCTCGCACTCCTTGGCCGTGACGACCAGCTCGGCCAGGGTGACCGGGAGAGCCGGGACCGCGGCCTTGTCGGCTTCGGCGCCGGTCGGCGCGACCGTGATCAGGGTGCTGCTGCCTGCCATGGCCGGGACATTACCGCTGGCCGGGCAGGGCCAGGTGCTTGCGGGCGAAGGCCAGCGACTCGGCGAGGTCCGCGACCCGCTCCTCCCGGGTCGGCGCGCGGTTCGTCTTCACCTCGACGACCACCGCGCCGGGGTAGCCGGACGGCGGGAGCAGGCCGAGCAGCTCGCCGCAGGGCTGGCCGCCGCGGCCGGGCACCAGGTGCTCGTCGGGCACCGGGCCGGCCGGCGAGCCGGTGCCGTCGGCCAGGTGCACGTGGGCCAGGCGGCTGCCGAGCTCGGTCGCCATGATCAGGGCGTCGGAGCCGGACGCGGCGGTGTGCGACAGGTCCAGGGTGATGTTGGGCACGTCGAGCGCGGTCGGGTCCCAGTGCGGGGCGTAGGGCACCACCTCGCTGCCGCCGGCCCGCAGCTGGTACATGTTCTCCACCGCGAACAGGACGTCGGTCTCCTCGGCCATCGCGGCCAGGCCCGTCTCGAACCCGCGGACGTACTCGCGCTGCCAGCGGAACGGCGGGTGCAGGACGACCACCCGGGCGCCGACCCGCTCGGCCAGGTCCTGGGCCCGGCGCAGCTTCTCCCACGGCTCGCGGCCCCACACCCGCTGGGTGAGCAGCAGGCTCGGCGCGTGCACGGACACGATGGGCAGCTGGTGATAGTCCTGGAGCCTGAGCAGCGCCTCGGCGGTCTGGCTCACCGGGTCGGTGTAGACCATCACCTCGACCCCGTCGTAGCCGAGCCGGGCGGCCATCTCGAAGGCGTCGGGGGTGCGCTCCGGGTAGACCGACGAGGTCGACAGGGCGACGGGCGGGCTGGGTACCTTCGCCACGCCGCTCACTGGCTGACTCCCTCCGTCGGGTTTCGGTTTCCAGCTTACTGAGATTGTCAGAGGCGGCCGCTATCGTGCGGCCATGGCTAAGTCATCGGCGGGCTCCGGCTTCCGCTGCACCGAGTGCGGCTGGCAGTCCGCCAAGTGGAGCGGCCGGTGCGGCGAGTGCCAGTCGTGGGGCACGGTCCAGGAGGCCGTCCTGCCCCGGCTGGCGCGGTCGTCCCGGGCCGGGGCCCCCGTGGGCATCCGTTCGGCCCTTAATGGCGCGGCACCGGCCAGCACCACCCCGGTCCCCATCGGCCAGGTAGACGCGACCGACGCCACCGCCCGGCCGACCGGCATGGACGAGCTGGACCGGGTGCTTGGCGGCGGCCTGGTCCCCGGCGCGGTGCTGCTGCTGGCGGGCGAGCCCGGGGTGGGCAAGTCCACGCTGCTGCTCGAGACGGGCGCGCTGGTCGCGGAGTCGGGGCCGGTGCTCTACGTGACCGGCGAGGAGTCGGCCGCGCAGGTGCGGCTGCGCGCGGACCGCATCGGGGCGGTCAGCGACCAGCTCTTCCTGGCCGCGGAGACCGACCTCGACGTGGTGCTCGGGCACGTCGAGCACGTGCAGCCCCGGCTGCTGATCATCGACTCGGTGCAGACCGTCGCCGCCACCGGGGTCGAGGGGGTGCCTGGCGGGGTGACGCAGGTCAGGGAGGTGGCGGCGGCGCTCACCGCGGTGGCCAAGGAGCGGTCGCTGGCCACGATCCTGGTCGGGCACGTGACCAAGGACGGCTCGGTGGCCGGCCCGCGGACGCTCGAGCACCTCGTCGACGTGGTGCTGCACTTCGACGGCGACCGGCATTCTCAGCTGCGCATGGTGCGAGCGGTGAAGAACAGGTTCGGGCCGACCGACGAGGTGGGCTGCTTCGACCTGGGCGAGTACGGCCTGATCGGGCTGGCCGACCCGAGCGGCCTGTTCCTGTCCCAGCACCGCGAGCCGGTGCCGGGAACCTGCGTGACCGTCACGCTCGAGGGACGCAGGCCGCTGCCCGCCGAGGTGCAGGCACTGGTCGGTTTCTCCGCGCTGGAGATACCGCGGCGCGCCACGTCCGGGCTCGACGGCAACCGGGTGGGCATGGTGCTCGCGGTGCTGCAACGGCGGGCCGGGATCAAGATCGGCAAGCAGGACGTGTACGCGGCCACCGTCGGCGGGGTGCGGCTAACCGAGCCCTCGGTGGACCTGGCCGTGGCGGTCGCGGTGGCCAGTTCGGCGGCCAATCTGAGCGTGCCGCCCGGCGTGGTGGCCATCGGCGAGGTGGGCCTGGCCGGAGAGGTCAGGCGGGTGGCCGGGCTGCCGCGGCGGATCGCCGAGGCGGAGCGGATGGGGTTCCGCCGGG
>Ga0335083_10012238_pt1 | contig 10279 bp, 7 predicted proteins | sample Lox_Sample_42_FD_206716 | JGI IMG/M metagenome (GOLD analysis project Ga0335083, IMG submission 206716) | Soil microbial communities from Loxahatchee National Wildlife Refuge, Florida, United States - Lox_Sample_4.2 | ecosystem: Environmental > Terrestrial > Soil > Wetlands | place: USA: Florida...
CCGTGGCATTCCGTGCAGGCGCCATACGGCGAATTGAAGCTGAACGATCTGGGCTCGAGCTGAGGCACGGAGATGCCGCAATCCGGGCACGCCAGTTTTTCCGAGTACACGTGTTCTTCGCCGCCCACCACCGCGATCGTCACCAGGCCGCCCGTCAGCTTCAGCGCGGTCTCGACGGACTGTTCCAGCCTCTGCGCGATGCCGCTCTTCAGCAGCAGCCGGTCCACGACGATCTCAATCGTGTGGTTCTTGCGGCGATCGAGCGCAATCGGCTCGTCCAGGCCGACGAGTTTGCCGTCCACGCGCGCGCGGACGTAACCTTCTTTGGCGAATTTTTCGAGCTCCTTTTTGTACTCACCCTTTCGGCCGCGCACCACGGGCGCCAGGACCATGATGCGGTCATCCGGCTTGAGCGCCAGCACCGCTTGCACGATCTGTTCGGTTGACTGGCGCGCGATCGGTTTGCCGCACTTCGGACAATGCGGCGTGCCGATCGCGCTGTAGACGACGCGCAGGTAGTCGTAGATCTCGGTGATCGTCCCCACGGTCGAGCGTGGCGATCGAGTGGTCGTCTTCTGCTCGATCGCGATCGAAGGCGAAAGGCCCTCGACGGAATCGACTTCCGGCCGCTCCATCTGGTCAAGGAACTGCCGCGCGTACGCCGAAAGGGATTCGACGTACCGCCGCTGCCCTTCCGCATACAGCGTGTCGAACGCGAGCGAGGATTTTCCGGAGCCGGAAAGTCCTGTGATGACGGTCAGGGTATTGCGCGGGATTTCCAGACTGATGTTCTTCAGGTTGTGCTGCCGCGCGCCCCGGATAATGATTTTCTTGAGACCCATGTTGGAGCGCCCCGCTACAGAACCTCTGGCTGCATACTGGGTGGAATGGTGCCAGCGTAATTCATCAACATAGCAGGAGCCATTCGTAAGGGTCAAGGCAGCGCGCTTCGTTCGGTGGTCACCGGCTGAAGAGAAGCGGACCGCCGAAACGAGTCAAGGCGAAGATGTGGCAAATCACCCGAGGGCACGCCGGAATTTTTACTAGCGACCGGGACTTTTTACGCGAGACCTGCGAAGAGAAAGCTCGTGATTTCAGTCACTTAAGTTTGGTTTTCGACGTGCCACTACGTTGCGTGTCAGGGGGAGGAAAGCCGAGGATCCCTTTAGGGGATTGAGGGCTGGGCCGGCTTCCTTCCCCCGGCCTTTTTCCGCGCGTCGCGATTTTCCGCTCGTTACCTCACCAATTCTCTCCGCATCTTTCTTATTCAGTCCGTTCGCAGAACTCGACACAAGCTGCCCTCGTTCGCGTGAAGCGTCGAAAACTTCGTTCATGGAATCGCGCAATCTTGGTTAGAATGGACAAACTCGGTTGGGGCGTGGTCCAATCGGTAGGACACCTCACTGTTAATGAGGATGGTGTTGGTTCGAGTCCAACCGCCCCAGCCAATTCTGTCCGGCGGTCAGCCCCTCGCAGCGCTCAAAGGCCCGCGAATCACTCTTTCCAGCGCCCCGGCGGGCAAGGCTTCCCTCAGTTCTTTCGAAAACGCCCCGTCCACAAGGACAAACGCCATCCGCGCCAGCTGATCGGAACGGTTTTCCCACGCGTGATTGGTGCCGCGCTGGATCACCACATCCCCGGCCTTCAAACGGAGTTCGGAGTCGTCGAGCAGAAGAAATATCTCCCCCTCCAGCACGATTCCGTAATCGATCGTTTCGGTGCGGTGCATGAAAGGCGGATGGCCGGCCTCCTTCTCTGAGAAACCCGGCAGGAAATCGAGGATACGAATCACTGTGCCGTGTGGCTTCGGCCCGAGTTCGATCGGCCGGTTCGTAGGCTCCGCCTCCGCGGCTGTGATGGGCGCTGAGCCTTCGTTGGTGTTCCAGATTTCGTAGAAGGCCACACCGCGTTCCGCAATCGCCAAGCCATTGGGCGGATGCCCGTCGGTGAGAACGATCGACTTCCCGCTCGTATCGTGACCGGTGACGATTCGGCGCGGCTTGCCTGCCATGGCGATTTCCCCCTTAGAGAAGATTCCGCGAGCGGCTGCTCAGACCGTTCCCGCGTTAGTCCTTGGTGATGGGAAATCCCGACTCGGTCCAGCCTCGCCATCCGCCGTCCATCGAAATCACGTTCCGATAGCCCATTTTCTCCAGGTTGTCGGCCGCGAGCGCCGAACGATATCCTCCACCGCAGTAAAGGACGACTTGCGTGTCTTTGTCGGGGACGGCCTTTTCGATGTCGCGCTCAATCACGCCGCGGCCCAGATGAATCGCGCCGACGATGTGTCCGCGCGCCCACTCGGAATCCTCGCGCGTATCGATCAAGACGAATTTCTCGCCTGCGTCGAGGCGCCTCTTCGTCTCGCGATAGTCTTCCTCTTTAACACGCGTTTTCGCGTCCTTCACGAGCTTCAAGAATCCTTCTGAATGATCGGGCGCCATGGCATCACCTCACGTTTTCGTTCAGTCGGCAGCAGAGTAGCACGCGGCCCGCTGAGATGGCACGCGCGTCCATCCTCATTTCATGTCCCGCCAATTCGGTCCGGCCTTGGTATCGACCACCAGCGGCACACGCAGCTCGTGGGCTCCCTCCATCACTTCCTTCACGAGCTGCGTCAGCCGCGGCAGTTCTTCTTCGGGAACCTCGAATAAGAGCTCGTCGTGAACCTGCAGGATCATGCGCGCCTGGAAGTCGGATGCCAGGCGCCGGTCGAGTTCGATCATGGCGAGCTTGATCAAATCCGCGGCTGTGCCCTGCATGGGAGTGTTCATTGCCGTGCGCTCGGCGAAGCTGCGCAAATTCGGCTGCGGTGAGTTGATTTCCGGGATCGGCCGTGTGCGCCCGAATAGCGTCCTTGTGAAGCCCGTTTTGCGGACCTCGGCGATCTGGCCATCCAGATATTTCTTGACGCCGCTGTAGCGCTCGAAATACGCGTTGATGAACCTCGATCCCTCTTTCGTATCGATGCCCAGTTGCTGCGCCAGGCCGAAGGCCGACAGCCCGTAGATCACGCCGAAATTGATCACTTTGGCGACGCGACGATGCTCGGGCGTCTGCGCGAACGGAGCGACATCGAAAACCTCCTGCGCCGTGCGGGAATGGATATCTTCGCCGCGGCGGAAGGCCTGCACCAGGACGGGATCCTCCGAAAGATGCGCGAGAATACGCAGTTCGATCTGGGAGTAATCGGCGGAAAGCAGCAGATGGCCCGGCGAAGCGATGAACGCCGCGCGGATCTCCCGCCCCAATTCCGTGCGTACGGGAATGTTCTGCAGATTCGGATTCGACGAGCTGAGCCGACCCGTCGCCGCGCCGGTCTGGCTGAAGTGCGTGTGGATGCGGCCGGTCGACGGATGCACCAGCCGCGGCAGCGCGTCCGCATAGGTCGATTTCAACTTCGCGAGTTCGCGGTATTCGAGAACTTTTTTCGGCAGGGCGTGCAGCAGCGCGAGTTCTTCCAGCACCTCGGCCGCCGTCGACCGTACTTTCACGCGCATCTTCCGCGGCGGCTGCAGATTCAGCTTGTCGAAGAGAACCTCGGCCAGCTGCTGCGGCGAGCCGATCTTGAATTCGAAGCCGGCGAGCGCGTAGATCTCCTTCTCGAGACGGACGATCTCTTGCTGTGCCCGCGCCGAGATTGTTTCAAGCCCCTGCGGATTCACGCGGACTCCATCCGTCTCCATTCGTGCCAGCACCGGCGCGAGCGGCAAGTCGATCTTTTCGTAGACATCGAGCAGCCGCTGCTTTTCCACCTCCGCTCGCAGCACGGGCGCCAGGCGCAGCAGGAAATCCGCTCTCTCGCCGGGCGCGCCGGAAAGCGTGCGATTCAGGTTGCGCAGGACGACTTCGGCGAATGCGTGGTTTGCCGTTGTCGGCCGCAGCAGATAGGAATAGAGCATCGTCGCGTGTCGAATTCCGGCGATGTCTTTCGCGCCGCCCGCCGGCGCGAGCAGGTGAAACAGCTTCGGATCGTGCACAACCTTGGGCCGCTTGGGATCGGCGAGCCACTCGTTCATCGCTGCGAGCGTTTTGTTTTCGACGTCGTTCGCGGCAGTTCGCGCCGACTCCGGCTTCGCGGAAACTTCGACAGCGAGAACGCGCGTGCCGAAACCCTCTTCCTCCGGCTCCTCGGCATCGAGTGAAAGCCACGCGGAAACCTCTTGCCCGGCGGGAAGCGAATCGAGAAAGTTTCGCAGCTTGCCGGTGGAGTCGAGCGCGGCGTAGTCGGTGGCGCGGTCGTCAATCAGCGGAGCGAGATCTTTAAGCAGCGACGTGAAGCCGAGCTCGGTATAAAGGGCGCGCAGCGCCGCTTCGTCGGCCTCTCGCAGTTGCAGCTCCTCCAGTTCGAGTGGCACGGGCGCGTCGGTGGGAATCTTCGCAAGCTGCTTGCTGAGCCGCACAAACTCGGCGCAGTTTTCCAGAGCCTCTCGGTAGCTCGCGCGCTTCACTTCCTTCGCGCGCTTGAGCGCCTCTTCCGCGCTGCCGAATTGCTGGATCAGTTGCCGCGCTCCCACGTCGCCGATGCCCGCTTTGCGCCGCTCGCCGGGAGCAGGCTTTTCATTCGGGTTGCGCGCCCCCGGAATATTGTCGATCGCGTCGCCCATCAGGGCCATCACGTCCGGAACCCGATCCGGGGGCACGCCCATGATCTCTTCCACCTTCGTGGCGTCGATCAGCAGATCGTTCTTCGCGGGATTGAGCACTCGCACCCGGCCTCCGACCAGCTGGAGCAAGTCCTTGTCGCTGGTCACGATCACCACGTCGAGGTTCTTCTTCGAAGCCTGCTTCGCCAGCGTGCCAATTACGTCATCAGCCTCGTATCCCGGGTATTCGAGGATTGGCATGCGCATCGCGGCGCAATACCGCCGTACAAACGGCACCTGGACTGACAGATCCTCAGGCATGGGCGGGCGATGCGCTTTGTAGGCGTCGAAGAGCTTGTCCCGGAAGGTCGGTGCCGCGGAATCGAATACGACGGCCACGTAGTCCGGCCGCAACTCCTTGTTTTGCAGCAGCCGCCGCATCATCGTGGCAAAGAGGTACGGAACCTTGGTCGGAACCCCCGAGGAGGTTTGCAGGCGATCCATCGGGGCGTAGAACGCCCGAAAGATGTAACCCATCGCGTCGACCAGGAAGATGCGTCTTGGGGTTTTGGCGGGCATCAATCGGTATCGCGCGCCAGATCTGCTGGCAGCACCGACTCCGGGCGCGCAGGCACGGGCGAGTATAGCAGAGGCGAGTCCCGCGATTTGGCGGCTCTGCCGTCCGAGCCCGTCCAGCCGCCCACCTATCATTTCGAGACAAGTGCGCTGGTTTGTGATAGTTGTGAAATATTCCGAGGCCATTCTGCGTATCAATCGATGGACAGGGCGAAGACGACTGGAGCGATGAGCGAAGCCGATCTGGCGCAGGTGCTGTCCCAGGTCCGGGCGGGCGATGCCGATGCATGGGGCGAACTCTATCGGCGATACGCTCCGGCGATGTTCCGCTTTTGCCGGCGCGTGCTGCCGGCACGCGAGGATGCGGAAGACGCGACCACGGAAATCTTCATGAGGGTGCGGCAAAAGCTCGGAACGTACGACGCCTCACGTCCTTTCACGGCGTGGCTCTACAAAGTTGCGAGCAACCACTGCTGGGACACGCTGCGGCGTCGGCGTATCCGGCAGGATCTCGAGACCGGCGATCTCGATACACTTCCTCTCGAGCATCCGGATCCGGACCAGCTGGAGCGACTGCAGAACGAGCACACCAGCAAAGAAGTGCGCGCCGGCTTGGCCAAGCTTCCGGACCGCGCCCGGATGGCGCTCGTGCTCCGGTACTACGCCGACATGAGCTATGACGAAATCGCCGACACGCTGGGCGTGCGCCGAGCCTTCGTGGGCGTCCTGCTGCTCCGAGCGCGGCATCAGTTGCGCGAAGCGCTCGGCGGATCTGAAGCGGGCCTGGCCGCAAAAGCAACCGGTGGGAGAAAAACATGAGCTCTTCTGACGATCCGCTTGCCAGACACTTTGACGAGGTGACCGGACTGTTGTATCTCGAAGGTCAGCTCGACGAAGAACACACGCGCGAAGTCTCGGCGCACCTCTCCGTCTGCGCGCCGTGCAAGCAGCTGCTCCATGCGCTGGAGAAGGAGAGCGTCTGGCTCCGGGAATCTCTGCAGGCCGAGGACGAGGCAATCCCGGCCCGGCTGATCGCGCCTCCCCAGCGGGGCGCGGCCCATTGGGGATGGATGATCGCCTTTGGCCTCTGCGCGGCCGGTCTCTACACGGTCTGGAACGGATTCGTGGAGCCTTCGTATGAGCGGGCGTCGCAGGCAGGGTTTTCGCAGGGAAACGTATTGACGATGCTTTTCTTCACCGGCGCTTTCTGGAAAGGATGGGACCAAATGAGAAGCGTGACCGAACTCCTGGCCGTGGCGACACTCGGCGGTGTCGCGATCTGGCTGCTGCGGAAGCAATGGCGCCGCTTCACGGCGATTGCGTTCGTGATGGGCGCGCTGGTCTGCGCGCTCACGCTGGCGCCGGTGGTGCGGGCGGCGGACGTGCAGCGCGGCGCGCCCAGTTACACGCTGCCGGCCGGGCAGGAGGTGAAGACCGACTTGATCGTCATCGCGGATCGCGCGCGGATCGACGGCGACGTCGATGGCGACCTGATCGTCTTTTCCGAGTACATCACCGTGAGCGGCCACGTGAAGGGAGACATCATCGGTTTCGGCCAGGAGCTTCGCGTCAACGGACCCGTGGACGGCAACGTGCGCGTTTTGTGCCAGACGCTTTCTCTCAATTCAACGGTCGGCAAGAACGTGATGGGATGGGCCGGCGTCGCGGAGATGACGGAGAAGGCGACCGTGGGCGGTACGATGACTGAAATTGTCGGAGCCGCCGAACTGGATGGCAAACTGGGAGGCGATCTGTTGATTTTCGCCGGGAATTTGGAGATGAACGGTTCCATCGGCGGGAACGCGAAAATTCGAGCCGATCAATTGCGGATTGGCCCCGACGGTGAAATCAAGGGCGAGACCAAATTCGAAGGGCGCCACCAGCCGGTGGTCGAATCCGGAGCGAAACTTGGCAGCCCGATTCAGGTCACGATACCCAAGACGGGGCCGGACTACAGCCGCGTCACCTACTACTGGCATCGCGTGCTGCTCTGGGGAGCCAGTTTTCTGTTCGGTCTGCTGGTCCTGCTGCTGGCGCCCGGATTTTTCGTCGACGCGGAGAGCGCGGCGAAGAGGATCGGACCGGCCATTGGATTCGGCGTCCTGTTCTTCATCGCCACGCCGATCGCCGTCGTCATCGCTTGCTTCACAATCGTTGGCCTGAGCGTCGGCATCGCAACGCTGCTGTTCTACGCGATAGCGATCTACGCCGCCAAGGTCTTCGTGGCCGCGTGGATCGGCGAAAAACTGCTGGGCCCAAGCTCGGGAGTCGGGCCAGCGATCGGAAGGCTGGCGCTCGGATTGGCGATCATTCGTGCCCTTCTGATTGTGCCCTACGCCGGCTTCTGGATCGGATTTCTCGTGATCGCCTGGGGAATGGGCGCGATCGTCCTCGCGCTGTACCGGAGAATGGGCCCGCAACTCGCGCACGCCACGTAAGGATCGCGAGGGCGCTGGGGCCGAGACCGCCAGAATTCGCACGCGCATCCCGCGCGCTTCCGCTACAATCTCGCCCGTCCGTTCGCTCCACATGCGGAGCATCGCGAGGACATCTTGGACTTGGCGCAGCGTTGGCGGGAAATTCGCGGCGGCTTCGAACGCTCCTTCTGGATCGCCAATTTCACCGAAATCTTCGAGCGTATCGCCTACTACGGGATGAGCGCGGTTCTCGCGCTCTACCTCAGCGAACGGCTCCACTTTTCCGCGGAATTGACCGGCACGCTCCTGGGCGCCGCCGGCTTCCTTGTCTACGCGCTATCGATTCTCGCCGGCACCCTGGCGGACCGCTTCGGCTTCCGGCGGACTTTGATGTGCGCCTACCTCGTGCTGACCGTCGGCTATTTCCTCCTCGGATCGATTGAGTCGGCCTGGATGGCGCCGCTCCGGCAGGCCATCGGCGACAAATGGCTCGTCTCCCTGATCCTTCTGGTGCCCGCGCTCGGACCCGGGATGGTGAAACCGGTGGTGGCGGGCACGACGGCGCGCGGTTCGGCGGAGAGCGTTCGCTCGCTCGGCTATTCGATCTACTACACGCTGGTGAACATCGGTGGCACGCTGGGCCCGCTGATGGCATATCTGGTTCGCGAGCGCCTCGGCCTCGGAATGGTCAGCGTCTTCCGCGTCTCATCCGCGAGCGTCTTCCTGATGTTTTGGGTCACGCTGCTGTTCTATCGCGAGCCGGGGCCGACGATCGACGCGCAGGTTGGAAGCGCCGGAAAAGCCCTGCTGAACATATTCGTGGTCCTGGCCAATTTACGCTTCGTCGTTTTTCTCTTGATCTCTTCGGGTTTCTACATCATGTTCTGGCAGATCTGGATCTCCGTGCCCATTTTCATGAGGCGCTACGTGGATGCCAACGCAGCCGTGGATCGCGCTCTCAGCATCGAAGGCTTCACGATCATTGCGTGCCAGATCATCGTCACGTACTTGACGCGAAAGATTCCGGCTGTGGAGACTATCTCGATCGGCTTCCTCGTGTCGGCGCTCTCCTGGATCTTGCTGGCCGTGCATCCCACGATGTTCAGCCTGGGAGTGATGCTGGTTGTGCTGGCGCTCGGCGAACTCACACAGGCGTCGCGCTACTATGAGTATTGCTCGCGCCTCGCGCCGCCCGAACAGCAGGGTCTTTACATGGGCTACGCGTTTCTGCCGATCGCGATCGGGTACGCAATTGCCGGCCCGCTCGGCGGTTTCCTCTTGCACCGGTTTGGCGACGTACTGCAGCGTCCCGCCGAAATGTGGTGGGTGATCTGCGCCATTGGCGTGCTCACGGCCGCGCTGATGTGGATCTACGGAAAGACCGTGAAAGCGCGGGAAATCTCAGCCGACTCCTGATTCGCGATTCGGCGAACACTTCGCAGGCTTTCCTATCGCTGTGACTGTCGAGCCGCTTGCGCGCGAATCTGCCGGACCGCTTCGTCCGTCGTGATCATTCGCGCACCGATGGATTGGAGTTCGTCGAGAGCGTGCCTGCCATCCTCTGGCTTCAGCGTTTCGATCGCATCCTCCACGATCGCGACGCGCCGGCCTCGCTCGAGAAGTCCCTTCGCGGCGCACCTTACGCAGTACTCCGTCACGACGCCGAAGACCACGTAGTCCGTGTCGCCGGCAAGACGTTCCACCAGTTCGCTGGTGTGCGGATTGTCGAAGACGTCGAGCGTCTGCTTTTCGAGCACAACTTGCGAATGCTGCAGCACATCGCTGGGCAGCTTTCGAGACGCATCGTTGGGGACGGTGACGAAATCCTTCGCGAGCCCCTCCGGAACGATTCGCGCGCCCGGCGTGCCGCGCAGGCAGTGGGGAGGAAACCGCTGAAACTCGGGATCGCCCTCCGGATGCGCGTCGCCGCTCGAAACCAGGAACACGCCCGCGTCCGTCGCCGCGTTTACCAACCGCTGAATGTTGGGAATGATTTTTTCCGCGCCGGGCACGTAGAGCTTTCCGCCCGGCAGCATGAAGTCGGCCTGCGCGTCCACCTCCCAGAAGACGGTCTTTCGCGATGCCATTCGCCTGCGTCCTTCCGTGGATAACGATCTATTTTACCGCAAGGCGGCGAATGCGTCGGCGCACCTCTTGCTGCATCGCGGTCAGACGCTTGCTGTACTGGACGGGGTAGACGGCGCTGCGATGAATCTGCCGGTAGCGCTGCGGAAGCCGCGCGAGGTTCGTCATGCACCGATTGCGCAACGCGTCGACTGGCTCCGCGGGCAGCGTGCGGCGTCCCGCGCGCATCACCTCGATCAGCAGCGGCTCGCAGCCGTTCGGCGGCTCGTCTTCGATCGCGATTTTGTCGCCCGCAAAATCTCCCCGCGCGTTCGCGCGGCGGAACACCTGCTTGCGGCCGGGATAGGTCGCCTTGGCGTGGCTGAATTTCGCCGCCTCGCGGACTTTTCCTCCCCGCTCGACTTCAGTCAGCTTGTAGATCAAGTTCAAATGCGGCGCGTCGCCCGGAGTGCCGAGCGCGGTTCCAACGCCGAAGGCGTCGATTGCGGCGCCCTTTTTCAGGATGTCCTGAATGCGGTATTCGTCCAGGTCGCCCGAAGCGAAAATCTTCACGTCCTTCCAGCCGGCGCGATCAAGCTCGCGCCGCGCCCAGCGGCTGTCCGCTGTCAGATCGCC
>Ga0335083_10012240_pt1 | contig 10279 bp, 9 predicted proteins | sample Lox_Sample_42_FD_206716 | JGI IMG/M metagenome (GOLD analysis project Ga0335083, IMG submission 206716) | Soil microbial communities from Loxahatchee National Wildlife Refuge, Florida, United States - Lox_Sample_4.2 | ecosystem: Environmental > Terrestrial > Soil > Wetlands | place: USA: Florida...
CGCAGTGCCTCGGTCGCTACGACGCAACCGGAGCGCCGCTGACGGTACCGGCTTCTACAGCGTTGGGCAGAGGAAGGGGAACTGCCCCCTTCCCCTGCAACCCCATCCCCAAAATCAACCCAACCCAATCGGCGAGGGCACAACTTTGAAACCGGACATTTCACTTGCTACAAAAACCGGACATTTTAACTTGCTACCGACAGGCGTGGGCGGGAGTTAGATGCGGGCCGGAAACCTTGGTGCGAACGGCGGGATGCCGATTTGGAGTCCTGGCAGGCTGCGGAAAAACTCCCATGAGCGCCTTGAATGTCCCTCAGGCGCTCAAGCGCGGGCACATTCTGAACAACGTAGCGGCACGAGTGGAAATCGTGCCCTTCCCAAATCCCCTCCCCATTGAGTTTTTCCGCAGCCTGCTAGAACGGGCTAGGGGACGAGGGCCATCGATTTCAGCTGAGTGAGAAGTTGCGCGATGTCGACGGGTTTGAAGATGTAGGCGTCACACAGGGCTTTGAAGGAAGTGACGACATTCTTTACATCGTCGAGCGCGGTGATCATGATGATTTTCGATCCGGAAGTGGATAGAAACCCTGCGGATTCTTCGAGTGCGCGGATTCCGCAGACGGCGGCCTGACCGTCCATTTCGGGCATCATGATATCCATGCAGACGAGGTCGTAACGCCGTCCGTTCTCCAATGACAAGCGGAAGGATTCCACGGCCTCTTTGCCGTTGACGGCGACGTGGCATTCGCCATAGCGGGAGAGAAACGATTGCAGAAGCAGGCGGCTGGTGAAGTCGTCTTCGGCGATCAGTGTGCGCATGTTCATTTTCTCCTTGTGCTGGGGGAAATCCAGCCAGACTGGTTCAGTGCCATCTCGAATCGTTCAAACTGCTGCATGAGCAACGTCAACGCCGAAGCGGCATCGGGTAGGTTGCCGGCAACTGCGGCCTGTTGGATCTCAACGCATCGATCGCGCAAGGCGGGAGCCGCGACGGTGGCTGCTGCGCCCTTGAGGGTGTGGGCCGTCAGGCCGACATTCTTGGCATCGCCCAGAGCAATCCACTCTTTGAGTGCCAGCAGTTGAGCCGGCGCATCGGCGAGAAATCCCGCGACGACCTCTCGGGCAAGGCCCTGGTCACCGGAGAGGCGGGCCACGAGTTCTTCCGGATTGAAGACGGGTTCCTGATGATTGCCTTGTTTCTCAGAAAGATCATGCGGGCGAGGTTCGGCGAGGCGGGGAAGTAGCCGGGTGAGGATTGCGGCGAGCTGTGCGGGTTCGATGGGCTTAGGAAGATAATCGTTCATGCCTGCGGCGATGCATTTTTCGCGGTCTCCAAGCATGGCGTGGGCGGTGACGGCGAGGATGGGAATGTCTGGGTTGCGGACGCCCGTGGAGCCGAGGCGGATCTCGCGGGCCGTTTCGTAGCCATCCATTTGCGGCATTTCGCAGTCCAGGAGTACGAGGTCGTAATCGGTGGTCCGGAGAGCGTCGATCGCACTCGCACCGTTCTCCGCAATATCGGCGCGATGGCCGAGCTTGCGCAGGATGGCGGCAGCAACCTGCTGGTTGGTGACGTTGTCATCGACCACCAGGACACGCGCGAGCGCCGATGTGCAGGGTGCGGACGGTGGTTGGGACGAAACCTCCGGGACGGGCAGGGGTTGGAGCGTACTCTCTCGCAATGCCTGCGCTAACACCTCATTCAAGGATGTTTGCCAGATTGGCTTCGACAAGAACCGGGAGAATCCCATGTGCTGCAGCGCATTCAATCGTCGAGTCTCGCCCAGCGGGACCATGAGCACGAGGGCGATTCCTGAAAACTCGGGATCAGACGCGATGCGCTGAGCGAATTCCTCGCCCGGGATTCCGGTCATGGATGAATCCAGAAAAATGACGTGGAATGGGTCGCGAGCGAGAGCGGCCGCATGAAGAAGAAGTAACGCCGAGGCGGCATTGGCAGCCTCCGCGCTGCGGCAACCGCAGTGCTTGAGGAGGTTGTGCACCAGCGTGCGATTGGTTGGGTGGCCGTCGATGACCAGCACTCTCGGTTGCTGCAGGCTGAAATCGAGTGCGGGCGCCGGGACTGCGGACTGCGTCTGTTTTTCCAAGGCTATGGTGAACCAGAATGTGGACCCGTGGCCACGCGCGCTGTAGGCGCCGATGCGTCCACGCATCATCTCGACCAGTTGTTTGGCAATCGTGAGGCCAAGACCGGAGCCGCTGTATTTGCGCGTGGTGGAGCCGTCGGCCTGCACAAAGGGCTCGAACAGTAACGGAGCCTGGTCCTCGGGAAAGCCGATGCCGGTGTCTTTGACCCGAAAGCGAAGAGTTGCCGTCTGCTGATATTCTGCCTCGACTCCCACCTGCAGGGAGACCTCTCCGGCGTCCGTGAACTTAACGGCATTGGCGAGGAGGTTGACAAGGATTTGGCGCAGGCGTCCGGAATCGCCGTGCAGCAGGACGGGAACTTCGCAGCCGATCTCACACGTGAGTTCCAATCCCTTCTTGTGAGCTTCGACGGCCAGCATCTCGACGGCTTCCTGTAAGGGAGCGTGCAGGTCGAAATCTGCCGTGACCAGAGAGAGCTTCCGCGCCTCGATTTTGGAAAAATCCAGAATGTCGTTGATGACGGCCAGCAGGGTTTCGCCGCTGGTGTGAATGATCTCGGCATATTGCAGTTGTTCCGGGTTGAGTGGAGTGTCGAGGAGCAGCGCGCTCATGCCAATCACACCGTTCATGGGCGTGCGGATTTCGTGGCTCATGTTCGCCAGAAATTGGCTCTTGGCCCGGTTGGCGGACTCGGCTGCATCTTTGGCCTTGCGGATCTCGTGTTCCACCCGCTTGCGGTCGGAGATGTCCTTTTTGATCGCGATAAAATTGCTGACGGCATCGGCGAGATCGCGCACTGGGGTGATCGTCATCTCTTCCGTGTAGCAAGTGCCATCCTTGCGCCGGTTGATGAGTTCGCCGCGCCAGGCGCGTCCGGCAAGGACGGTATCCCAGAGATCACGGTAAAAATCCTGATTTTGCCTGCCGGACTTCAAGATGCTCGGGTTCTGACCGATGGCTTCCGCGGCGCTGTATCCCGTCATCAGGGTAAACGCCGGGTTGACATATCGAATGCGCGCGCCGGCATCGGTAATCACAATGGCGTCTCCAGCCTGCTCGATCGCCGTCGCCAACAGGGCGAGATTGGTTTGTGGCGTCGAGGACTGAGGTACGGGTTCCTGGGTGTGGTTGGTTGGCGCGGCTCGGTCGGCTGGTTCCATTTGCTCTATTGGTTTCTCACAAACATATGCACGGTTCACTTGATCAGCTTCTGCAGTACCGCCGTGAGTTGCTCGGCATTAAAAGGCTTGACGATCCAACCAGTGGCCCCGGCTTTGCGTCCCTCGTCTTTCTTGGCCGCCTGTGATTCCGTGGTCAGCATAAGAATGGGGATAAAGGCGTAGCCGGGTAGCTTGCGGGCCGCTGCGATCAGGCCGATACCATCGAGGTTGGGCATATTCAAGTCGGTGATGATCATGTCGAACCTCTCCTTACCGGCCTTGGCGAGGCCGTCTTTGCCATCGACGGCGTCGACCACTTCATAGCCAGCACTCCGCAGTGTGAAGTTCACCATCTGGCGGATGCTGGCGGAATCATCCACTGCCAGGATTTTTTTCATTCCATCCTCGCTGGGAAGAGACGATTCGTGTGTCTTCCCCGACTCAAAACAGCTCCACCGCATTGCCCGCGAACGACTGTTGCACGACTGGCATGGCCGTGCCATGCAGCGCGGCGCTCATGACGGCACGTTCGATTTCAGTGGTATAGAAAGGAGAGAGCCACTCCTCGACTTCCGACGCGTTGCATGGCCGGACGATGGGCTGGCTGTTCTTCAGGTCGCTAGCCAGGGCTTCCAAGTCGCCGAGCACTGCCTTGATGCGGCCGAAACAGCTTTCGAGCCGGCTCCCAGTGCCGGAGACCTCAGCCAAATGGGAGCGCATGCTCTCGGTGGTGGCTTGTATTTGCCCCGCTTGGTTCGCCACGAATGCCGCGGCGCTGCGAACCTGGTCGAGCGCGTCTGCGGTCTGGGCCTGGTCGGCGCACAGTTTGTGACAACTCTCCTCGGAAAAAACTCCCATTACTGTGGAGGTGCGCTGGACCAGATCCAGAATCTCGGTCAGAGCGAGCCCGGACTGGTTGGTGATCTGGGTCCACTCCTCCGACAATTCTTTGATCAGGGTGGCGATGGCGGAGACAACGGCGCCGCGGCTGCCCAGACGCTGCGCCTCAATCAGGGAGTTGAACATGAGAATCTGCAGCCGGTCCCGAATCGATTGAGAGCGTTTCAAGTGCGCATTGACCAGGTCCACCAGGCTCGAGAGTCCGCCCAGCGTGTCCTGCATGCGCTCGCTGTACTCTTGACTCTTCTGTTGCAGCCGCTCGATGTGCGCCAGCTCCGCGGAGAGTTCCTGCTCCTGGCGAAGGACCGTGGGACCGATTCCAACAATCGCTGAGGCGCTGAGTCGTTGAATGCCCTCCATACAGGTGTGCGCCTGGGAAGTCCAGTTGGAGATGGTTGCGCGAATGTTCGTCAGCTGGCAGATCTGAATGTTCAAGCCAGCAGAGACCGCTGAGCAATCGTCCCCAGACAGTTCGCCATCCCAGGAGCGGTCGGGGCCGGTGACGCGCGATGCAATCAGTTTAAGAGCTTGCTGGACGTGCTCGATTTGCTGGCGCGTGATGTCGTGCGCCTGAAGGGCGGCGACGACACCGGCAATCTGTTGGGCAGTGCTCTCGGCGCCCTGCCGGAACTGCTCCGGTATGCGGGATTGCTGGCTTTGACCGGCGTCGATCACCTGCAAGGTCCTGGCAATATCGGCTTCCATCTGGATCATCGCGCTACGCAAGTGAGGAAGGTTGGTGGCGAGTTCTTTTCGGGTATCCGCGATCGTCTGCTTGCGGTTCTCCGTGTCGCGCGCAAGTTCCAGGGTCTGCCGCGCGAGAGCCTTGGAAAATGAAGACAGTTCCTGCGCGAGAAGCTGAAAGGTTCCTACCGAGCCGCCGACGTGTGCGACTTCCACGTTGGTCAGCACGCTCAGAGTCCGGAGATGCTGCGAGATGGCTTCCTGGCCCTGGGTGAGGATCATCAATCGCAGCAGAAGGTTTTCCTGGTGCTGGAGCGTTTCGATGATGGTGCTCACGGCGTCCAGTCGCCGGCCCAGGAAGTCTCGTACGGTCAGCGACAACGATTGCACACTGGAAAAGACCGAAGCCATGCTTTTCTCTTCGACACAACCGACAATAGCGGCGGCTTGTTTCAGAATCGTATCCGTCTGACTGGCAAGGCCCTTGAAGGCTTGCAATACCCTCTGTACTTCGTCCTCGCTCGAAAGCGCCAGTTCGGTCAGATCGGCATGCGCTGCGGCGAGACCCGCAAGGAGGTTCTGTTTGCCATCGGTTCTGATCGTCAGTGGCGTTCGAGCCGTCATTTCTGAGCCTTCAACTGGCATTCGCGAGAATCGCGCGCGCGATCGACGGCAAGGGGAGGACTCGGTCCACCGCATTACGTTTGATCGCTTCGTTGGGCATTCCAAAAACCACGCAAGTCTCTTCGTCTTGAGCAATCGTAACGGCGCCCGCCTCCTTCATTTCCAGCATGCCGTTGGCGCCGTCGTCGCCCATGCCAGTCATGATCACGCCGACGGCGTTCTGACCCGCGTAGCGGGCTGCGGAACGGAATAGCACATCGACCGAGGGGCGATGGCGGGAGACGAGGGGGCCATCTTTAATGTCGACGTAATAGCGGGCCCCGCTGCGTTTGACCAGCATGTGATGGTTGCCGGGAGCGATGAGGGCGCGTCCGCGCAGAACCGTGTCGTTAGGCTCGGCCTCTTTGACGGAGATCTCGCAGAGACTGTCGAGGCGTTTGGCGAAGGCCCGGGTAAACATCTCCGGCATATGCTGGACGATCACGATGCCGGGAGCGTCGGGCGGAAGGCCTTCAAGAAGAACCTTGAGGGCTTCGGTTCCACCGGTGGAGGCGCCAACGGCGACAATTTTCTCGGTGGTTTCAATCATGGCGCCGGTGGCGCGGGAGAGAACGGAATCGGCGGTCAGCTTCGGTTCGACCACGTGGACGGGATGAGGCTTCATGCGGGCTGCGGCCGCTCCCTTGACGGCCTGGCAAATCGTAAGCTGCGATTCCTCGAGAAACTGTTTGCTGCCCAGGCGGGGCTTCGTAATGATCTCGACCGCTCCGTACTCAAGCGCTTTCAGAGTGCTCTGCGCGCCGTCCTCGGCCAGGCTCGAGCAGATCACCACGGGGATGGGATGCTGGGACATGATTTTCTGCAGGAAGGTCAAGCCGTCCATGCGTGGCATCTCGATATCGAGGGTGATGACGTCGGGCACGTGTTCGCGAATGCGCTCGGCGGCCACGAAGGGATCGGAGGCGGTACCGATGACTTCGATTTCCGGATCGGAGGAGAGCACGTCAGTCAAAGTCTGACGAACCAGCGCGGAGTCGTCCACGATCAGGACTTGAATTTTCGGCATGCTCATTGCCCTGCCTTCATGGGATCTCTTTCGTCCTCTGGCGTTAAGTGGGAAAGCCGCCTCAGCAGAACTTCACCGGTGCCGGTATGAAATTGGATGGTGCGGCCGACCGAACCGCCCAGATCAGAGGCGAGAATGGTGAAGTGCTCGTCGCGCAGAACCTCTAGCGCCGTGTGCCAGTTCTGGTGTCCTACGGTCGCTTTCCAAGACAGCGTGGAATGCACGGGAAGCACGTCGGCCCCGCCAAAGACTTTGATCTGAACTTCTCCACGAATCGCGCCGAAGGTCTCGAACTGGCGCGCCAGATCGGAGATCGCGAAATCGACATAGCGATAGCCCTCGGCGGCTGCCACGCCGGGCGGACAGCGCGGCAAGACTCCGTGACAGAGTGCGCCAAGGCCGAGGCGCGGGCTCCAGAAGGTGACGCCGACGCAGGACCCGAGGACCGTTTTCAGAATCGCGGGGCTGCGCGCGAGATAGACTTCGCCCGGCTGCAGGTAGAACTCGGGCAATTCAGTTTCTGTATCGGGCATCGGCTTTCCTGTAGAGGGCGGGAGCGACGGGCACCAGAGGCACATCCATGTGGTGCAGGCTCTCGGAATGGCCCACGAACATGTAGCCGCCGTCAACCAGCTGGCGGCAGAATTTGTGAAAGAGCCGCTCTTGCGTGGAGCGGTCAAAGTAGATGATGACGTTGCGGCAGAAGATGGCGTCGGCGCGTTCGGTCAGGCCGAATTCCTCCATCAGGTTCAACCGCCGAAATTCGATCTTGTCGCGGAGTTCGGGCACGACACGAAGCAAATTGGAGCCGCGGTCGCGGCTGCGCATGAAATATTTCCGACGCAGGTCGGGTGGCACGGGGTGGAGGACCTCCGAAGGAAAGACTCCGCGCTCGGCTTTGGAGAGAACGGCGGTCGAGATGTCGGTGGCGAGCAGGCGAAAGCGAAAGCCGGGATGCGATTGCTGATACTCGCTGAGAACCATTGCGAGGGTATAGGGTTCTTCGCCAGTTGAGCAGCCGGCGCTCCAAATCAGCAGTTCCCGGGAGTTTCCCTCCTTTGCGGTGAATTCAGGAAGCATCTTCGCCGCCAGGAAATCAAAATGCGCTTTCTCGCGGAAGAAGTCGGTCTTGTTTGTGGTCACGGCGTCGATGAGATGGAGCATCTCTTCAGCATCGTGTCCGTTTCCATCGAAGAGATAATCGCAATACTCGCCGTAGGACGACAGGTTGAGACTGGTCAGGCGCCGCTTGAGACGGCCCTCGAGCATGATCTGTTTTTCAGCGCTCAGCGTGATGCCCGACTGCTCGTAGATCAAGCGGCAGAGGCGGCTCAGATCGCGGCGGGAAAGGCTGTCAGCGTGAGTGGTCATATCTCGGTCCGCATCGGCGTAAAACTTCATGCGAAGGTGAACCAGGCGGGGAGCAGTGACTCACCCCCCGCCGGGCAGTTCATGCAGTGGCCTCCGCCAAGGTTCCGGCCCCGTCCGCGCTGCGCACGGCCGACAGTTCCTCGGTCGAGAAAACCCGATCGATGTCGAGGATCATGATGAACTGGGCTTCGCGCTTGCCCATGCCCTTGATGAAATCGGTCCTGATCTGGGTGCCGATCCGGGGCGCGGGTTGAATCTGGTCCGGTTCGAGATCGATGACCTCCTCGACCGAATCAGCCAGCGCACCGATCACCGTGGACTCGCCGTCGAGCAGAACCTCGACGACCACGATGCAGGTGTTGCGGGTGCGTTCCGTCTTCGACATCTGAAAACAGAGGCGCAGGTCGACCACCGGCACCACGCTTCCCCGCAGATTGATGACTCCGCTCATAAAATCAGGCGTGCGGGGAATCTCAGTGATGGTGGTGAAGTCGAGCACCTCGCGCACCTTGGCGACATCGATGCCAAAGACCTCGTTGCCCAGCTTGAACGTCAGGTACTGCCGCGTCTCGGTAATTTCGTTGACACTCATCATCGTCTCCTTTCGAGGCTGAAGGCCGGCGCACCCGCCTGATGGAAGGCGCGCCAGAACCTGTCAAAAGCGCTCGAACTCCTTATCGAGGTTGTCGCCCTTATCTTTCAGCTTGAGGGCGACGCCGGACTTGGCAGCGGTCTTGGCGCCGGACACGAGAGAGCTGTGCCCGTCAGTCTTTTGCGGTTTGGCGGAGGCAGTGTCGGAGACTCTGGCGGATTTCGCAACCGGCCGGGCAACGCGCGCGGGCGCATCGTTGCCGGTCCTGAAGAATCCCAGCGCGCTGACCAGTTGATCGGACTGGCCCGTAAGTTCTTCGGTGGTCGATGCCATCTCCTCCGATGCGGAGGCATTCTGCTGGATGACCTTCTCCAGTTGCTGCAGGGCCTTGTTGATCTGCTCGGCGCCGGTGTCCTGTTCCTTGCTGGCGGCGGTGATCTCCTGTACGAGTTCCGCCGTTTTCTGGATGTCAGGAACGAGCTTTTCCAGCATTTCTCCGGCTTTCTCCGACACTTTGACGGTCGTGCCCGAGAGCTGATTGATTTCACCCGCGGCTTTCTGGCTGCGCTCGGCGAGCTTGCGGACCTCGGCGGCGACCACCGCGAATCCCTTGCCGTGTTCCCCGGCCCGGGCCGCTTCGATCGCTGCGTTGAGCGCGAGCAGGTTGGTCTGCCGGGCGATCTCTTCGATGATGGAGATCTTGCTGGCAATTTCTTTCATCGCAGTGACCGCTTCGACGACCGCGCGGCCGCTTTCCTGCGCGTCTTTCGCCGACTTGTTCGCGATCTTGTCCGTCTGCTGGGCGTTGTCGGCATTCTGCTTGATGTTGGAGACCATCTCTTCCATGGAAGAGGAGGCTTCTTCGGCGGACGCAGCCTGCGTGGTAGCGCCATTGGAAATCTGCACAGACGCGGTTGAGATGGACTGGCTGGCGGCGCTGACTTCGCCGGCGATGTTGCGGATCTCGCTTACCGTTCGCGTCAGATCATTGACCATGGCGGCGAGCGCCTGCATGAGTTTGTCTTGCGGAGACCGTTCCTGGATGGTGACGGTCAGGTTGCCGTGGGAGATTTCGTCGGCGGCATGGGTGATTTCGTTCATGGCGCTGATCAGCGTGTTGAGGTTGTTCTTGATGGTGTTGAAGTCGCCGTGGTAGGTGTCCGTGATCTGCGCCGGCACATCGCCCTTGCTGATGCGGTCGACGTAGTTGGCGGAAACGTTCAGGGGCCCGATCACCGCGTCGAGAACGCTGTTGACTCCACGCACAATGTCGGCGTAGGCACCGCGGAACTGGTCGTGATGGCCGCGCTCGGAGAGTTGCCCGGCATTGGCCGCTTCGCTGAGGCGCGCCAGTTCTTTTTGCAATCCCTGCAGCACCCCGGCGACATTGTTCACCGCGAGCTTCATCTTCTCGTGATCGCCCTTGTAAGTCTGGGCGATCAGTTCGTCGATCTTGCCGCCGGAAATCTGCGCCAGAATGCGGTTGCCTTCACCGATGGGCAGCAGGATCGCGTCGAGCATGGCGTTGACGCCGCGCACGATGTCGGCAAAGGCACCCTGGAATTGGTCAGCCTTGCCACGCTCGCTTAACAGTCCTTCTTTCGAGGCTTCGTCAAGCCGGACAAGTTCTTTTTGCAGGTGTTGCAGCACGATGGCGACATTGTTGACGGCCTGCTTCATCTTTTCGTGGTCGCCCTTGTAGGTCTGGGTGATGAGTTCGTCGATCTTGCCGCCGGAAATCTGCGCCAGAATGCGGTTGCCTTCACCGATGGG
>Ga0335083_10012241_pt1 | contig 10279 bp, 9 predicted proteins | sample Lox_Sample_42_FD_206716 | JGI IMG/M metagenome (GOLD analysis project Ga0335083, IMG submission 206716) | Soil microbial communities from Loxahatchee National Wildlife Refuge, Florida, United States - Lox_Sample_4.2 | ecosystem: Environmental > Terrestrial > Soil > Wetlands | place: USA: Florida...
GCCTGGCCGCGCTTGCGGAGCGCACGGGTTTATCCCGCGAGACACTGTACCGCACGCTTTCCAAAGACGGTAATCCACGGCTGGACACGCTGGCCGCGTTGCTGGGTGCCTTCGGGCCGCGCTTGACGGTCCGGGCGGCGAAACCGCAACGTGCCGCGCGACATGCGGCATCGGTGTGATGAGCGCTTCTCTTACCGCCGCTTCGAACTCCGCAGCGGCGGCCGGGTAAAACTCCGGGATCACTTACCCAGGATCTTGTCGATCCTGGCGAAGACGTCCTTGGCAGGAATGCACTCGACAGCGCCACTGTCGATCTCGCGGCTGCGGCGCCCGATTTCCTCAACCCAAGCAGCCTCCACGCCCTCATCGGCCGGACCATCCAGTTCCTCGATGAGCGCGGCGAGTATCTCTTCCTTCTCCGCGTTCGTAAGTGCGCGAATTTCCTGTTGAATGGCGGTGACTGGCTTGGCCATGAAGCGAACCGTATCAGCCAATTTCCGGATTCGCAACGCCGATATTCCCGGCGATCTTCCAGAAATTGACCTGCTTCCCGATACCGCGCTCGCCTGTGAGCATGAAGTTCTTAGGTTTACCTGCTCGGGTCTGCAAGAGCGCGGATTCCACGGCATTCAATTGGGGGATCCGGCCAACAAACATTCCCGGATTTACAGCAGACTGCGGTTGAAATGGGTTAATGCGCTTCATTGACGGGGCATTTTCTTCTTCAAACATGAAGGATTGCCCAACTCGTAACCGCCAGGCGAACAGGGTCGACGATCTAAGCGTCGGTTAATATTCATGTAAATGCCGAAGCCCTAGCCTTTAGCAATCGGCAAAAAGTAACAATCCCCAGTTCTTCTTTGTTTGGTTCCTCGAATCGACCCTTCAATCCATCCTTCTCGTTCGAGAGGAAGAAGCAAGCCGCATCGTAGTGTCGCTCACGCACCAAGCGCAGACACATCTGTTCGTAGCGCTTTGCGTAACTGAGCCCTTGAAATACTGGATCGACGGCGTAGTGCTTCAACTGCACGGGCCTCGTAGGACGGATGGACTTGGCTGTGCTTTCCAGCATGAAGAGATAGCCGAGCCAAGGCCTCTGCGCCAACCTGAAAAGTCCCTTGCTGTAGGCTGTCCAGAAGTCGGCTGCATTCCCAAGGGCTTCCTCAACGCGATTATTGAAGTTGTTACCAAAACTTCCCACTTGAGACTTTACTTCCATGACGCCAACGAGATGATTCCCGGAAGTAACGACGAGATCCCACTCTTTAGTTGGACGGAAGTATCCGGGCAGTAGCCGTGTCGATCTTTCGATTGCGTGAACGTGCGCATGCGGAACACCCGCCTCGCGGCAAGTATCCGCGATCAAGCGGACAAGGCCGTCCGCATGTTTTCCGCCAGTGACAGCCCCACGTGTGCCAGCATCCTTCAGACCAGTCTTGGTCCCCTGTTGACCATGTTGACGCTTGCGGACTCGCCAGTAGTGCCGGACTGCCTCTCCTAGCCTAGCTTCAACATCAATCACGCATTTGTCCTGACTATGTTGTGCGTAGAGAACAAATCCGACAATTCGGAACGTAAGCGCGCTTCCGCTGCATCCAAATAATGGTGATCCACTTCCACACCAATGCTATTGCGGCCCCACTTCGCAGCGGCCAGTGCAGTGGTACCAGTTCCAAGGAACGGATCGAGTACCGTATCCCCCACAAAGCTGAACATCCGGATCAAGCGTTCCGCCAATTCCAGAGGATATGGAGCGGGATGATTCCGAGTAGATGCGCCTGTGACTCCGGACCAAATCTGCTGAAACCACGATTTGTGTTGCTCGCCGGAAATCACACTCAGGACGCGAGTCTGAAGTGACGGACTGCGATATCCACCAGGCTTCCGCTCCATAAGGATGAATTCAATGTCGTTCTTGATGACCGCATTGGGTTCATAGGGCTTTCCAAGAAAGCCGCCACCATTCCCATCTGCTTCATATTTCGCGTTCGCGATCTTGTACCAGATGATTGGCGCAAGGTTGCTGAAACCCAGTTGTCTGCACTCCACCTGGATCGAGGCATGCAACGGCACAACGGTATGTTCACCGCCATTCTTGCGCCTTGATAGGCAGACATCACCTACGACGCAAACAAGGCGGCCGCCAGGCACTAGCGCGCGATAGCAGTGTCGCCATACGCGGTTAAGTTGCGCGACGAATTCCCCGTAGCCGTCGATATGCCCCATTTGACCCGAGCTGTCCCGGTACTCCTTGAGATTCCAATAAGGAGGAGAGGTAACAATCAGATGCACGCTGGAGTCCGAGATGAAATCCAGCTCTCGCGCATCGCCACGGTGAAGCCGATGCTCGGTTGGCAACGACTGAACGTACTGCTCGATCTGCGTCAGCAGCCGAGGATCTTTGGCAATCTTCGGCAGGGCTGTCTGATGGTTACCCAGCCGCGCCAATTCGACAGGAAACTTCGGTGCCCGCGCGAAGCGAACACCAGGCTGTGCGTCGTCCGCCTTGCGCTTCCGGCCGCGGGCAGGCTCTGCGGGGGTCGTGACTGATTCCACACGCCCTCCGTCCAGCGGCGTCATGAGATGTCCTTACTAGTTAAGTGTGCGATGGATCAACCGCACTTGGAATCACCACAATTTAGGCAAGTCATGCAGTTATCCATCCGCACCACCGCCGCGGTGGAGCATTTGCTGCACAACTGTGCCCCTTCCGGAAAATGCGTCTTGGAAAACGCATCCGTCTGCTTGGTGCGCTCCTCATACTCCGCCCGTTTCTCGGCGACGAGCTTCTTCTGGTGCTCATCCAGCCCCGGCGCGCGCAGCAGCCCGATGGTGGTCAGGTGCTTCTCGATCACGTACCCCAGCTCCGCGATGATGGAAGGCATGAACCTCCCGCCGGGCTGCCAGTAGCCGCCGCGCGGATCGAACACGGCCTTCAGCTCCTCCACCAGGAAGGTCACATCGCCGCCCTTCCGGAACACCGCCGAGATCACGCGCGTCAGCGCGACGATCCACTGGTAGTGGTCGAGGTTCTTGGAGTTGATGAAGATCTCGAACGGCCGGCGCTGCTCGTGCTCGGCGCCCTCGTTGAGCACGATGTCGTTGATGGTGACGTACATCGCGTGGTCGGAGACCGGCGTCTTGATCTTGTAGGTGCTGCCGATCAGCATCTCGGGACGCTGCAGCTCCTCGGTGAGGCGCACGACCTTGGCGCTCTCCTTCACGGGCTTGGGCGCAGCGGCCTCGGCGGCCTTGTCCTCGGGCTTCTTCACCCGGTACTTCACGATCTTCTGGTCGATCTTCATGGAATTCATCTCAATGCTTCTCTGAGGTCGCGGTCTGGTACTTTCCGTAGTAGCCCTCTTTGAGCGCATCGAAGAGGTTGGCGGCGGAGTGCTTCTCGCCGTCGTATTCGATCTCCTCGTCGCCGGCCACTTCGACCTCGCTGCCATCCGCGAGCGTGAACACGTACTTCGTATTCTTCAGGTCCTCTTCCTTCACGAGCACGCCCTGGAAGGCCTCGGGGTTGAAGCGGAAGGTGGTGCAGCCCTTCAGTCCCTTCTCGTGCGCGTAGGTGTAGATGTGCTTGAAATCCTCGTAGGGATAATCGGTGGGCACGTTGGCGGTCTTGCTGATGGAACTATCCACCCACAACTGCGCGGCGGCCTGGATATCCACGTGCTGCTGCGGGGTGACGTCGTCCGCGGTGGTGAAGTACTCGGGCAGCTTCTTCGCCGCGTCGCTGGCGTTGGGCATGGCGTCCTTGTTCACCAGCGCGCGGTAGGCGAGCAGCTCGAAGGAGAACACGTCGACCTTTTCCTTGGTCTTGCGGCCCTCGCGGATCACGTTGCGGAAGTAGTGGTGCGCGAACGAGGGCTCTATGCCATTGCTCGCATTGTTCGCGAGCGACAGGGAGATGGTGCCGGTCGGTGCGATCGAGGTATGGTGGGTGAATCGTGCGCCAACCTGCGCAAGATCGTCGACCAGTTGTGGGGCCACTCGAGCCACGCGCTGCATGTAGCGGCTGTAGCGGGCGTGCAGTAGCCGGCCCGGTATGTGCGCACCAACCTTCCAGCCATCTTTCTTCATCTCCGGACGCTTCCTGAGCATCTCTGTGGTGACTTCGAATTCCTCTTTCATGATGGGTGCGGGGCCTTTTTCCCGCGCCAGCTCCAGGCCCGCTTCCCAGCCCGCGACGGCCATCTCGCGCGACACATCCTCCGTGAACTGGATGGATTCGGGGCTGCCGTACTTCATGCCCAGCAGCGTGATGGTGGAGCCGAGGCCGAGATAGCCCATGCCGTGGCGGCGCTTGCGCAGGATCTCCTCGCGCTGGCCTTCCAGCGGCAGGCCGTTGATCTCCACCACGTTGTCGAGCATGCGCGTGAACACGCGCACGGCCTCGCGGTATTCCTCCCAGTCGAAGCGCGCGTCCTTGGTGAAGGCGTCGACGACGAAGCGCGTGAGGTTCACGGAGCCGAGCAGGCAGGAGCCGTATTCCGGCAACGGCTGCTCACCACACTGCCCAGTCAGCAATCCATTGAAGATGACCGCGTTGTGATCCTGCTGCGTCGTGTCGTACACGGCTTCGCGGCCGACATGTTCGATCGACGCGATCGGACTGGTGAAGCGCTGGCTCTTGAACAGCTTCTTGTCAGCCGCCCAGTCGTGGTACTTGCGGTTCTTCTCTTCGCCCATGAAACCGATCTCGGCCATGAAGCGATCGCGCGACTCGCCATCGAGGATCAGTTCGTAGTCGGCCTTGCAGTCGTATTCGCGCCGCCCGCCCTTGCCGTCGGGCAGCATGCGCTTGCCGGCCTCGCGGCGCTTGTAGATGTGGCTGAAGAGGCCGAAGTTGGCCAGCAGGCCCTGCACGTCTTTCAACAGCGAAGGCGCGCTCGACGCCAGTCGCACGGAGCAGCTGGTCAATGCGTTGCCGCCGATGTTCACCGTGCCGTCGCACTGGAACAGCGCGCGCAGGTAGCCCTTCACGCACTCCTCGGTACCGCACCAGATCACTTCCGGCACCTGCACCTTGGTCTCGGCGGTGAAGCCATAGTGCTTCAGCATGCGCGCAAGGATCACCGAGCGGATCATCACCAGGTTGCGCTGCGGAACCTGCACCGCGCTGACCTTGTGCTCGTACGGGTGCTCCGTCACGTGCGCGATCAGGTCGTTGATGTAATCCACCACGCTCTGCGCATAGTCGCGGTCGCCGCCCCAGAGGTTGATCACCGCGGCCTGCTGGCCCTTGCCGCGATTGGTGAAGTGCCCGTCGCCGGTGAGCAGGCCCAGCAGCATGCCCATCTGCGCGTTGCCGTTGCCGCCGAACTGCCCCTTGCCGGACTGGATCAGCAGCTCGTCGCCCGGACGCAAATCCTTCAGCTTGATCTTGCCGCGCGTGGTGTAGAAGTCATGCCATTCGGTGGCCTTGATCTCGTAGCCGGCCTCGGTGGTGACCCGGTACACATCCGCGCGCGGCGCGGTCTGGAACGCCGGCACGGCCGGGCGCGTGGTGACGCCGGGCCGCTCTTCGCCCATCGCCCGGTTATCCACCGTCACCTGCAATGGCAGCTTCAGCGCCTGCAGCTCGCCGATCCGCACCATGCCGTACTGCGTGGCCAGCCGTGTATCGGCCGTGACGCAGGGGTTGGTGGCGCGGATATTCTCGCACCACCAGTTGTTGTTCATCTCGTTGACGCGGTCGATGAGGATGAACCCGGGCTCGGCGAAATCGTAGGTGGAAGTCATGATGACATCCCACATGCGCCGCGCCGGCACGGTCTTGTAGATCTTGCAGGCCACCAGGCCCTCGTCATTGACGATGTAGCCCTCGTGCGTGGGCCACTCGCGCCAGATGTACTTGCCCGGATCCTGCAGCTGCATGCGCTCGCCTTCGAATTCCTTCTCGCGCACCGGGAAGGCGAGGCGCCAGTCCGCGTTGTCCTTCACGGCCTGCATGAACTCGTCGGTGATCAGCAGCGACAGGTTGAACTGGCGCAGCCGGCCGTTCTCGCGCTTGGCGCGGATGAATTCCATGACGTCGGGATGGCCGACGTCGAAGGTGCCCATCTGCGCGCCGCGGCGGCCGCCGGCCGACGAGACGGTGAAGCACATCTTGTCGTAGATATCCATGAACGACAGCGGGCCGGAGGTGTACGCGCCCGCGCCGCTGACGTATGCGCCGCGCGGGCGCAGCGTCGAGAATTCATAGCCGATGCCGCAGCCGGCCTTCAGCGTGAGGCCGGCCTCGTGCACCTTCTGCAGGATGTCGTCCATCGAATCGCGGATGAGACCCGACACCGTGCAGTTGATGGTGGAGGTGGCGGGCTTGTGCTCCCACGCACCGGCGTTGGAGGTGATGCGCCCGGCGGGAATCGCGCCCTTGCGCAGCGCCCACAGGAAACGCTCGTACCACTGCTCGCGCACCTCGGGGTTTTCCACGTCGGCGAGCGCCGCGGCGACACGCTGGTAGGTGTCGTCCATGGTGCCGTCGATGGGCGCGCCATCCTTGGTGGTCAGCCGGTATTTCTTGTCCCAGATATCCAGGGAGGCTTCCTGGAAGGGAATGCTGTCGACGTATTTAGGTTCGATCTTCACGACGCTATTCATGGACCGCCGAGACCCTCGCTGCACGAACTTTTCTGGTAAGAACTCCCTGACACAAGATCTTGTGCCCGGAGGGTGAGCCTAGTTAAGACAAAACACAGCGTCAACTGGTTGCCCTGGGCAGTTACGATCCAACAAATTTCCATTGAATCAAATGCTTATGGGATTCGGCGCCGTGAAAAGAATTTGCAATAGGGTCGAGACAGGAGATGCGGGCAAAGCGGGCAGAATCAATATATTGTGCTGGATGGCACACAGGCCATCCACAGTCTTGTCCACAGACGCAGCAGGTCTTGAAACCGGTCCGGCTGTCCGCACACAGGGGTCACCTGAGCATTTCCTGCTGAACCTGGAGGAACCGACATGAACATTGCGATCCGTGAACCCTGGAGCCTGCTGAACCGCCTGACCCGTGACTTCGATGGCCTGGGCGCGCACTCCTCGACCGACGTGGCCTTCATTCCGGCCGTGGACGTACGCGAGGAAAAGGACCGCTTCGTGGTGCAGGCCGACCTGCCCGGCGTGCGGCCCGAGGACATCGAGGTCACCGCCGAGAAGGGCATCCTGACGCTGCGCGGCGAGCGCAAGAGCGAGAAGCGCGAGAACGCCGAGGGCTACGAGCGCCTGGAGCGCGTGGCCGGCAGCTTCACGCGCCGCTTCGCGCTGCCGGAAAACGTGCAGGCCGATGCCATCAAGGCGAAGTACACCAATGGCGTGCTGGAAGTGGCCATTCCCAAGCAGCCGGTGGTGGCCGCCAAGCGTGTGACGGTGGAAGCGGCCTGACCCGGCCGCGGGAGTTCTCCCCGAAGCTTCAAGGCCCCCGATTCATTGGAGCTGACCTGGCCCCGTCCTGATTCAGGACGGGGCTTTTCTTTTGCCGGCGGCGTGGCCCGCGGCGATGCGCGCGTCCATCTCCTTGTGCACCGCCACGTACAGGCATGGCAGGTAGCCGCCGCAGGTCTTGTCCAGCAGGTGCTCGAAGTGCGGTATCTGGTCGTAATAGGTGGCCACCGCGGCCAGGTGCGCATTGTTCAGGCCCGCGTCGATCCAGTCATCGAAACCCGAGCGCCGGCCCACGCGCTGTTCCAGCGCATGCACGTCCGCGGCCAGCTGCGCCAGGCGCTGCTCCTTGGCCGCGCGCATGGCCTCGGGCGCCAGGCGCCGCCGGTACAGCGCGGCGAGATCCTCGCGCGCGGTGGCAAACAGCGCCACCACCTGCTCGCGCAGCGCGCGGCCCTGCTGCCAGCTGGCGAGCACCTCGGGGCTGGCGTAACGCGCGGCATAGCGCGCCACGCCGACCTCCTCCACCGCGGTGGCAAAGGCCTCGTTGTATGAGGAATCGCCCGGCAGGTAGGCCTCCTGGTGCGCCAGCTCGTGGAATTCCAGCGCCGCGAGATCCAGCTCCGAATACCCGGCGACGGTGTTCAGCAATGGATCGGCGATATGGCCCAGCGTGGAATACGCCGGCACGCCGCCGACCAGCACGTCGTCGCCCTGCTTCCGCAGCTTTGCCGCGAAGGCCCGCGCCGCCGACTCCTTGAAGTAGCCGCGGTAGGCCACGCAGCCGGCGACGGGAAAGCACCACTGGCGCGGCTGCACCGAGAACTCGGGCGCGGCGATGACGTTCCACACCACGTACTGGCGGCCGATGTCGGCGTAGCTGCGATACGCGGCATTGTCCGGCAGGCCGAGCTCGTGCGAGGCGAAGTCGCGGATGCGCTCGGCGCGCACCAGCTGCGCCTTCAGCGAATCGGCGGTGGCGGGCGCCGCGATGACTTTGCCAATGGGCTCGCGGGCGCGCATCACGGCCAGCTGGCCGCGGGCCGCCTGCATCAGGTAGGTGACACCGCAGCCGGAAACCAGCAGCAGGGCCGCAACCAGCGGCAGGTGGCGCGCAATCTTGAGTACCATCGCGACATGGAAGTGTATCTGGTCGGCGGCGCGGTCAGGGATGCGCTGCTGGGGCGGCCGGTCAACGAAAAGGATTACGTGGTGGTCGGCGCCGGCGCCGAGGAACTGCTGCGCGCCGGCTACCGGCCCGTGGGACGCGACTTCCCGGTATTTCTGCATCCGCAGACGCATGCCGAATACGCGCTGGCGCGCCGCGAGCGCAAGACCGGCCCCGGCTATCGCGGCTTCGTCACCGAATTCTCGCCCGACATCACGCTGGAAGAGGACCTGCTGCGGCGCGACCTGACCATCAACGCGATGGCGCAGGCCGCGGACGGCACGCTGGTTGATCCTTACGGCGGCCGCGCGGACCTGGAGGCGCGCGTGCTGCGGCACGTGTCGCCGGCCTTCAGCGAGGATCCGGTGCGCATCCTGCGCATCGCACGCTTCGCCGCGCGCTTCGCGCCGCTGGGCTTCACGGTGCACGCGAGCACGCGCGCGCTGCTGCGGCAGATGGTGCAGGCCGGCGAGGTGGACACGCTGGTGCCCGAGCGTGTGTGGCAGGAGACCGGGCGCGCGCTGGGCGAGCCGCGTCCGGAGGTGTTCTTCGAGGTGCTGCGCGACTGCGGCGCGCTGGCGGTGATCTTCCCGGAAGTGGACCGCCTGTTCGGCGTGCCGCAGCCGCCGCAGTGGCATCCGGAGATCGACACCGGCGTGCACGTGCTGCTGTGCCTGCGGCGCGCGGCCGAACTCGCGGCGCCGGTCACCGTGCGCTTCGCCGTGCTGGTGCACGACCTGGGCAAGGGCACGACGCCGCCGGAGCAATGGCCGAAGCACATCCTGCACGAGTCGCGCGGCCTGCCGCTGATCGACGCGCTGTGCTCGCGGCTGAAGGTGCCGGCGGCGCATCGCGAGCTGGCGCACCTGACGGCGAAGCAGCACACCAACGTGCATCGCGCGCTGCAGCTGCGCACCGACACCGTGCTGCGGCTGCTGGAAGACTGCGATGCCTTCCGGCGACCCGAGCGCTTCGCGGAGATGCTGCTGGCCTGCCAGTGCGACGCGCAGGGCCGTACCGGCCTGGAGCACCATCCCTATCCGCAGCGCGCTTACCTGGAAGCCGCGCGGGCGGTGGCCGCCGCAGTGCAGCTGGCCGAGCAGGAACGCGCCGGGCTCGGCGGGCCGGCCATCGCCGAGGCGCTGCGGAAAAAACGCCTGGCGGCACTCTCGGCAGCCCGCGCCGACCTGGCAGGGGAATAGCTTTTCTCTATCGCCTTCATCGGATCAATCGTCTTGTCGTGGCGGAAAGAACGGGCGTAACTTGGCGGCACCCCAACGGGAGACGGCCCATGAGCAGCGAAAGCAAGTGTCCGATGCATGCCGCGCCGCGCGGCACCACCAACCGCGACTGGTGGCCCAACCAGCTGCGCCTGGACCTGCTGTCGCAGCACTCCGGGAAATCCAGCCCGCTCGGCCATGACTTCAACTACGCACAGGCCTTCGGTCGGCTGGACTACCCCGCACTGAAGGCGGACCTGCGCAAGCTGCTGACCGACTCGCAGGAATGGTGGCCGGCGGACTGGGGCAACTACGCCGGCCTGATGATCCGCATGGCCTGGCACAGCGCCGGCACCTATCGCGTCGGCGATGGCCGCGGCGGCGGCGGGCGCGGGCAACAGCGCTTCGCGCCGCTGAACAGTTGGCCGGACAACGTCAGCCTCGACAAGGCGCGCCGGCTCCTGTGGCCCATCAAGCAGAAGTACGGCCGCAAGATTTCCTG
>Ga0335083_10012242_pt1 | contig 10279 bp, 11 predicted proteins | sample Lox_Sample_42_FD_206716 | JGI IMG/M metagenome (GOLD analysis project Ga0335083, IMG submission 206716) | Soil microbial communities from Loxahatchee National Wildlife Refuge, Florida, United States - Lox_Sample_4.2 | ecosystem: Environmental > Terrestrial > Soil > Wetlands | place: USA...
TTCATCGAGACCATCGACCTGCAACCGATCGACCCGCAGGCGAACGGCCCGCAGCTCTACTACGGCCTTCGCTACCACGCGCACATCGTCAAGCCCGACGAGGTCGAGACCTACCACGACCAGGTCGGCTACTGGCTGTGGGAGCCGAAGACCGGCACCGTGATCCAGACGCTGACCATCCCGCGCGGCCAGACGGCGCTCGCGATGGGCACCGCGCGCGCCGACTCGACCAGCTTCGAGCTGATCGCGCGGCGCGGCGAGACCACCAACGGCATCTGCTCGAATCCCTTCCTCGAGGCGGCGTTCCAGACGATCGAGTACCGGATCCGCGTGACCCTGCTCGCGGACGGCACCTGGTCGTACGACGAGGACACCGTGATGCTGGTGAAGGGACTCAAGGAGCCCTTCCACCACACCGACCGGAACACCCTGACCCGGATCGGCGACCCGGTCCCGAACCCGCTCGCGGGCGGGCCCTTCTAGGGCGCCGGCACCACGATCTGGCGGAGCGCGCCGCCGGTCGCGAGGCGGTCGAACCCTGAGTTCAGCTCCTCGAGCGGCAGCTCGCCGTCGAGCAGCCGGTCGACCGGCAGGCGCCCGGCGCGGTACCACTCGAGGTAGCGCGGGATGTCGCGGGCGGGCACGCAGCTGCCGAGGTAGCTGCCCTTGAGCGTGCGCTCCTCGGCGACGAGCGCGGTCTGCGGGAGCTGAAAGCGCGCCGCGGGCGGCGCGAGCCCCGCCGACACCGTCGTGCCGCCGCGGTGGGTGATCGACCAGGCGAGCTCGAGCGCCCGGGCGCTGCCCGCCATCTCGAAGGCGAAGTCGACGCCGCCCGGCAGGAGCCTGCGCGCCTCGCTCGCGGCGTCCGTGCGCCCGCCGTCGATCGCCTGCGTCGCGCCGAGCTCGAGCGCGAGCGCGCGCTTGGCGGGGTCGAGGTCGAGCGCGAGGATGGACGCCGCGCCGAGCGCGCGGGCGCCGAGGAGCGCGGCGAGGCCGACGCCGCCGAGACCGACGATCGCGACGCTGGCGCCCGCGGGGACGGCCGCGGTGTTCGCGACCGCGCCGACGCCGGTGATCACCGCGCAGCCAAAGAGCGCGGCGAGCGAGAAGGGCACCGCCGCGTCGATCGCGACCAGGCTCTCGCGCGCGACGATCGCGTGCGTCGCGAACGCCGAGACGCCGAGGTGGTGGTTGAGCGCAGTACCCTGCTCGGCGAGGCGGCGCGTCCCCGCGAGCAGCGTGCCCGCGCTGTTGGCGGCGAAGCCGGGCTCGCAGAGCGCGGGGCGGGCGGCGCGGCACGGCCGGCAGTGGCCGCAGCTCGGCACGAACGCGGCGACGACGTGCGCGCCGACCTTGAGGTCGGTGACCCCCGCGCCGACCGCCTCGACCGTGCCCGCCGCCTCGTGGCCGAGCACCATCGGCAGCGGCCGCGGCCGGTTGCCGTCGATCACCGAGAGGTCCGAGTGGCAGAGCCCGGCCGCGCGGATCCGCACCAGCACCTCGCCGGGACCGGGCGCATCGAGCTCGAGCGTCGCGATGCGAAGCGGCCGCGAGGTCGCGTACGGGAGCGGCTGGCCCGCGCGCTCGAGGATGGCTGCCCGGATCTGCATCGCTGGCCTCCGCCGGGACGCCGCCCGGCCTCTGCTAGTCTAGCGTCCGACTTCCCCGAGCGAGCCCACGACGTGCAGGACCTGCCCACGGACCGCGCCGAGTACCCGGTCATCCGCGCGATCACGACGCGCTGGATGGACAACGACACCTACGGGCACGTCAACAACGTCGTGTACTACTCGTACTTCGACACCGCGGTGAACGCGTTCCTGATCGAGGCGACCGGCACCGACATCCGCCAGCTCCCGGCGATCGGCATCGTCGCGGAGTCGGGCTGCCGGTACTTAAGCGCGCTCTCGTTCCCGGAGACGGTCGAGGCGGGACTCAAGCTCGAGAAGCTCGGCCGCTCGAGCGTGATCTACCGGATCGGGCTCTTCCGCGCGGGCGCGGCGTCGGCCGCTGCGGTCGGGCGCTTCGTGCACGTCTACGTCGATGCGGCCACGCGCGCGACGGTGCCGGTGCCGGAGGCCATCCGCGCGGCGCTCGCGCGCCTCAGCGTGCCGTGATCGGCGCCCAGCGCGGCAGCGCCTCGATGCGCCGGATCCACGCGTTGATCGCGGGGTAGGCGGCGAGCGACATGTCGGCGCCCGCGGTGCCGTGGGTGTAGGCGTAGAGGCCGATGTCGGCGAGCGAGTAGGCCTCGCCCACCAGGAACGTCCGGCCGGTGAGCCCGGTCTCGAGCACGCGCAGCGCGTCGTAGCCCTTCGCCTGCTTGTCGGCGTACGCCGGACCAATCTCCTCCTTCGTCATCTTCTTGTAGCGCAGCCAGAAGCGCAGCGTCGCGATGTTGGGCTCGAGGTTGTACTGCTCGAAGCAGAGCCACTGCCACATCAGCGCCGCCAGGAACGGATCCTTCGGGATCAGCGCCGAGCCGCCCGCGAGGTAGCTGATGATCGCGTGGCTCTCGGCGATCACGCCCCGGCCGGGCACCTCGAGGAGCGGGATCCGGCCGTTCGGGTTCTTCGCCATGTATTCCGGAGTCCGGCTCTCGCCCTTCAGGATGTCGACCTCGACGAGGCGGTAGGGGATCTCGAGGTACTTGAGGACGAGGCGCGCCTTGTAGCCGTTGCCGGACGGCAGGTAGTCGTAGAGCGTGACCATGGTTCAGGCCGCCGCGAACGGCGTGACGGTGGTGGTGCCGTGGGTGATGCCGAGCGCGCCCGACCTCACGACCTCGAGGAGCTCGCCGTGCTGCGAGGCCTGGGCGATGAAGCGCGTGACCTGCGCCTCGCTGCTCGTGAGCTCGATCACGAAGTGGCCGAGCGAGCCCGAGAGGATCCGGCCCGCCGACTCCGTCACGAGCGCGGTCAGGGGCGCGAGCTGCTGGGTCGTGACGCGCAGCTTCAGCAGCAGGAGCTCGCGCTCGAAGTGCTCGCCGCGCGTGAGGTCCTCCACCTGCACGACGTCGATGAGCTTCCTCAAGTGACTGATGATCTGCGTCATCACGGCGTCGGTGCCGGTCGTGACGAGCGTGAGCCGCGAGACCGTCGGGTCGTCGGTCGGCGCCACCGACAGCGACTCGATGTTGTAGCCGCGGGTCGAAAAGAGCCCCGCCACCCGGCTCAGGGCCCCCGCCTCGTTCTGCAGGAGGATCGCGATCACGTGGCGCATGGAGGTAACCGGCTGGGGAACAAGGGGTTTGTCAGCATAACCGAGATCTTTTTGCAGTGCATAGACGACACGGGGCGCCGGTTGCTACTCTCGACCGCGATGCCCCCAGAGACCTCCACTGCCGTGAACCCGACCCCCGAGACCCCGCGCACGGACCCGCATCCGCTGGCCGGACGGTCGATGTCGGGCGCCGAGATGATCGTCCAGGTGCTCGCCGACGAGGGCGTCGAGGTCATCTTCGGCTACTCGGGCGGCGCGATCCTGCCGACGTACGATGCGATCTTCGTGCACAACCAGGACACCGCGCGGCGGCCGATGCCGCTCATCGTGCCGGCGAACGAGCAGGGCGCGGGCTTCATGGCGGCGGGCTACGCGCGCGCGAGCGGCCGGGTCGGGGTCTGCGTCGTGACCTCGGGTCCCGGCGCCACCAACACCGTGACGCCGGTGCGCGACTCGATGGCGGACTCGGTGCCGATGGTGGTGATCTGCGGCCAGGTGCCGACCGCGGCAATCGGCTCGGACGCGTTCCAGGAGGCCCCGGTCTCCGCCGTGATGGGCTCGGTCGCGAAGCACGTCTTCCTGGTCACGGACCCGAAGCGCCTCGAGGCGACGATCCGCACCGCCTTCGAGATCGCCCGCACCGGCCGCCCGGGCCCGGTCGTGGTCGACATCCCGAAGGACGTGCAGACCTGGACCGGACCCTTCCACGGCCACGGGCGCCTGAAGGTGCCGGGCTACCGCAGCCGCCTCCGCCAGCTCGAGGCGCAGCGCCTCGGGGACCGCGACCTCAACTCCTTCTTTGGCCTGCTCGGCGAGTCGCGCCGGCCGCTCATCTACGCGGGCGGCGGCGTCATCAACGGCGAGGCGAGCGCGGCGCTAAGGGCCTTCTCGGCCGCCTTCGACATTCCGGTCGTGACCACGCTGATGGGCATCGGCGCCATCGACACGACGGCGCCCCGGTCGCTCAGGATGCTCGGCATGCACGGCGCGGCGTTCGCGAACTACGCGGTCGACGACTGCGACTTCCTGATCGCGCTCGGCGCGCGCTTCGACGACCGCGTCGCCGGCGTGCCCGCGCGCTTCGCGAAGAACGCGCGCCACGTCGCGCACTTCGACGTCGATGCCTCCGAGATCAACAAGGTCAAGCGCGCGCACTTCAGCTACGTCGGCGGGCTTAAAAGTGCGCTCGAGCAGCTCACCGAGTTCGGCAAGGCGCAGGCGTTCCGGCGCGACTGGACGGCGTGGCACGCGCACTGCGCCGAGCTCGCGCGCACGCACGCGATGAACTACGACCGCGCGAGCGACAGCATCCAGCCGTACTACGTGATCGAGGAGATCAACCGCCTGACCCGGGGCGAGGCGGTGATCACGACCGGCGTCGGCCAGCACCAGATGTGGGCCGCGCAGTACTTCGACTTCCGCCACCCGCGCCTGTGGCTGACCTCGGGCAGCATGGGCACGATGGGCTTCGGGCTGCCGGCCGCGATCGGCGCGCAGTTCGCGCGGCCGGATCGCATCGTCATCGACGTCGACGGCGACGCCAGCATCCGCATGAACCTGGGCGAGCTCGAGACGGTCACGACCTACGACCTGCCGGTCAAGGTGGTCGTGCTCAACAACTTCGGCGACGGCATGGTCAAGCAGTGGCAGAAGCTGTTCTTCAAGGGGCGGCTGTCGGCGAGCGACAAGTCGCTGCACAAGAAGGACTTCATCAAGGCCGCGCAGGCGGACGGGTTCAAGTGGGCCGAGCGCCTCGAGCGAAAGGCCGACGTGCCGCGCGTGATCGCCGAGTTCATCGCCTTCAAGGGGCCGGCGTTCCTCGAGGTCGTGATCGACCGCGATGCCGGCGTCTATCCGATGGTGGGCCCGGGCCAGGCGTACGACGAGATGATCACCGGGGACCACATCGCCTCGCGCGAGAAGGGCCCGACGCGGCCGCCGGGCGCGAACGAGATGTTCTGAGGCGCGCGCCCGTCAGGGCGCGTGCGGCCGGTCCTTGAGGAGCTTGTCGATCCGCGACGTGAAGACGTCGGTCGGCTGGCTGCCGAGGATCAGCACCCCCGACACCTTGCCGTCCTTCTGCGTGCCGAGCACGAACCCCGGCGTGCCGTTGACGCCGATCCGCTCGGCCTCGGCCATGTCGGTGTTGATGCCGGTGCGGGTGCGCGGATCCGCGGCGCACTTGTCGTAGGGGCCGGGCGCGATCGCGGCGCCGTTCAGCGTCTTCTTGATCATCGCCGCCGAGAGCGGGTTCTCGGGCGTCGCGGCGAACAGCGTCTCGTGCACCGGCCAGAACTTGCCCTGCTCGCCGGCGCAGCGCGCGGCGGTCGCGGCCGCGAGCGCCTCGGGGTGGATGTCCATCAGCGGCAGGTCCCGGACGATGTAGCGCACCTTGCCGGTGTCGATGTACTTCGCCTTGATCTCGGGCCAGCTGCGGTCGTGGAAGCGCTTGCAGAACGGGCACTGGTAGTCGGTGTACTCGATCAGCGTCACCGGCGCGTTCTGGGCGCCGAGCACCGCCTGCGTGCCGTCCTCGACCTCGACGGTGCCGCTTGGCAGGTCCGGGTTCGCGTTCTTGTCGGCGAGCTTGGCCTTCTGCTGGTCGGCGAGGAGGCGGTGGATCTCCTTGAGCTCGGCGATGATCGCATCGCCCTGCTCGCGGGTGATGCTGCTGCCCTCGCCGCGCGCGCAGCCGGTGCCGAGCGCAAGGCCAAGCGCGAGCGTCGCGAGGCCGAGGCCGCGGACGAGGTTCGAGACGGAGGCGGGACGGGTCACGGGGATACCTCGGGCGGGAAGCAGGGCCGGGGGGCGAGGCTCGCGAGCCTAGCACAGGGGTCGGGATCCCCGACGTGACCGGATCGACGCCCCGCGGCATGATGGCGCGAGAGAGGAGACGCCATGAAATACCTGCACACGATGGTCCGGGTCACGAACCTCGAGGCCTCGCTCGAGTTCTACCGGGACAAGCTCGGGCTCGAGGTGATCGGCCGCAAGGACTACGAGAAGGGCCGCTACACGCTCGTGTTCCTGGCGGCCCCCGGTGACTCGTCCGCCCAGGTCGAGCTCACCTACAACTGGGACCCCGAGAACTACGGCATCGGTCGCGCCTTCGGCCACCTTGCCTACGAGGTCGATGACGTCTACGCGCTCTGCGCGAGCCTCATGGCCAAGGGCGTCACGATCAACCGCCCGCCGCGCGACGGCCGCATGGCGTTCGTGCGCTCCCCCGACAACATCTCGATCGAGCTCCTGCAGAAGGGCGGTGCCCGCCCGCCCGCGGAGCCGTGGGCGTCGATGCCGAACACGGGCGAGTGGTGAAGGCCCCCCATCGCGCGCTCGCGGCGCTCGCACTCATCGCCCTGGGGGCGCTCGGCTCGCCGCCCGCGTTCGGCTGGGGCGCCGAGGGCCATCGCCTGGTCGGTGACGTCGCCGAGAGCCTCCTCGATGCACGCACCCGCGCGGCGCTTCGGGCGCTCGCGGGGGACGAGTCGCTCGCCGAGATCGGCCTCTGGCTCGATCGCGAGCGCGAGGAGCTGAAAGCCAGCCTGCCGGGCTCCGAGCGCTGGCACTACGACAACCGCCCCGACTGCAACGAGCGCGCGCCGCTCAAGAGCTACTGCGCGGATGGCGCGTGCGCGACGGCCGCGTTCGCGCGCTACCGCGCCGTGCTCGCCGACCACCATGCCCCGGCCGCGGAGCGGCTCTTCGCGCTCAGGGTCGTCGTGCACGTGCTCGGTGACATCCACCAGCCGCTCCACAGCGCCGACAACGACGACCGCGGCGGCAACGGCATCGAGGTCGGCGTCGGGCGCCGGCATCGCCCCAAGTCGCTCCACGCCGTATGGGACGTCGACTTCGTGAAGCGCGCGATGCACGGGATGAGCGAGCACGCCTTCGCCGACCGGCTGGTTGCCGAGCACCTCGCCACGCGCGCCACGATCGCCGCGGGCAGCTTCGATGACTGGGCACGCGAGTCGTTCATGCTCGCGCATGCCTACGCGTACGGACAGCTCCCGGGCTTCGCGTGCGGCGTCGCCGAGCCGAGTCGCGAAATCCTGCCCGCGGCCTACGCCGATGGCGCGGCACGCATCGTTCAAGAGCAGATCGCGCGCGCCGGCATCCGCCTCGCCAGGGAGCTCGCCGCCACGCTCTAGCCCGGGCGCGGCCTGCTACCATTTGTGGCACGCGCGGGCCGGGCCTCAGGTCCGGTCTTCCCCGCGCCGGGGGCCCTCGATGGCGACGGTTTTGATCACCGGTGCGGGACGCGGGCTCGGCCTCGAGTTCGTGCGCCAGTACGCGGCGGACGGCTGGAACGTGATCGCGGGCGCGCGCGATCCCGCGCACTCGGCCGAGCTCGAGGCGCTCACCAAGGCGGCGGCGGGACGCCTCCGCGCGTTCGCGCTCGACGTCGGCGACCCGGGCTCCATCGAGGCGCTCGCCGAGCGCCTGGCCGGCACACCGATCGATGTCCTCGTCAACAACGCAGGCACGATGGGCGCGCAGAGCTTCGCCGGGCAGGGCATGCAAGCGCAGCGCTTCGGTCAGCTCGACTACGAGGACTGGGTCAACACGTTCCGCGTCAACACCCAGGCGCCGCTCAAGATGGCCGAGTGCTTCGTCGATCACGTCGCGGCGAGCGCGCAGAAGAAGATCGTCACGCTCTCGAGCGTGATCGCCTCGATCGGCAGCAACACGCTCGGCGGCCTCTACGCGTACCGCAGCACCAAGGCGGCCGTGAACGCGATCGTGCGCTCGATGTCGCTCGACCTCGCGCGGCGCGGCATCATCGCGGTGCCGCTGCACCCGGGCTGGGTCGCGACCGAGATGGGCGGCCCGAACGCGCCGCTTCGGCCCCAGCACAGCGTGGCCGGCATGCGCCAGGTGATCGCGAACCTCACCAAGGAGAAGTCGGGGCGCTTCTGGCAGTACGATGGCAAGGAACTGCCCTGGTAGCGAGCCTGCCGGGGACCGGGCGATTCGCATCAACAACAACGAAAGGGGTGGATAACAAATGAACAAGCTCACGGCGGAGTTCTTCGGCACGTTCTGGCTCGTGTTCGGCGGCTGCGGCAGCGCGGTGCTGGCCGCGGCCTTTCCAGGCGTCGGCATCGGGCTCCTCGGCGTCGCGCTCGCCTTCGGCCTCAGCGTGCTGACGATGGCCTACGCGGTCGGGCACGTCTCGGGCGGCCACTTCAACCCGGCCGTCACGGTCGGCCTCGTCGCCGCGGGGCGCTTCAAGGCGAGCGAGGCGATCGGCTACGTGATCGTGCAGGTCGTGGGCGCAATCGCCGCCGCGCTCGTGCTCCGCTACATCGCCGAGGGCAAGGCCGGCTTCGACGTCGTCGCGAGCGGCTTCGCGAGCAATGGCTACGGCGCGCACTCGCCGGGCGGCTACGCGCTCGGCGCCGCGCTTGCGAGCGAATTCGTGATGACGTTCTTCTTCCTGTTCGTGATCCTGGGCGCGACGGGGCGCCGCGCACCGGCGGGCTTCGCGCCGATCGCGATCGGCCTCGCGCTGACGCTGATCCACCTCGTCAGCATCCCGGTCACCAACACCTCGGTGAACCCGGCGCGCAGCACCGGTCCCGCCCTCATGGTCGGCGGCTGGGCGCTCGAGCAGCTGTGGCTCTTCTGGGTCGCGCCGCTCGCGGGCGCCATCGTCGCGGGCATCGTGCACCGCATCGCGATCGAGAAGGACTGAAGCGACGCGCCGCGGCGCCCGGCGAGACTACGGAGTCGCCGGCGCCGCGGCGGTCAGGAAGAGTTCCGGGTCGACCCAGGCCCGGTTCAGCATCACCGCGAAATGCAGGTGCGGGCCGGTCGCCCGGCCCGTCGAGCCCACGAGCCCGAGCGCAGCGCCCGTCCTCACGCGCTGGCCGACCTTCACGTCGATGCGGCTCAGGTGGCAGTAGAGCGAGAGGAAGCCCTGGCCGTGGTCGAGGATCACGGTGTTGCCGTTGAAGAAGAAGTCTCCCGTCCCGATCACCGTTCCCGCGGCCGGGGCGGTCACCGGGACGCCGAGGCCGGCGGCGATGTCCATGCCGGTGTGCGGACTTCGCGCCTGGCCGTTGAACACGCGCCGCGAGCCGAAGGAGCTCGAGCGCACGCCCGGCACCGGCGGCGCGAGCACGAGCGTCGGCGGTGCCGAATCGCTCCAGGTCGCGAACACGCGCTCCATCTCGACCTTCTCGCGCTCGTAGCGCGCGAGGTCCTTCTTCGAGAGATCGACGTGCTTGGGCTCGACCGTGAGCGCCTGGGTCACGTACTCCTTCGGGACGACGTCGAAGGGCACCGTGCGGGTGCCGGCCGGCGTCGCGACGCTCAACTCCTCACGACCCGGCTCGGCCGCGAGCGGGATGCCGACCACGGCGACGTGGCGGCCGTGCGCGGTGCGCACGAGCACGCGCTTCGTCTCGCGCAGTACCGTCGGCAGCGGGTCGCTCGCGGCGCCGAGATCGACGAGCGCGACCCCGCCCGGGACGGGCCGTTCGCCCGGCAGGTCGCCGCCGCCGGCCGCGTGCGCGCCCCCGAGCCACAGGAGCCCCGCCGCGAGCACGGTGGCCGGGCGGTAATACCGGCGGGCGATCGCGGGTCTTAAGGGGGTACGTCCCCGATGGGCGGCACGAGCGGGCATCCGGTCTCCATGGAAAGGGGCTCTGGAGCCCCCATCTTAAACGGTGCGAAGATCCCCTTAAGCGAGCGAGGTCCCCATGAACCCGACCCCCGATGCCCCCGACCTGACCGCCGGCGCGTTCTGCGGCGTGCTGACCCCCGAGCAGCAACGGGTGCTGCGCGCCCACGGCACCGAGCCGCCGCGCTCGAGCCCGCTCGACAAGGAATACCGGGCGGGCGTCTATCACTGCGTCGGCTGCGACACGCCGCTGTTCGAGTCGGGCACGAAGTTCAACTCCGGCACCGGCTGGCCGAGCTTCTTCTCGCCGCTGCCGGGCGCGCTCGGCACGACCGTCGACACGAGCCACGGCATGACGCGCACCGAGGTGCACTGCGCGAAGTGCTCGGGCCACCTCGGCCACGTGTTCCCGGACGGCCCGAAGCC
>Ga0335083_10012243_pt1 | contig 10278 bp, 6 predicted proteins | sample Lox_Sample_42_FD_206716 | JGI IMG/M metagenome (GOLD analysis project Ga0335083, IMG submission 206716) | Soil microbial communities from Loxahatchee National Wildlife Refuge, Florida, United States - Lox_Sample_4.2 | ecosystem: Environmental > Terrestrial > Soil > Wetlands | place: USA: Florida...
GTGGATTGTCGTTGTTCTTGCGCTGCTGGTCGGGATCGGCGTCGGAATCGCCTACCAGAGGAGCGTTTCCCATAACACCATCAACATCCGGGTCGGCGTCGCCAGCCAGCGCGCCTTGGTCAATCCGCAGCCCGGCGACTTAATTCGTTGGTATGACCCTGCCGGAAACGGGGTGAACGTGAGCTGGAGTTTCGGCAGTCCTTGCGCCCTGAACTCTCCCGGCTCGGACACTTCCCAATGCCGCGTCCTGCCGAGCGCCAATAATCTGACATACGCCTACGATTGCCCCAATAACAACCCATGCGACCCGGATGTTCCCATCGGCAGCGATCTGGGCACCGGCACCAAGGGCCAGGCCCGGCACGGCGAGGCAGCGCCTGAACTGCGTCAACCCAGGCTGGTCAATCTCGGTTGTCTGAACGGCAGCATCGGCGCCAAACCAAGTCCAGCGCAAGTAAGTTCCAGCCTCGAGGGCGCTGTGGTTTGGCAAGGGCTCGGGCCTGCGACCAATAACTGGAGCATCTCCTCGTGGAAAGACGGCTCCGGGAATCCGGCGACGGTTTGTCAGGAGGGCCAGATCGGTAATGCTCAACCGAGATGCTCTCTGGTGAATGGACTGGCGGCTGGCCAGTACACCTACCAGCTGACTTCCAGTTCCTGCACCGCAAAGCCGACCGACACCTTCGCGGTACAGGTGAGCCAGTAGTTCGGCCATTCGAATGCGCGAACCCGGCTAAGCCACCCGTTTCGATACCGGCGGCCAACCGCTCTGCCAACAGCTCGAGCAGCGCCTGGACTGGCGGCGGCTTTACCGCATAGCTCCTTTCTTTTCTGTATCCTACAAGCAGTACCGCAGTCGTTTGCGTGGGTCATTCGCCGTTCCTAAGGCCAAATTTCACTCAAATTCCTGCCGGATTGGTCGATAAGTCCTACAGGACCAACGCGTGATCTCACTTCGCAAACAGATGGACGAGGCCGACCACTTCGCCTCGCGCTTCGAGGCGCTCCGCCACGCTCACCTGGCTCTGACCACGGCGCTGCCGGAGGCCGGACGCGCCGCTGATCCCGATCTGGCCGCCCGTGCCAAAGCTCTGCTCGATCAGGCCGCACTCGCCATCCTCTACGACGCTTCCGCCAAAGATCTCGAACAGGCCGGCGGAATCGCCCTCACCCAGATCAACGCCATTTCCCGCGCCAACACCTCCGCCATCGGCGAGCGCGATGACGCCCTGAAGGAGGTCGCCGCCAGCGTCGCCGACTTCATCAAGGGCTTCAAAGGCGACGGCATCCGTCACGGCGACAAGCTGGAAGAAATCGCCAGCGAATTCGATGCGCTCTCGCACGTCGAGGACGTCAATGAACTCCGCCGCCGCCTGCGCGAGGACGTCGTCAAGCTCCGCGCTTCGGTGGACACCATGCGCCGCGAAAGCGAGGAATCCGTCCGCAATTTCGAGTCGCAGATTGTTTCCTTCCAGCAGCGCCTCGAGAGGGCTCGCACCGAATCCGGCCTCGACCGTCTCACCGGCCTGGGCAACCGGCGCGAAGCCGAACAGCAGTTGCGCCAACTCGATCGCCGCAAGCCCCCGGTCTGCGTGCTCCTCTTCGATGTCGATGGTTTCCGCGAAATCAACCGCAAGAACGGCGCGCCCTACGGGGACAAAGTGCTGCAGGCTCTGGCGCACACCCTGGTGGAATATTTCCCCGAGAGGGATTCTCTCTTCCGCTGGGGCGCCGATGAGTTCCTGGTCATCGCCGAGGGCCGTTTGCCGGTCCGCCTCGAAGGCTGCCGTTCGATTTGCCGCGGCTTCGCCGCCAACACCCAGTACAGCGTCGATGGCGGGCGCAGACGTGTGGCGGCGTATGTGTCGTCGGGCGGCACCGAATACCGCGCCGGCGATTCCGCCGATGAGATCTACCGCCGGGCCCGTCAGAATCTGGAAGAGGGGCGGGGAGGATAATTGCCACTCCTTCCACGCGATCTGGAACAACGCCTTTCTGATCTGGTCGCCTTCCAATGTGTGCTGGTGGCCCTGCGCGGCGCCGGCTCCGACGCATCCGAAGAAATGCTCTGGCAGACATTTCTATCCGCCGTCGTTCAGGAATACAATTTTGTCCGCGCCTGGTACGGTGTGCGCATCCCCGATGGCCTGCAGCCGCTGGCGGCGCACCCCATGAACGGCGGCGCCGACGACCTGCCCGCCACCGTCCAACTGAATTCCGCCCTGCTGCGGCGCGCCGGCCTGCTGCTGCCGGTCGCGGTCGATGGGGTCGTCGAAGGCACGCTGGTTTTGTCCGGCGGCGCCCCCGTTCCCGATCGCGCGCGTCAGATCGGCATCCTCACCAGCGAAGTCGCCGGCATGATTTCGCAGCGCCGCTCGCGCCTCCGGCAGGAAGAAGAACTCCGCCTGGCCAAACTGCAGGCCGACGCCGCCAATCGCGCCAAGAGCCTGCTGCTGGCCAATATGAGCCACGAGATTCGCACGCCCATGACCGGGGTGATTGGATTCGCCGACCTGCTGGCGGACACCCCGCTCACTGCCGAGCAGCGCGATTACGTCGAGCACATCCGCTCCAGCGGCGAAGCGCTGCTGATCTTGATCAACGACATCCTGGATTTCTCCAAGATCACCGCCGGCAAGCTGGCTCTGGAGAGCCGTCCGCTCGATGTCCGCCTCACGGTGGAGCGCGCCGCCGGGCTTCTCGCCAAGCAGGCGGCGTCAAAGGAGCTGCGGCTCGCTGTAACGGTCGACCCATCCACTCCCGCCGCGATTTTTGGCGACGCCGTGCGGCTGCGGCAGATTCTCGTCAACCTGGTCGGCAACGCCGTCAAATTCACCGAGGAAGGCGAAGTATCCCTGACCGTTTCGGCGCGGCGTTACCCGGCGGCGCAAGACGTTAGTCCCGATTCGGCCGCCGACACCTACGAAATCGAGTTCGTAGTCCGCGACACCGGTCCCGGGATCGCGCCGGAACATCAGCGGCGCATCTTCGATTCGTTCAGCCAGGTGGACCCGTCCATCAGCCGCCGCTTTGGCGGAACCGGTCTGGGGCTGGCCATCAGCAAATCCCTGGTCGACCAGATGGGCGGCGCCCTCTCGGTGGAAAGCGAGATCGGAGTCGGCTCCACCTTCCGCTTCACCATTCCCGCCCGGGTGGCGGATTCCAAACCGTCCCATACGCGGCGGGCGGCGCTCGGCGAAATCCATGCCGGACTTCCGCCGGTGCGCGTGATGGTGGTGGACGACAACATCGTCAATCGCAAGCTGATGACGATGGCGTTGGGGCGCATGGGAATCCGCGCCGACCTCGCCGAAAACGGCGCCGAGGCGTTGGAGCGTGTCGCCCACCGGCCGTACGATGTGGTGCTCATGGATGTTCAAATGCCCGTGATGGATGGATTGGAAGCCACGCGGCGCATACGCCAGGAAATCCCCCCCGCCGCGCAGCCGCGCATTATCGCCATGACCGCCAGCGCTTTTCCCGAAGACCGGGACAATTGCATGCAGGCTGGAATGGACGACTACGTCACCAAGCCGGTCAATTTCGAAGAACTGCTGCAGGCGATGCGCCGTTCGAACGCAGCCGGCGATCGTATTTTGTTGCCCGCCGACGCCCGTTAGCTATCCTGGGAGCATGCCCTTCCGGCTCCCGGTTCTGTTATTGGCGCTGCCGCTTCTGGCTTCCGCGCAAAGCGGGCCGCCGGTGACGCTGGCCGTCCACCTGTTGGTGGCCTGCTCCAATGGAGGCGCCAGCCAGCCCGTTCGCCTGCCCGGAGTGGATGCTTCGCAATGCCTCGACCGGGCTCCCTTCCTGACGCAGAAAGACGTCGCATCGGCCGAGCTCCACACCAATTCCAAGGGCCATCCGACGATCTTCCTCACGTTCCACGAAGACGCCGCCCTGCGCGAGCTCGACATCACCCGCCGCAACGTCGGCAGCCGCGTTGCGATCGTGGTCAACGGCCGCATCGTTGCCGCTCCCGAGGTCGCATCCTCATCGCGACTGCTCTACATCGACGGCAATTACACCGAGAAGCAAGCTCAGTCCTTAGTCTCCGCCTTCAACAGGCTCGCAACCGCCAAGTGATGTGGGGCAGGTTTGCAACCTGCGGCCGATTTTCAATCGGCCTTTTGGCTTGCAAGAGGTCAACTTTCGTGGCGCACGCCCCATTCCGATCTCAACCTCATCCCCGCAGGATGGTCTCAAACGGCATGATCGCCCAGAATGTGCTTCCCTGCCCGAGCACGCTGCGCACTCCCACCGATCCGCCCTGCGCCTCCACGATATGGCGCGTCAGAGCCAGCCCCAGTCCGGTGCCCTGCTCCGCCTTGCGGCTGTTGGGAAGCTGCTGGAATTCCTGAAAGAGCCGGGCCACTTCCTCCTCCGAAATGCCGATCCCGGTGTCGGCCACCTCCACGCGGAATTGCCGCGTGTTTTCCCGCGCCATGTGCACCGAGACGCGCCCTTCCTTGGGTGTGAACTTCACGGCGTTTGACAGGTAGTTGTAAAGCACCTGCTTGAAGCGCGACGCATCGATGAAGGCCTCGATATCCGGAGCCAGATCCATCGCCAGCGTCAGGTTCTTGCGCTCCGCCAGCGGACGAATCACGTCGCGCACCTCGTAGACCAGCTTGCCGACGTCCACCAGCTCCGGCCGGAATTCCATTTTGCCGGCCTCCACCTTGGAAAGATCCAGGATGTCGTTGATGAGCTGCAGCAGATGCCGCGCGCTGGTGAGAATGTCCGCCAGGCAATCTTTATGGTCGTCGGAGATCGGGCCCAGCCGCCCGTCGTACATCAGCTCGGAGAATCCGATGATGCCGTTCAGCGGCGTCCGAAGCTCGTGGGAAACGCTCGCCAGGAAGCGGCTCTTGGCCATGGTGGCCGAGCGCGCGGCCTCCAGCGCCCGGCCCAGTTGCTCGTTCTTGTTGCGCAACTCCATGGCGTACTGCTCCACTTTGCGCGCCGCCATGGCCGCCAGATTGCGCTCCGTCACATCCATCAGCGACCGGCAGGTGCCGGTGATTGCGCCGCTCTCCGAACGAATCAGCCGTTCGCGGACTTCCACCGAAATTCGCGAGCCATCGTCCAGCAGGTAATCGCATTCGAACGGGCCGGTTTCCGTACCCGTCGCGATCCGCTCCATCATCGCGGCGCGCACCGATTCCTGCTGGTCGGGGTCGACGAATTCCCACGCGTTGCGCCCCATCACCTGATCGGGAGCGCACTTCAGCAGGCTGCAGATAGCCCCGTTGAAGCGCTGCACCACGCCTTGCGCATCGGTCTCCTCGTAGGGTACGGGAGCGCTTTCGAAGAGATCGCGATACCGGCGCTCGCTTTCGCGGAGTTCGCTTTCCCGCGCGCGCAACAGCACCGCCGTGTCCTGAATCTGCTTGGCCAGAGACGCGATCTCGTCGGTGCCGGGCCGGAAGGGTTGGAGCGGCAGTCCTTGCGCCAGGCGGCGGGCGTTCTCTTCCACTTCCTGAATGCGCTTCACCATGCGGCCGGCCACCAGCAGATGGATGAACAACGCCAGCAGCGGGCCCAGAATTCCGCAGGCGATGATGGTGGTGAACAATCGCTGCCGCGCCAGGTCGCTGTCCGCGCGCGCGCCGTTGAACAGCCCGTCGGCCTCGGCGTTCACCGCCAGAAGACGGCCTTGCAGCGCGATGGTCAGGTCTTTGCTGCGCGCCAGGACCTCGCCCGCCCTGCCGCTGTTACCCCGATATCCGTTGGCGGCGGTTTCGCGAAGCAGGGCGATATCCTCGCCGCCCAGGCGCGAAATGTCGCCGGACGCACGCACGGCTTCCGCGCTGGAATCAGGCAGGGCCGCGTAGGCATGGAGTGAATTTTGCAGATTATTGGCGGCTTCTTCCAGCCGCCCCGTGCCGCCGGTCCCCGATTCCAGGAATTCGGTCAGGGCCACGCTGGCATCAAACAGCGAACCCTGCAACCGGACTATTGCCGAACGGGCGCCGAAAGTCCGGGCCACTACCTGCTCGGTGTTGTGAAGCCGTCCTTCGGCGAGGTAGATGGCCAACATGGCCACCACCAGCACCATCATCGGCACGAGCATCACGCCCACCCCCTGCGCGGTGAGCGATACGCGCGACCACTTCCGCTTGATTGACGGCCCGTGAGTCTGGTCTGCCATCCGGTTTAGGAGCGATTAATCCTTCATTGTAAGCTTTCAGCCGCAAAGTTCACAGCGTTTGAGGGATCAGCGTTCCGTTATCGGCTTTCAGTTATCAGCGGTCAGCTTTCAGCTTGCCGCAGACCGATCGGCGTTCAGCTAAACGTCGAGGCTGCCCTCCGCGCGGGTATAAAGAAGTTGCGCCGAAGGCGCGTCCTCAAGCCGACAGCGGACCGATGAAGGCTGATAGCTCCTTAACCGTGCTATCACTAAGAACTGGATGGATCGCATCGGGCGATATAAAGTGGTTCGCGAATTGGGCCGTGGCGCCATGGGTGTCGTTTATCACGCCATCGACCCCAACATCGGCCGTCCCGTTGCTATTAAGACCATCCAACTGGGCGAGCGGCGCACTCCCGAGGAGCAGGAACGGCTGCGCGAGCGCCTGTTCCGCGAAGCGCGATCGGCGGGTATTCTGTCGCATCCCGGCATCGTCACCGTCTATGACGTGGAGCAGCAGGACAGCCTGGCCTACATCGCCATGGAATACGTCGACGGTCCGACGCTCGATCAGTGGCTTTCCGAACAACAATCCATCCCCGCCGATTGGATGTTCAGCATCCTGGCGCAGGTCGCCAACGCGCTCGATTACGCCCATGGCAAGGGCATCGTGCATCGCGACATCAAACCCGCCAACATCATGTTGGCCGGCGACGGCACCGCCAAGATCACCGATTTCGGGATTGCCAAGATCAACACCTCGGAGCAGTTCACGATGACGGGCTCCATCGTCGGCACGCCGCACTACATGTCGCCGGAGCAGGTGCAGGGGCAGGCCGTGGACGGCCGGTCGGATCAGTTCTCCCTGGCCGTCATGACCTACGAGATGTTGACCGGCGAAAAACCGTACACCGGGGAGCATCTCACCACCGTCGTCTACAAGATCGTGGCGGAAGACCCGGTGGCGCCGCACCGCCTCAATCCGACTTTGAGCGGGCCTATCGAGTTGGCCCTGCGCAAGGCGATGTCGAAGAAGCCGGACGGGCGTTACCGGACATGCCGCGAGTTCACCGACGCTCTGGAAAAGGCCTGCGCTGGAACCAAAGGTTGGAAGACCATGCCGCGCGGCGGCAGTTCCAACGAACCGACCGCCTTCGACAAGCCGAAGCCGCCCGGAGCGATGCCACCGGCCCGGCATCCCTTGCGCGTGGAGTCGGTGACCGGCGAAAAGGCCGTGCGGCGGCGGATGGGCTTCATTCCGTTTCTCCTGGCCATTCTGCTGGTGGCAGGAATCATCGCGCTGGTGGCCTTGGAGTACCCCGCCTGGACCAGCCACAAGGGGTTGGGGCAGAGTGATAAGACCGAGTCGGCGGACACGACGGCGGATAAGGCGGCGCAGAAGACTCCGCCGAACGCCAATCCCGACGACATGAAGCCGAGCCCCATGGCGCCCCCCACCGGCGATACCTCCAAGCCGGACGACAAGCAGCCGGCGACAGACACGTCCCAAAAGTCCGAACCCACGCCGGCGCCGACACCATCGCCACCGCCGCCGCCAACTCCGGCTCCTGAGCGTAAAGTGACGCCGCCGCCGGCGGTCGCGACTCCGCAACCGGTACAGGTGCTGACCAGCCCCGGCGGAGCAACCGCCATCCTGGATGGACAGCGGAGCACCGCTTGCACGACGCCGTGCTCGCTATCGGCCAGCCCCGGCCATCATACCGTGACGGTTTCCCTCCCCGGCTACCAGATGGAACGTCGGGAAGTAGACGTGGGCACCGATCCCGTCGAGATGGCGCCGATTGTGCTCAGCGTGCCGTTTGGAAATCTCATGCTGTCGAGTGTTCCAGCGGGAGCGACCATCGTCGTCAACGGCAAGCGCAGTCCGCAGATGACGCCGGCGCAATTGAAGCTGGCGCCCGGCACGTACGTCATCACGGTGGAAAAGGATGGCCGCAGCGGCACTAGAACCGTCGTCGTCCATCAGGATGATTTTCAAACCCTGCAGGTGATTCTGAATCAATAGGGCGTCAGATCGTGGCGCAGGCACTCTTGCCTGCCGCGGCGGCACTCATGCCGATGCGCTCTTTCGTGCCGCGGCGGCAACAAGCGCCGAGATGCGTCTCGGCGCGGCAAGCTGAAGCTTGCGCCACAAGCTCGCCGGGAACGCTCTACGCCTCAACCCAGTGGGTGCGTTCGATGATCGTCCGCGGCTCGTAGGTGTGGCCTTCCAACAGCCGCTTCTCTTCACGCCGCGCGCTCCAGAGCAGGATCGGCCCGAGGATCTGCGTGACCACGCGAGAGGCGAAACCGAACTCCCGGCCAACGTCCTGGCGCAACTTGCGGATCTTCTGGCTCAAGGTTTCATTGACGCCCGCCAGGTGACGCTCCATCGCCCACAGGGCCGCGGCGTATCCGTCGCGCAGCGACCGGGCTTCCCAGGCGAAGCGGGCGCGAACGCGCGCGTCGGGGTCGTTCTTGTAGCGGCGCCATCCTTCCAGCGTGGTGCGGCAGATGCGATAAATGCTGGGGCCGTTGCGTTCGAAGTCACGACGGAATGCCCAGTCGAGCCAGCGTTTGGAATCCTCGCGGGAGATGGCTGCGTGCTGGAAGTTGAACTGGTGCTGCCCGTGGATGTCGGCCAAATCGACGCCCTCCAGCATGCGGCCCTGTTCGGTCATTTCCTCAAACAGCGGCGTTCCCGGAACGGGCGTGTACAGCATGAACTGGTGGAAATCGGTGTCGTGAGAGATGGCGTGCTCGATCTCGTCGTGGATGTTCCCCGGCGTGTGATGTTCCAGGCCGACGATGGTCGATCCCAGCGTCTTGATCCCGTGGCGGCGAAGCTCGGCCGTGAGTTTGCGCGTGTCGGCGCCGTGCAGTTTGGCGTAGGCCGAATTGGCGGATTCGAGCCCCATCCAGATCCAGGAGACGCCGAGTTCCACCAACTGACGAATGGAGTATTGGCGGATGGCATTCGCGGATGAGAATACATACAATGCCCAGGCTTTTCCGGAAGCCTTCATTCGCTCGAGAAGATCCAGCGCCCGCTTTTTGTGCAGCAGGAAATTCTCATCCATCATGAAGAACGATTTCACGCCCAGACGCTCCTCCATTCGCGACATGATACGAAACAGTTCCTCGCCGGTGTTGTAAAAATTGAGGAATTTTCCTTTGCCGCCGAAGAATGCCGAGGTGGTGCAGAAGTTGCAACCCATGGGGCAGCCGACCGACGGGATGATGGTGGCGGCCGTCGATCCGGAGCGTTGCGGCAGCTTCATCCCCAGCGTGCGGGCATCGAAGCCGGAGATGATCTCCGGGTGTTCGATGGGGGCGTTCTCGTCTTCGCCCAGGAAGCGGCGCATCCAGGAAATGCCGTCGCCTTTGACGATGAAATCGGCGTCGATGAGGTGCTCGAGCCCGGGGATAGCGGCGACGTGTCCACCGATGACGATGGTGGCGTTGGGCCGCAACCGGCGCACGATGCGGCACATTTCGCGCACCTTGCCGACGTTGACGATGATGGAGGAGATGCCCACGATATCGTAATCATGAGCCTGCAATTCCGTCTCGAAGACTTCGCGCGTGGGGAAATCGAGGACCGTCGTGGGAGCCGAGATATTCTGCTGGATCATGACGATTCCCCAGGATCGATGGAACATGCGGAGCGAGAACGGGCCTTGTTCCCGTGTCACCTGGTTGTGGTACAGCTCCATGGGGTTGATCTTGCGGCTGCCGAACTCGTCGTCCTGCGCGTAGGGTCCGAAAACGGACGAAAGCAGAATGCGTGCGTGACTACCCTTCGGATGTTGTTGTGGCATTGCGGATATTGAGTGCCGAAAGAATGATTCTAACACGTAGCCTCGTCAAATCTGCGCGTCAAACGAGGGGATATCCAAAGGGAGGGCGGCGGCGCGGCCAGCGCGCGTTGGCAACTCGCGCGCCGGTTGGCCACCGGCCCCACATCCGGACATCGGGTGTAGCGTTTGCGGACAGTCCGGCGGGGCGAGGATGCGGTTGTTGAATCAGATGCAGTGGCCTGTCACGTGCAGCCGGTCGGCCATGCAAGACCTTCTGTATGCTGTCCGTGTTCTCCTGAAGAAGCCGGGATTTGCGGCGATCGGCGCCCTCACGCTGGCCCTCGG
>Ga0335083_10012245_pt1 | contig 10278 bp, 9 predicted proteins | sample Lox_Sample_42_FD_206716 | JGI IMG/M metagenome (GOLD analysis project Ga0335083, IMG submission 206716) | Soil microbial communities from Loxahatchee National Wildlife Refuge, Florida, United States - Lox_Sample_4.2 | ecosystem: Environmental > Terrestrial > Soil > Wetlands | place: USA: Florida...
TGTTCCAGGCTGCTGCCTCTGGACAAGAGTGGCAACACCGGCGACCAGCGCAAAATACATGCCCACAACTGCCGCTGCTGCCAGGGTGTAAACCACTCCCCGCTTGAAAATCAGGTCCACGTCCATCAGCCGGTAGCGGAAGATGGCGTAGCCGAACGTGAGCGGCAAGAGTCCCAGCGACAGCACTGAAAGCTTCATTCCCGTGCCGGGGAGCGTACCCATCATGTAAAGAGGCACGTAGACCAGGGTATAGGGAACGATTGCGAGGATCGTGCCGCGCGTCACCCACTTCAATTGTTGCCGTAGAATCGTCGTGCCGGCCAGACGGTAGCTGTCCCAAAGCACAACAGCCGAGGCGATGAAGAGAATCGCCCCGTACGCCATTTCCTGCCGGTCCATGTCCCAGCGCAGGCGTGCGCTAGCCTGCGCCAGACGCAACGCAATAATGTGCCGTCCCAGTAGAATCGCCCCGGGAAGGTATGCCAGGGCCAGCAGCCACGGACGCTGCCGCACGAATTGCCGCTTCTCGGGGAACGTCAGAACAAAGTGCAGAAACAGCGCCGGCTGCAGCACCCAGGCGACGACGTTGCACCAGTAAATCGTCCAGTCGAAATCGTTCAGTTTGCCGGTGTACTTGAACGAATACGCGATGAAAGAAACCAGGCAAAAAATGTAGAAGTGCGTCGATCCCGGAGCAGTCCACCGCCGCAGCAGCACATACACGCCGATCCCCAGGTAGATCATGGCGATCAGCCGTAGCCAGCTGTTCGGCGACCGATCCGCTGGAACCAGGATCACATGCGAGTCCAGCGTCACCGATTGACGCGCCAGAGAGTATGTAGCCTTGGCCCACACGCCGGTGTTGTACAGTTGGCGTACCAGCCCAGGGGTGCTTTTGATCTCCTGCCCGTTGACGGAGACCAACTGGTCGTTCGTCTTGATCCCAGCCTTGGCGCCGGGGCCGTTGGGGTCAACCCGGTCGGCGATCAGGTGGCCATTATGCTCAATCCACCAGACCCCGTCATCCGGAACCGCCGAATCGTGTTCCTTCTGCAGATTGAAGCCGGCAAAGATCACGGCGGCCACTGTCAGCAAAAACAACAGGACTGCGACAAAGCGAGCTTGGCTTTCCCGATTCATGGGCTTCGGCACTGGCCCCGAACCCACAGGGGGCTGTGGAGGAGGCGTGGAAGAGACTTCCCACTGATCCTCAATGAGCAACTTCGCTGCCACGTCAGTGCCCCATTCCCGGACCGCTAAGTCCCATAGATAAAGCTACTTCCGAAATTATAGATGCATTTTCGAACGGTAAGTATGTCTTTCTGGAGGTTTCTGTGAAATTCGGTATCCACTTTTCCTTGAGATTCTTGAGTTTACGGTCGCCAAGTTCTTTCACGGATTTGACCATCCACTGAAACTATGACGATCCACAGGCATTACTGGATTGGCGGAGATCCGAGGAGCATAAATCGAGTACGAGCGTCGATATCAACAAACATAATTAAGACTGCTGTCTCATTATGTTCTGTTGTCCGAGGGTTTAGGGCATTCCGCCTTCTCGGTGAGCGTCGACTTCCAGGCCCGCCCTCGCCTACTTCGACTGCAGAATTCCTTCGAGCACGCCGATTTTCCCATCGACGGGACCCGTCTTTAGCCTCGTGATGTCCAGCCCCAGAATCTTAGCGATTAAGGGATACACGTTCACATTTTCGAAACTCTGCAACAAAATCCCATGCCGGATGTCCGGTCCGGCGGCAACGAATAGCGCTTTCATCTCGGGCATCCGAGTAACGTCGTATCCATGTGCCCCCACGGGGGGATGTTCAGCGACGTTCGGATCTGCATCCGCAGTGATGAAATAGGGGCCGTTCGGCACTACGACCGGGTCCCCCTCGCGAGGATTGCTGTCGAAGTGAAGGTAAGCTGGCACTGACGCGCGCCGGTAAACCGTGAACTTGTCGCTCTTTCCGTTCAGGGCTTCGTAGGCCTTCTGCGCATCGGCTTCGGACTTCGGATAAAGCCCCAAGCCTACGATTGGCGCAAACCAGGACGGATTCAAACCATACTGATCAAGGTGGACCGGCGCCCCATCCACCTTCACCATCCCATGGTCGGCCAGCACGATCAAATCGACCGGCAACCTAATCTCCTTCAGGCCCTCCATCAGCTTCCCGATTTCCCGATCCAATTCGTGAACCGCGTCTTCGACCTGCGGACTGTCAGGCCCGAACCGGTGTCCCGCTGTGTCTGTGTCGGAGAAATACAACGTGATCATGTGAGGCCGCTGTTCCGCCGGCAGGCGCAGCCACGCCAGAACTTGCTCAACTCGCTTCGGGTTCGGAACGCTTCCGTCGAACCTCAAATAGTAAGTTGGACGAACTCCCTGAATGTCTGCCTCGGACCCAACCCAGAAAAAAGAGGCCGACCGCATGCCTTGATCTTCAGCGAGTACCCACAGCGGCGTCCCGCCGTACCACGTGCCGTCCGCGACCGACGCGCTGTCATGATAGCTGTACGTTTCCTTCCGCGCCGGATCATAAAAACTATTGGCCACAATGCCGTGATGCTCCGGATACAGTCCGGTCACAATGCTGTAATGATTGGGAAATGTAATCGAAGGATAAGAGGGAAGCATTCCCTCCGGCGCGCTCGCTCCTTCAGCGCCCAGCGCCAGCAGGTGCTCGGCGTGATATTTCTTCGCATAGTCGTACCGGAAACCGTCGAGCGAGACAAGAATGACGTAATGCTTCGAGAGCTGCTCGGGCGCATTGGGCCCGTGATCAACAGTGATGACCGGAGCGATCGCCTGCGCCGCGCAACCGGCTTCGAGCATGCAAGCCGCAAGCGCGACAGAGAAAACGCGATGTGAGAAGTATTTCAGGGAACGATGCATGAACCTCCGAACGCATTTACCCCAATCTTTATGATGGCGTCATCCGAGATTCGTGCCCTCAAATCCACGACGGCGTCATCCCGAGCGGAGCCGCTTTTCAGGCGAAGCGAGGGATCTCAGGCTCCACGAATGCCGCAGGGGACCGAAACAAAACCGGGCCACTCATCCGCCCTACCCCGCCTTCCGATCGCCCTTCTTTGCCGGCTCCGGAAGCGTCTCGTCATCGTCCCACTCAAACGACAAAGCACGCGCAGTGGTCTCAATCGGCTCCAACTCAGGAATATCCTCCGCCACAGAAGCCCCCAACTCCGAAAACTTCCTCGCCGAAACCAGCACCCGGTTTTCCAGTGATCCCACCGCCTGGTTGTAGGCTTCCACGGCTCGGTCAAGATTCGTCCCCACTCCCGTGATGTGCCCCGCAAGCTTCCGCAACCGGTCGTGCAGTTCCTTCCCCAGATTGCTGATTTCGTGCGCGTTGCGCGCCAATTTCTCCTGATTCCATCCGTAGGCAACGGCCTTGAGCAGCGCGATCAACGTCGTAGGCGAAGCCGGAATCACGCGCTGCAGCACGCCTTGCTCAATGAGCGTGGGATCCTGCTCAAGTGCTGCGCTGAAAAATGTCTCTCCCGGCAGAAACATCACCACGAACTCTGGCGTCGCCTCAAACTGCTCCCAGTAATTCTTGCCGGCCAGCGTCTTCATGTGGTCGCGCACCTGCCGCGCATGACTTGCCAGGCACGCCCGCCGTGCCTCTTCGTCTGTGGTTTCGAAAGCATCCAGGAACGCCTGCAGCGGAGTCTTCGCATCGACCACAACGTGTTTGCCGCCCGGCAATTTCACCACGAGATCCGGACGAAGGCGCCCTGATTCCCCGACCACGGTTTCCTGTTCGGTAAAGTCGCAGTAGGAAAGCATGCCTGCGATCTCAACCACGCGGCGAAGTTGTATCTCTCCCCAGCGTCCGCGCACATTCGGAGTCCGCAACGCCCGCACCAGATTCCCCGTTTCCGACTGCAACTCTCGTTGTGTAGAGATCAGCGATTGCACCTGTGCCTTCAGATCGCCATAGGCCTCACCCCGCGCGATCTCCATCTGCTGAATCTGCGCATCCACTTTGCTCAACGATTCGCGCACGGGAGAAACCAGATCCGCGACCGCTTTCTGCCTCGCATCGAGATCGCCCTTGGCCTCGCTCTGAAACCGCTTCAACGATTCCTGCGCGATCTGCAGGAAAGAAGTGTTGTTGCTCTTGAGTGCGTCCGCCGCTAGCGCCTTAAACGCATTTTGCAAGTCGGTCGCGGCCCGCTCCGTGCTTTTCGTCAGCAATTCGATCTTTTCGGTGCTCGTCTTGCGTTCGGATTCCAGAGCGGATTCCAGTCTCGCGCGGCTCTCCACGAGCCCCCGCTGATCCCCCAAAAGCCGCGCTAGATCAGCCTTTACGCCCGCCAATTCCTTTTCCGTCAACGATAGACGAGCCTGCAGCGCCGCCGTGCGCGAACGCAACGCCAGCCACGCAACCACGAAGCCAAACAACAGGCCAATGCCCCCGCTGATGCCTAGATCCACATTCACAGGTGACTACCAGACCTTTCGCCCAACCCTTAGCCTAGCACCAGCAACAAAGGTTGCGCCCGTAACGAGTTTGAGCCAAAAGACAACACGACGGCGCCTGCCAACAGACTCTGGTGGTTTGGTAGTGGTGCAGTCTGGCCCTCACACGGTTTGTCATCCTGAGCGGAGCGTCGTTCAGGCGTAGCGAAGGATCTCCCGCTTAACCGGCCTAATGCGCAAGCCTAAAGTGCACCACTGCCAGGAGGGTTGTCTTCTGCTGAAGCGAGTGCTGTTGCATGCGTCAATTACGTCTTGAACTCCGCAGCTTCTCTCACCAGAAATCCCATCTTCGGATGACTCGGCTCCAAACTCACCGCAATCCCATACTCGCCAAGAGCTTCCGAAGTGACCGGCCCGATCGAAGCCACCCTGATCTTGCCGAGCGCAGCCACCAGCGCGTCCTTGCACTTCATCTGTTCCGCCACCTGCACCAAGTGATGTACCTGAATCGCGGCCGTGAACAAAACGACATCCACCCTCGCGGCCATCAACGCTTCGATCGCATTCCTCAGAGGCGCGGTGTCTTCCGGCAGAGCCCAGTCGTACACATGTACGGCGAGCACTTCGGCGCCTCGTTCCTGCAGTCCCTGCACTAGATCTTTGCTTGGAACACCATATTCCTGCACCGCAACACGTTGACCGCGCAGATGCACCTGGTTCGAATCCAATACCTGCAGAATCTCCCGCCACGTGTTGGGCTCCGGCACGTTCCATTGAATGGGCACGCCCAATTCCTTTAGAGCCGCAATTGGCTTGGGACCACGCGCGAGAACTGGAACCTTGCTCAACCGAGCAACGAACTGCTCTCGTGAGCAGAATGGCTCTATAGCCCGGGCCAGCGCCCGTGTTCCAACGCCAGTAAGAAAGATAGCGAGGTCGATCCTGCCTTCCAGCAGAGCGCTGGCAAAACGTGTGACGGAGACGCTGTTGTCCGCCGGGACTTCTCTCGTGGCCGGTGCCACCATGGCCCGTCCACTGCAATTCTCAATCAGAGTTCCGATTTCCGCCGACCGCCGGCTCTCAAAGGACAACACCGTGCGCCCCCCGAAACCTCCCGCGCTTCGACTCTGTTCTGATTCCAGGTTCACTGCCATGGGGAAATCGTAGCATTAACTCCCCGCTGCTTTGCCGATCACGTTCGACCTTGTGTCATTTCGTTTACCGACCGCACTTTAATCATGGGGATCAAGCGTTTTTGCAAAGAACTGTAAAGATGGTGGATTTTTCTTTCCGCGTGAGCGAACCTAAGTCCGTCGCCAGTTTGGTCAGGTTGCCAGTTTTGGCCCGATTGACGCATGGTCCGGGCAGCCCTTCCACACTGGCTTTCGCTTCAATTCCTACACTTGTTTTGCGCGGAGACTAGCGCCATGTTTCGCAGAAGGATTTCCTTTTCCACAGTCATCCGTCTTGCCTTGGGATCTGCCTTGCTCGCAGTCCCCATGGCCGCGACCGCGCAGCGTCACGGCGGTGGCAGCTCCATGGGGACAGGCGGCGGCGGTGGGTTGTCCGGATACAGCCGACCCGACGGAGTCGACGAAAAGGACAGCCTCAAAGATTTTCATCAGGCCCTCGCCCTGCAGGCGACAAGCCAGCAAATCGCGGACTTCCAGATCATCATCAAGAGCATTGAAGCGGCGCAAGCGCAGTTGCATGTGTGGCTGCAGTCTTTGCTAAAGGAAAGCGGTTCGCCCGAAGCCTCTGGCAGGGAAGTGCTGGACCGGGCGCTCGAAAACGCGCGCTCGGGCAGCAGAAAATTCCAGGAGGACTTTTCGCCTGCGCAAAAGGCCGGGCTAAGAGAAATCGCCAAACGGCTGGCCAAGGCGGACGCGGAACTTGATCAGGAACAACGGCGCCTCGATCAAGGTGCGGAAGCCAAAGAGCCCAGCTCCGAAATCACTCCTCTGGCGGAGAGTCTCGACAAAGCCCTCACGGATTTCTACAACGAACAACTCGCGCTCGGTGGGGAAATGAGCATCACCCTCGCGAACGGCCAAGACTTGGCCTTCACTCTTCCTGCGGTCAGAAAGCCGGTCCGCATTGAGAATCTGACGATTCCAGTCACAGTTTCCGGCCTCCTTTCGCAGACCGCCGTGGCCGGTAACCAGCGCACTTTCAAACTTGAGCTGCTGTCTGACCTCTCGGAATTGCAGCAAAACATCGCCGAACTTCTCCGCGCCCAACTTGATACCTCCGAAAACTGCGGCCAGCGTGTCTCCATTCGTGAAGCAAGGCTCACTCCCGCCACTCCCGCCAGCCTCCTGATCGTGCGCCTGCACTTTGAGCGCTGGATGTGCGCTCCCGGTCAGCCGATTTCGACCGAATTGTCAGAAGGGGACGGCACCGTCGAGATCAAGCTGTTCGCGGCAATCGAGAAGGAAAATGCTCTGACGCTCAAACCCGCCTTCAGCCGCATCGATGCCAACGGGATGTTGGGCGACCAGCTCCGCTCCGGATCCCTGGGCGAAGATCTCCAAGCCAAGGCCGCCCAGTTGGTGCTGTCCGCCGCGAGAGCCGGTTCGGATTTCAAAGTTGCACTCCCACCGGCGCTGCAGAATTCCGCCACAATCCAAACTGCAAAATTCCGGGAAGTAGGCGTAGGAGGTCTATGTGTAGTTCTCGGCGGGCAGGTCGAAATTTCCCACGAGCAGGCGAACCAGTTGGCCAGCCAGCTCAATCAAACCCTCTCCGCACAAAGAGCTCCGGCGCAATAAGAGGGCGAAATCACCGCTTCAGCGGAATCGAGTAGTGCGACGCAATCAGTCGCCACTTCCCGCCCGACCTCAGCCACACATCGGTAAAGCGGTCGCGATAATCGTACGGCCCGCCCTTATCTTTGCCCTTCTCGTGATACACGCCCGTTAAGATCGCGGTGCTCCCGTGCACTCGAACCTTCACGTCCGTCATTTCCGCAACCTCGACCTTAATCGTGGACGTGGCGCTGAAGCTGATGTAACCGGTCTTGCCGTAGATGTTGCCGTCTTCAAAGGTGATGACGAACTCATCGTCCAGCAGAGAAGCCAGCAGCTCAAACTGGCGCTCCTTGTAGGCTTCCGTCAATTTGAAGTCGAGGGCTCGCACTTGTGCCGCATCCGAGTCTTCCGGCTCCGCCGCCCGGACGCTCGGAACCATCAGCAGATATGCCGTCAACGCCGACCATAGGACCTTGCGCATCTCCCTATGTTTCATGATTTCGTTTCTTGCAGCAAGTTCCTTCCGTCACCCCCGGGGCCGCATGCATGTGCTACTCTTGCCCTGCCCCTCGTCTGCGGTTCCACTCATGGGATCCACAGCACAAGCCCGCCTTCCTCAGCCTCACCCTCTTGACATACGTTTCGGCACCGCGGGATGGTCCTATAAAGACTGGGAAGGCGTCTTTTATCCCCCGGGAATGCAGCACCGCAAGACGCATCCCCTCGAATACCTGGCTCGCTTTTTCGATACCACCGAAATCAACACTTCGTTCTACGGGCCCATCAAGGCCCAACTGGCGAAGCTCTGGTGCCGCAAGGTTGCGGCCGTTAATCCGCGCTTTCTCTTCACCGCCAAGCTCTATCGCGCCTTCACTCACTCGCCCATCGCCGTCATGGAGCCCACTTCCGCGGCCACCATCCGTCCCACCGATGACGACGAAGCCCGCACCCGCGAAGGCCTCGATGTCCTCGCCGGCGAGGGACGCCTCGGCGCGCTTCTCATCCAGTTTCCCGTCTCCTTCAAGAACACGTCATTGAACCGCGAATACCTCGATCGCCTGCTGCGCCAGTTCATCGAATACCCGCGCGTCGTCGAAGTTCGCGACTCCAGTTGGGACAACCTCGAGACGCTCGCCGACTTCGCTCGCCAGAACGTCGCCTTCTGCAACATTGACCAGCCTGTCCTCGGACGCTCGCTCGCTCCCACCGAACATGTCACCGCGCCTCTCGCCTACGTTCGCCTCCACGGACGCAACTACGATCACTGGTTCGTCGATCAAGCGCCCGGTTCTGACAACCGCAACGACCGCTACAACTATCTCTATAGTGAAAAAGAACTCGTCGCCTGGAAACAGAGAATCGAAAACGTCGCCGCGAAAGCCGACACCACCTACGTCATCACCAACAACCATTTCGAAAGCAAAGCCGGCGTCAACGCCCTCGAACTGAAATCCATGCTGACCGGCATGCGAGTCTCAGCCCCGCCCACGTTGGTCCAGAAATATCCCGAACTCCGACGCTTTGCCGATCCCGATGACTCCGACGGCCCTCCTTCCGGTCCCCAACCCTCCCTGCTGGCCTGACCTGCAAAGGGCATCTGAGGTCTCACCGCCTACTGCGCTAAGGTTTCTTACTTACGACCACCAGAACGGAATTCTCGTCTATTAGACGTGGAACGTACGTCAACACGTTCTTACGAGGCCGAAATGATGAATTACGCCGAAAATGCGATGCCGAAGTTATTGGGATGCCCGGATGGGGTCGCCGCTTTCTACGACAGCCTTCGCATCGGCGACGATGAAAGATTGCACGCCATCGGTGTGAGTGCTGAGTGCACCCGGCAGTGCTGCACCCGCTTCCCCTGCCCATTCCGCCCCAAGCAAACTCGAGAGTGAGATCCCGCCGATTGAGAATCGACAACAACTTGAACCCCGGTGGCCGCATTCACGCCCGGGATCAACAAGAGCATAAAACGGTACGATCGCTCATCATCAGGTCCGCGCTCCGCATTTTCTTCCTGTAACTTTTGACAGTTCTCGATAACCCAGTCACCCTTTTACGCTCTTCGTGCAACACCGCGTTACATCGGGGGCAACTATGGGTGCGTCTCGTAAAAATCTGGGGCCGAAAAGGATTGTTATCATTCGGCATGCGGAGAAGCCAGTCTCCATCCATCCCCACCTGGCGATCCGCGGTCACATGCGTGCCATTGGACTGTCAAAGTTCCTCCCCAAAGTCGTGAAGCCCGATTTTATCTTTGCCTCGACTTCCACCAAGCATTCCGAACGCCCTTACCAGACCATCCGTCCGACGGCAGACAAGTTGGGGATCGATGTCAGCACGGTCTTCGCCGATAAGCAAACCAAAGCCCTCGCCAAGGAGCTGCGCAAGAAAAAGTTCAAAGACAAGACAGTCCTGATCTGCTGGCATCACGGTCAGATGCCCAAGTTGATCCGTGAACTGGGAGGGAGTTCGCCTTACGAGGAATGGCCAGACTCTCTCTTCGATCGCGTCATCAGCATCGATGCCAAGGGCATCACGAATTTCCCACAGCGCCTTCTTTTCGGCGACTCGCAAGACTAGTCACGGAATTTGCCCAGTCGCATTCAGTCCGAACCCGCACCCATCCCAATCGTTGTTCTTTGGTAACCTCCTGACGGTGATACCCTCTCAGTCAGCGAGGAAAGCGGAAAACCCGTACCCGACTCCGTAGCCGCGAAGCGGCGCAAGAATGCAGCCCACGGCGTGGGCTGCGGAAAAACTCAATTTGGAAGGGATTTGGGAAGGGCACGAGTTCCACTCGTGCCACCAAGTCGTTCAAAATGTGTCCGCGCTTCAGCGCCTGAGGGACATTCCCATGCGCTGAAGCGAGTTTTTCCGCAGCCTGGTGAGCCCTGGGTGGGGCAAGCGTGAGATGAGCAAGCTCCAGCGACGCGCAAGAGTAGCTCTCACGACCCGCCCCCGGTCGAGTCTTGGGCCGCTACGGCAAACTTACTGTCTCTCCAGACAATAGATTGGTGCATTGCGCGGTGGGAACGCCCGACAGATTCATGGTGCCCGTAATCGTCGAGTTGCCATCGCAGA